>FWPU01000602.1_pt1 | contig 115433 bp, 92 predicted proteins | sample 2228361 | NCBI WGS metagenome assembly FWPU01 (sample SAMEA103939777, study PRJEB20133) | metagenome | reverse complement strand
AGCGCAGCGAAGCATCAGCGCAGCGAAGCATCAGCGCAGCGAAGCATCTCCAATGTATGTTCAGGGGACCCTTCGCTGCCCCTTCCCCTTCGCTACGCTCAGGGTCAGGGCTTCGGCTCAGGGCTTTGGCTCAGAGCCTGCCCTGAGCCTGGCGAAGGGGTGACACTTTTGTGATCTACGAGACTAGCCAGGCATGGACCCGGTCTGGAGCGTGAGCGCGCTCACGCGCTACATCCGCGAACTGTTTGAAATAGACTATCGCCTCCAGGATGTCTGGCTGGCGGGCGAGGTCTCCAACTTCTCTCGCGCCACCTCCGGCCACGTCTATTTCACCCTGAAGGACGATAGCGCCCAAATCCGCTGCGTCATGTGGCGCTCCACCGTCGCTCGCCAGGTTTACCTGCCTGCGCACGGGGATGCCGTGCTCGCTCACGGCAGCGTCAGCGTCTATGAGGCCAACGGTGCCTACCAGCTTTACGTGGACGCGCTGCGCCCGCTGGGTCGCGGCGACCTGCATCTGGAGTTTGAACGGCTGAAGACCCGCCTGGCTGCCGAGGGGCTGTTTGACCTGGAGCGCAAGCGCCCCATCCCGCCCTATCCGCGCCGCCTGGGGCTGATCACCTCGCCCAACGCCGCCGCCCTGCGCGATGTGCTCACCATCCTCTCACGCCGCTACCCCCTGGTGGAAATTGTCTTCGCCCCGGCTGCCGTCCAGGGCGTGGAGGCGCCGCCCCAACTGTGCGCAGCCCTAGAGGCCCTTAACCGGCTGGAGGGCCTGGATGCCATTCTCCTGGTTCGGGGCGGCGGCTCGCTGGAGGAGCTCTGGGCCTTTAATGATGAGACGGTGGCGCGGGCAATCGCCGCCTCGCGTTACCCGGTCATCACCGGCGTCGGCCATGAGACCGACTTCACCATCGCCGATTTCGTCGCCGACCTGCGCGCCCCCACCCCCTCTGCCGCAGCAGAACTCGCCGTGCCCGACCGCCAGGACCTCAAAGCGCAGGTGGAGGCCCTGGAGCAGCGGCTGGCGCTGGCGCTCCAGGGGCAGATTGACGCCCAGCGCTGGCGCCTCCAGGCCCAGACCCAGGCGTTGCGCCACCTCTCGCCTGTGGGGCGGCTGCTGAACCTGCGCCAGCGCCTGGATGACCTGAACGAGCGCGCTATCCGGCTGATGCGGCACGCCATTGCCCTGCGCCGTGAGCGGCTGCGCGGCGCCACATTGGCCCTGGCCGGCCTCAGCCCGCTGGCCACACTGGAGCGCGGCTACGCCGTCGTCCGCCATCTCGGACGGGATGAGATCGTGCGTGATGCGGCCCAGGTCGCGCCCGGAGACCGGCTGGAGGTCCGGGTGTGGCGCGGGCACTTTGCGGTCAGCGTAGAGGTGAACGGAAAGACAACCGACACGAGAGCGGGATGAAGACGAACGCGGTGCGTGTCCTGGAGCGCGCAGGGATCGCCTATGAACTACGCGAGTACCCGGTGGGTGCAGAGCATGTCAGCGCCGAGGAGGCTGCGCTGAGGCTGAACCTGCCGCCGGAGACGGTGTTCAAGACGTTGCTGGCGCGAGGCGACCAGACGGGCTACCTCTTCGCGCTGATCCCGGCTGGCACCCAGCTTGACTTGCGGGCGCTGGCCGTGGCCTCAGGCAACAAGCGCGTGGAGTTGGTGCCCCTGCGCGATGTCCTGGCACTCACCGGCTACCCGCGCGGGGCGGTCACAGTGCTTGCCGCCAAACACGCCTACCCGGTCTTTATTGACGAGACGGTTGAACTCTGGCCGAAGGTGGGCATCAGCGGGGGGATGCGCGGCCTGGAGATTTTGCTGGCGCCCGCTGACCTGATCCGCATCGCGTCGGCGCACCTGGCCGACATCGCCCGCGTGGCAGAAAATGCTTAACATTCAGCCAGCGGTCTGCCTGAGAGGATAACGATGGACGAATTTGAAGGGATGGCATTTGAGGCGGCCTTCGCCGAGCTGGAGGAGACGGTGCGGCGATTGGAGGAGGGCAACCTGTCGCTGGAGGAATCCATCGCCCTGTTTGAGCGCGGCCAACGCCTGGCTGCTTACTGTAGCGCCCAACTGGATAGCGCCGAGTTGCGCATCCGGCAGCTCATGCCGGCGGGCGAAGCCGAATACACGGAAGAGACACTTTTCACAGAGGGCGACAACTTTCAGGAAGGTGGGGATTAGAAACACCGGATCCCATTCCCTCTCCCGAAGCTTCGGGAGAGGGAATGGGGGGTGAGGGCTGTTATCTCACGCCATTGGCGGCACTGTCGCCACTGCGGGGACATCCACCCGGCCCGGTCGCGCTCTGGGGCGGCGCGCCGCTGGCTTCTCCTCTTTTTTCTCCGGGGGGGGCGCAGGCAGGAGCGCGGCCTCAAGCACCTGCTCCATCCGCTCCACCAGGACGAAGTGCAGGCCGCGCCGCACCCGCCTGGGGATGTCCACCAGGTCCTTCTCATTCTTCTTGGGCAGGATCACCGTTTTCACCCCGGCGCGTTGCGCTGCCAGCACCTTATCCTTCAGGCCGCCGACGGGCAATACGCGCCCGCGCAGGGTGATCTCACCGGTCATGGCCACCTCCCGGCGCACCGGGCGACCGGTGTAGGCCGAGATCAGGGCCGTCGCCAGGGCGATGCCCGCCGATGGGCCGTCTTTGGCGATGGAGCCTTCGGGCACGTGGATGTGCACGTCCATCTTCTCAAACGTGGCGCTGTCAATCCCCAGGTCGCGGGCGCGGCTGCGTGTATAGGAGAGCGCCGCCTGCGCCGACTCCTGCATCACCTCACCTAACTGGCCGGTGAGCAACAGATTGCCCTTGCCCTCCATCAAAGTGACTTCAATGAACATCACATCGCCGCCGGCCTCGGTCACGGCCACACCAGCGGCCACGCCCACCTCATCCTGTTCCTCGGCCACACCGTAGGTGTAGCGCGGCGGGCCCAGGAAGCGGGTGATATGGGCCGGCGTGACCACTTTAGCGTAACTGCGGCCCTCCGCCGCGCGTCGCGCCAGCTTACGGCAGATATTGGCGATCTCGCGCTCCAGGTTGCGCACGCCCGCCTCGTAGGTGTATTCGCGGATCAGCATCTTGAGCGCCGCGTCGCTGAAGCGCGGGCCGTTGTCCTTCAGCCCATGCTCCTCCAACTGGCGGGGGATCAGGAAGCGCCGCGCGATCTCCATCTTCTCGTCTTCAATGTAGCCGGGGAACTCAATCACCTCCAGGCGGTCCTGCAACGCAGGCGGTACCGGCCCCAAGTAGTTGGCCGTGGTGATGAACAACACCTTGGACAGGTCATAGGGCAGGTCCAGGTAATGGTCGGAGAAGGCGTAATTCTGCTCCGGGTCCAGCACCTCCAGCAGCGCCGCCGCCGGGTCACCGCGGAAGTCCGCGCCCAGCTTGTCAATCTCATCCAGCATGAACAGCGGGTTGATTGTCCCGGCCCGGCGCATGGTCTGGATGATGCGGCCCGGCAAGGCGCCGATGTAGGTGCGGCGGTGGCCACGGATCTCGGCCTCATCGCGGATACCGCCCAGGCTGACGCGCACGAACTTCCGTCCTAACGCCTCGGCGATGGACTTGCCCAGGCTGGTCTTGCCGGTGCCTGGCGGGCCCACAAAGCACAGGATCGGGCTGCGGGTGCGCCCCTGCGACAGCTTACGCACCGCGATGTACTCCAGGATGCGCTCTTTCGCCTTGGACAGGCCATAGTGCTGGGCATCCAGCACCTGGGCCGCATGGGCCACATCCAGGTTATCCTCTGTCTGCTCGGCCCAGGGCAACTCAATCAGCCAGTCCAGGTAAGTGCGGATGATGCCCACTTCTGGCGCCATTGGCGGCATGGTCGCCAGCCGCTCCAGCTCCTTCTCGGCGCGGGCGCGCACTTCTTCCGGCATCTCTTTGGCGGCGATCCTCTCACGCAGTTCGTTGATCTCCTGCGTTTGCAGGTCGGTCTCACCCAACTCGGTCTGGATAGCCTTCATCTGCTCGCGCAGGTAAAACTCCCGCTGCGAGCGGTCCACCTCCTGCTGCACCTGTGAGTGGATCTGGTCCTCCAGCTCCAGGACATCCAGTTCCTTCGCCAGCAGGATGCTCACGCGCTGCAGGCGTTGAGCCGGGTCCAGCGTCTCCAGGATGCTTTGCCGCTCTGCCAGGTCCAGGTCAATGGTGGACGCGATCAGGTCGGCCAGCCAGCCGGGCTCGTCCACGTTCATAGCAAATACGTAGGCATCTTCCGGCAGGTTGCGGTTGAGCTGGACGACCTTTTCAAACAACGCCAGGACTGCGCGCATGAGCGCCTCGGTGGCCAATGGCCGGTCCGTAGACTCCGGGATCGGTCGGGCGCGCACGCGCATGTACGGCTCGTACTGGGTGAACTCTACTAACTCCACCCGTCGTCGGCCCTGGGCCAACACACTGGTCGTGCCATCCGGCATACGCAGGACACGGCCAATGACGATCTCGGTGCCAATGGAATACAGGTCCTCTTCCGTCGGCTCCTGAATGGCGGGGTCGCGTTGGGCCGCCACGATCACCGTCTCGTCACGCTGGTTGGCCGCGGTGATGGCCTGAATGGAACGCTCGCGGCCTACAAACAGAGGCGTGACCATGTGCGGGAAGAGGACCATATCGCGCAACGGGACAAAGGGGCACTCAATCAAGCCCTCTTCATCCTCTATGGCCTCCTGCAACTCAAACAGCTCCTCGGCCTGCTCACTGGAGGCCTCCAGCAGCCTGCTGCGCAACAGTTGCTCATGAAGTTCTCTGTCACTGATCTCCATAGAAAACCTGCTTTGTTGAAAATGTGTTTGACACCTTTCAAGTGTCCGTTATGGCATCACCCCTTTTTCTAAAGGTGGGGGGACGCGTTTCGTCTTGCAATTGTACCCTGTCAGACCCCTCCGCGTCAACTGCGATACAAGTCCTGCTGCTGGCTTCACGCACCTCGGCGACGATGAACAGCGAGCCTGTCGCCAGGATCAAGTCGCGCGGGGTGGCGCTGGCGAGGGCCAGGGCCAGTGCCTCGGCGGGGGAAGGCGCGGTCTCCGCCTGAACGCCCATCTGGGCCGCCTGCCCGGCCAGAGCCTGGGGATTGGCAGCGCGCGGATGGCTGGCCTGCGTCATGATCACGCGGTCGGCCAGCGGCACCAGCACGCTGAGCATTCCCCCAATGTCTTTGTCCGACGACGCGCCGAAAATCAGGATGAGCCGGTCATAGTCAAAAATCTCCTCCACCGCAGTCCGCAATTTCTGCGCGGAATCGGCGTTGTGCGCCGCATCCACGACGACAAAGGGCTGGCGGCGCAGGATCTCCAGGCGGCCTGGCCAGCACGTGGCCCGCAGCCCCTGGCGCACTGCGTCCGCTGTGATAGGCAGGCCCGCCTGGCGCAGGGCGTCCAGGGCGGCCACGGCGACAGCGGCGTTCTCCAGTTGGTGGCGGCCCAGGAGCGGGATCCAGTAATCGCCGCCGAACGGGCTGGACGCCGGCGCGTGCAGAGTGAAGGTCTGTCCATCCAGCGTCAGAACGCGCAGTTCGGCCCGCCATGCCTGGCCCACCACCGTCAGCGGGGCCTGGCGTTCCGCTGCGATCCGTGCAATCACCGCCTGGGCCTCATCCGCCTGGGGCGCGCTGATCACCGGCACATGCGGCTTAATGATGCCCGCCTTCTCACGGGCGATCTCAGCCAGGGTGTGGCCCAGGAGATGGGTATGGTCGTAGCTGATAGAAGTGATGACAGAGACAAGCGGGGTGATTACGTTGGTGGAGTCCAGACGCCCGCCCAGGCCGACCTCAATTACGGCGAAATCCACCCGGCGCCGGGCGAAGTGCAGGAAGGCGAGCGCGGTGACGACGTCAAACCAGGTCACGCCGGGGTGGGCGTCTACTGCCGGGCGCACCCATGTGATCAGCGCCGCCAGTTCATCCGCGCTGATCCACTGGCCGTCAATCTGCATACGTTCGCGGAAATCGTGCAGGTGGGGCGAGGTGTACAGGCCGGTGCGCAGCCCGGCAGCGCACAGGACGGAGGCCGACATGGCCGCGACCGAGCCTTTCCCCTTGGTCCCGGCGATATGCAGGCTGGGGAAACTGCGCTGGGGGTCGCCGAGCGCCCCCAACAGGCGCGCCATCCGGCTGAGGTCCAGCACGTCAGGGGCGTAGCGTTCAACGCGGCGATATTCGTAATTCGCCAGGCTGTAAAGATAAGCGAGCGCCTGCTCGTAGGTGAGCGGCTGGTCAGTTTCTAGAGAGTGAGTAGTCATGAAAGTCCGACGGGATGCACCCCGCCTCCTGAATGGGTCACCCATCCATTGTAGCCGGGCTGGTTGAAAACGCAAAGGGGTACCATAATTTGCTCGCAGGTAGCCAGTAGCCCCTGCCCTGTGGTATACTTTCCCCTCGGAGGGATCGTTGACGCGTTACACGGCCTTAACCGGTTTCCAGGACGTATTGCCTGAGGACCAGCCCTACTGGGAGGTCATCTGCGGCCACGCCAGCGCCCTGGCCCAGCGCTTCGGCTTTGCACGCATTGACCTGCCCATCCTGGAAGTGGCTGCCCTGTTCACGCGCGGTGTCGGCGCAGGCACCGACATCGTGGACAAGGAGATGTACACCTTCCAAGACCGCGACGGCACACTGATCGCCCTCCGGCCAGAGTTCACCGCTGGCGTCATCCGCGCCTACATTGAGCACGGCATGCACCTCTGGCCCCAGCCGGTCAAGCTCTACACCATCGGGCCGATCTTCCGCCATGAAAAGCCCCAGGCCGGGCGCTTCCGCCAGCATACCCAGTTCAACGTGGAGATCCTGGGCGAAGCCGACCCTGCCGCTGATCTGGAGGTCATGCTGCTCGCCTGGCAGTTGTTCAGCGACCTCGGCTTCCGCCACCTCTCCTTCCAGATCAACAGCACCGGCGACCCCAGGTGCAAGCCGGGCTACATCCAGGTGCTGGTAGATTACTACCGCCAGCACTGGGATGAAATTGACGAGGACTGCAAGCGGCGGCTGGAACGCGCCCCCCTGCGCGTGCTGGATTGCAAGGCCGAGCAATGCCAGCCGGTCATCGCCAATGCGCCCAAGATCACCGACTACCTCTGTGACGAATGCGCCGCCCACTTCGCCCAACTCCGCGCCTATCTGGACGACCTGGGTAAGCCCTACAGCCTCAACCACCGCCTGGTGCGCGGCCTGGACTACTACACGCGCACGGTGTTTGAGGTCTGGGCGCAGGGCATTGGGGCACAGGCCGCCGTATGCGGCGGGGGCCGCTACGATGGCCTGGCCGAACTCCTGGGCGGGCCGCCCACGCCGGGCGTGGGCTTCGGCCTGGGGATTGAGCGCAATGTGTTGCTCATGAAGGCGCAGGGGCTGGCCGCGCCGCCTTTGCCCGCCCCGCGCGTGATGGTGCTGCACCTGGGCGATGCCGCCTACCGTCAGGCGGTCCGTCTGGCTGACCGGCTGCGCCGGGCCGGGATCGGCACGTGGCTGGCGTTCGGCGAACGCGGGTTGAAGTCGCAACTGCGCGAGGCGGGCAAGCGGAACATCGCCTATGCCATCCTCCTGGGGGAGGAGGAGTTAAAGCGCGGCGTCGCGGCGGTGCGCGATATGGCCGCCTCTTCCCAGAGTGAGGTCCCTCTGCTAGAATTAGAGCGATGGCTGAGCGAGAGACTGAGCTGATCCAGGTGGCTGAAGTCCGAGCCGAAACAGCACCGGTGGCGGGCCAGCCGCTCCAGCGGCTGGGCGTCCTGTACCACCCCAAGCTCCCGGCCACGCGCCCGGTGGCCGAGGAGATCGTCGCGGCGTTGCAGAGCGCGGCCTTCGGCCAGCGGGATGCCTGGATCAGCACCACCTGGGACGAAGAGGCCATCCAGCGGCAGATACCGGGGTCAGATGCCTTCATCGTCCTGGGCGGGGATGGCTCGGTGCTGCGCGCGGCGCGGCTGGCGGCCCCACACGGCATCCTGATCATCGGCCTGAACATGGGCCGCCTGGGCTTCCTCTCCGAGATGCGCCCGGAGAACTGGCGCGAACGCCTGCCGCGCCTGGTCAGCGGCGATTACTGGGTGGAGGAGCGTATGATGCTGCGCGCTGACGCCTTCCGCGGCGAGACCAGGCTGGTGCAAAAAGAGGCGCTGAACGACGTCGTCGTCAGCCGTGGCTCACTCGCCCGCATGGTGCGCCTGCACACGCATATTGACGGCGGCTACCTGACGACCTACAACGCCGATGGCCTGATCGTCTCCACAGCCACCGGCTCCACCGCCTATGCGCTGGCGGTGGGCGGGCCGATCCTGCCGCCCCAGCTCAAGAACATGCTCCTGATCCCCATTGCGCCCCATTTGAGCCTGGACCGGGCTATTGTCCTGGACCAGGGTGCGCGGGTGGAGATCATCGTGGAGACCGACCATCGGGCTATCATCACCGTGGATGGGCAATATGAGCTGGGGTTGCACGACCGCGACCGGGTGATCGTTGAGGCCAGCCCCTATGTCAGCCGCTTCGCCCGCGTGCAGACACCGGATTATTTCTATCGCACCCTGATGGAGCGCCTGGATCCAGGGAGGAGACGTGGCGACTGAGTCCCAGGAGGTGGTGTATTGCACCTATCATCCCAACGTGCCCACCACGCTGCGCTGTGGGCGCTGCGGCAAGCCCATCTGCCCGCGCGAGGCGAAGCTGACCGAGGTTGGCTACCGCTGCCCGGACTGCCTCAAAGAGCGGCGGTCGGTCTTTTACACGGGCGCCTGGTACGATTACATCATCGCCGCCATCGTCAGCCTGCCCCTGGCGCTGCTGGCCGCCTCTATCCTGGCCAGCGGTGTGCTCAGTTGGTTCGTGATCTTCCTGGCGCCGGTGGCCGGAGGGTTCATCGCAGAAGCGGTGCGGTGGGCTGTGCGGCGGCGGCGCAGCCCCTACCTGTGGCTGGTCGTCTGCGGCGCGATTGCCCTGGGCACCCTGCCGCGCCTGCTGGGGCCTCTGCTGGCCCTGGCGATGGGCGCGAGCGGGGGAATGCTCCTGGGACTACTCTGGCCTACCCTCTACCTGATCCTGGCAACCGGCGCGGCCTATGCGCGGCTAAAGTTCTGAGATGCTGGTTGAGCTCTCTATCCGCGACTTTGCCATTATAGACGCGATTGACCTGCGCCTGGCGCCGGGCTTTAACGTGCTGACGGGCGAGACCGGCGCGGGCAAGTCCATCCTGATTGATGCGGTGGACATGCTCCTGGGCGGGCGCGCCGACCCCACATTTGTCCGCGCCGGCGCCGAAGCCGCGCGCATTGAGGGCCTGTTCCGCCTGGATGAACGCACCCAGGCGCTGATCACCCCCATCCTGGAGCGCGAGGGACTGGAAGGCGAGCGACCGGACGAGCTATTGCTGGGGCGCGAGATCCGGCGCGAGGGCCGCAGCATCTGCCGGGTCAATGGCCGCACCGTTTCCCTGGCGCTGCTCAAAGAGATCGGGCAGAACCTGGTGGATATTCACGGCCAGAGCGAGCACCTCTCCCTGCTGCGCGTCCGCGAGCATTTGAATCTGCTTGACCGCTATGCCGGGCTGGAGGACGCCCGCGCCGAACTGGCCGGGCTGGTGCACCAACTGCGGGCGGTGCGCGCCGAATTGGAGAAGCTGCGCCGCGACGAGCGCGAGCTGGCCCGCCGGGCCGACCTGCTCCGATTCCAGGTGGAGGAGATTGAGAGCGCCCGGCTGGAGGTGGGCGAAGAGGAGGCGCTTCTGGAGGAGCGCACCCGCCTGGCTAATGCCGAACAACTGGCTGCGCTCGCCAGTGAAGCCTACGCCCTTCTCTATGAAGGCAGCAACGGCAGCAGCGCGGCGCTTGACCTGATCGGCCAGGCCATGCGCGCACTGGCGGCGCTGGCGAAGATTGACCCCGCCACCGCTGAGATCGCCCAGGCGGTGGAGGCCGCCAGCTACCAACTGGACGACGCCGCCCGCACCTTGCGCCACTATCAGGACACCATTGAGTTCAACCCGGCCCGGCTCAACCAGGTGGAAGAACGGCTGGACCTGATCCGACGGCTCAAGCGCAAGTACGGTGACTCCATCCCCGAGATCCTGGCGTATGCCCGCCAGGCGGCGGCGGAATTGGAGGGGATCACCCACAGCGAAGAGCGCGTTGAAGCGTTGCGTCTGGAGGAGGAGGCCCTGCTCCAGCGCATCGGCGCTCAAGCCGAACGCCTCTCCCAGGCGCGGCGCGAAGCGGCCCTGCGGCTGGCCCAGGGCGTTGAACGCGAACTGACCGACCTGCGCATGGCCGGCGCCCGCTTCGCCGTGGACATCCAATGGGCGGAGGACGAGAACGGTGTGCCGGTCGGCGACCGGCGCTACGCCTTTGACGCCACCGGCATTGACCGCGTGGAGTTCCTGGTCGCGCCCAACCCCGGCGAGGGCCTCAAGCCCCTGGTGAAGATCGCCAGCGGGGGCGAGACCTCGCGCCTGATGCTGGCGCTCAAGACCGTGCTCTCCCGCGCCGACCAGACGCCCACGCTGATCTTTGACGAGATTGACCAGGGGATCGGCGGGCGCGTCGGCGTGACGGTCGGGCGCAAGCTCTGGGGGATTGCGGACGCTCACCAGGTGCTATGCGTCACCCACCTGCCGCAATTGGCCGGCTACGGCGATGCGCACTTCAAGGTGGAGAAGCAGGTGATCGGTGAGCGCACAGTCACCCGCGTGCGCGAACTGGATGAAGCCGGGCGGGTTGAGGAGCTGGCTCAGATGTTGGGCGCCAGCGGCCAGGCCGTCCAGCAAAGCGCGCGCGACATCCTGGCCGAAGTGCGGCAGGTAAAGGCGCGAGCGCTGGCAGAGACCCACGCCGCCAATTAGAAATCGGCGGCTGCTTCTGAGAAACCCGCGTAGCCGGAGGATTCTATCCTCCGGCGGGCCTCCCCACGCAGGCGGGCGACCAACGGGAGGGGCCACCCTTGTGGTTGCCCGCCAGCCACACATGCCTGTCTGACAACTTTGCCCTCAAAAATAGCTCAATGGTTCTATTGAAATTTCGCTTCAACTCCTTTATACTGCCATATGCTATGCCACTCGCCCCCCTCTTCTAGCCGGAGAGAAGCCCGGGGGATGAGGATGCAGGGGATGCTTGCGTCGCCTGATAGCGCTGCTCCTGGCCATGTGGGGCGCGCTCCTCATGGGAGCACCCCCCTCTGGGGCCACGTCCACGCCCCCCGACCCTGCCATTGAGCAGGCAATGGCGGACGCCTTGCGCCGCCACGCCCCCGACGCCTCCTGGGCCATTGCCGGGATCACACAACGCGATGAGTGGGCCATCGGCTTTGTCGCTTGGCGCGACCCGCAGACAGGCCGCCTGCTCCCCGGCGAGCCGGAGGTCGCCCTGGCCCGATATGGCCTCGGGGGCTGGGCCGTGGCGTTCCCCAGCGATCCCCACTACACCGCCTGGCTGGAGGCCGCGCCCGAAGCGCTGTTGCCGCCCGATGTAAAAGCCTACCTGCGCCCCCAGCGTCAGACACCGGCCAACGTCACGGGCTACCGGCTGCCCTGGCCGAACGGCCAGCAAGGCTGGGCGGCCCAACACACTTATCCCGCTGTGGACCTGGATGTCCTGGGCTGGCCCACTCTGGGCACCGTTCGGGCCGCCAAGAGCGGCCAGGTCGTGTTTCGCAAGGACGAGAGCACCGTCGCCTGTGGCTACCCGCCTGCCACCGGTTGCCCCTGGCAGGCCGCGAACATCATCGTCATCCGCTCGGCTGACAACGAATACGTCTGGTACATGCACCTGACGCCCCATTCCATCCCTCCCTGGATCCAGGTGGGGACGTGGGTGGCGCGCGGCACGGACATCGGCGTGGAGGGCGAGACCGGCTGGGCGACGGCGCCGCACATCCACTTCCAGGTGGCGACGAGCTACGCCTGTTGCAGTTGCAGCAACGGGGCCTGTGCCCCCAACTGGCCGACCACAACGGTGGCGGTGGACTTTGACGAGTATCCCTGGACTCAGGTGAACCAGCGCTGGCTGATCTCGCAGAATACACCGCCCGTCGCCGACCGCTGGCTGTTCATGCCGCTGCTATTCAGATAAACGGCTACCCGCCCGCTGCCCCTTCGCCAGGCGCCGCCGGGGGCGTCATGCCCCGGCGCAACTGCTGCAGTGAGATTTTGTTGGCGCGGCGGCAGTTGGGACAATGCACTGTGTAGGTCTTTCTGTGTTCGCGCTGGGCCGCCTCAAACGCCGCCGCTGCCTCCTCACCGCTGAGGTTGAAGGCCCAACCACAGTACATGCAATGTAGCGACACCATGTCATTCCCTCCAGGAGACGACCGCAATACCGATCAGGATGAAACCACCCCCCACCAGTTTCCACCAGGTCAGCCCCTCGCCCAGGATAAAATAGGCCAGGAGGGTGGAGCCAATTGGCTCCCCCAATACCGGCACGGTCGCGAGCGTGGCGGACGTGTAGCGCAAGGCCCAATTAAACGAGGAATGGCCGATCAACTGCGGCACGAGCGCGAGCAGCAGGAACCACAGGAATGTCCTGGGCGGATAGCCGGTGAAGGGCTGGCGCAGCAGGAGCGAGAGCCCAATCACGGCCAACGCTGCGGTGGAATACACGATGAAGATATAGGTGATCAGCGAGAGGCGCGCGCGCAGGCGCCGCCCGATCAGGAAGTAGCCCGCCGCCGCCACTGCCCCGGCCAGCGCCAGCAGGTCACCCAGCACCTCTTGCCCCCCCAGGCCGAAGTCGCCCCAGCCAATGATCACCCCGCCTGCCGTAGCCACCAGCACGCCGCTGAGCGTGCGCCAGGTGAGCGCCTCCCGCAGGATGAGCGGCGAGGCCAGCGCCACCAGGAGCGGGCTGGCGCTGACCAGCACCACTGAACTGGCGACCGACGTATAGGCCAGCGAGAGAATCCAGGTGGCGAAGTGCCCGCCCAGGAACAGGCCAGACAGCAGCGCCAGCCGCCACTCGCGCCCGGTCAGTTGTGCCAGCTCACAGCGATAGCCCGCCAGCGCCACAGGCGCCAGGATGAGCGCGGCCAAGCCCAGACGATAGGCGGCGATGATCAGCGCTGGCGCACCATCCCGCTGCGCGAAGCGGATGAAGATGGAAGCGGTGGAGACGGCAAAGATGCCCAGCAGCAGGCCCAAAAGCGGCCTGACCGCCTGTTCCGAGGCAGGGACGGCGCCACTCCGCATGGGGTCCGATTGTTCCATTTTTCGCTTGACAATGAGTTTAATTCTGTATAGAATGGGTTAAGCTGGCTGTTCAAAACAGTGCGATCTTATGCCTGAACAGGAGGCCAGTCAAATACCGCATAAGATCACCTGAATCTAAATCTGCGCACAGAGGAGTGAGCCACGATGGCACCGCAATACACCGCTAAGCAGTTCAAATCCTTCCAGGTGGAGTTGGACGGTATCTCCAAGCGAACAATGGAGGAGCACTACAAGCTCTATCAGGGGTATGTCAACAAAGCGAACGAGATCCTCTCCAAGCTGGAAGGCCTGGATAAGGACCCGGCGAAGGCGAACCAGACGTATAGCGACATCCGCGAGTTGAAGGTGGAGCTAAGCTTCGCCATCGGCGGCGTCAAGAACCACGAGATTTACTTTGACATCCTGGGGGGGAAGGGTGGCCCGCCGACCGGTCGGATCGCCGAGTTCATCAACCGCGATTTCGGCTCTTACGAGGAATGGGCCAAGGACCTGAAGGCGACGGGGATCGCCGCGCGCGGCTGGGTGTGGCTGGCCTACGATTGGGACACCAAGACCTTCTTCAACTACCTGGGCGATGCCCAGAACACCTTCCCTATCTGGAACGCCACGCCCGTCCTGGCGCTGGACACGTATGAGCACGCCTATTTCATTGACTATGGGGCAGCGCGCGGACCCTACATTGATGCCTTCCTGCGCAACATTGACTGGGAGGCTGTGAACAGGCGCCTGGACGAATCCGGCATCCGTTAGCCTCTCCTCCGCCCCCTTTGGGGAAGGGGGTGGAGAGGGCAGGCTGAACATGACTGAGTACGTCACCGTCGCACGTGCATCGGATCTGGAGCCGGGGCAAGGGACCTGGGTGGAAGTCAGGGGACGCCAGATCGCGCTGTTCAACGTGGACGGGACGTACTATGCGATAGAGAATGAGTGCAGCCACCTGGGCGGTCCCTTGGGCGAGGGCCGCTTGCAGGGGGCTGTTGTGGCCTGTCCCTGGCACGGTTCGCGCTTTGACGTGCGCACCGGCCAGGTTATTGGTCCGCCTGCGCGCGATCCGGTTCGGGCGTATCGCGTGCAGATAGAGGGCCAGGATGTGAAGGTGGCGTTGGAAAGTTAAGCAAAACAGAGGAACCCCTAGGGGCTTCAGGAACTCGTGAGCAGGCAGAATGCCTGTGAGTTTCCCTGGGTTCCTGCGGGTTCCTCATGTACGAATCTAGAGGAGGCTTGAGTCTATGACCCACATTATTACCGCTCTGTGCCTGCGCGATAGCTCATGCGTGGAGGTCTGCCCGGTGGAGTGTATCGTGCCAGGCAAGCCTATTGAAGAATGGCCCCTGTATTACATTGACCCGGATACCTGTATTGACTGTGGTGCCTGTGTCCCGGAGTGTCCATTTGGGGCCATCTTCCCGGAGGATGAGGTCCCGTCAGCCTATGTGGCCAAGGGCGGTGAGTATCTGAACCGTATTGACTTCACCGGCATGGACGTGTACGACGGTCACAACGCACGCGGTGAGCCGGTTCACCTGGAGACCGTCAGGAAACTCCAGCCGGGCGAGGTCGTGGATCTGACCGAGGACATCCAGTCCAACTACGACTTCTTCCAGATCGGTCCAGGCTACAACGCGCTGAAGATGCCCTAGGCCCGGCAGTGCGATCATCCTGATCCTCTCGCCCTGCTGCCCTGAAGGAGGGGGCTGACCGGTGTGGCCCCCTCCTTTTGGGGATTGACCACAAAGGCCACATCAGACGGTAAAACGCACTGGCCTGGGATAGAGCGGTTTGTGGGTAGAAACTGGATAATGGTAACCGAAGAGGTACGAATTGAACGCGATTCCTTAGGCGAGCTGCCCGTGCCGGTGGAGGCCTACTACGGGGTGCAAACGGCGCGGGCAGTGCGCAATTTCCCCATCAGCGGGCTGCGCCCCTACCCGGCCTTCATCTGGTCTATGGCGCTGATCAAGCGCGCCGCCGCCGAGGTCAACGCAGAGTTGGGCCTGCTGGACTGGGAGAAGGCGCGGGCGATCATGCAGGCCGCCGAGGAGGTCATGGCGGGCCGCTGGAACGACCAGTTCGTCGTGGACCCCTTCCAGGCGGGCGCGGGTACCTCCCACAATATGAACACGAACGAGGTCATCGCCAACCGCGCCACCGAACTCCTGGGCGGCAAGAAAGGCCAGTATCTCGTCCACCCCAACGACCATGTGAACATGGCCCAATCCACCAACGACACCATCCCCACGGCCATTCGCCTGGGCTGTCTGTGGCGTCTGGACGAATTGCTGATTGCGATTGATGGGCTGGCGGCGGCCCTGTGGGACAAGGCCCGCGAGTTTGACGACGTGGTCAAGAGTGGCCGGACACATCTTCAGGATGCCGTGCCGATTCGCCTGGGGCAAGAGTTCAGTGGCTACGCGCGGGCGGTGGAGCGTGACCGCGAGCGTATCGTCCGCGCGGCGGAGGGGCTGCGGCGATTAGGCATCGGCGGCACCGCGGTGGGCACGGGCCTGAACGCTCACCCGGAGTACCATAAGCGCATGGTCAAAAAGCTCTCGGCGCTGTCCGGGCTGCGGCTGTACGAGAGCGACAACCTGTTTGAGTCTATGCAAAGCATGTCCGACCCGGTGGACTTCTCGGCCAGCCTGCGCACCCTGGCGCAGACGCTGGACCGCATCGCCAATGACTTCCGTCTGCTCGCCTCCGGCCCGGCCACCGGCCTGGACGAGATCCGCCTGCCGCCCGTGCAGCCGGGGTCCAGCATCATGCCGGGCAAAGTCAACCCCGTCATGGCCGAGATGCTGAACATGGTCTGCTTCCAGGTAATGGGCAACGATCTCACGGTGATGTTGGCGGGGCAGGCGGGGCAGCTTGAACTGAACGTGATGATGCCGATCATCGCCTACAACCTGTTCCAGAGCATGGACATCCTGATTAACGGCATCACCGCCTTCACCGAGAAGTGCGTGCGCGGCATCGTCGCCAACCGTGAGAAGGCCGAGGGCTGGCTGGCGAAGAACGCCATCCTGGTGACAGCGCTCAACCCGGTGATCGGCTACCTGAGGGGGGCCGAGGTGGCCAAAGAGGCCATGGCCCGCAATGTGCCGATCAGGCAGGTCGTCCTGGAACGCGGCCTGCTGACCGAGGAGGAGATTGACCGCATCCTGGATGTGCGCCGCATGACCGAGGGTGGGATCATGGCCGGTGGGGGCGGCGGCGGTTGAGTCACCAGGAAAGAACCGGGGAATCAGTCAGATTCACGTTAGGCGTGCCTGAGGTTTACAACGCGTCATCCCCAGGGAAGCGGTTCTCTCCCCCGGGGAGGTTTCTCTGGGCCAGTTCCCATTCATCAAAACTTTTCCCCCGGTTATCTATCACCTGTGACGCGACAACCACCCCGTTCTCTATCTTGATATGCAACTCTTGCTCATACACGGAAGCGAAGCCCATGTGGACATAGTGAAGCATTTTCCCTCTAGGGATTCTCAGCACCCCCGTAAACCAGTCGGCCAGGAGGGGTTCTGTCCCCAGCATTCTGTACTTTCCACGCAAGCCCACCAGGAAGAAGCGGCCCGCTTTGATCTCCCAGGTGCCGATGTAACGCCTCCAGCACGCCGTTGAGAAGACAAAGGGGTCATCGCGGACGGCCTCAGCGTCATCCACTTCAACGATCCTGGGATGGCCATAGGGAAGCGGAGGACAAAAGGTCAGCTTCGTTTCCTCACCCTCAATGATCAACCGTTCGGGGATTTGAGCGGTCATGTCGGAGCCAAATAGTGTACGGTGCAAGTCCTGGTAAAGCAGGTGTAGCGGCGCACGAACCCCACCTGACCGCGCCAGCGGAAGATGGGCTTCCGTCCTTCTTACCACCACCCGCGCCGCCGCAGATACAGCAGTGGCCCCGCGAAGGACGCGATGATCAGGGCCAGGGCGACCGTCCAGCCACCGGGATGATCCAGGAGCGGTAGATTGGCGAAGTTCATGCCGTAGAAGCTGGCCACCAGCGTCGGCGGCATCAGCGCCACCGTCACCACCGTCAGGACCTTCATGATCTCGTTGATGCGATTTGAGGTGACAGAGAGGTAAGTATCCAGCGCGCCGCTGATCAGGTCGCGCAAGGCCTCATTGATGTCATACAACCGCACCAGATGGTCATACACGTCGCGGAAATACACGCGGTCGCGGGGGTCAATCACGGCGTAGTCGTCGCGGGCCAGGCGGTTGAGCACCTCGCGCTCCGGCGCAATCACGCGACGCAGGTGCAGCACGGCCCGCTTCAAGCTGAAGATGCGGTTGAGGATGTAAGGCGTCGGGCGGCTGAAGACCTCATCCTCCACCCGGTCAATAGCCTCGTCCAGCGCATCCACGACCGGCATGAAATCCGCGATCAGGCGGTCAGCTAACTCATACAGCAAGAAGTCTGTGCCACGCACGACATGGCGCTCGCCGCGTTGGGCCAGCTTCCAGACCGCTTCCAGCGCCGGGATCGGCCCCCGATGGTGGGTGACGAGATAGGTGCGCCCCAGGAAGATGTCCAGCTCCAGCGTGTTGACCTCGGCCCCTTCGGGCTGGAACTGGATGGCGTGAAGCACAATGTACAGGTAATCCTCATAATCGTCCACTTTGGGGACGTGCGACTCGCGCAAGGCGTCGTCAATCGCCAGGGGATGGAAACCGAAGCCAGCCAGCAACGCCTCGCTTTCAGCGTGGTCCTCGCCGTCCAGGTCCAGCCAGAGCAGCCCCGCCCCGCCACGCACGATCTCCGCTACCTGCTCCGGCGGCACGCTGACCACCGACGAGCCCTCACCAGCGTAATACAGACACCTGATCATAGCCCCCTCGCCATTCATAAGGATAAGGGGATTATAGTGGGTTTGGGGGAACGCGTCTATTCTATCAAAATGATGACATTTATCGTCATAGGATAGGTCATTTAACACTTCCACTCCCTGGCTCATCTGTGATAAATTAAAATATCATCGCAACGATGAGGAGGATATCCTATGCCCAGACGCCGTGATTCCCGTCCTCAGGACGGCGCTCGTGCCCGCGCAGCCGTTGAACAACACGGTTGCGCCCCTCATGCGTTGGTAGAAATCCTGCGCACCCTGGAGGCAAGCGAGCAAGGGCTGATGCGGCCTTCATTGGACGTCATCGCCGAGGCCATGCGCCTGCCCGAAAGCCGCATCGGCGGCGTGGCCTCCTTCTACTCCATGTTTAGCCTGCGCCCGCGCGGCCAGCGCGTCATCCGTATATGCGACAGCCCTCCGTGTCAGGTGTGCGGGGGCGCTGCCGTACTGGCCGCGTTCCGCGACGCACTCGGCCTTGAACCCGGCGAGACGACGCCCGACGGCATGTTCACGCTGGAGCGAACGAGCTGCGTGGGGCTGTGCGACCGGGCGCCGGCGCTGATGATTGACGAGGGCCTTTTTGGGTCGGTGACCCCAGAGGAAATCCCCTTCATCCTTAACGATTGCCGCCAGCAGGCGTTGTGTGCGACCCCCAATCCGTTGTATGGCCTGCCCGCACCTGGCGAGGTGCGTGTTGTCCTGGCGCGGGCCGGCCAGATCGACCCCAATTCGCTTGACGACGCCCTGGCCGCAGGCGCTTATCAAGGGCTTCAACGCGCGCTCCAGATGACGCCCGACGATGTGATTGAAGCGCTGATCGCTTCGGGCCTGCAAGGGCGGGGCGGCGCAGGCTTCCCCGCCGGCCGCAAGGCCCGCTTCGTCGCCAACGAGACGCGCACGCCCAAATACGTCGTGTGCAATGCCGATGAGTCGGAGCCAGGCACGTTCAAAGACCGGGTGATCATGGAAGCCGACCCCCACCTGCTCCTGGAGGGCATGGCGATTGCCGGCTACGCCATCGGCGCCCATGAGGGCTACATTTACATTCGGGGCGAGTATGCACTGGCCGCCGCCCGCCTGCGCTGGGCCATCGCTCAGGCCGAGGCCGTCGGCTGGCTGGGGCACAATATCGCCGGATCGGGCTTTGATTTCCATATTCACATCCATCGCGGCGCAGGTGCTTACATCTGCGGCGAGGAGACGGCGTTGCTGGAATCGCTAGAGGGCAGGCGCGGCGTCCCCCGCATCCGCCCACCCTACCCCACGGTGAACGGGCTGTGGGGGCAGCCGACGCTGGTCAACAACGTGGAGACGCTGGCGAACTTCGCGCCGATCTTGAGGGAGATTCCCGGCGCCGGGAGCACCAAGATTTTCACCATCTCCGGCCATGTCGCCCGCCCCGGCGCCTACGAAGTCCCCCTCGGCGTCACAGCGCGGACGCTCATTTACGATTTCGCTGGCGGGATGCAGAATGGGCGTCCCTTCAAGTTGGCCCAAACCGGCGGCGCTGCCGGGACAATCATTCCCGCAGCGCTTCTGGATGTACCCCTCTCCTATACTTCCGCTAAACAGGGCGTGTCCCTGGGGTCGGGTGCGCTCCTGGTGTGCGACGACCGCGTGTCGGCAGTGGACCTGTTGCGCTGGATCGTGCGCTTCTTCTGGGCCGAATCGTGCGGCAAGTGCACGCCCTGCCGCGAGGGTACGGCGCAGGCCCTGCGCATCCTAAACCGGCTCTCGGCAGGCAGCGGCGGTCCAGGCGACCTGGAGCAACTGGCTGTGCTGGCCGATACACTGGCCCTGGCCTCCTTTTGCGGCCTGGGCCAGTCCGCCGCGCTGCCCATCCGCAGCGCACTGGCGCATTTCCGTGACGAGTTTGAGGCGGTGTGTGGATGATTTCGGACGCCCCTTGCAGTGGTGGGCAGGCCCTGGGCCTGCCCCTATACACCTGTGGGAAAGGAGCACGGGATGATTGCGCTGAAGATTGACGGGCAGACGATCCAGGCCGAGGCGGGCACAACGGTGCTGAAGGTGGCGCAGCAGGCCGGGATAGACATCCCCACGCTGTGCTATCACCCGGCATTGCCGCTGGACGGCGGCTGTCGTGTATGTCTGGTGGAGGTCAAAGGCTGGCCCACGCTCCAGGCCGCCTGTACACTCCAGGTCACAGAGGGGATGGAGATTGAGACGAATTCGCCTGCGGTGCAGGCAGCGCGACGGCGCGTGCTGGAACTGCTCCTGGCGAATTACACGCCCGGTGTGGGCAAGAGCGAACCCAACCTGCTCCTGGAATTGGCCGAACGCTATGGCGTACAGCCCCCGCCCTTCCACGCCAACCGCCCGGTCTATCCGGTGGATGACCCCAACCCATTCATTCGCGTGGACCGCAACGCCTGTATTTTGTGCTGGCGTTGCCAGCGGGCCTGCGCCTATCTGAACGGCGTGGAGGCAATCGGCGTCTTCAGCCGGGGCACGAACGTGCACATCGGCTTTGGCCTGGACAGCACCATGCAGGACAGCCCCTGTGAGTTCTGCGGGATGTGCGTCGCCGTTTGCCCCACGGACGCGCTCGTGCCCAAATATCGGCTGAGCCTGCAGCTTCATGGCGGCCCAGAGACGATTGTCCCGACCATCTGCGGCTATTGCGGCGTGGGCTGCCGCCTTAAGCTGCATGTCGCGGATAACCGTATTGTGGAGATCACCTCGGATTGGGCCGGGCCGGCCAATCACGGCTTGACCTGCGTCAAGGGCCGCTTTGCCTTTGAATTCGTCGGCCACCCTGACCGCCTGACACGGCCCCTGGTACGGCGCTATCTCCTGGAAGGGCGAAATAAACCCCTCCCCTCCGGCGCCAGGGGAGAGGACGCCGGGTGGGAATTTGTGCCCGTAGATTGGGACACGGCGCTTGACATCGTTGCCCGCAAGTTCGCCCAGATCCGCCAGGAGAGCGGGGGGGAGGCACTCGCCTGTCTGGCCTCTGCCCGCTGCACAAACGAGGAGAACTACCTGATGCAGAAGCTGGCGCGGCAGGTGTTCGGCGCGAATAATGTGGACCACTGCGCCCGATTGTGCCACTCGGCTACCGTCTCCGCGCTGGCCACCGCTTTTGGCTCCGGCGCCATGACCAACTCTATGGACGATGTTGTAAATGATGCCCGCGCCTTCTTCGTCATCGGCTCCAATACGACCGAGCAGCATCCCGTCCTGGGGATGCGCATGCGCCGGGCGATCAAAGAGCGCGGTATCCCCCTCATCCTGGCCGACCCGCGCAACATCCCGCTCGCCGACCTGGCGCGGCTGCACCTGCGCCATCGGCCCGGCACAGACATCGCGCTTTTGAACGGCATCGCTCACGTTCTCATCGCTAACGACTGGATTGACCGCGACTTCATCGCCCGGCGCACTGAGGGCTTTGAGGCTGTGCGCCAGGCCGTGGCGAAATACACGCCGGAGGTGGCGGCGGAAATCACCGGCGTCGCGGCGGATGACATCCGCCAGGCGGCGCGGCTCTTGTGGGAGAACCGGCCTGGCGCGACCTTCTTCGCCATGGGCATCACCCAGCACACCACCGGCGTGCCCAACGTCTTCGCCGTCGCCAATCTGCAAATGCTTCTGGGTAACATCGGCAAGCCGGGGAGCGGTGTCAACCCCCTGCGCGGCCAGAACAACGTGCAGGGCGCGTGCGACGCCGGGGCGCTGCCCAACGTCCTCCCCGGCTACCAGGCTGTGACCGATCCGCAGGTCCGGGCTAAATTTGAGCACGCCTGGGGCATGACCACGCCTCTCCCGGAGAGGCCCGGCCTGACCGTTGTGGAGATCATCAACGCAGCCTACCAGGGCAAAGTGCGCGGGCTATACATCATGGGCGAGAACCCCATGCTGTCTGACCCGGATTTAAACCATACGCGAGCGGGGCTGGAACGCTGCGAGTTCCTTGTGGTTCAGGACATCTTCCTGACCGAGACAGCAGCGCTCGCCGACGTCGTCCTGCCGGGCGTCGCCTTTGCCGAGAAGACCGGCACGTTCACCAACACCGAGCGCCGCGTGCAACTGCTTAACGCTGCCCTGACCCCGCCGGGCGAAGCCCGCCAGGATTGGGAGATCGTCGCCGAAATCGCCAGGCGAATGCTGGCCCTTCAGCCGGTGAGGGAAGGGCCCTATGCAGGTTGGGACTATCAAAGCCAGGCTGAGATCATGGCCGAGATGGCCGCGCTCACGCCGATCTACGGCGGCATCCGCCATGAGCGGCTGGGCGTCCAGGGGCTACAATGGCCCTGCCCGACGCTCGATCACCCCGGCACGCCCATCTTGCACACCGAGAAGTTCACACGCGGGCTGGGGCGCTTCGTGGCTGTTGAGCACATGCCGCCCGCTGAGGTCCCGGATGCCGAATACCCGCTGCTCCTCACCACCGGGCGCACGCTGTATCATTACCACACCGGCACACAAACGCGGCGTTCGCCCGGACTAAATGCACTCGTGCCAGAGGGGACGGTTGAACTGAACCCGGAGGACGCGCTGCGGTTGGGCATCGCCGATGGCGACCTGGTGCGGGCGCGCTCGCGGCGCGGTGAGATTATCACCCGTGCTGAGGTGACCGCAGGCATCGCCCCCGGCGTCGTCTTTATGACCTTCCACTTCGCCGAGGCCGCCGCCAACCTGCTCACCCATGCCGCGCTGGACCCGCTGGCGAAGATCCCGGAGTACAAAGCCTGCGCGGTGCGGCTGGAAGCGGTTACCCCTCCGCTTCCAGCTCGTGTGCCTGCTGGCCGTTTTTAGGCAGCGCGATCCGGTCCAGGATGGGCATGGCCCGGCCCGCGCGCTGGCGCTCATGCTCCACCGCCGCAGCAATAAACGCACGGAACAGTGGGTGAGGCCGGTTGGGCCGCGACTTGAACTCCGGATGGAACTGGCTGCCCACCATGAAGGGATGGTCAGCGATTTCGGCGATCTCCACCAGGCGGCCATCGGGGGAGAGGCCGCTCAGCACCAGCCCGTGGCGCGAGAGCAGGTCGCGATAGGCATTATTGAACTCAAAGCGATGGCGATGGCGCTCCTCTACGCGGGGCAGCCCGTAGGCCTGGGCCGCCTTCGTCCCCGGCACCAGGTCGCAGGGGTAGAGGCCCAGGCGCATCGTCCCCCCCATGTCGGCAATATCGCGCTGCTCCGGCATCAGGTCAATCACCGGATATTTGGTGCTGCGGTCAAACTCGGTGCTGTTGGGCGCATCGCTGTGCAAGACGTGGCGGGCGAACTCAATGCACATGACCTGCATGCCCAGGCACAGGCCGAGATAGGGGACTTTATTCTCGCGGGCCCAGCGCGCCGCCAGGATCTTCCCCTCAATGCCGCGATAACCGAAGCCGCCAGGCACGACCACGCCATCCACATGGCGCAACCGTTCCCAGCCCTGTCCCTTCTCTAAATCGCCGGAGTACACCCATTCAATCTCAATATGGCGGCCATTGGCGATGGCGGCATGACGCAGGGCCTCGCGCACGCTGATGTAGGCGTCCTCCAGCTCCACATACTTGCCCACCACCGCGACGCGCAGCTTCGGCTTGGGCTCACGCAACTCAGCCACCAGATGGCGCCACTCATCCAGGTCAGGTGCGCCCGCGTGCAGCCCCAGGCGCTGCACCAGGTAATCGCCCAGGCCCTCATCCTCCAGGGTCAGGGGCACTTCGTACAACACCGGCGTGGTGACCAGGGGGACGACAGCACGGGTGTCCACGTCGCAAAACAGGGCGATCTTCTCGCGCAGGCTGCCGTTGATGGGATAATCGGCGCGGGCGGCGATCACATCGGGGTTGATGCCGATGCCGCGCAGTTCGCGGACGCTGTGCTGGGTCGGTTTGGTCTTCAATTCGCCGGTGGCGCCGATGTAGGGCAGGAAGGTGACATGGATGTAGATGACGTTATCGCGCCCGATGTCCTTGCGCATCTGGCGCAGGGCCTCCAGGAAGGGCAGACCCTCAATGTCACCGACCGTGCCGCCCACCTCCACAATCACCACCTCAGCGCCGGTCACTTTGGAGACCAGGCCGATGCGCCGTTTGATCTCGTTGGTGATGTGGGGGATCACCTGGATCGTCCCGCCCAGGTAATCGCCGCGGCGCTCCTTGGCGATGACCTCGGCATACACCTGGCCGGTGGTCACGTTGTTCGCCCGCGTCAGGTTCTCGTCAATGAAGCGCTCATAGTGACCCAGGTCCAGGTCTGTCTCCGCCCCGTCGTCGGTGACGAACACCTCGCCGTGCTGGTAAGGGGAGAGCGTGCCCGGATCAACGTTGATATAGGGGTCAAGCTTCTGGATGGACACTTTCAGGCCGCGGCTCTTGAGGATACGGCCAATAGAGGCCGCCACCACCCCTTTGCCTACTGAACTGACCACACCCCCGGTGACGAAGATGTATTTCGCCATGCTCATCCTCCTCCTAAAACGGCGGTGGGGAGAGCCTGCCATCTGCGGCTCTCCCCACCGTTTATCTCACCCTTATTCACGGTTGGCCCGTGTCTTTGGGCACGCGCAATGCCTTCCAAGGCTCACTGTTCCTTCGCTGGCGTCCGCGCCAGCCTCTCATGACGGCAAGATAATACCATATCTGTCAGGGTGTGTCAATGGAATCACTGCCTGAATTCTTTAAGTTTTTACGGGATCAGCGTGCCCCCTCCACCCTGTGTGGGGGGAATTGAGGTGGGGAGCATACCCCACCGTAAACGGGGGCGTCCTCTCCCTGGCCCTCCCCCTTGCTGGGGGAGGGACTTCTCCCCTCACCCTGCCCGGTGCAGCGAGGGGGCCACAAACACGGTCCTGTGCCTGGGGATCACGAACCGCCAGCGCGTATCCAGCCGCCACAGACCGGCTTCACGGGCGTAGGCCACAGCTTGCGCAAACTCGCTGCGGGTGATGCTCCGGTTGATCTCGGCGAACTTCGCCTGCGTTTTCGCCTTCCACGCGGGATAGTACTGATCCATGACATTCACGTAGGTGTCACGGGATAGCTCCCTGGCCAGGTAATGCATGATCTCACGGGTATCCTCCAGCAGGCCGGGCATGACCAGATGACGGACGAGCACACCGCGCAGGGCCAGGCCGTCCTCGTCCACGCGCAGCTCCCCCACCTGCTGGTGCATGGCCTTGATCGCCCGGCGGGCCGCCTCAGGATAATCCTTCGCCAGCAGGTACTTGAGCGCCCGTTCAGGGAACCACAGCTTGAAGTCGGGCATGTAAATATCTACCACGCCGTCCATCAGGCGCATACTGTCCAGGCTGTCGTAGGAACTGGTGTTATAAACCAGCGGTATGCGCAGGCCACGCCCGACGGCAATGACCAACGCCTCCAGGATTTGGGGCACGACGTGCTCTGGCGTGACGAAGTTGATGTTATGGCAGCCAGCCTCCTGCAGGCCGAGCATGATCGCGGCCAGTTCCTGCGGTGTGACCTCGACACCCTCGCCGATCTGGCTGGTCTCGTAGTTCTGGCAGAAGACGCAGCGCAGGTTGCACCAGGCGAAGAAGATCGTACCGGAGCCATTCCAGCCGCGCAGGCAGTCCTCCTCGCCGAAGTGGGCGAAGGCGCTGGATACCCGCGCATAGCGCCCGCTCTTGCAGGCCGCCGTGCGATTCGCCAGGCGATCCACGCGGCAGTTGCGCGGGCAGACGGTGCAGGTGCGCAATAGCTCCAGCGCCTCCCCGGCTTTTTCCTTCAGGCGCCCTTCCTCATAAGTTTTGATGTAGGCCGGGACAAAGCTTTTGCGCGGCAGGAGGAAGCGCCCATCGCCGTGAAGTTCCACCGGCACCTCTGTTTCAAACACAAAATCCCTGAACATGGCGCTGACCTCACTGAATACCGGGCGCAATGCATTGCGCCCCTCCCCCACAAGGGGGGAGGGAGGAGATTCATCCTCCCAGCACCAGAAGCGCGTTCACCGAATGTTCAGGCCACAGGCGCTCCCAGACCCAGGCGCCGCGTCGGGCGCGGAAGACCTCACCGCGCGCGGTGAGGGCGAACAGGTCTTCGGGCCGCGCCGGGCTGAAGACAAAGTGTTCCACCATGCCGCTCATGGGCACGTGCAGGCCCTCTGAAGCCAGCACCCAGGACTCGCCCCCGTCATCGCTGCGCATGATCCGGCCCAGGCGCCCGATGCCCAGCGCCGGCCCGGCCAGGACCGTGCGCGGGTTGTCCGGATCGATCCACACCGCACGGGTATAGTCGTCCCACAGCTCCTCCCATGTCTGACCGCCGTCACGGGTGCGGTACAGGCCGCCGCCGGTCGCAGCGAAAAGGGTCTCTGGATCATGGGGGTGGACCTCCACCCAGTGGACGTCCTCGTGGACGCCATGGGTGAAGATGCGCCAGGTGTCTCCGCCGTCATCGCTGCGGATCACGCCGCCGACCTCCACCGCCGCCCAGATACGCTGGCCTGCCAGCGCAAAGCTGCGCACGGCCCCGGCTTCGGGCGAATAGGGGAGATACCAGCGGTTCGCGCCGGGCAGGTCACGCACGGCTCGCAGTTCCTCCCACTGGGCGCCTGCGGAGGTGGTGCGGAAGACCGCCGCCGGTTCGCTGCCCGCGTAGGCCAGCCCCGGCTTGTGCGGGTGGGTAGCCAGCGCGCGGATGTGGTTGACGCTCAGGCCAACACCGGCTGGCACCCAGTTCCCCTCGCGGCCCACGCTGCGAAAGACCCCTTGCCGGGTCCCGGCCAGGATCACCTCACTGTCCGGCCAGGCAGCCAGGGCGGTGACAGCCTGCCCGTCCAGGCCGCGTCCGGTCTGTTGCCAGTTCCCCTCCCCCACCTCACGAACCACCACCAGGCCCTGGCCGGTTCCCAGGACAACCTGGATGTCGTTCATGGCCTGACCCCTCCTCCAGCGGGCGGGAGACGGATGAGCCTCCGTCCGCTATGCGTTACAGCCTTAGCGCTCCCGCAGCCTGATCCAGCGGTCGGGCAGGTTGCGCTCTTGCAGGCGCGAGAAGGCGCGGCGCAGGCCGCCGAGGATCAGATGCGGACGCAAACGGCGCCAGAGCGTTTCGGCCTCCGGGCTGGCGTCGCCCCGGCCAAAGCGCTCCTGGACGTAGAGAGCGGTGATGCGCACAATAGGCTCGCGGCCCTGGGGCACGGCTGAGGAGAGCACCTCGGCCCGCTCATACGGCGTCAGGTGCGGCCCGATGGAGATGCCCAGCCAGCGGGCGTAACGCAGCAGGCGGGCATAGCTCCGGCTCACGATGCTCAGACCGCTCAAGCCGCGTATCTCGGTGGACCAGAACACAACCGCCCCGGCAGCGCCGACCATGAGGAGAGCCAACAGGCTCAGGCCGATGCGCGTGCGCGCCTGGGTGGTCTCCAGCGCCCCACCCAGGACATCGCCCGCGCCCTCTTCAGGCAGGTTCTCTTCCGCCAGCCGGCTAAGGCGGTCCATCTCGCGGGGGGTGGCGCCGTCCAGCGAGTTTTCGGACGCGTCCGGATTGGCGTTTGGGTCTTGGGCCTCATCCCCCACAGGCCGGTTGATCGGGTCTTGTGAGACCGTCGGCTCAAATTCAACCCAGCCATAGCCGGGGAAGAACACCTCCGGCCAGGCGTGTGCATCGCGCTCACGCACGCGAAAGACGTTGAAGTCCTTGTTCCACTCGCCCTGGGCATAGCCCGCCGAGAAGCGCGCCGGGATGCCCAGGCTGCGCAGCATCACGACCATGGCCGTGGCGTAGTAGTTGCAGTACCCCTGACGGCTCTCAAATAGAATCCAGTCCACCGCATCCCGGCCATCAGGGGGCGCGTCAACATTGAGGTTGTAGGAGATGTTCTGGCGCAACCAGTTCTGGATGGCGACCGCTTTGTCATAGGCGTTCTCGTAGGGGGCGGCAATGGAGCGGGCCAGTTCGCGCGTGCGTTCGGTGACGCTGTCGGGCAATTGCAGGTAGCGGCTGGTGACCCATTCCGGATAGTTTGCCCCGGCCCGGCGCAGGGCATTCTCGCTGGCAGCGGTGACGGAGGAGATGACCACGTAAATATCCCCCTGGTGCAGGAGGTCGCGGGCGCGTACCGAGGAGATGTTCGCCAGGCCGCCGGGCGTCTTGCTGTATTGCAACGTGGCCGGGCGATCTACCCAGATCAGTTGGGGCGCAGCGTACAGCAGGCTGGAACTGGGCAGGAAGGTCACAATGGTCTGGGTGATCTCGCGCCGGCCCTGGAAATCGGGCACGCTCAGGTCGGGGTTGGCGGGGTCAAAGTACTTCAGTTCCTCGTCGGTGTTTTGCCAGCTTGCGCCGTTGTACTCATCGTAGGTCACCGCCCGCCAATAATATCGGCCATTTGTCAGGCGCGGCGCGGCGATGTCCATGATGGGGGCGTCGCCCAGTTGCACCGGCCCACCCAACACCAACAACCGGCCATAGGCGTCCGAGGACATCTGGCCGTAGCTCTTCACCGCCGAGAACAGGCGCTGCCAAGTCTCGCCGACCGTTCGCCAGGGGCCACCCGCGCGGTTGAGGAAACCGGCGACGGCGCTGCTGGCTGAGGCGGGCGGCGCAGCCCAGGCGATCAGCAGCATGGCTGCCGCCACAACCAGGCCGGAGCGCACGAAGGCATACCACAGGTCGGGGTTGAAGCCCACGTGGGCGCTGCGCCATTGCTCGCTGCGGTAGACGAAGTGCATGTGCACGATGAACAGCAGGGCGCACAGAAGCATCAGGATCAGGTAGAGGTGGAGCCTGGCCGGGCCATAGTAGTAGTAGTTAATTAATAGAAGCGCAATGCCCAGGGGCAGGATCGCCTGCCATTCTCGCCGCCAGCGATAGGTGTACCAGGCCGCCAGATAGCCCAGGATCCAGAGCATGGTTCCCATGATGACGACGAACATGAGGTTGTCGCGGCTCTGGCCGCCACCGACGGCCTTGCTCAGCCAGGTGGCCAGACGCATGGCCAGTTCAATGATGCGGTCGTGCCAGTTATCCGCTTCCAGCAGGGGGCCGGTGACGTAGCCGATCCAGAATGCGCCATAGACAGCGCTGAACACGTGGGCAACGACTGGGGAGAAACGGCTTTTGGCGATGGCAAGCCCGGCGATGACGGAGATAACGGCGACAGATTGGAGAACGGCCAGCCCGTCAGTCCATCCGGCGGCGATCAAGGCCCAGGCCACCGAGAGGGTCATTCCCAGCAGGAGAAGGACTGAAATCCAGCCTTCCCTCAATTGAAAGCGACTGTTACCCATGATCCCACCTCCAATACAACTTCCGCCCCAATTCATACCATTGAAGCTCATCCAAGGTTCATGTTCAGCCGGGGCTGGCGCAGCGCGACCTTGGGGGTTCCTTATGAAGGAATTCTAGCCTCAGGAGAGGGGGTTGTCAAGCCAGCATTTCGCTTAACGTCTGGCGCAGCCGGGCGAGGTCCAGGGGATGGGTCAGATAGCTGGTGGCGCCGGCGCGGAAGCAGGTCACGATCTCGTTCCACTGGGGGCGACCGGAGATCAGGAGGATGGGCAAGGTGGCCGTGCGGACATGGGCCCGCAGGAGGGAGCACACCCGGTCCCCGTCCATGTCGGGGAGGTGCGCGTTGATCACCGCCAGATGGGGGACAAACGCCTTCGCCAGGTCAATAGCCGCCTGGCCGTTGGCTGCCAGGATGACTTCATAGCCAGCAAATTCCAGAAATATCCTGAGCAACTCGGCGATATCGGGGTCATCCTCAGCGATCAGGATACGCCTGCGGGCCATGCCCCAAGTATACACCCAACTTCTCGCATTGTGCCTTAAAACAACGGCGTCGCCGGAATTTTTAAGCCGCGATGTCCGGCCCGATTGACAGCCCCTGCGGGGAGAATACAATAAAGCTGATGCCCGCCGATTTTGTCCGTCGCGCTGAGGCTGCGCTGAACGATGCCCGGCTGCAGGCTGCGCTGGCCCAGGCGACCGGCCGCTTTCTCACGGGCCGGGAACGCGCCTGGAGCGAGCTTGAGGACATTCAGGCGCTGCGCGACCGGGGCCGCGCTATCCGCGACCATGTCCTTGATCATCTTGACGACTATCTGGCCCGGCTGGAGGCGGCCCTCACTCACGCAGGCGGGCGCGTCCATTACGCGCCTGACGCCGCCGCTGCCTGCCGCATCATCGTGGACATCGCCCAGGCGCATGGCGTGCGGCTGGCCGTCAAGTCCAAGTCCATGACCTCGGAGGAGGTCCATCTGAATGCGGCGCTGACGCAGGCCGGGATGGAGGTGGTTGAGACCGATCTGGGCGAGTGGATCATCCAGCTTGCCGGTGAGCGGCCCAGCCACATCATCGCCCCGGCGGTGCATAAGACCCGAAGCCAGGTCGCCGACCTCTTCGCCGCGGTCACCGGCGAGACCGTCCCGGATGACATCCCCACCCTGACGAAAATCGCCCGGCGTGAACTGCGCCGCCGCTTCTTGAACGCGGACCTGGGCATCTCCGGAGTCAACTTCGCCGTGGCGGAGACGGGGACGCTGGTGATTGTCACTAACGAGGGCAACGGGCGGCTGGTGACCAGCCTGCCGCCTGTGCATATCGCCCTCATGGGCATTGAAAAGGTGGTGCCGACCTGGGAGGACCTGGCGGTGTTGCTGGCGCTTCTGCCGCGCAGCGCCACCGGCCAGAAGATCTCCAGCTACGTCACGGCGGTGACCGGGCCGCGCCGGGCGGGCGAGGCCGACGGCCCGGCGGTGTTGCACCTGGTGATCCTGGACAATGGCCGCCGCCGCATCCTGGCGAGCGCCTATCGCGAATCCCTGCGCTGCCTGCGCTGCGGGGCCTGTCTGAACGCCTGCCCGGTTTACAACGTCGTGGGCGGCCACGCCTACGGCGGGACGTACTCCGGGCCGATTGGCGCGGTGCAGACGCCCTTGTTTGAGGGGCTGGCCGCGCACGCCGACCTGCCTTACGCCTCCAGCCTGTGCGGCGCCTGCCTGGATGCCTGCCCGGTGGAGATTGACATCCCCCGGATGCTCCTGGACCTGCGCCACGAGCTGACGGAGGCGAGTCCCGCCCCAGCCCGCCCCCAATTTCCGGGGGAGAGGGCCGCGCTCCGGCTGTACCGCTGGATGGCGCAAAGCCCGGCCCGCTGGCGCCTGGCGCTGCGGCTGGCCTATTGGCTCTCGCGCCCCTTCGCCCGCGATGGCTGGATGCGCGCCTTGCCCGGCCCGCTGGGGCGCTGGACGCAGACACGCGACTTCCCCGCCCCTGCCAGGCGGAGCTTCCACGCGCGCTGGCGCACACTGGCGGCTGAACGCCCGGCCCCCCGCGTAGCGGACAGCCCACCGGGGACGCCAGAGAAGGGATCAGGACCCCCGTCATCCGTCCTTCGTCCCCCGTCACCCTTATGGGAACGTTTCGCCGCCGAACTGGCCCAGGTCGGTGGCGTCGCACTCCGCGCAGCGGATCGCGCTGAGGCCCTGCGTCAGGCCATCGCCTGGGCGCGGGACGCAACCGGGCTGAAGCCCGGCACGGGGCGGCGGGTGATCGTGTGCGCTGCGCCGGAGACGGAGGGGGTGGCGCGGGCCTTTGCCGAAGCGGGGTTTGAGGTGGAGGAAGCAGCGCCTGCGGAGGGTGTGCGGACGGATGAAGAGCGCGCCCGGCTGCGCGAACGCTGGGCTGCCGCCGAGCTGGTTATCTCCGGCGCGGATGCGGCCATCGCCGAGACCGGGACGATCGTCCTGGCGGCCCGCCCGGAACTGCCCCGCGCCGCAACCCTGCTGCCGCCACTGCACATTGCCCTGCTGGATCAGGCGCGGCTTGTACCGACCCTGGCCGACCTGATCCCCGTGTGGCGCAGCCGGGGGTGGCCCAGCGGCCTGTTGTTCACCACCGGCCCCAGCCGCACCGCCGACATTGAGCAGACCCTGACCATTGGCGTGCATGGGCCAGGGAAACTGCTGGTGATCGGCTTCCCCGCATCTAACGGAAATCCGGGAAGCGGGCCAGGACCGCGTTGATCACATCCCTGTTCGGGCCGAGGACAACCAGCGCCTGATCGGGGTGGGAGAAGAGGCACAGACTGCTGGTCGTGTTGCTCCAGCAGCGCTGGCCAGGACGTTGCTCCCCGGCCTGGCCCCCGAAGCGGGCCTGGGCGTACCGCGTGTAAGCGCCCACAAATTCGGTCGCGTCAGCAGCCGTATCCCAGACCGTGTGCAGCGCCAGGACGGTTTGCGCCTGGGCTTCGTGATAATATACGGCATACCGGTCGCCGCCCCAGCCTTCGGCGGCAGCGCTGGCCTCGTCTGGATCAATCTCGCCCTCTAAGATGACGCGCAGCAGGAACTCGCCCAGGCTGTCCTCATCCATCAGCCGCCAGCCCGCGCCCAGCGTATCGGTCAGCGGAGGCAACGCCACCGGCTGCGGGGTGTCACCCGCGCGATAGCGCGCCGGGTGCATGATCTGCTCGGTGGAGACCGGCGGGTCGGCCCAAATTCGGTTGACGGCCTCCCAACCCCCCTCGCCATAGAAGTCCTGGACGAACTGCAGGCCGTAGAGATAGGGGAACTGGAGCTCTTCCCGGAAGACGCGAGGGGCATTGTTGAACTGGCTTTGGTCGGCCTGGGCCAACTGTTGCAGCCATTCGGCCAGGTCTTGGGGGCCGAAATAGCGTTGCATGTACTGCTGCATGACCAGCAGGGCATCGCCCTCGGCCAGGGCGCGGATGGCCTCGGCGCGCTGCGAGTTGCGCTTATCATCAATCCCCAACTTCTCTAGGTCAAAGTGCTGGTCTTGCAGGGCGTGCCCGTACTCGTGGGCGAAAGTGCTCTTCTCCAACGGGCCGAACTGGGGGAGATCGCTGATGACGTAGAGCCTCTCGGCATCCGAGTCGTAGAAACCGGCGACCTGCTCGCTGTATAAATTCACGTAAAGGTCACGCAGGTCCATCTCCTTATCCAGGAGGCCGAAAGCCAGCAGGGTGATCAGGTCGCTTTGGGCCTCCTCTTCGGGGTAGTCCTGGTTGAGCTTACGCACGATGTAATCGCGCAACTCCGCGGCGGTCATGACGGCGCGCTCCACCGGGCGCGTGGGCGCCAGCCCGCGCAGGGCGCTGACCTGGCGCTGGATGGTGTCCATCAGACCGAAATCAACCGCCGGGGCGAGGGTAGGCGTTGGCGTCGTCCTGGGTAGCGGCGGTGTGGGTGAGCCGGAGGGGGTAGAGGGCGGGACGGGGGTGGGTGTGCTGGCGAGGCGGCTGCGCAGGTCATCCAGCTCACGCTGCTGTGTCGCCACCTGGGCCTGCAGGTTGGCGATGATCGTGCTGCGCGCCTCGGCGGTCGCCTGCGCAGCGTCAAGCTGCCTCTGCGCATCGCCGATCCTGGCGTCGGCGACAAACCAGCCCCAGGCGAGGAGGGCGCTGGCGACGAGCGCAGCGCCCAGGCACAGGGCAAGGGCCACAAAAGCTATCGGAACCAGGGTACGACGCATCTACGCTCTCCTCTATAAACGCCCCCGCCCATTCGGGGAGGAGCAACTTCCCTCCCCCACAAAGGGGGAAGGGGTGGTTAGACCGAGGCTGCCAGCACCGACAGGATCAGCGAGAGGGCCAGGATGATGACCGCAGCCAGACCGAACAGCGCGACCCAGGGGCGGGTCTCGCGCCGCGCCTGGCGGTTGGCCTTCACCATCTCCTCTAGCTTCTGGCCCTCCAGAATGGCGCGGCGGGCAAGCAACGCGCCACCGGGGTCGCCGGCAATCGGGATGGCCGCCACCAGCCCCAGGACAATAGCCGACCAGAACAAGGTCTCGGCCAGGTCACGCGCCGTCAGGCGGCCAGCGGTCCCGTTGCACAGGCCCACCAGGCCGAGGACGGCGACGAGCAGCAGGCCCAACTTCTGCCAGAAAGGTCGTCCCCTATGGGGGGTGTTGCGCTGGGCGTTCACACACCCTATTGTAGTCGCAAGCGGGGGAACAGGGCAACCCTATGGCCAGCGCAGCGGGCATGTGGCGAAATCAAATGGCCCGATCTCAAGCGCCCAGGTATGCGTATCCCTATAGCGGATCGCCTGTTTGCCATCCCAGCCCCGCACCCAGGTGTCCAGGCGCACCGCCTGGCGGTTTGTGCCCGGCACAGGCAGCGGGCCTTCAGGCCGGATGTCCTTATTCCTCTCAGGCCCGGCCAGGAGGAGCGCAGCAAACCAGCCATCCGGCCCCCGATCCAGCACCCAGGCAGGCGCCAGCCCACCTTCCAGCGCAGGGGGCTGGGGGGAGGCCACACGCTGGATAACCACCACCTCCATCTGCCCGTCGCCATCCAGGTCGGCGATCAAGGGGGCGCCTGTTTCCAGCCCATATCTGGCCCAGGCGGCGCGTAAGGCCTCCGGCGCACCCTCCACAAGCTGGGGCTGGTCATTCAGAACGGCAGCCAGAGCCATTCCTGCATAGAGGGCATCAAAGGCATTGCCAGGGAAAGAGACCAGGTTGCCCCGCTCGTAATACTGCTCGGCGAAGACCTCCGTGTCCTCTAACAGCGCGGCCCAGGCAGCCGCCGGGTCATTGCTGGCAGCGTAGGCCCGGCGGAAGCGTTGGGCCAGTCGGCCTACGGTGGAGCCTGTCTTCTCTGCCTCGGCCAGAGTGGTCTGGGCCAGCTCTGCTTCGCCCAGCAGGGCATGCACCTGGCCCAGGCGCAGGGTGGCAAAGGCGACCCAGTCGGGCCTGCCCTCAGCCGTTGCGCCTTTAGGCTCGTCGGGCAGGTCGGGTTCATCCAGCAGGCGTTGATACATGTCCAGGGCCGCCCGATAAGCCCCGGCCCGCAGCGCTGCCTCAGCCAGGTTGACCACCTGACGCCGGTTAGAGGGCGGGGCCTGGACCGAGGCTGCCAGGGTGAAGCGTTGGCCATCCCAACGATAGGTGTCGTATTGGAGGGGATGAGCTACCAGCTTGGCATCAAAGACGCCGAAGACAGCACAGGTGGTCACAATGGCCTGGGTGCCATCGGGCTGAGGTTCCAGCCGCCACTCGCCGCCGCCAGCCCAGTTGTTCAGCCCCAGGCGCAGCCATTCCGCCCACCTCTCCCCCTCCTGGCCGAGCACCAGGAGTTCTGTACCGGCGTAGGAGCCGCCCGCGAAGAGATAAGCCAGCACGATCTCAGGCCGCCCGTCGCCGGTCAGGTCGGCCACCTGCTGGACGGTGGGCCAGGTGTTATCGGGCGGCCAGGTGATCGCATTGGGCAGGTCTTCAGTGGTGAACTCCCCGGCAGCCACCTGGCGCACCAGGCTGACAGGCGACACCAGGGCCACCAGCAACTCACCTGCGCCGTCGCCATCCAGATCAGCGACCTGGAAGCGCCGGTCAATGGGCTGAATGCCAACAGGGCCGATGTAAGCACGGAGGGCATCCAGGCAGCCAGGCTCGGCCTGCAACGTCTTCAGGCCACCGGGCAACTCCTTTAAGAAGTTCAGGACAGCCTCCAGGGCCGCCTGATGCGCTTGTGGGATCGTCTCCGGCCAGCCTTCCATCAGGTGATGGAGGTGGGCAACAGCCCCGTCTGGGGTGGGGATAGGCCGACAGGGCAGGGGGGTCTCCGTCGGCGCGAACGTGGGCGGCGGGCCGGGCGGTGTCGGCGTGGCTAGAGGGGGCATGGGCGTGGATAGCGAGCCAGGCGGCGTGGGCGTGGGCAACAGGGTGGTTGGCGCACAGGCGCTCAGCAGCGTGACCAGCGCCAGGCCGAACCCGATAGACTTAAGCAGGGTGGTCAATTTCATCGTTGTTCCCTCTCTATCCTCAGGATAAGCAGCCCCCCGTCGCCGTCGGCCACGATCAGGTGATCTTCTACAACGGCGATGCGCTGGGCGTTCCCCGGCGTGTCTGCCGCGCCGACTAGGCGCAACGCAGCCGGGTCCGATACATCAACGACCCACACACCGGCCCGCCCGGCGGCCAGGTAAGCGTAAGAGCCATTCACAACCACATCCAGCGCGCCCCCGGCGATGGGCAGGGCACTGACCCGGCGTGGATGGGCAGGGTCAGAAACATCCACCGCCCACAACGCATCCGCCAGTCCGACATAAGCATAGCCGCCTGCCACCGCGACGCTGCGCGCTTCCCTGGGCAGCACCAGGGCGCCGACCTGGCGCGGGCTGGCGGGGTCGGTGATGTCCACCACGCGCAAGATGCCCACAGGCTCATACGCACCCTGGGGGTAGTATTCACCCACCAGAACGACCAGGCGGCCAGCCACAGCCACATCAAACGTGCCCCCCTCAACCGCGAGCTGGCCGAGCACATGCGGCTCAGTCGGCTGCTTCAACCCAATCACCCGCAGGCCCTCATCCACAACCACCACTGCGTTAACACCATCGGGGGCGTCTGCCACGACCAGGCTATAAGCGGCCCCGCCCAACTCGGAGGCGCTCAGCGCCCCGACCTGGCGCGGCCTGGTTGGGTCCTGCACATTGAACAGATGCAGGCCGTCCTGCCACGCCGACACGAGCGCATACCCGTTCCAGAGGGCTAATCCATTCAGCCACGTCGGCTCCTGGATGACACCGACTGGATGGATATCCTGTGGCTGCGCCACATCAAGTATCACGGCGGTTTTACCACCGCTCAGGGCGTAGGCGTGGTCACCCGCCAGGATCACAGCCTCTACGCTGCCGGGGGTATTAAACCGGGCCGATCCCACTTCGCGCGGGTGCGCTGCATCCCGGACGTCTATCACGCTCAGGCCGTCCATCGGCCCTACCACATAGGCGAATCCCCCGCTCACCACGATGTCCCTGGCCAGCACCGGCGCGTTGGTCTGGCCGATCTCACGGGGCTTCGTGGGGTCTGACACGTCAAGGGGCACCAGGCTCGCGCTGCAATAGCCAAACTCACAGAACCCGCTCGTCACATAGGCGGTATCGCCCACCACGGCGACCGCAGAGGTTGCCATGCCCAGCGCTTCCCAGGAGCCGACCACCCGTAGCCGGGTCGGATCGGTGATGTCCACCACCCGCAGGCCGCCCCCGGCGATGTAGGCGTAGCCACCAAGGACGGCGACGTCCTCGGCGCCGGCGGGGAGGCGCAAGGCGCCGCGCTCACGGGGCTGTGCCGGATCGGAGACATCCACCACGTGAAGGCCCTTTTGGTGGGCAATGTAGGCCGTGCCGGAGACAACGGCGAGAGCAGAGACCTCGCCCGGCATCTCCAGCCAGCCCACTTCACGGGGCGCGCTGGATTCGGCGATGTCTATCACCGTCAGCAGATTCTGTGCGCCGACGTAAGCCAGACCACCCTGCACGACCAGCCGGGAGGCGCTCCCCCGCGTTTGCACAGCGCCCACCTGGTGAGGCGAACCCCGCTCCGAGATGTCCAACACCACCAGGCCCGCGTCCCCGGCAGCCACATAGGCCAGATCGCCCACCACGTCCACATCCTGAACCAGGCCGGGCAGGGCCTGGCTCTGGCCGACCTGGCGTGGGGCGCGGGGATCGGCGACATCCAGGAGGATCAGGCGTGGACCTACGCCCAGATAGGCTGTATCGCCTGCGACGGCGATGGCTGCGCTGGCCCCAGCGAACTGCTGAACCAGGTTGAGTGTCAGCCGCCGCGCCTCGCTGGCTGGTGTGGCAGGTGGCGGTGCGGTGGGGAGCGCCCTGATCACCAGCCCCTGGCCAGTCCACAGGTAAAGTTGGCTGGGATCGCCCGCTGCAACAGCGATACGGTAAACAACGCCCGTGTTGGGGATACGCTCCCAGGTCTCGCCTGCGTCCTCACTCAGCAGCAGCCCCTGTTCGCTGCCGAGATAAAGCCGCTGAGGGTGGTTGGGATCGGCCACAAGGGTATGCAGGCCGTAAAATCCCAACGCCTCCACCCGCGTATAAAGGGCCAGGGTCTCCTGGCCCACCACCGCCCACCTGTCCTCGGTGGGGATGACCTGGCCGTGCTGCAGCCGCGCCAGGACAACCTGCGAGGTCTGCGGGGATGACGAAGTCTCAGTGAGAGCATAAACATCGGGGGGATAGATCCTCTGGATGAGGATCGGCACCCAGCGGGTGGCGCGCCGGGTGGGCGGCAGGCCAGTGTTGAACTCCTGCCAGGTCCGACCCCCGTTCAGGCTGCGGAAGATGCCGAAATCGCTGCCAGCGTACAGGACGTCCGGCATCGTATGATCAATCAACAGAGAGGTCACGCCCTCGTGATCGGGAATAAACGCCTCGGTCTGGAAGAAGGGCGGGAAGAAGCCAGCGTAGCGATGTTCCCAGGTCTGGCCGCCGTCTTCGCTGCCATACAGCCCGCATTCCTCACGCGGCAGGTCAAACGCCCGCCAGACATAGAGAAACTGACCTTCATCAGGCTCAACCGTCCAGGCGGCAACCTGATCCTGGATGGCCTGCCAGGTCGCACCCAGGTCATCACTGCGGTAGAGCGTCCGATTGGCTCGCACGAAGATGCGCCCCGGCAGCATCCGGGTGACCACGATGTCCTGCTGCGGGAGCAAAGTGACGGCATTGGGCCGGCTGGCATCAGGCATCAGCTCAGGCATGTGCTCAGGCGCCGGGAGCGGCAGACGTTGCCAGGTTTGTCCCCGATCCGTTGTGCGATAAAGCGCGTCGGTCACCAGGAGCGCATAGGCAACTCGCGGGTCGTTCGGGTCTGTCGCCAGGGAGATCACGGCTGCGGGCAGCGCCGCAGTGGAGACGGTCGGCCCGGGGGTGATGACGGGCTGGGATATGGCTCCAGGCGACGGCAGCGACGTTGCCGACAGAGCACTCTCCCTCTGGGGAGGGAAGGTTGGGGTGGGGGCTGGCGCCGTTGCCGTAGGGATGATCGGGCTGGCGCAGGCGGCCAGAAGGAGCAGCAAGCCAGGCGCTGATAATACCCAGATGAGATAGCGCCACAGCTTCATGATTCACCCCCTTGTTCACTGTCTATGCCAGCAATAAAGATCGCTACAGAGTATATCATAGCATAATGAGCGCCGGTTGGCATGACGGCCTGCCAACGACTGGGCTGCGCCCACCTGACGAATGGCCTGCTATAGAATCGCGGGTGATCGCACGGCTGTTGCATCGCCAGCAGGGACAGGGCATGCCCTGCCCCTGCCGTCAGCCACCTCTCAAGATAGACGTGGCTCAGGCCAGCCAGGTTCCCGGCATCAGAAGGGAGCTCTGCTGATATACCGGCAGAGCCCCCTTCATCTTACCTGGTCCAATGCCCGCCATCAGGGCACATGGAAGGTAAAGGTCCATGGCCCCTGGATGCGCGTCTGCTCACCGGGGCGGGTGGGGTCCATCCCCACCAGTTCCGTCACCGTCAGCTTCCACTCCCCATGCCAGTCGGCCAGAGGCGCTATGAAACTGTAGCGGTAGCACCCGGCCTCTCTGGAGACAGTGGAGATGGCGCTCTCCGTATCTCTATCCCCGGCCTCCAGCGTGGCGACGGGCACCCAATGCTCGCTCTTCCCTGTTGGCGGGTCAAAGCACAGAATGGCCCGCGTCTCAGCAGGGGTGACCACCACCCGATCCAGTTTAACGGTGACTCCGGCCACCCGGACGCTCTCCTGAACCAGGGCGACGCGCCCAGGGATGAAAGGCACGCTGAGGTCAAAGGTGAAGGGGCCGACCAGCGGTTCTTCACGCAGTTGAACAGCAGGCACGATAAGCACCGTTGAGGTCGGCGGCGCTGCCGGTAGGGGGATGGGGGGTGCGTCCCCCACAGGCACCAGTTTACTCAACGTGATCTCCAGATGCAGGTCCAGCTTCGCCGGCTGCCCCTGGACCACCGAGGCATCAAAGGCGCTGACAAAGGCGCCTTGCCCGGGTGGGAGCCGGACCCCCAGAATTTCGGACACGCCCGTCACCCCCGCTCCAGCCATCCCAGAGAAGCGCGTGCCCTGGTTGTCCATCAGCGTGGCCCGTTCTTCCACATGGCCATATTCTCCTGCCGGCCCACTCACAGTGTAGCCGACGAGGACCTGGTTGGCATCCGCATAGACCCGCTCCAGAGTGACGGTCCAGTCCCCGATGGTCTGGCTGAGGTGCACCTCTTGAGCCAGGCGAGCCTCCTCAACATGTTGCCAGCCGGGGCTGAACTGGAACAGGCGACTGACCACCGGACTTACCGCGTAGACCGCCGCGCCCACCGTCAGGAGCAGGCCCAGGACCAGGGCCACCCACCCCAGCCGGGTGGCCGGGCGCAGGCGCAGCCGGCGCGCCTGCGGCTGGATCTGGGCACGAATCGCCGGCCACAGGTCCAGGTCGGCGGGGACTTCCTGCTCAGCCAACTCGTGCAATATGCGTGTAAGGCGTTGCTCTTTCATATGGATTCCCTCCTCTTGATGCCGGGGGCGCCGATTTGTCCTGTGAGCGCAGCGAAGCATCTCCAGGGCCGATCAGGACGATTCATCTCCAGGCTGCGATGACCACAGCGGGCGCAAGAGTGCGCGCAGGCGCTGGCGTGCGGCGTGCAGCCGCCACTTGATCGTGCCCGGCGGGCAGGCCAACTCCTCGGCCAACTCCGCCTCGCTCAGGCCCAGGTAATAGCGTAGCACAATCGCTGCACGTTGCGCCGGGGGGAGGCGCCCCAGGGCATCCTGGATGGCCTGGCGGGTCTCGGCGGTCTCGGCCAGTTCCACCGGCCCAGGCGCCGGGTCGGCCACAAGCCCGGCCAACGACGCCTCATCATCATCCGCCGCTTCCAGGGGGACCTCGCGCTCACGCCGGGCCGCCGCTTTGACGGCAGCGTTCACCACGCTGCGCAGAAACCAGGGGGCGAAGGGTCGGTCCGCATCAAACTGGCCGATGCGCTCATAAACGCGCAGGAAAGCTGCCTGCACAACGTCTTCAGCCAGGGCGCGGTCGCGGGTGATCAGGGTGGCCACCCGTACCGCCCGCACCTGGTGCTGACGCACCAGCGCTTCCAGCCCCTTCATGTCGCCCCGCTTCAGCCGGGCGATGGCCTCGCGCTCTTCCATACGCTCTCCCGACAAAGGATCGTGAGGGCCCTCTACGGATATTATCCCCAGGGAGGGAAAAAGGTTGGGGAAAAGTTGCAGTTTGTCACCCTGGGCCTGGGATGCTAAAATCATGATCAGCAAGCCCCTATCTGCGAAACAAGGCGGTGTAACGTGCGACTTTATAACACCTTGAGTGGACGCATAGAACAGTTTGAACCGCGCCATGGGCGCGTGGGCCTCTACGTCTGCGGTATTACACCCTACGACACTACCCACATCGGCCATGCCTTCACCTACGTCGTCTTTGATGTGCTGGTGCGCTATTTGCGCTACAAGGGCTATGAGGTCCGCTACGTTCAGAACGTGACCGATATAGACGACGACATCCTCCGGCGCGCCGCCCAGGTGGGCATCCCCTGGGATGAGCTGGCCCGTATGGAAACAGCCCGATACGTCCAGGACATGGCCGAGTTGAACGTGCTGCCGCCGGATGTGTTCCCCTGGGCCACGCAGGAGATCCCCATGATGATTGAAATTATCCAGGCGTTGCTTGAACGCGGCTATGCCTATGAGTCGGGCGGCAGTGTGTATTACGCCGTGCGCGCTGACCCGGAATACGGTCAGTTGTCCAAATTGGACTACGATGAGATGCTGCGCACGGCCAATGAGCGCGGCAACTACCCGGATGACCCTCATAAGCGCGACCCGCTGGATTTCGTCCTGTGGCAGGCCGCCAAACCCGGTGAACCCACCTGGGAAAGCCCCTGGGGGCCAGGCCGCCCCGGCTGGCACATTGAGTGCAGCGCCATGTCCATGCGCTACCTCGGCCCCACGGTGGACATTCACGGCGGCGGTGCCGACCTGATCTTCCCCCACCATGAGAGCGAGATCGCCCAATCCGAGCACTACACCGGCGTGAAACCTTTCGTGCGCATCTGGATGCACACCGGCATGGTGCGGCTGGGGAATGAGAAGATGAGCAAATCGCTGGGCAACCTCGTCATGGTGCACGATGTGCTCAGGCGGTATAGCGCCGATGCCCTGCGACTCTACCTGCTGAGCTTCCCCTATCGCAGCTCATGGGCCTATACCGAAGAGGGTGTGGCTCAGGCCGAGACCCTGGCGCAGCACTTGCGCGACGCCGCGCCTGCCCAGGTCCACGCTCCCCAGGAGAGGCCTGCGCTGGACCCCAGCCCATGGCGCGAACGCTTCCTGGCAGCGATGGACAATGATTTAAATACCCCGGAGGCCATCTCCGCCCTGAGGGACCTGGCCACCGCCATCCGTGAGGCGCAGGCGCAGGGCGGCAACACAGAGAAGGCACAGGCCACTTTGCGCGAACTCGCTGGCGTCCTGGGGCTGACGCTCGCCCCCCGCCCATAAGGCACAAGCAGAGATTCACCCCCTCCCTGCCCCTCCCCCGTCAAGGGGGAGGGAATATGCCCCCTCCCCCACAGAGGGGGGAGAGTCGGGGTGGGGGGCCAGCTTATACACCTCGCGCCGTGACCAGCCCGAGGCCCTGGCGACGCGCCGGACGGCTTCGCTGCGCTTAACGCCTTCCTTCAAAAGGGCAGCCACCGCTGCGCGCACCTGGTCCGCGTCCCAGCGCGCCTGCGCTCTGTCGGCCTCGGACGCCCCCGCGATGACCAGCGTGATCTCGCCGCGCGGCGGCTCGGCCTGATAATGGGCCAGCGCCTCGCTCACCGTCCCGCGCCACACCTCCTCATGGAGCTTGGTCAGCTCCCGCGCCACCGCGATACGGCGGTCGCCAAGCGTAGCCCGGATGTCGGACAGGGCCTCCAGCAACCTGTGGGGGGCTTCAAAGGCCACCAGAGTGCGGCGCTCGGTGGCGACCTCCGCCAGCAGCCGCCGCCGTTCTGCCGCCCGGCGGGGCAAAAACCCCAGATACAGGCAGGCGTCGGTGGGCAGGCCGGAGACGACCAGGGCGGTCACCAGGGCCGAGGGCCCAGGCACGGGCACGACACGATGGCCGGCCTCTATGGCCGCCTTGACCAGCTCATAGCCGGGGTCGGACAGGCCGGGCATGCCCGCTTCAGAGACCAGGGCAACATCGCCGCTCGCCAGGGCATTCAGGATGACGTCCAGCTTGCTCAGCTTGTTGTGCTCGTAATAGCTGGTCAGGGGGGTATGGATGTCATAGTGGGCCAATAGACGGCGCGTGCGGCGCGTGTCCTCTGCCGCGATCAGGGACACCTCGCGCAGGGTGCGCAAGGCGCGCAGGGTGATGTCCTCCAGGTTGCCGATCGGCGTGCCAACCAGATAGAGCGTGCCCAATGAGCCATCCCACGAAGGCGTCGCCCGGCGTCAGCGCCGTTTTCCCACGATCCACTGCCTGCTCCCCGGTATCCGATGGGGGATGCCGCTCAGGATGCCCTCCTGGTTCTCAAAGGCGCCATCCACCACGATGCCGCCGGTGCGGATGTCGTAGCGCCGGATCTCTTTCGCATGGTTACTGCCGCGCATTTTGAGCACCACAATCGCCCGCTGCATGGCGCTCTCAATCTCCACATAGCGCAGCAGGATAATCGTGTCCACGATGTACAGGATACGACCCCGCTGGGTCTGCCCCAGGCCCGTGCGGCTCTCCTCGCTCAACAGGACCGAGGTAACGCCCTCGCGCTTCAGCCCATTAACGACTTCGGCGTAAATCTGGCGCAGTTCGTGAGGGTCATCGGTCAGGCGGGTGAAGTGGGTGATGCTATCCAGGGCCACGCGGCGGATGTCGGCGTCCATCATGGTCTGCAGCAGGGGGCTGTCGGGCGTCTCCAGGCTTTTGAGGAACACCTCCGGCGAGGTGAACATCATGTGCAGCAGCCCACGGCGCTCCAGGTCGTGCAGGTCCCAGCCGAGCGATTGGGCATCGCGGAAAATGGACTGCGGGAACTCTTCAAACGAGATCCACAGCCCCGCCTCGCCCTGTTGCGCCCCGTGGTAGAGGAACTGCAACGCCAGCGTGGTCTTGCCGGTGCCGGGCGCACCGCCGATCAGGACCGACGAGCCTGGGATGAAGCCCCCCTGCAGCATCTCATCCAGCCCGGCGATGCCCGTAGTTACACGTTCTGCCATGTCAACCCCCACTCTCTACAAAGCGCTCAATCTGCGCTTTAGCCCGTTGCCCGGCCAGCCAACTTTCCAGCCGGTAGCGGTACAGCGCAGCCTGTTGCTCTGGGCCAAGCGGGCGGGCCGGGTCACGCTCCAGCACCTGCACGATGTGATACCCCAGGCTGGAGCGCACGACCTGGCTGATTTCGCCCGGCTGCAAGGCGAAAGCCGCTTCCTCCACCGGCGCGGCCAACAACTGGCCGCGCACAAACCAGCCCAGGTCCCCGCCCTGGTCCCGCGTGGTTATATCAAGCGAGTGCGTCCGGGCCAGCCCGGCGAAATCGGCGCCATCCGCCAGCCTGGCGCGCAGGTCAGTCGCCTCGGCCTCGCTCGCCACCAGGATATGGCGGGCATGGACCTGCTCAGCCCTGGCCGGTGATGGGCCGGCAATGTGTTCTAAAAGCGCCTGGGCCAGCAACTCCATGCGCAGTGCGGCCCGGAACGTCGCTGAGGTCCAGCCGTTGGCCTCCAGCCAGGCCGCGAAGCGCCCCTCACCGCCCACAGCCTGGAGGGTCGCCTGGACCTCGGCCTCAACCTGCGCATCCGAGACCACCAGTCCCGCCTCTTGAGAGGCTTGCAAGATCAATGCCCGATCCACGAGTGTCTGCAGCGCCTGGGCTGGACAGGGGTCGGGGGTCGCAGTCCCCACTGTCTGGGCGGCTGCGCGACAGCGGGCCAGTTCGGCCTGATAGTCGGCCAGGCGGATGGGCTGGCCGTTGACGCGCGCGGCCAGGGGCTCCGGTGTGGGGCTGGGCCGGGGCGTTGCTGTGGGCATCGGGGTCGCCGTTGCTGGCGGCGCGGGCGTAGGCGTCGGCGTGACGGGCGCGGGGCGACAGCCCGCCAGCCAGAGCAGGGCGCACCCGCCGATTAAGATAATGGCTCTGCGCACCGGGTTGGGCCTCCAGCCTGGCACGCTGCCATTATACACGACGGAGGATGGAAGACGAAAGACGCAACCCCCCGGCTTCGTCCTCCATCCTCCGTCCCCGGTCTAAGTCAGACAGCCCCAGGTCACTTCCTGATGATGGGCAGGAACAACTGAGTGGCCACAAAATCAGGGTCGCAGGCGAAGTAGTCCAGCAGCGAGGGCAGCCTGCCCGTCACTGGCCTGTACAGGACGGCGCGCCCGTTCTCCAGCCGGGCCGAGTTGGCGTAGGAGTACACGGTGGCGTAGGTGCTGCCCGCCACCAGCGGCGACTCCACGCCCGCCGTGGTGAAGTCCGGCCAGCTCACCGTCTCGTATTGCACCTTGATCGTGTTATCCGTCAGGTTCAGGATGATCTCAAACGTCTCCGGATAGCCGCTGGCCCAGTGCTCCACCTGATACCACTCCACCACGAACAACTGCTGGTTGTTCAGGGTGAGCGTCTTGGTGAGGATCAGCCCCTGGGCACCACCTTCCGGGTTAAGGTCCTCCACCAGCCCATAGATGGTCTTGTTAGGCAGGCCGATGAAGGGGATCATCATGTTGGCCCCGGCCCAGTTCTGATCAAAGACGATGAACCCGTTGGAGCTGGCATACGCCGTGCTCACCGGGCTGCCGTAGAACAGGAAGGGGGCGGGCAGGTTCAGCCGCACAGTGCCCTCATCCCCCAGGGTATAGGTGTACGCGCCCCTGGCGTCAATCCATTCATAGGTCGGCCCGCCAGGATGGAGGTTGTCATAGCAGGCATAGTCAGCGCGCGGGGTCAGCGAGAAGTCCTGAGTCATATTGCTGTTCAGGACGACCGTGGCCGTCATGGGCGTGTAGCCCGGCTCGCTGGAGGCCCGGATGGTGTAGCTGCCCTGCGCCAGACTCAGGCTGTATTGGCCGGTGGCCGGGTTGGTGCGCACCGGCGTGACAGGGACACCCAGGACCTCCACCTTCCCGTAGAGCGGGGTGCTCCCCTCTGTGACCGTGCCGCTCAGCGTGTAGATGGGCTTCGCTGTCAGATTGAAGTCGCGCGGCGTGTTCTGCCCCTGGGTGACGGAGACGGGGCTGGGCGTTGTGGGCTCGTAGCCGTAAGCCGTGACCCAGATGTTATACGTCCCCTCACCGGCGACAAAGCTGTAGGTGCCGTTGGCGTCCGTCGCCTGGGTCAGCGTGATCACGCGCGTGCCGATCTGCCGGCTGATACTCACCGTGGCGCCCTGGACCGGCTGGCTGCCGGATGTGACCTGGCCGGAGATCGTGCCGGCGTGCCAGACCATATCCACAGCGGTCTTGACGTCAATGCGCCCCCAACCCACCGCGTTGTTGGGGAAGGTGTTGCTGGAGACGCCGCCGCACGTCTGGGCAGGCGAGATGAGGATACGCTGGGCGGTTTGCTTCAGCAACTCCTCAAGCTGAGCCACCTTCCCGGCCATCATCGGCTCGGCGGAGATAATCAATGCCACGGCGCCGCCCACATGCGGCGAGGCCATAGATGTGCCGCTAAACACGGCATAGCCGCCGCCAGGGACGCTGGAGCGGACACTCACACCCGGCGCGGCCACATCTGGGCCGGTGCCCCCAAACGGATTCGGCCCCCGGCTGGAGAAACCGGCGATATTGTCCGCGCTGGTGGTCGCCGCCACGCTCGTGCCCACGTCCGGATTATCGCCGGGCGATCCCAGCGTGGCGCAACCCGGCCCGCTGTTGCCAGCGGAGAAGGTGGGGAAGACGCCCGCAGCGCGCTGAGCGGCGATGACCCCATTGAAGATCAGGCTGCCGCCAGGGCCGCCCCAGGAGTTGCTCACCACGTGAGGCCGCCTGCTGGGATCGGGGTTCTGACCGTTCAGGTCCCAGGGGGCCACCATGAACTGCTCGGAGGAGAGCAGGGCATCGTTATCGGGGCAGCAGCCCAGGGCCGCGATCCATTTGGCGCCGGGCGCCACGCCGATCTGGTTCGTCTGGGTGGCGTCCTCGCCCACCTGCGTGCCCATGGTGTGCGTGCCATGGCTATCAGGATCATACGGGAAGGGGAGGCCCTGATCCGCATCCCACCAGTTGTAGTTGTGGTCAAAGCTGCCGCCGCCCAGGTTGCCGCGATACTGGCGCACCAGCGCCGGGTGGGTGTAATCCACACCCGTGTCCACGTTGGCCACGACCGCGCCGGTGCCGGTGATGTTATAGGTGCTCCACACCTCCGGCGCCCGGATCTTGGTGATGTTCCATTCAATCGTGCCAGGCGCCTGAGGCTCCGGGTCGCCGGGCAGCGGTTTAGGCGCTTCAATCTTCAGTTCGGGATAGATGTAAGCGACCTCCGGACGAGAAGCCAGCCAGCGCAGCGTGTCCACGTCGGCGCGGACCGTCACCAGGTTGACGATCCAGTAGCTGTGATAGTCGGCGACGACGCCCTCGGCCTTGCGGCTGGCCAGCCCGGCCAACACCTCTGCCTGCGTCCGATCCGCCACCTCCTTCAGGGCGCGATACACCGCCCAGCCGCGCTCATTCCAATCCTGGATGCGCTCCGCGAAGGAGAGATCGGCCTGTTCCTTGAAGTAAACCAGCGCATAAACCTGGCCATCGGGCGAGCGCTCGGCGGCCTGGAGCACAGCCGGATCGATCTTGGCGGGGGGCGCTGCTTCGGCACCGCCGCCACGGCCTGTCCTGCCTGGCACAGTGGGGACGCCCAGGGGAAGGAGCAACAAGGCGGCAATGATCAACCAACGCACGGCCCACCGCAGCGGGCGAGTATGAGAGGGAACACTCATGGATGCCTCCTTATCCAGTTCAGGTTCATTGACCAGAGCGTGGGGACTCCAAGCACGGTGAGGAGTATATATGCAGCCGTTCAAAATGCAAGTCAGCGCATGCTTTGCTATTAGTCCTCTTCTGTGCTAGACTTGTTTATTTGGTGTGCAGCCTCTGGCTGACGCTGGAAGCCGACGCGCGTCACGAGATACGAGAGAGCAACACATGAGAGCGGCACAGAGCAAACCGAAGCGATCCTGGCGATTGGGGCGGCTGGTGGTCATCGCCCTGGGCATACTGTTCATGCAATATGCCGGGCGATTCCCGATCGTTGCCGCCCAGTCAAACGGCATCACCTCGCCCAAAGATGGCGAGGTCCTGCAGGGTCAGGTCCAGATCATTGGCACGGCGGTCCATCCTGAATTCCTGCGCTACGAACTGTTCTTTGGCCCCTGTCCGGTGTCAGGCGCGGAATGGTGTGGCATCGGCGACGCGGTTTTCCAGCAGGTCCAGAATGGCCTGCTCGGGGTCTGGAACACGCCCGCCATCCCCGATGGCACCTATCAGATCCAGTTGCGCGTGGTGAAGCGGGACGGCAACTACGAGTCCTACTTTGTGCGCGGCCTGGTCGTCGCCAACACGCGCCCGCCCACCGAGACGCCGACGCCCACCGAGACGCCTGGGACGCCCACACCGGAAATGCCCCTGCCGACGCTGCCCGGCGGGACGCCGACCGTGATCATTGAGCAGCCGCCCACAGCTACGCCCCGCGCCACGGCCACGCCCCGCGCCGTGGCTGGCACAACCGGCACAAGCGGTGAAGGCCGCAGTAGCCAGGGCCGGGGTGGACTGATCGATCTGCCCAGCCAGGAGGAGGTGACCGCCTTCTTCAGTGAGGTGCGCGCCTCGCTGTGCTGGGGGGCCCAACTCGGCCTGCTTGCCATCCTCCTGGTGGGCGCCTATGTAGGCGCGCGGAACACCCTTCGCATCGCCTGGCGTCGCGCCCGGCGCAGCCAAACCCGGCGCGCCAACCTGGGACGCAAAACGACGCATGGCACAGACGTTTGACGAACAACCCATGCCTGAGAGAGCGCTCATCGTCGGCCTGGGAAACCCGGGCCGGCGCTACGCTGGCAACCGGCATAATGTGGGCTTTCAGGTGCTTGACCGACTGGCGGCGGCGCATGGGCTGGCCTTCACCCGCCGCCAGGGCCAGGCCCTGATCGCCACTGGCCAGATCGCAGGCCGCCCGGTCGTCCTGGCCAAGCCCCAAACCTACATGAACGAGAGCGGTCGGGCTGTGGCCTCACTCGCCCGCTTCTACCAGATTGAGATGCCCAACCTGCTGGTCGTGTATGACGACCTGGACCTGCCTTTTGGCACGCTGCGCCTGCGTCCGGAGGGGAGCGCGGGCGGCCATCACGGCATGGAATCCATTATCGCCGCGCTGGGCCGCCAGGACTTCCCCCGCCTGCGCATCGGCATTGGTCGCCCACCGGGGCGCATGGATCCGGTGGAGTATGTCCTCCAGGACTTTGACCGGGAGCAACAGGAATTTCTGCCGGAACTTTATGACCGGGCGGTGAAGGCCATTGAGTCCTTCCTGTCGGAGGGCATCGTCCTGACGATGAGCCGCCACAACACCAGCGTGATATGAACCTCTCCGGCCTGCTCCCCCTGCTCCAACAGGTTCCGGCCTACCGGCAACTGCTCCAGGGCAGGAAGCGCACAGCGCAAGGTGCCCCGCCCCCGCTGGTGCTGCGCCTGCCACGTGGACCGCGCGCGTTCGTCACCGCCGCCCTTCAGGTCGGGCTGAAGCGGCCCATCCTCCTCATCACGGCGCGGGTGGAGCAGGCCCAGGCCCTGGTGGGCGAACTGGCCGCCTGGATTGGCTCGGAGGCGAGGGTGGCCCGGTTTGCCGAGCCGGTGCCCCTGCCGTATGAGCGCGCCCCCTGGGGCGAAGCCACGCGACGCCAGCGCCTCAGCGTGCTCGCCCAACTCCTGGGGGCTGGGGGACAAAATGCTGAACCCGCGCCCTCTATTGTCGTCACCTCGGCGCGGGCGCTGATGCAGAAGACGCTACCGCGTGAGCGCTTCATCGCCGAGACGCGCACACTGCGCATCGGCCAGGCGATCCCTCTGGAGCGCACGCTGGAGGATTGGGTCGGGCTGGGCTATGAAGCCGCGACTGTGGTGGAGGCGCCGGGGCAATTCAGCCATCGCGGCGGCATCCTGGACATTTACCCACCGCCTTCCCCCTTCCCGGTGCGCATTGAGCTCTTTGGCGACGAGATTGACAGCCTGCGGGCGTTTGACCCGGCCACGCAACGCTCACGCCAGGCGTTGAAGGCCGTGACCATCCCCCCGGCCCGCGAGGCCATCGCCCGCGATACGCCCCCGCTGGCCTCGCGCCTGGCTCAGGCGGGATGGCGCGAGGACCTGGAGGCGCTGGCGGCTGGCACGGCCTTCCCCACTCTTGAATTCTACCTGCCCTATCTCTATGAGCGGGCGGGCAGCCTGCTGGACTACTTCCCTGAGGCGGGGCTGGTCATTGTGGAGGATTGGGCTGAGCTGGCCGACGTCGTGCACGAGCTGAGCGCGCAGGCCGATCAACTTGCCTGCGAACATGCCGCCGCCGCTGATCTGCCGCCCGACTATCCCTCCCCGCTATTTACCTGGGAGGAACTCGCCCGCTGGCTGGAGGCGCGCGATCTGCTCATCCTGGGCGGGGATGGCGAGGCGTGGCCGGAAGCGGACCATGACCTGCAATTGCGCGAAGCCTTTGCGCCCAACCCGCGCTTTGGCGGCCAGATCAAGCCGCTCCTGGACCATTTAGGCCAGTTGCGCGCAGCAAAGAAGCGCACCGTGGTGGTCACGCGCCAGGCGGAGCGCCTGGCCGAGCTGTGGGCCGAGCGCGATGCCCCGCTGCCCCCGGTGGAGGCGATCACCGAGGTCCCGCCACGCGGCAGCCTGATCTTCGTGCAGGGCGCGCTGAGCGAAGGCTTCGCCCTGCCGACGCTGCACCTGTTGACCGACGCCGAACTGTTCGGCTGGTCCAGGCCAGAGCCGCGCCGCCGCCGCCCAACGCGGGCCATTGCGCCTGAATCCCTGTTCGCCGACCTGCGACCCGGCGATTATGTCGTCCACCTGGAGCACGGTATCGGGCGCTTCGCCGGCCTGGTGAAACGCGTTGTTGATGGCACGGAACGCGAGTACCTCCAGGTGATCTACGCCAATAATGACACGCTCTATGTCCCCGTGCATCAGGCCGACCGGCTGAGCCGCTACATCGGCGCGGATGACCACCCACCGACGCTGCACCGGCTAGGCGGGGCGGAGTGGGCCCAGGTCAGGCGCCGGGCGCAGCAGGCCGCCGAGGAAGTGGCCCAGGAGCTGTTGGACCTGTACGCCGCCCGTGAAGCCTCGCCTGGCTTCGCCTTCAGCCCGGACCACCCCTGGCAGCACGAACTGGAAGCGGCCTTCCCCTATGTGGAGACCGAGGACCAGATGCGCGCCATCCAGGAGGTCAAGCGCGATATGGAGAAGCCCCGCCCGATGGACCGGCTGATCTGCGGCGACGTGGGCTATGGCAAGACCGAGGTGGCGCTGCGGGCGGCATTCAAGGCGGTGATGGACAACAAACAGGTGGCCATCCTGGTGCCCACGACCGTGCTGGCACAGCAGCACTTCAACACCTTCCAGGAACGCCTCAAGCCCTTCCCTATCGTCGTGGAGATGCTGTCGCGCTTTCGCTCACGCGCCGAGCAGGCCGAAATCCTGGAGCGGCTCAAGAATGGCCAGATTGACATCATCATCGGCACCCACCGCCTGCTGCAGAAAGATGTCGTCTTCAAAGACCTGGGCCTGTTGATCATTGACGAGGAGCAGCGTTTCGGCGTGACACACAAAGAGCGGCTGAAGCAGATGCGCACCGAGGTGGACGTGCTCACCATGACGGCCACCCCTATCCCGCGCACGCTGTATATGTCGCTGACCGGCGTGCGGGATGTCTCCCTGATTGAGACCGCGCCGGAGGAGCGCCTGCCGGTGGTCACCTACGTCGGCGAGTACAACGACAAGCTGGTGCGCCAGGCGATCCTGCGCGAACTTGACCGCGGCGGGCAGGTGTTCTTTGTCCACAACCGGGTGCAAAGCATTGAGCAGGTCAAGCGCCGCCTGGAAGCCCTCGTCCCGGAGGCGACCATCGCCATTGCCCACGGTCAGATGAACGAGGATCGGCTGGAGCAGGTAATGGCGAACTACACGGCGGGGAAGATTGACGTCCTGGTCTCTACCTCCATCATTGAGAATGGGCTGGACATCCCCAACGCCAACACCATCATCGTCAATCACGCCGACTGGTTTGGGCTGGCGCAGCTCTACCAGTTGCGCGGGCGCGTGGGGCGCGGGGCGGTGCGGGCGTATGCCTATTTCCTCTACGATAAGAACGCGCATCTGTCGCTGGAAGCCCGTCAGCGCCTGGAGACGATCGCCGCAGCGACCGAGCTGGGTGCGGGGTATAGCATCGCCATGCGCGACCTGGAGCTTCGCGGCGCGGGGGAGCTTCTGGGGACGCGCCAGCACGGGCACATCGCCGCCGTCGGCTTTGACCTGTACACGCGGCTGTTGGCGCGGGCGGTGCAGAAGCTTAAGGCGCAGCAAGAGGGCCAGCCACCGCCACCATCGCTGCCGACCCTAGTGACCATTGACCTGCCACTGCCAGTGTATATCCCGGCGGACTACGTGCCGGATGCCAATCACCGGTTGCAGCTCTATCGCCGTATGGCCGAGCTGAGCACACTGGAGCAGATTGACGCCATGGCCGAGGAGCTGGCCGACCGCTTCGGCCCGATCCCCGACCCGGTGCACAATTTGCTGTTCCAGTTGCGGTTAAAGGTGCTGGCGGCGCGGGCGCGGGTTGAATCTATCGCTGCGGTGAACGGTCAGCTTGTGCTGCGCGCGCCGGAATTGGACGAGGCCAACCGCTACGCGCTGCAGCGGCGGCTGGGCAACGGTGTGCGCGTGGGCAAGCGCCAGATCTGGCTGCCCCGCGACCTGCCCGCCCCGGACTGGCAGGTGCGCCTGGTGCAGGTGTTGGAGAAGCTCAGCGCGTAGCGCCGCTCATGCCAATTCTATTTTGAGTTGTCTACCCACTGCAGCAGCCAGCCGTTCAAGCGATTCTAGCGTGACAGCGGTGTTGTCAGGGTCAAGCAGGCGGTCAATTTGAGAACGGCTCGTTTGGAGCTTCGCGGCAAGCTGTGCCTTCGTCATCTTAGACTGTTTCATCGCCTCGCTGATCTGTAACGCCAGCAGCCGCTTATGTGCTCTGGCGGTCACCTCTTCAAGAATGCCTTCCTCTCTGAGGAAATCATCAAAATCGCTTCCGGTATATTTGTTCATCCAATCACCCTCCCAGCCACAGGTCCCTTCGTTCGCGGGCTACCTCCAAATCCCGCTGCGGTGTCCTCTGAGTCTTCTTGATAAATCCATGTAAGAGCGCTATCTCATTGGCCCTGACCGTAAATAAGACACGCGCGATGCGTCCGCCGCTCAAATGACTGCGGACCTCCCATAGATCGGCTTCCAACTTTCGGACCAGGGGCATTCCCAGCGGCCAACGGAACTGGACCAGCTTGATGTCCTCCCCAATGACCCTCCGATCCTCTTTATCAAGTTCCAATAGCCACTCGCGAACCGGCTCCCGGCCAGCTCCAGTACGGAAAAAGACAACCCGAAAAGGGGGTTCGCTATTCATTCAAGAAAAGTGTACCATATATGGTACACTTCGTCAACTGGTCCCACAACGGACCTGCCTGCCTCAGATTGGCAGGTGCGCCTGGTGCAGGTGTTGGAGAAGCTCAGCGCGTAGCAGCGAAGGGGAAGGGACGCGCCTGGGGGCGTAGGGGCGACATTTATGTCGCCCACCCCTCCCCCGTCAAGGGGGAGGGGAAAGCCGCGTGGCGGGTTTGATACAAGTAGCCGGCGGGATTCTATCCGACGGCTTGACACCCTCCTCAGCCCATGCTATATGTATCCACGTGCCTATCCCCACCGCCAAGAATATGACCGAATCGCCACCATCCATCTGCTCGCACTGCCGAGGCCATGCCGGGCGGGCCTGAGTTTGTTCTGGTGGGGCTGGCAGCCATTGCGGCAGGCGCCGTGAATGCGCTCGCCGGGGGTGGCACGCTGATCTCCTTCCCCACACTCATCGCCATAGGTATCCCGGCGGTGGCTGCCAACGTCACCAACACGGTCGCGCTTTGCCCAGGCTATCTGGGCGCCACGCTGGCCCAATCCGGCGACCTGCGGGGACAGAGGGAGCGGCTGTGGCTGTTTTTACCGGCTGGCGCCATCGGTGGGATCGTCGGCGGCGTCATCCTGCTGAGCACAGGGGAGCGCGTGTTCCGCGCCCTGGTGCCGTTTCTCATCCTGCTGGCTGCGGGCCTGATCGCGATTCAGGAGCCTGTCCGGGCCTGGGTCGCCCACCGCGCTGTACAAAGAGGAGCGCCACCAACATCCGAGAAATGGGCCACGCTGCCCGTCGGCCTGGCCGCGATCTATGGGGGCTATTTCGGCGCCGGCGTGAGCGTGATCGTGCTGGCCGTGCTGGGCCTGGTCCTGGATGACTCGCTGACGCGGTTGAATGCCCTGAAACAGGCCATCGCCTTGAGCATCAACATCGCTGCGGCCACCTTCTTCCTGTTTTCAGGGCAGGTCGTCTGGCCAATAGCGCTGGTCATGGCCGGGGGTGCGCTGATCGGCGGGGCCCTGGGTGGCCGGCTGGCAGGTCAGGTGAAACCCGCCACGCTGCGCTGGATCGTGGTCACGATTGGGGTGATTGTGGCCTTCGTCTATTTGCTGCGCTGAGCCGCCCCCAGACGCGGCTTAACACCTGTTGAAGGAGGAGACATGACCGAAGTGGACCTGATCGCCCGCTATAACTACGATGAATTTGTCCCCGCCAAGTTTGAGCCCTGGCACACCTTCGCCAGCAGCCCGCCGTTGGGGCAGCCCGCACCGGACTTCCCCCTCTGGCATCTGGACGGCAGCGAAACGCGCCTGAGCGCTATCTGGTCGCAACACGCTTACACGATTGTGGAGTTCGGCAGCTTCACCTGACCGTACTGTGGGATGGCGGCGCCATCCATGAACGCTATCGCCGGGCGCTTCGCGCCCTACGGCGTCGCTGCTATCTTCCTGTACACCCATGAAGCCCACCCTGGCGAGTATTATCCGCACTTGACCTCTATGGAGCAGAAGTTCCGGCACGCACGCGCCCTGCGCGACATCCTGGGCGTCACCCGCCCGATCCTGGTAGACGCGCTGGATGGCGCCTGTCACCGTGCCTATGGCGGTATGCCCAATATGAGCTGGATCTTCAATCAGTCGGGCATCCCCATCTATAAGTCCGACTGGACCGATGCGCGCAGCATTGAGAACGCCATCATCTACTTTCTGGATGTGACAGAGCGGCGTGGGCAGGGGGAGCGTTTGGCCCCGTTTCACGTGGAGCGCCTGGACTACCGCAGGCGCGACATGGAGGCCTTCTATCAAGGGCTGGAGCGCAACGGCCCGAAGGCCGTGCGCGAGTTCCGCGCGGTGTTTGGGTAAGACAGCGGGCGGGGTCAGAGGATGTGGATCCCCTCCGCCTCGGTCGCCGGAAGCTCAACAGTCACGCGCGTGCCCTTGCCGGGCGAGCTTTCCACATTCAGCCGCCCGCCGAGCATCTCAATGCGCTCCTTCATGGTGGACAGGCCGATGGTGCGCCGCTGGGCCGCCGCCGCCAGCGTCGGGCCGGGATCAAAGCCCACACCGTCATCTTCCACGATGGCGCGCACAACGTCCTCGTCCATGTCAAGCTGGACGCGGACATTCGTCGCCTGCGCATGTTGGCGCACATTGGTCAGAAGTTCCTGGATGGCGCGGAACAGGGTCACTTCGCTATAGGGCGCCAGGCGGCGCTCCGTCCCGGTCACGTTGACCGTGACGGGGATGCCGCTCTTCTCGCTGAAGGCTTCCACATACCGCCGCACAGTCGGCGCCAGCCCCAGGTCATCCAGCATCATGGGGCGCAACTCAAACATGAAGCTCTTGATCTTCTGAAAGGTGGTCATGGCGGCGTTTTTCAGGCCGACCAGTTCGCTGCGGGCGCGCCCCGGATCGGTATCAAACAGGCGCTGGCAGATCTCCGCCTGGAGGATGAAGTTGGTGAGGGACTGGGCCGGGCCGTCGTGCATGGCCCGTGTCAGGCGTTGGCGCTCAATCTCCTGGGCCTCCACAATGCGCACAATCACCGGCAACCCCTCTGTATCCGCTGCCGCCGGTAAGGGCGCTGTGGGCACTTTGGGTATTTGGGGCCGCTCTTCCAACAGGTCCAGCACCCGCTGCAGGAGCTGCGCGTAGCGCTCCAGGTGGCTGCGGTCACTCTGTTGTTTCTCCAACTGGCCGCGCATGGTAAACAGGCGCTGTTGAGCATCCTGGAGCGCCTCATAGGCCGCGCGGATGTCGTCGCGCGGCCAGGTGTCAATGTTGGCCTGAATCTGGCGCACCCGGTTGCTCGCCTGCGCATAGCGCTGGGTGAGCTTCTCCACCTCCCCGGCGCTCTGTTGGATCAGCACAGTCAGTTCGCGCAGGGTGCGCTGGGTTTGCTCCAGTTCCTGACGGCAATCTTCAACCAATAACAGGCCCGCATTCCCGTTAGAAGCCCCGTTCTCACTCATCTAACACTCCAATATTATGCAGGGCAGGGTACCCTGCTTCCCACCCACCGGGAAGGATGCAACCAGAGGATACCTGCCCCTCAGTATAGAACACCCGCAGCGCATGGGCTGGCCTCTGCGGTTATCTCAGCGTGGCGGGCGTGGGTGATGGCGTGGGGCGCAGGCGCACCCAGCCCCGGCTCAGCGCATACACCGCCGCCTGTGTGCGGTCCTCCACATCCAGCTTATTCAGGATGGAGGTCATGTGGTTCTTGACGGTCTGGTGGCTGATGCCCAGGACATAGGCGATCTGCTTGTTGCTCATGCCGCGTGTGACCAGGTCCAGGATCTCCATCTCACGGGGCGAGAGCGGCACGAAGATCTCCTCCACATCGTCCAGGTAGGCGCCTCCCACCTGCCGCAGCTTGTCATCCAGCCACTTGATCACCTGGTTCTCATCCATCACCCGCCCGTCAATCACATACTTCCCCATCATCACCTGCCGGATGATTGTGACCAACTCCTCCGGCTCAATATCCTTGTTGCAGTAGGCCATCGCCCCGGCCCGGACAGCGTGGAGCATTTGCTCCACCTCATCGTAGCCGGTGAGCGTGACCACGCGGGTGCGTGAGCGGATGGCCTTAAGCTGGCGGGCCACCTGCAAGCCGTTCATGGACGGCAGGTTAATATCCAGGACCACGACGTCCGGCACGAGTTGCTGCGTCAGGCGCAGGGCCTCCTCCCCGTCCGCAACCTCGCCCACAATCTCAATGTCGGACTCAGCCGTCAAGACGTTGCGCACGCCCTCGCGAAAGAACGGATGATCGTCTACAATCAAAACCCGAATTGTCATTGCACCCTCCCTTTAACCACCGGGCTTCAGCGCAGACCAGAGCGCACTGAACGCTGAACACCAAATGGCATCATCATTGCTTTAGAACTTTACCATAGGATAGAAGGGCTAACAATAGTCCTCTAGTGCTATAGTACTGAACAGATGCCATGAGGTATTGAATCTAGTCAATTGACAGCCGTCAAACGCCAGATGCAGCAGATCACAAAACGGTCCCTCTGCCCCGCGCTCAGGGCAGGCTCCGGGCACAGGGCAGGGGCTCTCGTTCACGCGCTCAAGGTGCTGCCCAGATGCTGCGCTGCGCTCCGCCTGACAGAGGGGGTGCAATGATCATGCCAGGCAAGTGTTGTAGTGCGTCTGACTCCTGACTGCTGCAGGAGACATCACCAACACGTGCGATACACGACCATGTGCTCGCCGCCCGCCGCCGGTGACCAGCCCGCCGCGCTTTGATACACAGGCATGAAACAGGGGTCGGCGGTCAATTGCGGATACCAGCCGGGGAAGGTAACCAGATAAGCTGCTTCCCGCGCCTGGAGGAAGGCTTTCAACCGGGCCTCGTCGCGCATGAAGGGGATGACCTCCGGCGTCACCAACCCGGCCAGATCGATCAACGAGCGCCCGGCATAATATCCGATCGCACCGATGTCGTGCGCCGCGACCAGAGCATCCGGGGGCGTGTGATCGCGCAGCCACTCCGCCGCCGCCACCATCTCGCTATTCACGATCTGGACATCTACGACGTAGGCCCAGGCACCCCGCGCCAGAAAGACCAGCGCGATGACCCCAATCGCGCCGATCACCGTCCGCCCGATCAGGCGAGGCCACAGCCGGGGCGAGGCCGGACGGATGAGCGCCGCTGTCCCGGCGACGCCGTAAAGCAACAGGATGGGGATGCCAGGGATCAGGTAGCGCCCGTGCTGATACGTCACCGGCAGGCGCCAGGCGTAGAGCGCCAGGAAGGCAGCCCACCAGACAAGCGGCAACCAGGCGCCTTCACTCCCTATCCCCCTTTCCCCCGCCCGGTACCGGCTTTCAGCCCGGTTAGGGCGGGGGGAGACAGGGAGTGAGCGGAGGCCGCGCCATAGGATCCACACAAAGCCGGGCACAAGCAGCACCTGCGGCCCGACCCAGGTCGGGGCGATCAGCCGCGCCAGCCGCAGAGGATAGGGCTCGGCCAGCAGGACGGCGTACTCCTGCTGTTTGGCGTAGAAGGTGTTAGGCAGCCAGCCGACGCCGGAGGCCCGGTTGAAGGCCAGGTAGGGGACGATGAGGAGGGCGAAGCCCAACCCCAGCGCAACCCAGTACCGGGCTTTCAGCCCGGTTCGCCGTTGTAGCAGCCCGGCGCCCCCCACCAGCGCCAATAAGACCATCCCCTCGGGCCGGGTCAACGTCAGCAGCCCCCCCAACAGCCCAATGCCAAACCATGACCGCAAACGCTCTTCCCGGCCCAAGAACGCGTCCAACAGCATCAGGGACAGGGCCGTAAACAGCAGCGTCTCCATCCCCGATCCCGCTGCCCAGACCAGGTGCCATTCTCCGGCGGCGAGCAGGGCGGCCAGAGGCGCGACAACGGGCCGTTGCGGGAACAGGCGCAGCCCCAGGTGATAGACCGCCCCAATTGTGGCCGCGAGCGCCAGGAAGCCCAGGAGATAGGCCCAGAGGCGAAAATCCAGCCCCAGGACGTAGCCGAGGCTCAACAGGATCGTCCACAAGGGCGAGGTGGAACCGGCGCTGACCTCCCCTGGCCGGTAGGCCCACTGCCCCGCCGTCGCCAGATTGCGGGCATAGGTCTGGTGGATCCAGGCGTCGTCCAGGGGGAAGCCCAGCCCACCGGCCAGTCTGGCTGCGGCCAGATAGGACAACAGCCCCAACCCGGCCACCATCCCCACGGCGGCCGCGCGTTTACCTGTCATGTTTCGTCGCCCGTCCTCCGAAGGACCAGCACAAGCGTGGGCAGGTAGAGCGTGGCGACCTGCCAGGTCCACAACAGATCGTCGCGTGTGTCCTGCCAGGCGCGAGGGGTGAACACGCGCCAGCCGAGAAATCCCACCCAGGAGAGCGCGGTCAGCGCTGCGCTTTGGCGGAAGTTGGTGGGGATGAGCCAGAGCGTGAGCGCATCGTACCAGTAAGGATGGCGCGGCATGAGGGCGGCCAGGAGGAGCGCACGGCCCTCAGGCTTCCGCCAGCGCAGGGCGGCCAGGAGGAGCACAAAGCCAGCGGGGGCCAGGAGCGCCAGGTCATGCGGCTCGGTGCTTTGGTGCAACGCCGCCCACCAGTCCAAAGGCCAGCCAGGCCAGAGGATAAGCGAGACCAGCGCGCCGATGGCCACATAGGCCAGCGCGCGGCCAGAGGGACGATAGGCAAAGGCGATGGCTCCCAGGGTGGGCTTGAGAAACCCCGCCGCCCCCAGGAGCGGCCCGCCCAGCGCAGCCGCCAGGGCAAACGGCCCCCATTGGGCCAGTGTAGCGGCCAAAAGATAAGGCGTGGAGAGAAACAGGGGGAAACGCCACAGGGCCTCACGGGACAGTTGCCACGCCAGGAGGGCGCTGGATAGGCCGAAAAACAGCGCACCAGCCATCTCGGCGGCCAGGGGCAGGAAGGGCACAGCCAACAGCGCCACCGGCAGCGGATAGGTGAAGTAATCATGGAAGGGGTAAGGGCCGGTTGGCGTGACAGCCTGGTAGGGGTTCTGACCCGCCATGAGCGCCTGGGCTGCGCGGAGCGGCCAGGTGAAGTCGCCCGCGCCGTAGCCAAACATCGTCAGAAAGCGGTAGCTGACCCCTGTGGCGAGCACGCCTGTAAGCGCGGCGATAAGCAAGCGAGAGCGTCTGCACATCAGTAGTCAGACAGCCAGCAATATAGAGCGTTCAGTGCCTAGCATGGACACCCTCTTCCTTCGCTTCGCTCAGGATGACACCTGAGACGATCCGATATACCTGCGCCCCGCCCAGTTCCACCTGTCTGACCAGGCGCGGATGTGTCTCCTCGCCGGCATATAACCCCGCTAGTGGCCTGGGCCGGTTGGCATCCAGCACCACCACCGTCGCACCATAACGGTCGGCCACGGCCAGCAGCGTATCCACGTCGCCGTTGGGCACGACAATTGCCGGATGGCCGGTGCGCAGCGCAAACCCCGGCGGGTTGTTCACCATCACTGTGACCCCCTCCAGGCCCTGTGCCTCCAGCCAGGCGCCGATCTGCCGGTACACGTCGCCGCCGCCGCTCAGCCAATGCTCGCTCTGCATGGTCCGCAGGGTCAGGGCCAGGCTGAGCACCGCCGCCAGGGCGATGAAGCCTGCTGTGAATACGCGCATGGCCTGCCGCGCATTCCACCCCCGGCGACGGCGCGCCACCCAGCGGATGGCGGCTTCCAACCCCAGCGGCGCGGCAGCGAAGAAGAACGGCAAGAGCGCCACGCTGGAGTGCAGCAGCCCGCCGCGCACGCCGGGAAAGGTGAAGGCCAGCGTCATGGCGGCGTAGAGCAGCGCCCCATAGATCAGCGCCGGTCGCATGAGCGCTTCGCGCCGCAACCGCCACAGGCCGATCAGGGTGAAAGGCGTGAGGAAGACCAGGTTATTCGGCCCGACAAAGGTCATCAGGTTGAGCCGCGCCGCCCACAGCTTGGACGCCAGGATAGGGCCCGGCCCCCACTGCAGATACCGCGCCAGCGTCAGTGGCAGGCCGTAGCTGAAAAGCTCGTCGTAATCGCGCAGGAACAGCGTCTTCAGCCCCGCCCCCGGCAAGACCGCCCCAAGAGTGACCCAATTGCGGTAGAACCAGGGCGCCATGACCAGGAGGTAGCCGAGGAGGAGTAGGAAGAGGCGACGGACGACGGACGACGGACGGCGGACGGCGGATGACATCACCAACATCACCCCCACCAGGAGCAGCAACAAGCCATCCGCCCGCGCCAGGTGGCCGAAGCCAGCGCCCAGCCCGGCCAGGAAGAACCAGCGCCGTCCCCGCCCGGCCAACCCCTGCCCCAGCGCGATCAGGCTGAGGCTGCCCGCCAGGGCGAAGGCGGCAAAGGCGTCGGGCATGGCCCAGAAGGCGACGTAGAAACCGCTGAAGATGGTGAACAGCGCCGCTGCCCAGGCGTGCCGCTGCTCGCCGCCCAGCGCCCGGCTCAGGCGGTAACTCACCAGGGGCAGGAGTGCCGTCAACAACATGAAGGGGAGCTGCGCGGCGCGAAACGAATCGCCGAACAGCCCCAGCCCAATGGCGGCCAGGATGGAGGGCAGGGGCATCCAGTACACATGGCTGGGATGGGGCAGGCCGGCGGGGTCATCCAGGTAGTTCCATAAGATGTTCTCGCTGAAGCCGAAACCTTGAACCAAGCGGCGCGCGCCGAGCAGGTAATAATCCGCGTCCATGTAGGTCGGCCCCTGCACCGGCAGCGCGGCCAGCAGGGTGACAGCCAGCGAGAGCGCCACCAGGGTAACGGCGACGGACGACGGATGACGGATAACGGATGACAGAACGGCGGGGAGGGCTTTGGCCTCCTTCGTATCCTTCTGTGTATCCCGTGGCTCAAGTGCCTTCGCGATGAATGAATTCATACCTGATCCCCAAGTGGCCTCGCCAGCGCACGCCGCCCCCAGACGAGCGCCAGCAGCATAAGCACGGGCATACTGAGCAGCACGGCCAGGTCCCCGATTCCGGCGCCCAACGCCAGGAACATAAGCCACACACCCAGGAAGAGCACAACCAGGACGGCGACGAGCGCGAACGCCCCACCTCGCTGATAGAGATGCTGAAAGAGCGGGATGAGCAGCAGCAAGAACAGGACGTAGTTGGGTGTCGCCGTGCGCGACACCACCAGATGGCTCACCACAAGCGTCAGCCCTAGCGTCCAGTGGAACGAGGCCCAGCCGGAGCGCGCCTCGCGCCACCAGGCCCAGCCTGATCCAACCAGAAGCGCCAGCACGATCCCCATCTCGCCTGACGTACCCAGCGTGGGGAGAGCGATGTGCGACAGGACCCAGGTAGCCGAGGTCAGAATGTAGGGCGGATAGGCAGTATAGGCAGGATAAGCCAGGGCCTGCTGCACAAAATCGGCCAGCCACCCCGGCTGCGCCACAAACGACGCCGCCACCAGCACCCCCAGGGTAAAGGCGAAGGTTCCCACGAAGCGCCAGCGCCGCTGACTGACCGCCCACAGAAGCAAGAGCGGAATGACCAGAAACACACTCTGCGGCTTGATCGTTGTCAACGCCAGCGCCACACCCGCCAGTCCATCCCGCCTGCGGCTCAGCGCCCACAGCGTCAGCGTCAGGAACAGGAGCACGAGGATCACGAACTGCCCCAAGAGCAGGCCACGCCAATGCGGGTAGAACAGGAGCACCCACAGCCCCAGCAACACCGTAACAGTGGGCGGAGGCCGCCAGCGATAGAGGTCAAGCGCGAGAAGCAGCGCCGCGGCTAAACTGAGCTGAAGCATGAGCAACCAGACCGCCGCCGCCCAGGGGTAGGGCAGGAGGGTCAGCGGCGCGATCAATAGCGCGGTATAGAAGGGATAGGCGAACAGGTACAGGTCTTCGCCGGGCCGCAGCGGGCGGCCATAGATGCCCGCCTGAATCTGGCGGCTGACCTCATCGGAATAGGGACTTAGCCCCTGCTGGAGGTACGCCCGCGCCCCCATCCAGCGCGAATAAAAATCGGTCGCGCCGGGCCGCGCCGGGGTCAAAAAGGCATGGGTTACCCCCAGGTCCAGGATGAGCAGCACGGCCACGACCAGGCCCACTTTTTTTGAGGAGTGACGGTGGACCGCTGACGATGATCCGTCCTCCGTCCTCCGTCCTCCGTCCTTCATTTTGCCGGATGCGTATAAAGCCACCCAGGCCCCGGCCCATAACAGCGGCACGCCAATCACCATCGCGGCCCAGCGCGCCGGAACCGGTATGAAGACGAATCCCCAGGGTGAGAGCAGCGCCAATCCCAGGACGGCGCTGCCCCAGCGGCGCGGCGCGCCCGCCAGGGCCGGCACGGCCCAGGCCAGAAGCAGATCGTATATCCAACGCATGGGCGATAAGGCTACTCCGAAGAGCAGGGTCGCTGCCAGCCACGGCGCCGGGTCGTTGCGCCGCCAGGCGATCCAGGCAGCCCAGAGCAACAGCCCGGCAAACAGGAACGCATACAGGCCCCGCCACGGCCAGGGGGCCAACTCCAGACTCCACAGGATAGGCGCATCGCCTTTGGCCTGCAAGAGTTCCAGGTAATCGGGCAGCCAGTTTCCAATCATGGCCTGGCTCAGGGCAACCAGGCCCAGGGAGACCGCGCTGAAGCTCAGCCACAGCCGCCAGCGCCGCGCATAGGCCGCCCAGAGGAGCATCCCCCCCACCGGCCAGAGGGCCACGGTCGGTTTGAGCGCCGCCAGCGCGAGCAGTGCACCTGCTGCCACCTCGTCGCGCCGCCAAAGGCGCCCCGCTGCAACAAGCGTCAGCAGGCTCAGCAGGATAAGCTGGCCCTTGGATACAGCGATGACGATGAAAGGAAAGCCGCCGCTAACGAGCAGCACAAACCACAGGGCCATTCGTGGCAGGCTGGCCTGACCCAGATGCATGGCCAGCCCCCTCAGCAGGTTCAGGCTTCCCCATAAGAGGGTGCCACACCATAATGCCGCAGCCCAGGCGAGCGGCAGGACGGCCAGAGGGATGAACAGGATGCCTGCCGGGGCCGGATAGACGAACTTCATGGGGTCCTCACCGGGCGCCACCGGGCCGCCGAATACGGCCCGCTGGATCGCCAGCGTCGTCTCCGGGCTATATGGGCTATGCCCCTGCACCATCGCCCGCGCGCCAACCCAATAAGGGGCAAAGTCCATACCCACCCAGCGGTAGGGGCCGTGCGGCCCACCCTCAATCAGCCAGCGGTCCCACAGCGCCAGGAAGAGTGCGCAGCAGATCAGCCACAGCATCGCCTGAGAGATGACGAACGACGAACGATGGACGACGGACGGGGGATGGCCTGCCCTGAGCGTAGCGAAGGGGCGGATGAGAGACGACCTGAGGGGTGATGCAGCGCGTGGGGTGGTCATGCGATACTCCGCTCCAGGGGTTGCGCCAGCGCCTCCCGGCCCCAGAAGAGCGCCGCCAGTATAAGCAGCGGCATAGCCACCAGGATGGCGAGGTCAGCCTGCTGCTCATAGATGACAAAGAGGGGCCACAATCCCAGGGACAGGGCCAGAATGGCCACAGCCAGCGCCAGCCTCCCGACCCGCCGGTAGAGGTGATAGAAGAGCGGTATCAGCGGTAGCAGGAACAGGACGTAATTCGTCGTCCCTGTGCGCACTGCGGTCAGGCTATTCACGACGAGGGTCAACCCCAGAGTCCAATGGAACGAGGCCCAGCCAGAGCGGGCCTCACGCCACCAGGCCCAGGCCAGCCCGGCCAGAAGCGCCAGCCTGAGGGCCATCTCCACCGGCGCACCCAGCGCCGGGAAGATCAGGTGTGTGAGGATCCAGGGCACCGGCATCAAGATGTAGGGGGGATAGGCAGTGTACATGGGATAGGTAACGACCTGGCGAATGAAATCGCCCAGCCAGCCCGGCATGGCTAGAAACGACGCTGCCAGCAGGCTCCCCAGCGCCAGGACGAAGGCCCCGACAAAGCGCCAGCGGCGCTGGCCGATAGCCCACAGCAACAGCAGCGGAATGACCAGGAGGACAACCTGGGGCTTGATCGTGGTCAGCGCCAGCGCCACCCCGGCCAGCCCATCCCGCCCGCGGCTCAGCGCCCATATCACCAGCGCCAGCAACACGCCGATGAGGACAACAAACTGCCCCAGCAGAATGCCCCGCATATGCGGATAGAATAAGAGCGTCCACCCCGCCAGTAGTATCAGCAGGCCGGGCGGGGGCCGCCAGCGGTAGACATCCAGGAGCAGTAGAAGGGCCGCGAGCAGGCCGAACTCCAATAACGCCAGCCAGGTCGCCGCCGCCCAGCCATAGGGCAATACGCTCAACGGTGCGATCACGAACACCACGTAGAAGGGATAGACGAACAGGAACAAATCCTCGCCCGGTCGCAGCGGGCGGCCATAGATGCCCGCCTGGATTCGGCGGCTAACCTCGTCAGAATAGGGGCTAAGCCCCTGTTGGACATAGGCCTGCGCACCCACCCAGCGGGCGTAAAAGTCGGTTGGGCCCGGTACACCCGTCACAAGGGAAACACGGGTCCCCCATACATCCAGCGCAAAGAGCAGCGCAATCGCCAGCCCAAGCGCAGCGGCCATGCGCTTATCGCTGCCTGAATGCGCAGAACGTAGGCCAGGGAGCACACCCGCTTTCATTTGTTCACGCTTCTCCTTCCCCAGAATCTGTTGACAGCCCACAGCCGATAGAACGCCACGGCCAGCAACACCATCAACAGCGTGCGCAGCGGCACGGTCAGCCACAGGCTCCAGAACCAGCCCCGCGAGAGCAACAGCGGCCATTCCAGGAAGTTGACGAAGCCCAGCGCCAGGCTGAACAAGACCGCCTGCCCCAGTGGCAACCCCAGCAAGATGAACGGCAGGATGAGCATCTGCCACTGTGGGCTCCAGCCCCGCGACCACAGAAAGAAAATGCACCAGGTCAGGCCGGTGAAGGCGACGACGGACAGCGGTCTGCCGTCTGCCGTCAGCCGTCTGCCGTCTACTAAGAAGAGGTAAGCATAAAGCAGGCCGAACGCTGCCAGCGTCAGCCAGGGGGAGATGCGCGGCGGGTTGCCCAATGGGGTCGTCGCCCGCGCCGGGTCAAAGTGGTCAGCGATAGGGCCGAAGTTGCCCGTGCTCAGGTTGCCATCCAGCAGCGCCCAGACCGTCTCCCAGGAGGATTTGCTCGCCTGGGCCTGGAGCGAGGCCAGAGCGAAGCGCGGGCTGACGATGATGAATGGGCCGATGGCCAGCGCCACGACCGCCAGCACGATGGCAGTATAGCGCAGCGCCCGCCCCGGCGGGAGGAAGCGCCACGCCGCCGCCAGGAGCAGCGCCGGCATATACTTGGTGACAATGCCCAGCCCCAGCGCCAGCGCCGAGCGTCCCTCCCGCCCCTCCATCAGCCAGACCAGCGCCAGGAGCATCCAGAAAGCCGTCATGGCATCAAACGTCCACCAGGAGAAGACCAGCGGGACAGTCAACAGCGCATAGACCCAGCCCAATCGCTCCGCCCTGATCTCGTCGTGCAACCGCCGCGCCAGGCGCATCAACAGCGCCAGGTTGCCCGCCTCAAATGCCAGCATGACCAGCGCCAGGGCGTAGGCATAAGGCTCAAAGGCCGCTGGCGAGCCGATCAGCCTGTACACCCCGATGGAGAGATAGGGGAACAGCGGCGGGAACTCGTACCAGTAGTGCAGGAGCGGATACAGCCCCTGGTCGGACAGCCGCGCCAGGTTGTAGTAATAGGGGAAGTCGCCGAAGCGCGTGACCGCCTGCGAGCCATACACCACCAGCAGCATCAGCCGGAAAGCGACGAACAGGCTCACGGGGAGCCAGGACGCAACGCGCTGGCCCGGTTGGCCTGATAGTGGCTCCGTCCTCTCTATACGCCACACCTGCTCGCTCATCTCCGCATCTTCCCTGACCGATTCACGGCGACGTGACCTGATAGAGCGCATATTCCCCCGCAGCGAACACCTGCCGCAACTCAGGCGCCCCCGCCGGGTCAAACGCGCCCAGTTCGCGCTCCCACGGCCCGTAAGCAACGTAGCTGATCCCATAACGGCGTAAAAGCGCCAGGCGCTCCTCAGCCGTCGTCGCCGCCTGGAAGAAGCGCTCCACCGCAGCAGCCTTCACCGCGTAGTCCAACGTCTCAATCGGGTGGCCGAGGAACACCCGCACCGTCCCCTGCGCCGCCAGCAGGTTGCCCGTCCGCCAGGCGGAGAGCACAGGCTGATCCGGCCCGTGCCCCGTCAGCCAGGCCGCCATCTCCTGCGCCGCGGGCGCATAGAACAAATCCGCCGGGCGGGTGCTCACATACAGCCCGGCCAGCAGGATGAACCACAGGGCGGAGAGGGCCGAAACCCCGATCCAGAGCACTGTCATGGGGCGCCGCCAGACACGGCGCAACGCCGGGCGGATGACGTGCAGCCAGCCATGGCTGGCCAGGAGACCCCAGGGGATGACGATGCCGCTGAGCAGGCGCGATTGCGGCCCGACCGGCAGATAGGCCAGCACGGGCGTCCCCAGCGCCCAGACGGTGACGAGCAGCCCTGACTCCCGCCACCAGCGCCGCCCACGCAGCGCCAGCAGGCCAAAGGGCAACAACGGCGCCAGCCCCAAAGCCAGGTCCTGCGGCAGCGGGGCCGGAAACGGATTCTGCGCCATCCATGCCCGGAAGGCTGGATTAAGCATGACCGCCGCATACAGCGCTGCCAGGACCGGCAGGCCCAGCGCCACAGGCAGCAGGCGGCGAATGGGGGGCCATTCAGCGCCTGTGGCTTTCAGCGCAAGGAAATAGAGGGCGAGCACCCCCCAGAAGACCGGCACAGTCTCCGGGCGGATGAAGGCCAGGGCCGCGCCGAGCAAGCCGACGCCCATGGCTTTAACCTCTCCCTCGGCCCCTCCCCTAAAAGGGAAGGGAGTCAGGGGGTCGGGTTGTATCAGCCCCTGCACCCCCACGAACATCACCAGCAGCACCGCCAGCCCCAGGCTCATGTGCGGCGGGCTGTAGAGCATGGCGAAGACATACAGATGCGGCGCAAGCAATTCCAGGGGGATAGCCCTGGGGAACAGGACACTGAGCAGCCAGCCCAGACCGCCGCTGACAACGATGAGGATAAAAGCGAAATGCCGCCAGGCGCGGTGGGGGACGAAGACCCGCAAAAACAGCGCCAGCGCCGCCAGCAGCGCCAGCCCCCCGGCCAGCCGCGCCAGTTGGTACATCGCCTCAAAGGAGAGGCCGGTCAGGACGGCCAGCCTGCCCAACAGGGGATACAGCGTCCACACAGGCGCCGGCGCGTGCGGCTCGCTGGTATAGGGCAGGTGAATCAGCCAGGCGCCCGCCGCCCCCTGGCGCATCTTGGCCAGATAGGAGTAGCCATCCTGGGGGTAAATGAACGAGCCGCCGAAACGCCATTCCGCTGATGACCGGGCGTAGCCCACCAGGTACGGCAGGCTGGTCCAGAGGGCCAGCGCCAGCGCAATGAGTGTCGCAGGCGCTCGTAGGAACCCCAGAGAACCCACAGGAACACGAAGCGCCCAAGGCGTCCTATGCGCTCCCGCGAGTTCCCTTAAGGCCCTGTAACTCATCGCCCCTCCCGCACGAAGACCACCGCCTGGTCGTCGCTGTAAGCCAGCCGCCATCCGCCAGGCTTCCCGCTCTCCAGGAACGTCGCCAACACGCTCTCGCGCTCAATGACGATCAGGTTGACCCCATAGCGCTCCAGCACCTCCTCCCAACCGGGCCGGGCCGTGATTACCTTCAGGTAGTCGCGCAGAAAGGCATCATCGTACAGGTCGGTGCGGCCATCCACAAAGACGCGGTAATCGGGATACAGCGCCCAGATCAGGAAGCCGCCCCAGTTGTAGCTGTTGAACATCGGCCCGGCCGGGCGCTGGTCGTGCAGGTATTCCGCAGCGCGCAGCGGCATAGTTGCCATCAGGGCCTGTTCAACCGTCTCAGGCTGGAGCGCCATCCCGATCTTCAGCGTCGCCGCCAGGGCCACGAGCAGGAGGATGAGCCAGTTGAGCGCGGCCTGGATAAAGGAGAGCCGGGGAATGGGCCTGGGCCGCAGGATACCCAACCGCGCCAGCCGCTCGCGGCGCAACTCGCGCAGCGCCGCATCGCCATAGCGCACCACCACCGGCGCGGCGACAAGCGCGAACAGGGCGACGTTGCGCCCGGCGAGCAGCCCCATGTAGGCGAAAACACCCACCAGGAGCAGGTCGGTGATGTCGGCAGCGCGGCGCGACAGCCCCAGCGCTACGATCACGGCCAGGAGCAGCCAGATGAACGGCTGCTGGAAAAGCTCGTGAAAGTTGGGCGAAGCCCACTCCTGGATGAAGTCTTGAAGCACGCCGATGTTCACCGTCTTGAACGGATACAGCAGCATCTGGGCGCCGTTCGGATTGAGCGGGATGACCAGCGCGCTCAGGGCGGCGACCCCGGCCAGTTTGCCAATCGCGGGCCAGGGGAGCGCCGGCACGTCGCGTTGCTCCAAGAGCCGGTTGGCGACCTCGCCGATGAGATAGCAGCCGAGGAGAATGAACCCGGCAGCGTAGCCCGCATGCAGGTTGACCCACAGCAGAAAGATGAGCGGCAGCCAGAGCAGACCTGACCCCCCAGCCCTCCTCCCTCTGAGGGAAGGGGGCGCATTCCCCTCCCTTACAAGGGGAGGGGGCAGGCAACTCCGCTTATAGCGGTAGAGCACATAGCCGACGACCGCGGTCAGCACGAACGAGAGCATCTGGGGCCGCGCCGCCCAGATCACGCTGGCCACCGTCGCCGCCAGGATGAGCGTGAAGGCCCGCAGGAAGCGGTCGCCCTCGCACTGCCGATAGACGAAGGCGAAGGCCAGCGTTGCCAGCGCGGCCACCAGGAGCGCCAGGCCCGGCACCCCGGCCCGGCGGCTGACCTCATAGAGCAGCACCTGCGCCAGCCAGCTCTGATCGATCCAGGGCGCGCCCGCCCTGGTGAAGGAGAAGGGATCGGTGCGCGGGATGCTGCCCGTCTCCACGATGTACTGGCCGCTGCGCAGGTGCCACCAGGTATCCGTATCCACCGGCACACGCACCGCCATGGTGAACAGGGCGATGAACAGCACGAGGGTGAGCACCTGATGAATATTCAGGGCGAAGATACGTGTAATCAGTCCACTTCTCCCCTCCCCTCGTGGGAGAGGGGCCAAAGGCCGATTAGCGATAGAGTCCGAGTTCATCCGGCAACACCTTCCGCGAGAGATCATAGAAAGTGTGATACGAGCCGATCTGGTGCTCCTTGAACGTCACGCCGAGCGCCCGCAGCCGCTCGCGGATGAGCGCATCCAACTGCGGGTGATTGGTCGTGACGTACACCGCTGTGGGGCTGGCCTGCACCGCCTCTATATAAGGCGCATAGCGGTTGTCGCGGGGCGTATAGCGCAGATCGGCTTTGTAGGGCAGTTCCGCCGAGAGAATAACGCGCTCATCCGACAGGAAGGCGATGGGGAACGTCACCCAATAATTGCTGTAGCCCCGCGCCCCATCGTGCGCCAGGAGGAAATCTATCAACTCCCGCTCGCGGTTGGGCGCAAGCTGGCTGATGGGATCAAACTGCGTGGTCAGGCCGGGCGGGTTATGCGCCACCGCCCAGGCAGTGCCCGCCAGGTTGTAACCCAGGACCGCGACCAGCCCCGCCCAGGCCAGCCCCGGCCTGACCGCGCGCACCTGCGAGAGCAGCGCACCCAGCCCCAGTGCCAGCGGCGCGTACAGCGGCAGGAAGTAGCGCCCGCTGGGATCGGCGCCAAAAGGCGTCAGGATGAAGGCGGCGATAAGCGTGGCGCACACGCCCGCCAGCAGCGGCCAGACACCCTCCAGCCAGGCTGACCGTGCGCGCAGTTGCGCGATCATGAACACGCCCACCCGCAGCCAGATGACCAGGGCGGGGACAGCCAGGAGCGGCAGGATAGCCTCCACCGACCAGGGCGGTCGCAGCCCGGCCAGGGCCGGCAGGCCAAAGAGCACCAGATTGACCGCGTGCGCCAGGGCGTTCTCTATCGGCCCGGCTGGCGACGCGCCCGCAATCGCCGAGCCGCCCAGCTCATGGAGAGCCGCCGTCCCCTGCGCCAGCACATACCCCCACCAGGGGCTGCTCCCAGCAAAGAAGCCGATCCCGGCCAGGAGGGCGGCTCGCCAGCGCCGCCACAGCCCCCGCGCCAGCAGGAAGGCGGCCAGGGGCAGCAGGTACACCAGGATCAGGCCGAATGTCCAGAAGGCGAAGCCAGCCAGCGCGCCAAAGACCAGCCAGCGCCCCAGCCGATCCCGGTCCTGGTGTGCCAGGCGGTGGCCGAGCAGGAGCAGGGCATTGCCCAGGAGCAGCGTCTCGCCATAGCCGCCGAGCGAGGCCGTCGTGTACAATGTGAGCAAGACAGGCGGGAAGGCGATGACCAATGCCGCCACCCGCGCTGCCCACTCATCCCGCAGAAAGCGCCGCCCCAAGAGATACGTCGTGGCGATCAGCCCGATGTATAGCGCGGTCTGCACGGCCCGGATCGCCATGACCGAGGGCCCTAGGAGCACAAAGGCCAGGGCCACCAGCCAGGCATCCAGGCTGCCCATATACGCCTGGCCATAGAAGAAGACCGGGCGCTCCCCCGCCAGGATGTGCTTCGCCATCAGCGCCACAACCGCCTCGTCGGCGTTGAAGGGCACGGCATCGGCGGCCAGGATCAGCCCGCGCAGGGCGACCGCCCCCAGGACGATCCCAACCGGCCAGAGCAAACGGCCCACGACCCACCTCTCCCCGCTCTCCCCTCCCCTGACAGAGGAGGAGACAGGGGAGAGGTCACCGTCCACCCTATCCCTTAGGACTATTACGCTATTGTCGCTGGCCATACCCACCCATCATAATGTAGAGAGTGGAAGCCCAGTTTGATCCAATGCATTGTCATGCTGAGCCGGGCGAAGCGTCTCCCCCCACCCCGGCCCTCCCCCACAGTGGGGGGAGGGAGCAGCTTCCCTCCCCCTTAATGGGGGAAGGACAGGGCGGGGGTGATGGGCATCACCCCTTCACCTCCCCTTCGCCACGCTCAGGGCTTCGGCTCAAGGTGACAGCACAGGTTCTGCCCTGGTCTCTCTTCCTCTTCGCTGTTGCGGCACGGCTCATACCCGGTCCCCGCACGATTGATGACGCTTTCATCACCTTCCGTTACGCTCGCAATCTCATCGCCGGCCTGGGCTTCGTCTACAATCCCGGCGAGCACGTCCTGGGCACGACCACGCCGCTGTACACGCTCCTCCTGGCCGGGCTGGCCCGCCTGTTGAACAGCGGCGACTACCCTCATCTTGCGCTTGTCCTCAATGCCACCCTTGAGGGGCTCTCGGTCGTGCTGCTGTACCATCTGGGCCGGGCCTTGAGCGGCAACCGCTTCTTCGGTGCCGCGCTCGGCCTGTTGTGGGCCGTGGCGCCGATGGGCGTGACCTTCGCTATCGGCGGGATGGAGACGGCGCTGGTCACGTGCCTGCTCATCGCCACCTTCTACGCCCACATCGCCGACCGCCCGCGGCTGTCGGCCCTCCTGGGCGGCCTGGCCACCCTCACCCGGCCCGATGCGCTGCTCGCCCCGGCGCTGGCGCTGATCGATAAGGCCCTTCGCGACACTCAGGGCAGGCTCTGGCGTTATCGTCGCTTGCCCTGGGCCGAAGCCGCACTCTTCCTGGTCGTCATCGCCCCCTGGCTGGCCTTCGCCACCTGGACCTTCGGCAGCCCGCTGGGCCAGTCCATCGTCGCCAAGTCCGTCGCCTATCACCTGCCCCGCGAGGCCGCGCTGGTAAGCTGGCTGCAAACGCTGAGCGTGCCCTTCTTTGAGCACGAGGCCATCCCCGGCTATCCGGCGCTCATCGGCTTCATCGTCTATCTGACGCTTTACCTGATCGGCGCCATTGAGTTGGTGCGCCGCTGCCCGCGCAGCCTGCCGCTCTTCCTTTACCCCGCGCTATACGTGAGCGCCTATGTCCTGGCGAACCCGCTCATCTTCCGCTGGTACTGGGCGCCGCCCCTGCCCTTCTACTTCCTGGGCATCCTGGCCGGCGCCCGGACGCTGCTGCGGGACGCGCTCTCACTCAGTTCGCGCACGCAGCGGGGGGCTGGCCCCGCATTCGTGGTGATGGCTGCGCTCTTCTTCAGCCTGAGCCTGAACGGCTGGACGCTCCACCCCGATCACGGCCCGGACCGCCCGGCACCACGTATGGCTTTCATCCGGCTGGAGTCGCTCTATGCCCGCGTCGCCGAGGCGCTCAAGGCCGATCTCCACGACGGCCAGACGATCGCTGCGGGCGACATCGGCGTCCTGGGCTACACCACCGGCGCGCGCATCCTGGATGTGCTGGGCCTGGTCTCACCCGAAGCCTCGCGTTACTACCCACTGCCGCCGAAGGCCTACGTGGGCAATTTTGCTGTTGCGCCCGCGCTCATCGCCGCTGCCCGCCCTGATGTGGTCGTGATCCTGGAAGCCTATGGCCGCAAGACCCTCCTGGCCGATCCGGCGTTCCAGGCCAGTTATCGCCTGGTCCAACGCTGGGACGACCCGGTTGTTAATGAACTCTACAGGAGCGATGGGCTGCTCGTCTTCGTCCGGCAGCAGGCAGGCGAGTGATCGCTTCTCCTGCTGCCTTGTGCTGCGCGTTGCCCGCTTCTAATCCAGATTCCATTATGCGACGGCCTGGGGGCAGGGTCAATGGGCTAATGGGGCTATACCCGGCCTCCCCTTAACCCGGCGTCGGATTTGACAAGACGAACGTCTGGATGTGCATTTTCAGGTACGAAAGGGGAATGACTTATGCCTCGGACAAGGCCGATCATTGAAGCCAGGAATAAGCTAACCTCGCTGCCGGAGGCATTTGAGCGCGAGCCAGACCTGGGGGCCATCACTGTGACCCGGCGGGGGAAACCGGTTCTGGCTGTGATGCCGTGGGAGCTTTATGAAGCCATCGTTGAGACCCTGGAAATCATGGGTGATGAGGATCTCATGGCCGCTTTGCGCCAGAGCCTTAAGGAGATCAAGGAGGGGCAGGGCATTCCCTGGGAACAGGCCAGGCATGAACTTGTATAACCCCCTCTAGTGACCTGTACCCCTCGCCCGGCGCCAGTTGAGCACGGCCAGGCCCAGCACAGCGATCAAACTGATCAGGCTGATGCGCCCACCCCAGGCGAATGAGGCAGGCGCGTAGCGAAAGACGACCTCATGCGCTCCGCCCGACAGCGCCACCGCCCGGAAAGCATAGTTGGCCCGCAGGAGCGGCACAGGCACGCCATCTACAAACGCCTGCCAGCCGGGGTAGTAAGTGTCGCTCAGGACGAGCAGGGCCGGCCCCGGCGCCTCCACCCGCAGCGACACGGAGTTCCAGCCATCGTACACGACAGGGACACCCCGCACCCCCAACCCCTCTCCCACAAGGGGAGAGGGGGGTAGAGACTCATGCGTGTCTCCGTGTTCAGAATCCAGGTCGTATGACAGCCCCTCCACCACCGCCTCACGCCCTGGATTGAAGTCGGCGCGGGTGATCAGCGCCAGGGCCTCGGCGCCATCCGCCGCGCGACGAACGCTGGTGACCAGGTAGGCGCGCGGCAAGGGATCGGGCACGCGGTAGATAATGAACCCATCGCCCTGATAAATGCGCTCGTAGCCCGGCAGGTCGCGGGGGCTGATGACCGTCCTCACCCCCATCAGCCGCAGGAGCGGGGTCGGGTCTGGCGCGGCCTCCAGCGCCGCCAGCAGGTCGGCGTAGCCGCCCACCAGGAGCGGGTCAAAGTTGTTGGCGCTCATCAGCCCCTCTATCATGCCGGTATTGGGCAACTGGGCCTGGCGCACCGCCATCCAGCCGCCCTGCGGCGGGGCGAAGCTGTCAAAGCGGAACAGGCGCCTGAACTTTAAGGCGTACTCATCCTCCTGGAAGAAGAAGGTCCGCCCTCCCTCCGCCCGCAGCACCGCTGCCGTCTGCGTGGGCTGCCGATATAGAGAGGCATCTACCGTGGGGTTCAGCCCGAAATCGGCCAGCACGAGGTCCGCCACAATGAAGGCCAGGGCCGCCGCCTGCCAGCGGATCAGTTCGCTGGCCCAGCACCGGGCCCAGTACCGGGCTTCAGCCCGGTTCGCTTGCCTGGGACGCCAGCGGGCCAGGAGGGCGCTTCCCGTCAGCCCGGCGCCGAGCCAGAGCGCGCCGTCGCCCAACGAGAGCCGCGTGGGCGGTAGAAACGTGCGCCCGGCCAGCCCGGCGATCAACAGCGCCGGGCCGACGATCAGCCCCAGACGAGCCCAGCGCCTTCCCCCTCCCAACCGGGCTGGCCCGGTTCGCTGCTGGGTGGGGAGGGCCGGGATGGGGGGTCGCTCCCCTCTTTCAATCCGAGAGGGGTCAGGGGTGAAGGCCTCTGCCCCTATTCCCGCCAGGACGGCCACCGCGAGCGTGTACAGCGACAGGAAGCGCGCCGGCGCCTGAAACCACCCGAACCCCGGCACATGGGTGAACAGCCAGGGATAGACCGGCGTGTTCTGGCCCAACGCCAGGATGAGCGCCACCAGCGCCATCCCGCCAAAGAAGGCCACCCGGGGATTGCGCTCCCGCCGCCAGCCCAGCACCGCCGCCAGCGCCAGCAGGAGCGGCAGGACGCCCATATACCCATCGTCCTCCCAATATGCGCCGTAGCCCCAATAATCCCCGCTGGCGGGCTGGCCGAAGAAGTTAGGCGCCCACAGGGTCAGCAGGCGCCAGGGCCAGAACGAGTAGGTCATGGCCAGCGCATAGTCCGGCCCGCCTGAGCGCTGCGAAAGCTGCATCAGTTCCCAGGTGGGGAGGAGCTGAATTGCCGCCAGCCCAAGGCCCAAAAGCCCGGCCAGCCCCAGCAGCAGGCCAATGCTCACCGCCGAGCCCACAGAGCGCGCAGAGAAGACGGACATTTGCTTGTCACCCTGAGCGCAGCGAAGGGTCTCCTGGTTCGCGCCGTTGAGATTCTTCGCTTCGCTCAGAATGACAGGAGAGGCTCTATACCCTCTGCGGTACATTGAGGCGATTCGGAATATGGCATACGCCGCCAGCGCCAGCCCGCTGTGGAAGGACGTCTGCGCGTGGCCCGCCAGGAGCTGCAGGCCGAGCATCAGCCCCAGAAGCAGCGCATCGGCCAGGCGACGGCGCACGGCCAGGCGCTCAACCGCCAGGAGCAACCAGGGCAGCCAGGCGTAGGCCGCCGTCATGCTCAGGAAGCTCAGCCGGGCGATCAGGTAGCCGCTCAACATCAGGCTTAGCCCGCTCACCGCCGCGCTGAAGGGGCGCAGTCCCAGGGCACGGGCGAAAGCGAACATCCCCAGCCCGGCCCAGAGCACATGCAGCACGGCGATCACGCCCATCAGCCACTCAATCGGCCCCAGCAGATAGAGCCAGTTCGGCGGGTAGAACACCGCCGATTGCAGGTTGGCCACGAGCGGCGCCCCATTGCCGACATAAGGATTCCACAGCGGTATCTGACCGGCCCGCAGCGCAGCAGATGCCAGTGTCCACCAGGGGTAGAACTGGAGCAGCGGCGTGCCCCAGAACAGGGCCTGCCCGCCAAACAGGATGCGCCCGAACAGGACGAGCAGCGGCAGAACGAACACTGCCCCCACCTTCGCCCTATCCGGAAAGTCCGGCCTGTCAGTCATCGGTCACCCGGTAGATGGTGTAGTCACCATGCGTGTACACGCGCTCCAGAAATGGGGCCGTATCCAGGTCAAAGTCCCCCAGTGCCCGCTCGCGCGGCCCGGCGATCACGTAGCTGACCCCGTAGGCCCGCAGGACATCCGGTTTCCCGCTTGTGTAAAATTCGGCCACCAGCGCCCGCTTGCGCGGCAGGTCCACCGTCTCCGGCCCCAGGCCCAGAAACGCCCGCACGTCCGCCCACGCTGGCAAAGTGTTGCCGGTCTCATAGGCCGAGAGCACCAGCGCATCCGGCGGCGCGTGTGCGTCCAGCCAGTCCAATGCCGCCACCTCGCTGGCGCTATGGAAGATCGGCTCCGACCGCGCCAGCGCGACCATCGTCCCGCCGAAGACCAGCATGAGCGGCGTCAGGATGGAGAGGAACAGGAGCGCTGCTTGCGCCACGGAGGAGGGAGGAGGGAGGACGAAAGACGCGCCCCTTTTTGTCCTCCGTCGTAACACGGGCACCAGGCCGAAGTAAAATCCATAGGCCGCCAACAGGCTCAGCGGCACCTGAAAGCCCTCAATCAGGCGGCGTTGTAAGTTGAAGGGAATGTAAACAAGCACGGGCGCGATGACAACCCAGGCGACCAATAGCCGCCCGTGTGTCACCTTCCCCCAGGCCAGCCGTGCGCCAGGGATGGCCAGGAGCCCCGGCAAGAGGTAGCCCAGCATATAGTGCAGGGGGTGCGGCGAGAGGATCAGGTTTTGCTGCGACCAGGCGCGGAAGACCGGGTTGGTGCTGAAGGCCATCAGGCTGTAGAGGACGCTGGGCGCAGCCACGAGACCGGCCAGCACAGCCAGGGGCCAGGGGGCCCTCACCCCCCTGCCCCCCTCTCCCCACGTGGGGAGAGGGGGGAGAAGACGGGCGATGAGATATGCGACGACCACTACGCCTGCGATGATGACATAGAACGGGACGATCAGCCCCATCGCCAGCCAGGAGAGGCCCGCTGCCAGCGCGAGACGCGCCCGCCCGCGCTCAAAGGCGCGGAGCAGGAGCAGCAACCCGCCCAGAAGGAGCGACCGCGCCGCCGCCAGATGGGGGAAGCCGAAGACCGCCAGAAAGGTGTAGCCCTCCGGCAGATACATGTCCAACGGTGGGCTGTTCAGCCAGTTGCCCGCACCGAGTGCGACAAGTAGCCAGCCCAGCCCACCCGATAGCGCCACGAGCAGGAAGGCCAGCCGCCGCACCCGCCGCAGCGACGTAAACGCTGCGATAAAGCGGTAGGTCACCAGGAGCAGGATAAAGCCGAAGACCAGCCGCGCCAGGTGATAGGTCAGGACCAGCGACCACCCTGCCAGCGCCGCCAGCTTGCCCAGGAGCAGGTGGAACAGGAAAAACAGGCCACCCTCATGCGGCTCCGCCGTGTACACGTCATGGAAGAGCCAGTCGCCCCGCGCCCCCAACCGCATCTTCGCCAGGTAGGAATGGCCGTCTTCCACCGCGAACACGAAGCCCCCGAAGAGACGTTCCGGCGTGGACGCCGCCCAGCCGACGAGGTAGGGCAGGCTGGTCAGCGCCAGTACGCCCAACGCCACCAGCACAACCCAGCGCCACTCCGCCAGGCTGACAGGCGCCGCGTGGGGAGACCGGGCTACTGGGCCGGAGGGATGGACCGCGCTTGCTTCCGCCATTCGCTCACCCCCACGCTGATGAAGGCCACCCAGCCCAGCGCCGAGAGCGCCAAGCCAGCTTTGACCGTCCACGGCGTATAGCTGAACGCAATGGTATGCGTGCCAGGCTGGAGATACACGGCCCGCAACAGCCCATCGGCGCGATAAATCGGCACCGGCTGGCCGTCAATACGCGCCTCCCAGCCGGGGTACCACACCTCGCTCAGGATCAGCACACCGGGCTGCTCCAGCGTCGCCCGGACGGTGATAGAATCAGGCGTGTAGGCAGTCAGCAGGGCTTCGCTGAGCGTGGCCGTGCTCTGGCCGGTCAGCGCTGCACCGCCCTCAATAAAGGCCACCTGGCGCGGATCGGCCTCTTTCAGCCGCGCCAGGGCCTCCTCTGGCCCGGCCACCGGCCCGGCCCGGTACAGGACGAAGGCACGCGGCAACACATGGGTGTTCTCATAGAGGTAAGTCGTGCCAAAGCGCCCCCGCTCCACCAATCCCTCCACTTGAAGCGGGAACTCCGCCGCCAGATAGCGCACGTTGAGCAGGCCCAGCAGGTTGAGATCGGGGCGAGCGTCGCGGTGGCCCAGGATGACGTCGCCGTTGGGCGGGGCCGGGGGCAGGACCTCGCTGTAGCGCGGCGGCTGGCCTTCCAGGCCGGCGGCCTGGCGCACAAAGGCCACCGTCTCTGCCAGTTGCAGCGGGTCCACGCCGTCCACGCTTTGCAGGCCGTACACGGCCCCGGTCTGCTGCGGCAGGCTGTAGCTGGGCGAGTAGATGCGGAACAGCCCCGGCTGCGCGGCCAGGGTCGCGGCTAACTCGCCCCCCTCGGCCAGGACAGAGGCGACCGACCGGGGCCGGATCAGGGAGGCATCCATGAAGCCCAGGTCCACCACCACCAGCGCCAGGGCCAGCGCGGCCACCCCCGAGGGCGAAAGCCGCTGCCCTGGCCGCGCCCGCTGTTGGAGCGCATGAACGCCGACACCGGCCAGGAGCGCCAGCCCAAAGGTGACGATGAACCAGGCCCGCGCCGGGACGCGCAGCCAGGTCAGCCCCGGCACGACCCGCACCAGCAGCCGGTAGAACGGCGTGTTTATTCCCAGTGCGAACAATACTGCCAGCCCCAGCCCGGCCAGAACCCACCAGGCGCGCCGCCCCAGCAGCCGCAGTCCCAGGAGCGCGCACGTCAGCACCGCCGGGCCGACATAGGTCATCCATTCGTGAAAGCCGCCCCGATCCGGCAGGAGAACGCCCAACAGGTAGTTCCAGGGCAACGAAGACCAACCAGCCACATAGGGGCTCAGGGATGATCGGGTTGAGTAGCCCATGAACTCGGCCAGGGGCAACGTCTGAACCGCCGTGATCAGCAGGAACACCAGGGCGCCGACGAGCGCCTGCCCCAGCCAGCGGAGGAGAAAAGGGCCCGCCCTCCTCTCCCCTGCGAGGGGAGGGGCCGGGGGAGGGCTGGGGTGGGGGGATGTTGCCGCCTCCTGTGTGAACAGCGCCACTGCCACAGCCACCGGCAGCGTCAACGCCGCGATGCGCGGATCGGCCAGGAACTCCAACGCGAACACCCCGCCGGCGATCCCCCAGGCCTGCCATGTGCCGTTCTTTCGCGCCCGGTGTGTCGCCCCGATCACCCAGGGCCACCAGCCCAGCGCACAAACCAACCCCACGTGGCCTGCCCCGAGATGGGCAACCGTCCTCGGCGCCAAGACCCAGGCAGCGGCGGCGACGAGCGCCGCGCCCCGGCTCACATGGAACTGCTGCCCCAGCCTGTACATCCCCAGCCCGCCCCACAGGAGATGCACCGCCAGCAGCAGGTTGAACGCGGAGGGCAACGGCAGGAACAGGAGCAGCAGGTTGGGCGGATACCATAGCCCGGAGAGTGGGTTGGCGGCAAAGGGTGCCCCAGCCATGATCAGCGGGCGCCAGAGAGGCAGCCGCCCCGTCTCCCGCAGTGTATCCTGGATGAACACGGCGTTGGGCCAGTGCGTAATCGCCAGATCAGAATACGCCCCTTTCGCCGACCAGGGAAGCCAGTCAGCCTCCAGCAGGGCGACCGCCGCCAATAGCGACATAGCCGCTATCCCCACCCTAAGCCAGCGCGTTCCGGGAAGCACCGCTTGAACAGCCGGAAGCCAGCCTTCTGTACCCCGGTCTCTAGTGCCCATCGCTCGTCGTTGGTGGCCCAACCATACTGGCCAGACAGGACGCCTCTACCCGGTAGATCGTCACCGCGCCGATGGCCGTCGCTGGCGACAGACAGGCCAGGGAAGGCACGCCCAAGGTGCGCTCACGCGGGCCCAGCCACACCCAGCCCACCCTCTCCTGGCGCAACAGCGCCGCCTGCGCCGCCGCCTCCAGACGCCCGGCAAAATAGGCCTCCACCTGCGCCCGCCGGGCCGCCGCGTTCACCGTCTCAAAGGGGTGGCCATAGACCACCCGCTGCCCGGCCTGCGCCGGGATGAACAGGCCGGTCTCCGGCCCGGCCAGGACAACCGCCTCCGCCGGGACATGTTCGCGCAGCCAGCCCAACGCCGCCCACTCGTCATGCCCCAAATACACCTGCGCATCGTGCCGGGCCGCGCCCACAAACAGGGTCAGAAGCAGGAGAGCGTTCGTCAATGTCGTCGCCGCAACCAGCGCAACAGCCCAGCGGCGACCCAGGCGCGGCAGGACGACGCCGGACACGCCCCGCCCGGCCAGGACCGCCAGGGGCAGATGCAGACCCAATGACAGCCGCCGCTGGAGCGCAAACGGCGCATACAGCAGGAGCGCCGTGGCCACCACCCAGATGATGAGAAAGTAGCTGCGCGTATCGCCCTGCCGTAAACCCCGGATCGCGCCGAGAGTCGCCAGGCCCAGAACCAGCCCGTAACCGAGCAGGTAGTCCCAGGGCGGCGGCGATGGGGTCAGGTTCTGGGCCGTCCAGGCCCGCATGACCGGATCGGTGTTCAGCAGCCAGGCATCGTATAGCACGACCGGCGTCGCCGCGGCCAGCGCCAGGGCTGCACGGGCCACCTCAGGCCAGGGGAGACGGCGCTCACGCAGCCAGCGCCAGACCAGATACGGCCCCAGGACCGCGCCCAGCGTGATGAACATAAAGGGTTGGACCGAGACGAGCGCGAACGAGGCCACACCAATCAGCGCAGCACGCCTCACGCCGCCGAATCGCTCCACAGGCGCTGCCAGGACGCCCAGGAACACCACGCAAAGCAGCGCCATCGCCAGCGGAAAGTGCGGGTTCACCACCAGGCTATAAAACGTGATGGACTCCGGGAGTCGCAGGTCGGTGCTCAGCCCGCCGGTCGGGACCACCAGCCAGCCCAGCCCGGACGAAAAGGCCAGGAGCAGGAAGGCGATCCGCCGTTCGCCCATGCTCTCGGCGAAGCGTTCGGCCAGGGCGTAGCCCACAAGCAGGCAGGCCAGGCCAGCGGCGATGCGGGCGAGGTGGAAGACCAGGGCCAGCGGCAGGCCCAGAATCCGTGACACATGGCCGAGCGCCAGATAAAAAGTGTAGATCAGCCCGCCCGCGTGCGGCTCCGGCGTGAAGGGGAGATGGAACAGCCACTCCCCTCGCGCCCCCTGGGCCATCTTCGCCAGATAGGAATAGCCATCGCCGACGTTGGCCAGCAGGCCGGAGAAATGCAGGTCCGGTGGCGTGGCTATATAGGCGTAAATGTAGGGTGCGGTGCTCAACCCCACTGCCAGCAGGGCCACCGCGCACGCCCAGCGCCACTCGTTGGAGCGATCAACCATCGGTCTTCATTGGACGACGGAACTGGCGGTCAGCGCAACTGGTCGTCAGCAATCAGCGGTCAGCATTCAGTTTTTTATCTACCATATGCAGGCTGAAAGCTGATAGCTTTTATTATTATTCTAGCACCGAAGCCACCCACTCACGAGAGGACGTGGGTACTACTGCGCGCTCCTTGTCGCCTGTGCGTCCCCGTGCTATAATCCGGGCCACGCTATCGCCATGTCAAGTCGTGCCGCCGCCCTCTACGCGCTACAACAGGTGGACCTGGAGATGGACGCCAGGCAACGTCGCCTGGCCGAGATCCAGGCGGCATTGGGCGAGAGCCAGGCCGTGCGCCAGGCCCAGGCCGAGGTGGCCGCAGCCGAAGCCGAACTGCACCGCTGGCAAACCCGACAACGCGACCTGGAATTGGAGGTCGCTGGCCTGGCCAGCAAACTGGCCGAGACGGAGAACCTGCTGTACAGCGGGCGTATCCGCAACCCCAAGGAACTCAGCGACCTTCAGGCCGAGCTGGCGGCGCTGAGCCGCTACCGCCAGGCCCGCGAGGATGAGCTGCTGGAGGCCATGCTCAATGTGGAGGAGCAGATAGAGGCCGTGGCGGCGGCCCGCCGCCGCCTGGCCGAGGTGGAGGCCACCACCGCCATGGCCCAGGCCAATCTCCGCGACGAGGCCGCCCAATCCCAGGCCCGCCTGAAAACACTGGCCGAGGAACGCCAGCTCCACCTGATGGGCCTCAGCGCCGCCGACCTGGCGCTCTACGAGGCCCTGCGGGCGCGCAAGCGCGGACAGGCAGTGGCGCGGATAGAGGATGGCGCCTGTAGCGCCTGCGGTGACGCGCCCCCCTCCAGCCGCTTACAGCAGGCCCGCCAGTCGGAGGACCTGGTCACCTGCGCCAACTGCGAACGCATCCTGTACGCGCCCTAAATCAGCAGTCAGTAGCCAGTGGTCAGTAGTCAGAGACACCCCTATTGCCCCGTCGCCGCCACCAACGCCTCCAGGTCGCGCTGCAGGGCTGCCTGCTCCGCGCCATAGCAAGCCCAATCGCCAGCCCGCAGGCATTCCTGCGCCCGGTTGTAGTGCGCCTGGGCGGAGCGGGCCAGCGCCGCCACGTCATTCGTTGCCGGGGGCGGGCCGGGGGCGGGCGTAGGCGGTGGGCCTGTGGCGATGCCGAAGATGCGCTCCAGCCCGGCCTGAAGTGAGGTTTCCATGACGATGCGATCGCGGTAGGCCACGATCACCCGTTGGAGTTCCGGCAGGCGGCTCGTCTCCGCCTGGAGGAAGATCGGCTTGACGTAGATCAGGGTGTTATTAATCGGGATCACCAACAGGTTGCCGCCGATGACCTGGGAGCCGCGCTGGTCCCAGAGCGTCAACTGCGCCGAGATCGTGGGGTCCTGGTTAATGCGCGACTCAATCTGCATGGGGCCATAGACGAGCTCCTGCTTGGAGAACTTATACACCCCAAGCTGACCGTAGTTCGGGCCGCCGCTGTGGGCGTACAGCCAGGCGATCATGTTGTCGCGGTTTACAGGCGTGTAAGGGACGATCAGCAGGAATTCCGTTGTGCTGCGGTCCGGCAGGCGCATGACGACGTAGTAAGGCTCAATCTGCTGGCGCTGGCTGCCGTGCAACTCATAGGCCAGCGTCCACAGGTCCTCCTTGTTGTAGAACACCTGGGGATCGCGCATGTGGAAGGTGGCGTAAAGCTGTGCCTGGATGCGGAACAGGCCCTCCGGATAGCGGATGCGTTCGGCCAGGCTGCGCGGCATCTCCTCCAACGGGCGGAACAGGTCGGGGAAGACGCGCGCCCAGGTGCGGATCAGCGGATCGGCGGGGTCGGCGATGTAGAAATGCATCGTCCCATCGTAGGCGTCAATAGTGACCTTGACCGCGTTGCGGATGTAGTTCAGCTCTTCGTTATAGAGTTCAGAATAGGGATAGCGCGCAGTGAATGTGTAGGCATCGTAAATCCAGTACAGTTTGCCCTCGGCCACGGCCAGATAGGGGTCAGGGTCGTAGCGCAGGAAAGGCGCTACCGTCTGGGCGCGGTCGGTGATCTCGCGGTGGAACAGGATGCGGCTCTCAGGTGTGATGGAGGGGCTGAGGAGGATGGGGCTGGAGCCGAAGCGGATAAAGAAGGCCAGCCGCCGCCAGAAGCTGCTCAGCGGCACCCCGCTGCTCCCCTGAAAGCGGGTGTACACGTTCTCCTCGCCCATAGGGTAGTCAAACTCCTCGGTCTGCGTGTTGACGATGACGTAGTTGGTCGTCTCCTCGCCGTAATAAATCTCCGGTCGGGTGACCGCTAACTCTGGGACGCTGCTCTGCGGGGGGATGTCCTTGACCAGGAAGACGGGCAGGCCCTCACTGCCGATCTGGTTGACCGGGTTGGCCACGTAGCCATAGCCGTGCGTGTACACCAGGTGTTGGTTGACCCAGGTGCGCGCCTCCTCGTTGAGTTGATCCACGTTCATCTCCCGCGCCGAGAGCATCAGGCCGCGCAACTGCCCCTCAATGGGATAGGCGGCCACATCTACATCGTAGAAGTCATAATAAGGGCGGATCTCCTGAAGCTGAGAGTACGTCGCCAGCAGCGGCCGGTAGTCCCACACGCGCACATTGCTGAGCGTAGCCTGGTGTTCATCCAGGTCGGCGGGGCTCAGCGTGCCCTGCCCCGAATATTGCCACTCCTGAATGGCGTCCAGGTTATAGGCGGCACGTGTCCCGGCGATAGCGCGTTCAATATAGGGCCGTTCCAGGACGAGTTCGTTGGGGCGCACCTGGAATTGCTGCACCAGCGGGGGGATCAGGTTGGCCAGGACCAGTGTGACCAGCCACAGCCCCAGCCCCGTCCACAGGAAGCCCGGTCGCCGCGACCAGCCGGCGGCCAGGAGGAGCACCGCCGCCGCCCCCACCACCACCGCCAGCACAGTCAGCGCCGGTAAACGCACCGTGATGTCGGTGAAGCCAGGGCCAGCGGCTGCGGCGCGGGCGGTGTAAAGCAACTCATAGCGCTGCATCAGGTAGTCGGCGGACTTGACCAGCAGCCAAAGCGCGCCCAGGACGCTCAGGTGCATGAGCGCCCGCGGGCTATACACGCGCAATTCCGCCCGAAGCTGGCCGCCGCCATACACCAGACCCGCGCCAATGAGCGCCAGCCCCAGCGCCCACAGTAGCCCATTGATGAGGGTGCGGTACAGGGGCAGCGCAAACACGTAGAAGCTCACATCCTGGCCGAAGACCGGATCGCTAACGCCGAAGGGCACGGCGTTGGCGTAGCGCAGGAAGGTGCTCCAGCGGGCAGCGGCGATCAGGCCAAACACCAGGCCGATCAGCCCCGCGGCCAGCCAGAGGGTGAATGTAACCGCGCGGTCAGCGACCTCCACAACCTGGCGCTCGCGGCCACTGCGCAGATACACCGCGAACGGGCTGCTCGTCAGCCGCCGCGCCAGCACCAGGTTCAACCCGATAAGCGCGAACGTGACCAGCCCGGCGACCAGGAACAGCGCCACCTGCGCCGTCAGGCGTGTCCGGAACACGCTCAGATAGCCCACGCTCTCAAACCACAGCCATTCGGTGTAGAACTCCGGCCAGATGGCTACCAGGATCAGCAGGCCCGCCAGGGCCAGTAGAATGAGGACGCCACGACTGACACGCATGAGACCTCCTTATGTCGCTCTCCAGTTTACTGCCATATTCAGGGTTTGCCAAGACATTCCTCTGACAGTTGGCTGACATCTGGCCAGCAGTCGTCCGCTATCAGAGATCGTGCTAGAATTCACAGCGCCCTGGAACCCGGCGGTTGTGTGGGACGTCTGTATAGGTGGTGAACACCACAGGGAGATCGCGTATTTTTTATGAAACACTTTCCTGCCATATGCTGGCTTCTGGTGGGCTTACTGCTCATGGCGGCCTGCACCAGTCCGCCCACGCCGACGCCCACCGGCCCGCCGCCAGCCAGCGCCACAGCCAGCGTTCCCCCTACACCTGCGCCGACTGAGTTGCCTGGCGCCATTCCGCCTGCGGAGAAGGCGTCTCCCTCGCCCACCGCTTCGCCTGGCTCAAGCAGGCCCGCCCCGCTGCCCTCCGCGACAGCACCGACAACGCCCACGCCCGGCGTCACGGCCACGCCAACCCGGCGGCCCCAGGCCAGCCCCACATCGTCGCCGCTGCCACCCGCCCCTTCCGTTGCATTAGCCGTGCCCATGAACACCCGGCTTATGCCCCCGCCGCCCGGCCAGCCCGATGAACCCCTGCTGGGGCTGACGGCGCTGGCGGTCTCGCCAGGGGGCAAGCTCGTCGCGGGCAGCTACGGCAACGGCGTGATGATCTCGGAGGACGACGGGGCAGGCTGGCGCTTCCACCGGGCCGGCCTGCCCGCTGAGGGCACAGTCACGGCGATTGTGCTCGCGCCGGACTTTGATAGCGGTGGGGAAGCCGCGCTCCTGTTTGAGGAGTCTGACTATCCCTATGGGTACGCCTCGGCCTATCGTAGCCGCGATGGCGGCGTCACCTGGGAGGGCTACCCCGGCCTGAACGCGCCGATCCAGGACCTGGTCTATTCGCCTGCTTACGCTACCGACGGGGTGGTCCTGGCCGTGCAGGGCCGATACGGCGAATGGCGGCTGCTGCGCTCGGCGGATCGGGGCGCAAGCTGGCGCGAGGTGCTGCCGGCGAACGGCTGCCCGCTGAATGTGGCCCTCTCGCCTGACTTCGCCAGTGACCGCACCGCGCTGGCCCCGCGCTGTGACCACGTCACGGTATCCACCGACGGGGGCCTGACCTGGGCGGACGTGCCGCTGGAGAGCGGTGACTTCTCCCGCGAGACCGCCCGCATGAGCCGCCTGCAGATCATCCCGGCAGACCCCCTGGGCTACTGGCTGATCGCCCAGATTGACGGCCAGAACCTGCCGCGCCTCTCCACCGACGGCGGGCGCCATTGGGTCAAGCCCTATCACGAGGCCACCCTGCCCTTCACCTACGGTATGCTGCATGGCCTCATCGTCTCACCCAATTACGCGCACGACACCAGCCTGTACGCCTTCGGCTTTGCCCACAGCTACGATACCTCAAGCCGGCTGTGGCGTTCAACCGACGGTGGCCGGACCTGGGCTGAGCTGGCGCATACCAGCACGCCCGGCTGCCTGGTCAACGTGCGTGCCTCAGCCGTCCTCGCCCCCAATGGTCGCCTGTGGGTGGCGACCTGTGAGGGCCTGTTCCACTCGGAGGATGGCGGGCGTTCCTGGCGCTTCGTCCATCCCGGCGGCAGCCGGGTCTGGCATCCTATCGGCCCGGTGCGCTCTGCTGATGGCGTCAATGTCGCGCTGGGCGGGCGTGGCATCAGCCGGTACACCTCCCACTATGTCCTCTTTGAAGACCCCGGCGATGGCTGGCGCGCCGCCGATATGTTCGCAGCGGACCGGTCCATTACGACCATCTTCCCCTCCGCGGATTATCGGCATGAGCGGATGATGCTGGTAGTCACAACAGACTTCGCGGGCGGCGTGCTGGCGATGGCTCTGCGCCTGGATGAGCAGCCTCCGCTGACCGCGATGGGCCTGCCCTACGGCGGCGCGCCTGGGAGCTACCAGGTCATCTACGCTGACGACTACGCCACCAGCGGGCGCATCAGCCTCTATCACGGCGGCTCCGGTGCGCTGTACCGCTCCACCGACCGGGGACGGAGCTGGACACACGCCGACCCTGGCGAGCCGGGGGCCTGCCTGCGCACCCCCGTGCGCGGCTTCGGCGCGCTGTGGTCGGCCAACGCCGGGGTGCGCAACCGGCTGCTATGTGCGCTGGAGAATGAGCACGGCTATACCGGCCTGGCGCAACCCTTTGAGCACGGCGAGATGCTGCGGTTGGTGCCCGATGACCCATCTAACGTGAATCGCTGGGTCTATACCCTCTTGCCCGAATACAGCGGCGGCCCGGCGCTGAGCATCTACACCGGCATCGCTCACGAGCCAGAGCCGCTGCCCACACCGCCCCCTGGCCTGGTTGCGCCAGATGTAACCCTGCTGCGGGCCTGGCAGACACCCCCCCACTGCAATCTAGCGCCAGGGGCGCTGGGCGATCTGACGGGCTGGGCGACCGAACCGGCGCACGAGACCCGATTCGCCCGGCAATACTTTGAGGGTGGTGTGATGATCTGGCGGGCGGACCGCGATGAAATCATCGTGTATATGCCGCCGGAATATGGCAGTCACTACGTCCCTGCCAGTTGCCCCATCCACTATGAGGTGTATACAGACATCCCCGGAGGCTGAGGTGCACGATGAACAGGCAGGCCCTGCTTGCCATTGGGGCGAATTTGAGGCAAACTGGATGCAGGCCGGCAAGGCGAGGATAACGTCAGGAGGATCCGGGCTTGCGCAAAGCCCGAACATAGAAGATGGACTTCAACTGGGAATTGTGGGTAGAAAAGCAGATCCGGCAGGCGCAGGCGGAGGGCAAGTTTGATCACCTGGAGGGGCACGGCAAACCCCTCAAGCTTGATCCGGAGGACGCGACCGACCCGGCGCTGGCGCTGGCGCATCGGCTGCTGCACGACCAGGGCCTGCTGCCGGCCTGGCTGGAGCTGGAGCGCCACATCGCGGACGAGATCCGCCTGGCGCGGCAGGCGCTGCTGCGCTCGTATCGCTGGTGTGAGTGGGCGCTGGCCCAGCCGGGCGCGGATGAGGACCAGGTGAAGGGCGAGTGGCGAGAGGCACTGGCGGCTTTTCAGGAGGCGCTGGAGAAGATCAACTCCCAGGTCCTCACCTTTAACCTGGAGCTGCCCCGCATTCTGGCCCACCGGCAGCGCCCCCGACTCAAGCTGGAGGACGAATTGCGCAGGCTGGGCCTTCCGGACGAGATAGCAAGGCCATAGGCCAGCCCCTAGCCCACACTGCCCCAGGACACCCCGGCTGTGGATAACGTGTTAAAAACTGTGGATAAGTCGGCTTATCAGTGGATAACTGTGGATAACCTTGACGGTTATGTGTGGGTAACTGCGGACGGGGGAGGCGCATCCACAGCCTGTCCACAAGCCCAGGAGAGGCTCCCCACATGTCCACAGAAGACAGCCCCCTCTTGCGCCTGAGAGGGGGGCTATCTTCAGGGCGGGGCTGCAAGGAGGGCAGTTATCCACATATCCCCAGCGCTACGACGATGACTATCTCTATAGATAAAACGAGATGGATAAGGTGGATATCTGATATGCTCAAACAGGCCCTCCACCGGGCTTATCCCTCTTCTTCGCTCTCCTCGCCCTCTTCAGCTTCACCGGCCAGGAGTTCACGGGCCTGGGCTGCATACTCCTGGGGCACCACGACATCAATCTGGCCGAGCAGGCCCACCGTTAGCCCATAGACACCGCCGGCAGGCTCTCTGAGCACCCGTGCCGGGATGCCTTCCATCTCCAGGCGACCGCGCAGGATCTCGGCGTGGGTTGGCCCCAAGGCGACCGCCACCCGCACCCATTTGACCGGTGCCTCGCCGCCAGGCGATGTCTCGCCTGCGCCCTCACCGGCCTGCGCGGCTGGGCCTGGCAGGGTGGCTTTATAGGCGTTCTCCCATGTCTGGTCGGTCATCTAACCCCTCTTGACTAACGCAGGCCCGCGAACAGGTCATCCTCCACCTGCCGCCCCCCGTTGACCAGGCTATAGGCCCGGTAGTAGGTCTGGCAGCCCCACAGGACCTTGTGCTGCTCCTCGGGCAGGTTCTCCAGGGCGGCATAGCCGGGCAGTTGGCTTTTGTGGCAGGCGATCGCCTGCCAGGCCCGGCGCCAGTGCGCTTCCGTATCAATCCGGGTGGTGATGGCCCACTCCGGCCAGCCCGCGGCGCGGCGCTCCACCCCGTCAATGTGCATGACCAGGTCACCAAAAATGGACTGGTACACCGCAAGGAGGTCATGCGTGGCGGCTATGTAATACAGTTTCGCCACGCGATGGGGCGCGAATTCGTCGGTGTAGATGTAGTCGGGGTCGGCGGCGGCGACAACGGCGGCGGTAGTGAACTGGGAGATGGCGATGTGGTCGGGGTGGCCATAGGCGCCATAGGGGTCAAAAGTGATGACCACATGGGGCTTGATGCGCCGCAGATGCCCGACGACCCTGGCGATGGCCTCAGTCGCATGGGCCTGGTCCAGCTCGCCATCTACATAGCCGAGGAAGTGCACTTCGCGGAGGCGCAGGACCTGGGCGGCAGCCAGGAGCTCCTGCTCCCGTAGCCGGCCCAACGCTTCCGGGCCGGGGTAGTCCTGCTCGCCGCCCCACCAGCCGCGTTCACCGCGCGTGGCCGTGATGAGATAGGTTTCAACACCCTCGGCGGCATATTTCGCCAGCGTACCGCCGACGCCCAGCGATTCGTCGTCGGGGTGGGCGAGCACGCACATGAGTCTCAACGGTTCCATCATACGTTATGCCCTGCGTGTTCACGCCTATTCTACTCTGGGGGCCTTCCGGAGGGAAATAGAGGGCCCGCCCCTCACAACCGGGCTGAAGCCCGGTACTGGGTGAGGAGTACTGGGTGGAGAGAGGGGGGGCGCATCGCGCCTCTTCAAGGCATGGCTGGCGCAGGCTTCTCCGCTGGCGCTCAGAATGACATTTCTATTCTCCGTGAAGCGCCTCTACTTCTTCCGGGCTAAACCTGTTCAGCCTGACGATGCGCGCCTGACTGCGCACCAATAGTGGCACAGCCAGGCGCGCCTGGGCCTCGTTTTCCGCCTCAATGATGGCCCACCCGCAGTGGACGCCCGCCTTGCAGCCCCAGTCAAAGTTGTGAAGATAGCCTGCGGCTGTGACCTGTCGGAGTATGCGCGCGCAGTCTTCCACTTCGTGCGGCGATTCAATCAGATAGCGGTCCATTTCGGCTATTTTACACCCAAATTGCAAGATTGGCACAATGCCCAGGGCCAGGGGCCTCGGTTTTACCCCCAGCTGCGGTCCCCCCGCCCCTTCCCTCCTCCGGCTTGGCCCCCCCTTTGCGGCCAGGTGCAAGACGCGTAGAATTATCCGGGGAGGGGAGATGACAGGCGAACGCATCCTGGTGGTGGAAGATGAGCCTGCGGTGGCGCGTGGCCTGGAGTATGGCCTGACCAGCGAGGGCTTTCAGGTGCTGCGCGCCGAGACCGGCCAGAAGGCGCTGGCGCTGGCCCGCAGCCGCGACCCGCACCTGATCCTGCTGGACATCCGCCTGCCGGACATGAGCGGCTTTGACGTGTGCCGCCAACTGCGGGCCGAGGGGTTGCGCCAACCCATCCTGATCCTCACGGCGCGCGACGAGGAGCTGGACCGGGTGATGGGGCTGGAGCTGGGCGCCGATGATTACGTGGTCAAGCCCTACCGCCTGCGCGAATTGATCGCCCGCATCCGCGCGCTCCTGCGCCGGGCCTATGGCGAACTGGCAGCCCCGATCAAAGGCGGGCGGATGCGCTTTGGCGATATTGAATTGGACCTGGAACGGCTGCAGGTCAGGCGCGGGGACAAACCGGTGGAGTTGACGCCAACCGAGTTCCGGCTGCTGCGCTACCTGGTGAGCAACCCGCAGCGCCCCTTCAGCCGCGCCGAGCTTATTGAGACCATCTGGGGCTACGACAGCGACATCGGCAGCGAGCGCACGGTGGACGTGCATATCCGCCATCTGCGTGAGAAGCTGGAGGATGACCCCACCAACCCGCGCTGGCTGGTCACCGTGCGCGGTGTGGGCTACAAATTTGAGCCCTAGTGTTGCGAAACCTTAACCGAATCGTAACGGAGCCGTAAACTTCCTGGAGTATATTGAGCGGTGTAATACTGCGACGACAGGAGGTATGCTCTATGAACCGAAATATCTTGAAGTGGCTAGGGATAGGGGCTGTGCTGCTGTTTGTTTTGGGCCTGATCGCGGTTGGCGTGGTTGGGGCGGCCTATGCTGCGCGTCAGGCGAGCCAGGCAAATGCGGCCCCCGCGCAGCAGGCAACCGCCACCCCTGCCGCCCCGCAAGGTACCGGCGAGGTGGGCATCGTCATCACCCATATTGTGGCGGATAGCCCGGCGGCCCAGGCCGGCCTGCAACGCGGCGACATCCTGCTCAAGATCAACGACACCGCTGTAAACTCGTACAGGGACCTGGTCAATGCCCTGGGGGACCTGAAGGCTGGCGATCGGGTCACGCTCACCATTACCCGTGGCGGGGTGGAGCAGACGTTGACCGCGACGCTGGGCGAGAAGAATGGCAGGCCCTATCTGGGCATTGAGGTGTGCGCTGGCCGTCCAGGGCGGTTCTGGCTGGGCTTTACCGGCCGGGGGCCCGGCGCTCTGATCACCAGCGTCGCCAGCGATAGCCCGGCAGCGAAGGCCGGGTTGCAGGTGGGCGACCGCATCATCGCGGTGGATGGCAAGACGGTGGATGCCACCAACACGCTGACCACGCTGCTGGGTGCGTACAAGCCTGGCGACACGGTGACGCTGCGCGTGGCCCGGCCCGGCGAAGGCGAACGCGATGTGACCGTGACGCTGGGTGAGAAGGATGGCAAGGCCTACCTCGGTGTGGAATACGTGCCTGTAGGCGGGCCGAAGTTCTTCCTGCCTCTGCCCCTGCCTGAAGGGGTCCGCCAGGGTGTTCTGGTCGTCTCAGTCGCGGAGGATAGCCCGGCGGCAGAGGCGGGCGTGAAGGTGGGCGATGTGATCACCGAGGTGGATGGCCAGGCCATCGGCAGCCCAGGCGCTCTGTCCGACGCCATTGCTGCACACAAGCCGGGCGATCGGATCACCCTCAAGGTTTACCGCCCCACCAGCCAGGAGACACTGGATATCCAGGTCACGCTGGCTGCCCGGCCCGATGATGCCAGCAAGGCCTATCTGGGCGTGTCCACCCATGGCCCGGCCTTCCGCGGGTTTACGTGGGGCAGGGGCGGCGTGTTCCGCTTTGGGCCCTTCCGCTTCAGCGTCCCTGGACAAGGGGTTCCGTTTACTGGATCAAATGAGACGTAGGCTGGGGTTGGTTATGTATAGGGACCTGTAGCAAGGGAGGACGACCGACGGCAGACGGAGGGTGGATAGCTCCGTCTGCCGTCCTCCGTTCTCCGTCTCTCCTGGAGGTCGGGATGCTGTTTCGCTCCATTCGCTGGCGCCTGGTTGCCAGCTACGTGTTATTGACGGTGCTGGTGGTGGGCCTGGTGGGCGTGCTGGCGCTCTCGCTGGTGCGGCAATCCGTGCGGCAGCGCGAAATCGCCTCCCTCCAGGCCAACGCCGAGGCGATGGCGCAGCAGGTGGGGCGGTGGCTGTGGCCGACGCCGCGCCCGCTGGAACTGACGCGGCTGGCGCAGGTAGCGGCCTTCCTGGGCAACGCCCGTGTGCGTATTCTTGACGCCCGGCAGCAGGTGGTCGCCGACTCTGGCCCGCGCCAGCAGGGGGGCGAGATGGCCCTGGTGGGATCGGGCGAGGGGTTGATCCAGAACGGTGAGGACACCACCTCACCCCCTCCGCCGTTCATGCTCCTGGGGAAACCCGCCTGGTGGAGCCAGCGCGCTCATGGCTATATCGTTGTCTGGCGCATGGAAGGCCCCTGGGGCAGCCGCCTGGCGTTTGCTCCAGGCGACGATGAGGGGGTCCAACCTGGGGCCACCGCAGTGCCCATGCCTGAGGTGACGCAACGCTCAGCGCATGTCATCACCGTGCCGGTGCGCAATGAATTGGGGGTGATTGGCTACGTGGAGCTGAGCGGCGGCCCGGACTTTGGCGCGGAGGCGCTGGCCACGACGCGGCAGGCCTTTGTTTACGCGGGCCTGGGCACGGCCCTGATCGCGGCAGTGGTCGGCCTGGTCGTCGCCCGCGGCCTGACTGCGCCCCTGAACAGCCTGATGACCGCCACCACGCGCATGACCAGCGGCGACCTGTCCACCCGTGCGCCGGTGCACGGCGAGGACGAGATCGGGCAGCTCGCCCGGCAGTTCAACCAGATGGCGGCCCATCTGGAGGCCAGCTTTGCCCAACTCTCCACCGAACGCGACGCGCTGCGCCGCTTCATTGCCGACGCCTCGCACGAATTGCGCACGCCGGTCACCGCCTTGCAGAACTTCCTTGACCTGCTGCAGGGGCCGGCAGTGGATGACCCGGCGGCCCGCAGCGAGTTCCTGGCCGAGAGCCAGAAGCAGGTCTCCCGCCTGGAGTGGGTCACCCAGAACCTGCTGGACCTCTCGCGGCTGGAGGCGGGCCTGGCGGCGCTGGACCTGGCCCGGCACGATGTGCGCGACATCACCAGCGCGGCGGCCTCCGCTTTTAAGCCGCTGGCCCAGGAGAAGGGGATTGAGCTCAGCCTGCAATTGCCCGCCGCCCCCTACGACGTTCAGTGTGATCGCGCCCGACTGGAGATCGCGCTCTCCAACCTGATTGACAACGCGCTCAAGTTCACGCCCGCCGGGGGGCGCGTGGAGGTGGGCGCAGAGGTGGAGGGCGGGGTGGCTCGCTGGTGGGTGCAGGACAACGGCCACGGGATTGATCCCGCCGATCAGCCGCACATTTTTGAGCGCTTCTATCGTGGCAGGCACGCCAGGGCAGAGGGGAGCGGCCTGGGCCTGGCCATTGTCCACAGCATCGTGCAGGCGCATGGCGGGCGCGTGAAACTGGAGAGCGCGCCGGGCAAGGGCAGCCGGTTTGTCATTGAGTTGCCCCTGGCCTGAATCAGCGCTCAGCGGTCAGCTTTATCTTCCCCTCTCCTCTCAGAGGAGAGGGTGATTTTCCCCTTACCCCCGCCCTTCCTCTCCGGTACCGGAGGCTTTATGGAGAGAGTAATGCTTCCGATATAGTCCATTCGTACGCTTGTGCCCGCTCCATTGCGTGATATAATCATTTCTGTATTTATCCTTTTATAGGGGAGGACTGATCCTGAGCCTGCCACCTGTGGCGCCCACGTTGGCCTACGATCTCGCCCGCCTGCGGGCGGAGTTCCCGATCGTGGCCGAGTGGGCTTACCTGAACTATGCTGGCATCTCGCCGCTCGCCCGCCGGGTGAGCGCGGCGATGCAGTCCATGCTGGAGGAGCATGCCCGGGCGTTTGTGGGTTGGGGCATGGAGCGCTTCCGCGCCTTCCCGGAGGAGGCCCGCGCTACCGTCGCCAGGCTGATCAACGCTGCCCCGAACGAGATCGCCTGGGTGCAGAACACCTCCATCGGGCTGAACCTGATCGCCCAATCCCTGCCGCTCCAGCCGGGGGACAATATCCTGGTGTGTAATATTGAGTTCCCCAGCAATGTGTACCCCTGGCTGAATCTGCAACGGCGTGGGGTGGAGGTCCGGCTGATCCCGCCTGATGGCGGTGGGCTGACACGGGCGGCGGTTGAGGCCCACGCCGATGCGCGCACCCGCGTCGTCACCACCAGCGCGGTGCAGTTCCTCACCGGCTACCGCGCCGACCTGGCCGCGCTGGGGGAGTTCTGCCGGGCACGCAACCTGTACTTTGTGGTGGATGGGATCCAGTCGCTTGGCCATATCCCGATGGATGTGCGCGCGTATCATGTGGACTTCCTGGCGACCGGCGCGCTGAAGTCGCTGCTGGGGCCGCCCGGCCAGGGCTTCCTCTACATCCGGCGCGAGCGCCTGGAGGAGCTGCAGCCTGTCTTCGCCGGGCCGATCAGCGTGGTGGATTGGGAGACGTGGCTGGATTACAACCTGACGTTCCGGCCCGAAGCGGCCCGCTTTGAGCAGGGGACGTATAATTGGGTGGGCCTGGCCGGGATGGTTGAGGCCATCCGGATGCTGCTGGAGCTGGGCCTGGAGAATATAGACCGGTGGACATGTCACTTAAGCGGCCTGCTCATGGAGGACCTGGAGCGGCACGGCTATCGCCTGCTGAGCAACCCTGACCCGCGTACCCGTTCGGCCATCGTCTCGTTCGCCGTCCCCGGCGCACCGGAGGCGGCGTTTGAACGGCTGAAGGCGGCCAGGGTGATGGTCGCGATACGCGAGGGTTATATACGTGTGTCATCCCATTGCTATAATACGGAAGAAGAGATCGCCCGAGTCTGCGAGGTCTTGGGCCCTGCCCGGAGTGAAGACATGTCATCTTGAGAGAGAGAAGGAAGGGAGTGGGCTATGAGTGTAGCGCCACCTGCGCTGCCTGTGGTACAAGCCGGTGAGAGCTGGGAGCCGCCGCCGATCCGCACGATTGAGGACACCGGCCTGAATATGGGCTTCCTGGCTGATCTGACGCTCAAAGTCCTGTATTTTGAGGGCTACATTGCGGGCAGCCGCATCGCCGACATCCTGAAGCTGCCATTTGCGGGCATTGTTGATCGGGTTTTGGAATTCCTTAAGCGTGAGCAATTATGTGAAGTCAAGGGCGCAGCGGGGTTCGGCGAGAGCACGTATAACTACGCGATCACTACAAAGGGGAGCGAAAAAGCCCGCGAGGTGATTGACCGCAGCCAATACATCGGCCCGGCCCCGGTCACCCTGGAGGCCTATACCCGCGCCATGCATCACCAGCCGCTGCGCAACGTGGTGGTGAACCCCCAGGCCCTGCGCGAGGCGCTGTCCCATCTGGTGCTCAGCGACGAGCTTCTGGCCCAGATCGGCCCGGCGGTCAACTCCGGGCGCTCTATGTTCCTTTACGGCAACCCCGGCAACGGCAAGACGGCCATCGCGGAGAGCATTGGCCGCATGATCCTGGGCGGCCAGATATATATCCCCTACGCGGTTGAGGTCGGTGGCCAGATTATCAAGGTGTTTGACAACGTTAACCACCAACGGGCCGACGAGAGCCGCCCGGCGGGAACGCCGCCCACCTCGCCCAAGTTGCGGGCGCAGCCGCGCGACCCGCGCTGGGTGTTGATCCGTCGCCCTGTGATCACCGTGGGCGGCGAGCTGACCCTGGAGAGCCTGGACCTGGTCTATGACCAGACCAACAAGTACTACGAGGCCCCCTTCCAGATGAAGGCCAACGGGGGCATGTTCCTGATTGACGACTTTGGGCGGCAACAGGTGCGCCCCCGCGACCTGCTGAACCGCTGGATCGTGCCCCTGGAGAAGCGCATTGACTATCTCACCCTGCACACCGGGCGCAAGATTGAGGTGCCCTTTGACGTGCTGATCGTGTTCTCCACCAACCTGGCGCCCAAAGACCTGGTGGATGAGGCCTTCTTGCGCCGCATCCGCCATAAGATTGAGATCCCCGATCCCTCGTTTGATGATTACCGTGAGATCTTCCGCCGCGTGTGCCAGCAGAAGGGCGTGCCTTACGATGAGCGCGGGTTGGGGTATCTGCTCCAGGAATATTATGTTAAGCCACATCGCAAGCTGCGCGCTGTCCACCCGCGCGACCTGGTGGACCAGATCGTGGACACGGCCGGTTATCTGGGGACAGAGCCGCGTCTGACGAAGGAATTGATTGATCGGGCGTGTGAAGCCTACTTTGTAGAGTTATAGTTACAAACGATCACGCGCCGAAGGTGAAACGTCACTGACCTCTGGCGTTTGACGAGGGGCGTCAAGCTGTGAACCAGTTTTACCGCAACCAACCCCTCAACATCGCCCATCGCGGCGCCAGCTACGACGCACCGGAGAACACGCTGGCCGCCTTTGACCTGGCGCTGCGCCTGGGCGCTGATGGCGTTGAGCTGGATGTGCGCCTGTCGGCGGATGGCGTGCCGGTCGTTATCCACGACGCCACACTTGATCGGACGACCGATGGGCGCGGGCCGGTGTCCGCCTGGCGCTGGACCGAGCTGCGCGGGCTGGACGCCGGCAGTTGGTTTGATTTCCAATACGCCCGCCAGCGCATCCCCAGCCTGGAGGATGTGTTCGCGGCCTTCGGCGAGCGCCTGTTATATGTGATTGAGCTGAAGACGAACAGCCTGCGCGATCAGGGGCTGGAGCAGGCCGTCATCGCTATCATCCAGCGTCACGGGCTGGCCGATCAGGTGATCCTGACCTCGTTCAACCCGTTCGCACTGCGACGGGCCAGACGCCTGGTGCCCCAGATCGCGGTCGGGCTGTTGATCTCGCCGGATCAGCCTCTCTATCTTCGCTGGACACGACTGGGCACGGTTATGCGTTATGCCTCCCGCTTCCCGCATCACACGTTCGTGGACGCGAACTACATGGCCTGGGCGCGGCGCTACGGCTACCGCATTCACGCCTGGACGGTGGATGAGCCGGATGAGATGATGCGGCTGGCGGCCTTGGGCGTGGACGCGATCCTCACTAACCGCCCCGATGTGCTCAGATGGGCGCTGGCGACGACAGGCCGAGAGCGCAGCAGCCGATTAGCCTGACGGAGGATGAGGGACGGAGGACAACCGTCCGTCCTCTGTCTTCCGCCCTCCGTCCATCCTTCATCCGCTTCGCCTTTCGCCTTCTCTACAACGAACTTGCCTGGACCTATGACTGGGTCAGCCGGGCGGTCTCGCTGGGCCAGTGGCGGCGCTGGCAGCGGGCGGCGCTGGCGCGCCTGCGCGGGCCGCGCGTGCTGGAGGTGGCGCACGGCACGGGCGACCTTTTGCTTGACCTGGCGGAGGCCGGCTTCCGGCCGGTAGGGCTGGATCTATCGCCGGCGATGGGGCGGCTGGCGCAGCGCAAGTTGCAGCGGCATGGGCGCAGCCTGCCGCTGGTGCGCGGGCGGGCGCAGGCGCTGCCCTTCGCCTCGGAGAGCTTCCCCTCCATCGTCACCACCTTCCCCACCGAGTTCATCCTGGACCCGCGCAGCCTGGACGAGTTCAGGCGCGTGCTCATGCCAGGCGGGCGGCTGGTCATCGTGGGCGCAGGCCGCCTGACCGGGCAGGGCCTCGCTGTGCGCATCCTGGAGTGGTTGTATCGCATCACCGGCCAGCGCGGGCCCTGGCCGCCCGATCCCGATGCGCTGTTCCCGGAGGTCGGTTTCAGCTTCACGGTGGCAGTGGACAGGCTGCCGCGCAGTGAGGTCGCCCTGGTCATCGCGGAGAAGAAGCAGTAGGGCAGGCATATCGGTTTAACGCCTTTGTCACCCCCTCCCTGCCCCTCCCCCATCCAGGGGGAGGGGAAACCCGCGTAGCGGATTTGATACGAATAGCTGGGGATTCTATCCCCCGGCGGACTTCTCCTTGCGCAAATGAATCGGCGCTGATATGATCAGCGCTACGATGGATGCGCCCCATATTCTGGTGGTAGAGGACGAACCCGACATTGCCAGTATGCTCAACGCCTGCCTGGAGCTATTTGGCTACCGCGTAACGCTGGCGCGGACAGGCGCCGAGGCGATCCTGGCGGCGACGCACGCCGAGCCCAACGTCATTATCCTGGATATGAAGCTGCCGGACATGGGCGGCGATGAGGTCTGCCGGCGCTTGCGCCAGGATGCCCGCACCGCCAGTACACCCGTGATCTTTCTCTCGGCGATGACGCAGCGCAATGACATCGCTCGCGGGCTGACCGCCGGCGCGGAGGACTACCTGACCAAGCCGATTGACCTCCAGGTCTTGTACGAGCGCATCAAGGCGGCGCTGGGGCAGGACCAGGATCACACGATGTTCCGCCTCACCTCCTGACCCTTGTACCATTCCATCTCGTCCCGCTGTGCCCCATAATAAAGGGCACAGCATGGCGATGGATGGAGTGAGGAGGGATGCAGTGGGTAGAACGGTGCTATCTGGCGGTGGCAGCGGCTGACCTGGGGTTCACCCTGTTTGGCGTGGGCCTGACCGCGCCGAACGGGCTGCGCGTGGTGGAAGCGAACCCGGTGTGGACCTGGGTGATGGATACGGGCGGCAAAGGGTTATGGGCGCTGGCCTACATGCTCCAGGTGGCCGCCATCCTTTTTCTGGCGCGGCGCGGTGGGCTGCTGGGACGGCTGGTGCAACTCTCCGTCCTGGGGGCGACGACGCTGAGCGTGATCGCCTGGCTGTTCATTATGTACTTGCTTTTCTAAAGCGACTTCGCGCGGATCCCACCTTCCTGAAGCATACCCGTGTTATCCGCGTTTAGCTGCGTATTTTCCCCAAGCTGGGGTATACTTAAGCCCAATGATTATCACACACGGGCTTACCAAACATTTCAACAGCAAAGTCGCCGTTGAAGACCTGACGCTGGAGGTCCGCGAGGGCGAGGTCTTTGGCTTCTTGGGGCCCAACGGCGCGGGCAAGACGACCACCGTGCGGATGCTCTGCTGCCTGATCGCGCCGACGGCGGGCACGGCCTGGGTGAACGGCCATGAGATCGGCAAGGAGGATAGCGTTATCCGCGCCAGCGTGGGCATCCTGACCGAGGCGCCGGGGCTGTATGAGCGCTTGAGCGCCGAGAAAAACCTGAGCATTTACGCGCGGCTGTATGGCGTCAGGGACGTGGCCGGGCAGGTGGAGAAGTACCTGCGCCTGCTGGGGCTGTGGGACCAGCGCAAGCAGCCTGTGGCCGAGTTCTCCAAGGGCATGAAGCAGAAGCTGGCCATCGCCAGGGCGCTCATCCACGAGCCGCGCGTCCTCTTCCTGGACGAGCCTACAGCCGCGCTGGACCCGGAGGCCGCCCGCGTCGTCCGCGATTTCATTGAAGAGCTCAAGGGCCAGGGGCGAACCATCTTCCTGTGCACGCACAACCTGGATGAGGCCGACCGGTTGTGCGACCGCATCGCGGTGCTTAAGCAGCGCCTGGTCCAGGTGGACACGCCCCAGAACCTGCGCCAGCAGCTTTATGGGCGCAAGGTGGCCTTCCGCCTGCGGACGATCACGCCGGACCTGGTCGCGCACCTCCGCGCGCTAGCGTTCATCCAGGAGATGGACATTCAGGATGGGCAGCTTATCCTCGGGCTGTCCGACCCGGATAACCAGAACCCCCTGATCGTGCGGGCACTGGTAGAGGCCGGGGCAGATGTCCAATATGTGAGCGAACTGCGCCATTCGCTGGAAGAGGTCTATTTCAAGCTGATCGGAGAGGCATGAGGGTCCTGGCGATCATTGATAAAGAGTGGGCCGAGGCGTTCAAGAACCGCATGGTGGTGTTCACCGTCGGCCTTTTGCCCGTTCTGTTTACGCTCCTGCCCCTCATCATGATTTTTATCTTCCAGAACGCCGGGCCGGAGAGCTTCCGTGGCTCTGGCCCGATACCGCCGGGCCTGGCGAACGACCCGGCGCTCCAGGGGATGAGCGAGCAGGAGACGGTGTTGGCCCTCCTGGTCAACCAGTTCATGCTGTTCTACCTGATCATGCCCCTGGCCATCCCGGTGACCATTGCAGCCTACAGTGTCGTCGGCGAGAAGCGCGAGCGCAGCCTGGAGCCCTTGCTGGCGACGCCGATCACGGTAAATGAGCTGCTCTGGGGCAAGAGCCTGGCGGCGGCCCTCCCCGGCGTCGCGGCCACCTGGGTGAGTTATACCCTGTACGCTATCCTGGCCCGTGTCCTCATTGAGAACGACCGGGTGTATTCGGCTATCGTCAACCCGATGTGGCTGTTCGCGCTGATCGTCGTCGCGCCGCTTATGACTATCCTGGCGGTGAATGTGGGGCTGATCGTCTCGTCGCGGGTGAATGACCCGCGCGCGGCGGAGCAGTTGAGCATGTTCGTCATCCTGCCCGTGCTGGCGCTGTTTTTCGCCCAGATGGCGGGTGTGATGCTGGTCAACCTGCGGACGATGATCGGGCTGGCCGCTGTGCTGGCGGTGGTGGATGCCGGGCTGGTCCGGCTGGGGGCGCGCCTGTTCCAGCGCGAGACGATCCTGACGCGGTGGAAGTAAAAATGTTTCACGTGAAACACAGCCTCAGTAGATCACAGGTTTGTCATGCTGAGCGCAGCGAAGCATCAGCGCAGCGAAGCATCAGCGCAGCGAAGCATCTCCCAATGTATGTTCAGGGGACCCTTCGCTTCGGCTCAGGGTGACACTTTTGTGATCTACTGAGCCTGGACTACACCGTAAACGGTGCAGCTTGACTGTAAACGGTGTAGCCTGACCTGATTGGGGAGAGTAGGTTGGCTTCCACCTCCCCCCCTTGCGGGGGAGGGAAGGGGCGGGGGAAATGCACCTGAGGTGAAAACCGAGACCCCTGGAGATTGCCAGATGCGCATCTTGTTCCTCTCTCTATGGTTCCCCTTCCCGCCGGATAACGGCTCCAAGATGCGTATTTACAACCTGCTGCGCGCCCTGGCGCAGCGCCACGCGGTCACGCTCCTCTCCTTCGTCGGCCAGGGCGAGCCGATTCAACCCGACGGCCTGAAGGGCATCTGCGAGGCGGTCCGCACCGTGCCCTGGCGGCCTTACCAGCCGACGCGCTGGAAGGCACTGCTGGGGCTGTTCTCGCCCAGGCCGCGCTTCCTGGTGGACACCGACAGCCCGGCGATGCGCCGTCTCCTTCAGGAGGAGCTGGCGCGCCAGGACTACGATGTGATCATCGGGTCGCAGATCGGCGCGGCGGCCTATGTCGGCCAGGTGCGGGGCAGGGCGAAGGTCTTTGAAGAGGTGGAGGTCGGCGGCTATCCCAGCCGGTTGCAGGCGAGCCAGGGGCTGAGACGGCTGCGCCATGCCCTCACCTGGGCCAAGCACCGGCGTTATCTACGGCGCCTGATCGCCCGCTTTGATGCCTGCACTGTCGTCTCCGAGGTAGAGAAACGCTGGCTGGTGGAGATCGGGATCAACCCGGATCACATCGCGTTGGTCCCCAATGGGGTTGACCTGGGCTGGTATAGCGAGGTTGAACCTATTCCTCAGCCGGATACGCTGATCTTCAATGGTGCGCTGACCTATTTCGCCAACTACCAGGCCATGGCCTATTTTCTGGAGCAGATTTACCCGCTGATCCGGGCCGGGCACCCGCAGGTGCGCCTGGCGATCACCGGGCGCACTGAGGGCGTGGCCCTGGCGGGGCTGCGCGCCGATGAGAGCGTGACCTTCACCGGTTATGTGCCGGATATCCGCCCGCTGGTGGCGGGGAGCAGCGTCTGTATTGTGCCCTTGCTGGAAGGCGGCGGCACGCGGCTTAAGATCCTTGAAGCCATGGCCTTGGGCACGCCGGTGGTGGCCACCTCCAAGGGGGCCGAAGGGCTGGGCGCGACGCCCGGCGAGCACATCCTGATCGCCGACGACCCGGCGGAGTTCGCCCGCCACACGCTGGCCCTGCTCAGGGATGCGCAGTGGCGGGCGCGGCTGGCGGCACAGGCGCGCGCCTTCGTGCAGGCACGCTACGACTGGGAGCCCATTGGGCGCCAGTTCACGGCCCTGGTGGAGCAGGTGGCCGGGCGAAAGCAGGCAGAGAAGCGATAACCTCACCTTTGCGCTTTGTAACCTCCTGACAGAGCGCGCATCTAACTCCCTGGAAGAAAAGCCATCGGATAAATCGGCGGCTCAGATGACGGCGCGTCGCGCCTCAGAATAACAGCACCCTGGGGAGGAAAGAATGAATGGATAGGACCACGATTGCACCCGGACAGACCGTGCGTTTGAACACGGACTACGAGACAGCCCTGACGCGCGTCACCGAGGCGCTCAAGGCGGAGGGCTTCGGCGTGCTCACCGAGATTGACGTTAAGGAGACGCTGCACAAGAAACTGGGCGTGGAGTTCCGCCCCTATAAGATTTTGGGGGCGTGCAATCCGCCGCTGGCCTACCGCGCGCTCTCAGTCGCGCCGGAGGTCGGCCTGCTGCTGCCGTGCAACGTGACCGTGGCGCAGGTGGATAAGAGCGTGGTGGAGGTCTCACTTGTGAATCCCCTGGCGATGCTCGGTATCATCCCCAACCCGGAGTTACAACCTATCGCGCAAGAAGCCGCCGCCCGCCTGGAGCGCGTGGCGGCGGCGCTGCGGGGGTGAGCCATGCCGCTTTACGAGTTTGACTGTGCCACGTGCGGCCAGCCATTTGAAAAGCTCGTCCACAGCTCGGCGGCCATCGCCGAAGTCACCTGCCCCACCTGCGGTAGCCACGAGGTCAGGAAAAAGCTCTCGCTCTTCGCCAGCCTGGGCAGCGGCAGCCGTTCCACCACGTCCACTGGGGCCACCTGTTCCACCGGCAGCACCTGAGGCGTCCGCCTGTAAGCCGGCCGTGCGCCGGTGGTAGTGGCCTTCCCCAAAGTTGATGCCCGCAGCCGATCCCGCTGCGGGCAATTTGTTGTATAATTTGTGTGTTGTGTATCCTTCTGGCCAGGGTGGCATCTAACTACATGGGCCAATCAGACGCTGACCAGGGCGAAGCCTCGTTGCTCGCTCGCATTCGCGCTGGGGACAAATCGGCCTGCGCCGAGTGCGTGGAGCGCCACGCGCCGGGGCTATACCGGCTGGCCTTGCGCCTGCTGGGCGATGAGGACGAGGCCGAGGACGTGGTTCAGGAGACCTTCTTAAACGCCTTCAAAGCGATAGATTCCTTTGATGGGCGCTCCAGCCTGGGTACGTGGCTGTACCGCATTGCCTACAACGCCGCCCTCATGCGCCTGCGCCGCTGGCAGCCGGCCCTGGTCTCGGTGGACGAACCCCTGCTGGCCGAGGACGGTGCGGAGCTGCCCCGGCAGTTGTTTGACTGGTGCTGCCTGCCCGAGGAGGATTTTGAGACGGCGGAGGCGCGCGCGGAATTGGAGGCAGCCATTGAGGAGTTGCCGGAGAAGTTGAAGGCGGTGTTTGTCCTGCGCGAATTGGAGGGCCTGTCCACAGAGGAGACAGCCCAGGCGCTGGGGCTATCGCCGCAGGCGGTCAAGACGCGCCTGCATCGCGCCCGGCTGTGGCTGCGTGAGCGCCTGTCGGGCTACTTCACTGAACTGGCCCAGGCACATCAGGGAGGCTGAGAAGGCCATGGCTACAGAAAACTGCCGACATCTCTTAGGGGAACTGTCTGCCTACCTGGATGGCGAACTGTCCCAGGTGGTGTGCCTGGAGATTGAACGCCATCTGCTGGAATGCGCCGATTGTCGCGTCGTCGTGGATACGCTGCGTAAGACCATCCTGCTTTACCGCACCGCGCCGCAGCCCGGCTTCCCCGCCGCTGCACGTGAGCGCCTCTACAAAGCCCTCAATCTAACTGAATTCCTTTAATCCATTTGTGTTGATGCCTCTTATAGCATAGAATCCAGTTACCTGGCCCGACCTGGCCTTCAATCCGGCCCCGGGCTGCGAAAAGCAGGCGCCGGATGGCGCTATAGGGCTAAAAATAGGACAAATCGCATGGTTAAACATGCTATTTGTCACTCCACTCCCAGGCGAGGATAGGATTAAATGATAAGGTGCACATCTATGCGTGGAGAGTGCTGAATGCGATTTAAGCCACGTCTTGTTGCTCTTCCTGTGATATGTATTGGGATACTTATTGGGCTTGTGTTGGTCGCCGCACCGGCGAGCGGGGAAAGCCGCCCGGACATCCACCTGCCTGCGCCCCCTGCCCAGGCCACTCCCCAGCCGGTCATAGATAACCAGGCCTGTCTGGCCTGCCACGACACACCCGGCATGCAGACCACGCTGCCCTCTGGCGAAGTCCTCTACCTGACGGTGGACCGGGTGACCTATTTGACTTCCACGCACGGGCGGCGGGGCTACGCCTGCGTCCAGTGCCATACCGACATCAGCGGCTATCCGCATCCGCCCATCACCGCGGCCACACGGCGCGACTTCACCTTGCAGCTCTACACCACCTGCGCCCAGTGCCACCAGGAGAAGTACACCGCCACGCTGGATAGCGTGCACCAGAAGGCCCTGGCCGCCGGGAAGAAGGAGGCGGCGGTGTGCACCGATTGCCACGGCGCCCACAACGTCCAGCCGCCCATGCAGCCGCGCAGCCGCATCCCTCAAACCTGTGAGCGCTGCCACTCCCAGATTTACAACCTCTATAAGGAAAGTGTCCACGGCGCGGCGCTGATCGGCGAGGGCAACCCGGATGTGCCCAGTTGCATTGACTGCCACGGTGTGCACAACGTGCAGGGGCCTGCCACCGGCCCCTTCCATCTCTTCTCGCCCCAGGTCTGCGCCCGCTGCCATGCCGACCCACAGTTGATGGGGAAATACGGCCTCAGCACCGACGTGTTCAACACCTACGTGGCCGACTTCCACGGCACGACCGTCAAACTGTTTGAGGAGATCACCCCAGACCAGCCCACGAACAAGCCGGTGTGTGTGGACTGTCACGGCGTGCATGACATCCGCCGCACCGACGATCCGGAGAGCACGGTGATCAAAGAGAACCTGTTGAAAACCTGCCGCAAGTGCCATCCCGATGCCAGCACCAATTTCCCGGCGGCCTGGCTCAGCCATTACCGCCCCAGCCCGGAACATGTGCCCCTGGTCTATTATGTTGACTTATTCTACAAGGTGTTCATCCCTACAGTTCTCGGCGGCATGGCCATCTACGTCGTCGCGGATGCCGGCAGGCGCATCCTGAGCCGCCGGGCACGCCGTCCAGCGAAAGGGGGGCAAAGCACGCCATCATGAGTAATAAGGCCATCAACTCATCTGAAACCAAACAAAATCGCAGCGTAAACGCTGCGGTGGCGCAAACTGAGGTCAGCTTATCCCGTAAGGTCCTGCGTTTCCCGCTCAGCTACCGGATTGAGCACTGGGTGGCTATGGCCAGCTTCGTCACCCTGGCGATCACCGGCCTGGTGCAGAAATTCGCCGAGGCTGGCCTGTCCAAAAGCCTGATCGCCCTGTTGGGGGGCATTGAACGGGTGCGCGTCATTCATCGCGTGGCGGCGGTCGTCCTCATGCTGGAGGTGGTGTATCACCTGGGCGCGGTGGGTTATCGCCTCTTCGTCCAACGTTCGCGCCTGAACATGTTGCCCACCCTGGACGACGTGCGGGCGGCCATAGGTACATTCCTGTATAACCTGGGCCTGCGCCAGACCCGCCCGCAGCAGGGTCGCTACACGGCCGAGGAGAAGCTGGAATACTGGGCCTTCGTCTGGGGGACGATCATCATGGTGATCACCGGCTTCATGATGTGGAATCCCATCGCCACCACGCGCTTCCTGCCCGGCGAGGTCATCCCGGCGGCCAAGACCGCCCACGGCAATGAGGCGCTGCTGGCTGTGCTGGCCGTGATCATCTGGCACGTCTATCACGTCCACCTGCGACGCTTCAATAAAAGCATGTTCACCGGCTATCTGACCGAGGAGGAGATGCTGGAGGAGCACCCCTTGGAACTGGCCGACCTCAAGGCCGGCGTGGCGGCGCCACCGCTAGACCCGAAGGAGGTGGCCCGGCGACGGCGCACCTTTTTCGCCGTGTACGGGGTCATCGCCGCCGTGTTGCTGGTGGGCATCTATGCCTTCGTCACCTTTGAGCAGACGGCCATCACTACCGTGCCGCCTGCTGAGGAGGTGGTCGTGTTCGCGCCGCTCACCCCCACCCCGCTGCCCACGCCGCTGCCCACCCGCACGCCCGCGCCTCAGGTGGCGCTCTCCTGGGAGGGTGGGATCGCCCGCCTGCTCCAGCAGAAATGCGGCGCCTGCCATATCAGCGCGAAGTTGGGCGGCCTGGACCTGAGCACCTATGCGAGTGCCCTGGCCGGTGGGAATTCCGGCCCGGCGATCGTGCCCGGCGACCCTGGGGCCAGCGTGCTGGTCACCAAACAGGCCGCCGGCAACCATCCTGGTCAGTTTTCGGGCGATGAACTGGCGCTGATCCGCCAGTGGATTGAGGCGGGAGCGCCTGAATGAGGGAAGACGGACGACCCCCTCCCCCGATAGGGGAGGGGCGCTGATACTGGGGAGAGGCATTGTTCATCATCTGAAAAGTGAAAAGTGAAATATGTCCCGATTGAAGCGAGCGTTGCATGATTTCTTCTTCCCACCAGCGGGGGCGCGGCTGTCCGTGCGCCTGGTGCCTTATGCCACGTTAGGGGCGCTGACCCTGATCGTGATCATCGGCGGCGCCTACGCCTGGGATTACACCAATTCACCGGAGTTCTGTGGCACGACCTGCCACACGATGCCGCCGGAGTACAGTGCCTATCTCGTCTCGCCCCATGCGCGGGTGTACTGCGTGGACTGCCATATCGGCCGGGGCTTTGTCGCCACGCGCGTGACGCGCAAGGCGGGCGATATTAAGCACATCATCTCGCTGGCCTTCAAGAAGTATGAGTTCCCCATTGTCGCCCGGGAACTGCGCCCGGCCCGCGAGACCTGCGAGCGCTGCCACTATCCGGAGAAGTTCTCCGACGACAGCCTGCGCGAGATCAGGCGCTTCGGCAATGACGCCGCCAATACGCCCACCAGCATCTACCTGATCCTGAAAACAGGGGGCGGGAGCAAGCGCCAGGGGCTGGGCCGGGGCATCCACTGGCACATTGAGAACCGCGTCCTGTATTATGCCACCGACCCGGAGGAGCAGCATATCCCCTATGTCCGGGTGTATAACGACGATGGCAGCATCACCGAGTACGTGGACCTGGAGGCCCAGATTGACCCGGCCAGCATCCCCGAGGCGGCGCTCAAGGAGATGGACTGCATCACCTGCCACAACCGCATCACCCACCGCATCTACACGCCAGAGGATTCTATGGATATAGCCCTGGCGCGGAAGGTGATTGACCCGACCATCCCAGAGATCCGCCGCCGGGGCGTTGAGGTCTTATCGGCTGCCTATGCCTCGCAACAGGAGGCGCTGAAGGCCATCGCCGCCCTGGAGGACAGGTATAAGAGCACGGACCCGGACTATTACGCTGCCAATCAAGAGAAGATTCGGGCGGCTATCGCCGCGATCCAGGATATTTATCTCCGTTCGGTGTTCCCGGAGCAGAAGGCGGATTGGACTACCCATCCCAACAACGTTGGCCACAAGGACTCGCCGGGCTGCTTCCGTTGCCACGATGGCAAGCACCTGAACGCGAAGCAGGAGGCCATCCGCCTGGAGTGCAACCTGTGCCACTCCATCCCCATCGTCGTGGGCGCGGAACGCTTCGCGGCGCAGATTGAAATCAGCCGCGGGCCGGAGCCGCAGAGCCACCTGAACCCGAACTGGATCGCCATGCACCGGATGTACTTTGACCAGACCTGTTCGCTGTGCCACACCACGACGAACCCCGGTGGCACGGACAACTCCTCGTTCTGCTCCAACTCGGCCTGCCACGGGACGGGCTGGAAATACGCCGGGCTGGATGCACCCGCGCTGGCGGCGGTCATCGCGGCGCAGTTGCCCACGCCTGTACCTACGCCCACGCCGGCGCCGGTGATCGGCGGCCCAACGTACACAGCCAATATCCAACCGATCTTCCAGGCCCGCTGCGGCGCCTGCCACGGCGATGGCAAGGCCGCCGGCCTGAAGCTCACCACCTATGCCGATGCGCTGGCCGGTTCGGCCCAGGGCGCGGTGATCATCCCCGGCGATAGCCAGGGCAGCAAACTGGTGGTTGTTCAAAGTGGCCAACACTTCGCCAACCTGACGGCGGAGGAGTTGAAGCTGGTCGTGGAGTGGATTGATGCGGGTGCCCCTGAATGACGGAAGAGGGAACAGGGGGGACGGAGGCCCATCTTATGCTCATCCTTGGTCCTCCGCTCTCCGTCGTCTAAGACGCAGCCTGCGCGTGCGGGTGGCCCTGTGGGTGGCGCTGCCCGTGTTCGTGGCGCTGCTCTCCCTGTCGCTGTTGCACTACTGGCGCGAGCGCCACCTGGCCGAGGACCAGGCGCGGCTGACGGTGACCCAGCTTGGGCAGGTGATGACCGGCAGCCTGCGCCATACCATGCTGCTCAACGACCGCGAGATGCTGGCGGAGATGTTGAACGACATCGGCGCGATGGAGACCATTGAGCGGGTGCAGATTTTGGACCTGAGGGGCGAGGTGAGGGTCAGCAGCGCCCCGGCGGAGATCGGCCAGGTGTGGCGTATGGAGGATCCGGGCTGCAATGAGTGCCATCGCTTCCCGCCCAACCAGCGCCCGCGCACGGTCCTGCTCTCCAGTGATAGCGGGCTGTTGCGCATCGCCTCACCCATCGCCAATGAGCCGGAATGCACCACCTGTCATGCGCCGGGCCCGGCGCATTTGGGTATCCTGCTGGCCGATGTCACCATGCTGGCTGTGCAGCAGCATTTGCTCCAGGACCTGCAGGTGGACCTGGCCATCTCTGTGGCGATCACGTTGGGCATAACGCTGGGCGTGTATCTGCTGGTGCACCGCCTGGTTGTGCGCCGCGTGGAGGCCTTCCGTCGTCCGCTGGCGGAGTACGGCACGGGGAATTTCGCCGCGCGGTTACCGCTGGGGGCGCAGGATGCCGATGAGCTGGACGCGCTGGCCACGGCCTTCAACCGCATGGCGGACGAGCTGGAGCGCCATATGCGCCAGGAGCGCGAGCGTAGCGAATTGCGCCAGCGGGCGATCATTGAAGAGCGCGAGCGCATCGCCCGTGAACTGCACGACGGGCTGGCGCAACTGCTGGGCTACGTCAATACCAAGGCCATGGCGGTGCGCCTCATGCTCAAGAAGCGCCAGATAAAGGCCGCCGATGAGCATCTACTTCAGCTTGAGGAGGCGGCGCGGGAGCTGTTCACGGATGTGCGCGAGGCCATTTTGGGCCTGAAGGCCTCCGGGCAGGCCGGTGCGGGGTTGCCCACCATGCTGAACGAGTACGCCGCGCAGTTTAGTCGGCTGAGCAACCTGCCCGTGCAGGTGGAGATCGCCCCAGAGGCGGCGGAGCTGCGGCTGGCTGCCGAGGCTGAGCTCCAGCTCTTGCGCATCGTCCAGGAGGCGCTGACCAATGTGCGCAAACACGCTGCCGCCAGCGGCGTGCGCATCAGTGTGCAACGCCAGAATGGCACATTGGAATTGCTGGTGAGCGACGATGGGTGCGGGTTTGATCCGGCACAGGTTTGCGCTGACCATATGGCCCACTTCGGGCTGAATACCATGCGCGAGCGCGCCGAGGCCATCGGTGCCGCGTTCCAGGTGGAGTCGCGGCCCGGCGGCGGGACGCGCGTGCGGGTGCGCCTGCCGGTTGGAGGGGAGGCGCTTCTTCCCGATCGGTGAGGGATGCTGAGGCCAGGCTTCAGTCGTCCTACAAGGATGGTAGTCCTATGCGCGTGTTGGTGGCAGACGATCACTCCCTGTTCCGCGATGGCATCGCCAGCCTGATTGAGGCGGCGGGGTTCAAAGTCGTCGGCCAGGTTGGGGACGGCCGGGCAGCGGTGGAGGCGGCGCTGCGGCTGCGCCCTGACCTGGTGTTGATGGACATCAGTATGCCGCAGATGAGTGGGTTGGAGGCTTTGCGCCAGATCAAGGCCCAGGCGCCGGAGATCCAGGTCGTCATGCTCACGGTCTCCGATGACGATGCCAGCCTGTTACAGGCCATTCAATCGGGCGCACGGGGTTACTTGTTGAAGAACCTCAATGCGGAGGAGTTTCTGGACATGCTGGCGGGCTTGCAGCGGGGTGAGGCGGCGCTGACCCGGCAGATGACGGCCCGCTTGCTCAATGGCCTGGCCAGGCAATCCCAGCGGCAGCCTGGGCCTGCGGAAAGCCTGACAGCGCGCGAGCGCGAGTTGTTGCGCCTGGTGGCCGAGGGCCTGCCCAATAAGGCCATTGCTCAGCGCCTCTCCGTGAGCGAGAACACTGTCAAATACCACATGAAGAACATCCTGCAGAAGCTGGGCGCGCACAACCGTGCCGAGGCCATCGCCCACGCCCTGCGCGCTGGCCTCTTGGAGGGGCCGCAGGTCGGCTCCAATTCGCCCTGAATTGAGCGCTGGCGCGTTGCTTACGCAGACCTCGCAGGTCTCCCAGACCTGCGAGGTCTGCGGCCCACCCGACCCACCCTTTCGGGTAGGTCTCCCCTGCCTTTGCCCCTACCCATTTTCGTCTTCAGGTTTGGCCCGCTGAGGGTTGTGAAACACTTCACCTTCTGTTAATCTGCATAATAGTGGTTCTGTGTCAGATTGTCGGGGGACTTGTGGCGCGCACACGTGTGGTCATCTTATCCAGGCGCTCGCTGTTCATGGAAGGTGTGGCCAGCCGCCTGAGGCAGGATGAGGCCCGGCTAGAGGTGGTGACGATGGATGCGCATGAGCCGCACGTGTTGGCGCAAGTCATCGCCGCCCGCCCCGCCGCCGTCATCCTGGACGCCACAGACCCCCACATCGCCCAGAGCTGCACCTTGAGTACGCTGCTCCAGGCGCTGCCCTCGCTCAAGGTCATCCGCCTGGACCCGCAACGAAAGCAGGTGCAAATCGTGACCAGCGAGCAGCGCCCGGCGGACGAGGTGCGCGACCTGTTGGAGATCATCGCGCCCTCTGCCACAAACTGAAGGTCTCGTAAGGATACGATGACAAGGAAAGGAGAGATCAGTGTGCTGACACGACAGAGACTACTCTTTATCGCCCTGTTGTTGGTGGCGGGCCTGGCGCTGGCGGCCTGTCAGACCGCACCCACGCCCACGCCTACAGCACCTCCCCCGCCGCCGACCCCAACACCGGCAGTGTCTCCCCCAACAGCAGCCCCCACCGCCCCTCCAGCACCGGCGCTGGAGATCCCCTTCCGCGATCTCTGGGCGGGATCGGGGCATGCCGACGCCACCGCCGAGGCATTCACGCACTGGAACGAGGCGGATCCGAAAGAAGTCCCCGTCGCCTGTGCCAGGTGCCATAGCTCGCCAGGCTACCTGGACTTCATCGGTGCCGATGGCAGCCCTGCCGGCGTGGTGGATAAGGCGGCGCCAATTGGCACGGTGATCACCTGTGTCACCTGCCACAACGATGTCACCATGAAGATGACCAGTGTGACCTTCCCCTCCGGCGTGGAAGTCACCGGGCTTGGGCCTGAGGCGCGCTGTATGCAGTGCCATCAGGGCCGTGCCTCCACCGTGCAGGTGGACGAGTCCATCACCAAGGCGGGCCTGACCGACCCGGATACCGTCAGCCCAGACCTGGGCTTCACCAACATCCACTACTTCGCTGCCGCAGCCAGCCTGGAGGGTGGGATCACCAAAGGCGGCTACCAGTACCCAGGCAAGTCCTACGATGCCAAACTGGAGCATGTGGCTGGCTATAACACCTGCGTCGGCTGCCACAATGTGCACAGCCTGGAGATTAAGGTGGAGGAGTGCAAGACCTGCCACACGGGGGTCTCCACGCACGAGGACCTGAAGAACATCCGCATGCCGGGATCCCTGGCGGATTATGATGGCGATGGCAACATTGACGAGGGGATTTACTTTGAGATTGACGGCCTGCGCACGCTGCTCTATCAGGCCATCCAGGCTTATGCCAACGAGGTCGCCAAGAAGCCCATCGCCTACGATCCAGCCGCCTATCCCTATTTCTTCGTGGATACCAACGGTAACGGGAAGGTGGATGCCGACGAGGCCAAGGCTGAGAATAGATACAACGCCTGGACTGCCCGCCTGGCCAAAGCCGCCTATAACTATCAGACATCTATGAAAGACCCTGGCGCCTATGCGCATGGCGGCAAGTACGTCATTCAACTCCTCTACGATTCCATAGAGGATTTGAATGCCAAACTGTCCAGCCCAGTGGACCTGTCTAAGGCACATCGCGTGGATGCGGGCCACTTCGCCGGCTCCGAGGAGCCCTTCCGCCACTGGGATGAGGAAGGGGCTGTGCCCCCTGCCTGCAGCAAGTGCCACACGGCCGCGGGCTTGCCCCTCTTCCTGCGGGACGCTACCAGTATCACCCAGCCGCCTTCCAACGGCTTCCGCTGCGACACCTGCCACAACGATGTGTCCACCTTCACCCGCTACACGGTGAACAATGTGAGGTTCCCCAGCGGGGCCACCTTGACCTTTGGCGAGGGTAATGATAACAACCTGTGCCTGAACTGCCATCAGGGCCGCGAATCTACGGTCAGCGTCAACAACCTCATTAAGGGGTTGGATCCGGATAAGACCTCTGAGAAGCTTCGCTTCCTCAACATCCACTACTTCGCGGCGGGGGCTACCCTCTTCGGGACCGAAGCCAAAGGCGCTTACGAGTACGAGGGCAAGACCTATGTCGGTCGGAACACGCATGTGGAGGGCTTCAACACCTGCACCGCCTGCCACAGCACGCATGGCCTGACTGTGAAGGCGCAAGCCTGCGGCGCCTGCCACACGGGTGTGAGCACCCTGGAAGACCTTGAGACCATCCGTATATCCACTGTGGATTACGATGGCGATGGCAACACCACGGAGGGCCTGGAAGAAGAAGTAACCACGATGCGTGAAGCTCTCTACCAGGCCATCGTGGAGTATGCCCGGACCAAAGTGGGGACGGCGATCGTGTATTCCACGGTGGCTTATCCTTACTGGTTCACCGATACCAATGGCAATGGCCAGGCGGATCCTGACGAGATCAAGAGCGCGAACGCCTACAACCAGTGGACGCCGCGCCTGCTGCAGGCCGCCTACAACTACCAGTATGCCACCAAAGACCCCGGCCAGTTTGCCCACAACGGCAAGTACATCCTCCAGGTGCTGTACGATTCCCTGGAGAGCATGGGGGCCGATGTATCCGCTATGACCCGTCCATAGCCGGAGCAAGAAGCCGCACCGTTTACGGTGTGGGGCAACCAATGTAGGGGCACGGCATGCCGTGCCCCTACTTGTTTGACTTCAGTGACCCCCAATGGCCTGGCGGGGCCAAAGAGCGCGGACAAGCAGAAGCAGGCCGATCAGGATGATCAGCAGCGGGCCGAGCACTTTGAGCAGGAGGCCGCCGAAGAGCGAGGCGAAAAAGGCAAACGCGCCCACGCTGATCGCGGCCATGACCAGGCCGGTCATTGTGGCGTTGCGCCCCCAGCCCCCGAAGACTGCGCCCAGGGCGATCCCCAGCCCCACGCCCGCCGGGATCAGCGTCCAGGCGTAAGCCCAGCTCCCCCAGTCGCCTGTGAAGGTGTTGTACAGGAAGATCAGGCCCAGGGTGAGTAGAATGGTGCCGGGGACGAACAACCCGGCCAGTTCGCGCCGGTTCTCCCCCGCCGCCAGCGCGGGAACATAGAAGATCAGCGCGCCAACGAAGAAGATCGTCGGCCACAACCTCGCCATCAAATTGACGTTCAGCCTGATGGAGAGAAAGTTGATCGCCAGGAAGAGGATACCCAGTCCGATCAAGATGACGCCGACCAGAATGCTGCCGGCCCGACTGGGTGAGGAATGAAGCCTGCCAGACATGGGACCTCCTTATCACAGGTACATTCTACTGGATTCCTGCGAAATGCTCAAATGCCTGTGCCGACGGAATCCGTCCCCGCGCGCGTCACATTTCGCTGGCGCGTGCGTCTTATTTAATAGCGCACTCCTCAGCCGAGACAAACGGACCGGTGAGAGTTGCTGCATGAGCCGCCGCCTGCGCCGGTGGGGGGCATAAGGTGGCGGCTCACGCTTAAATGGGCATAGATGGGCAGGCTCAGTAGATCGCAGAAGCGTCACTCTGAGCCAAAGCCCTGAGCCGAAGCCCTGAGCGAAGCGAAGGGGCAGCGAAGGGGTAGCGAAGGGGTAGCGAAGAGTCCCCTGAACATACATTGGAGATGCTTCGCTGCGCTGATGCTTCGCTGCGGTGATGCTTCGCTGCGCTCAGCATGACAAACCTGTGATCTACTGAGGCTATCCTTCCCCCTCCGTCTGGCGCGAAGCGCCTATTTTAGTGAA
>FWPU01000601.1_pt1 | contig 115709 bp, 122 predicted proteins | sample 2228361 | NCBI WGS metagenome assembly FWPU01 (sample SAMEA103939777, study PRJEB20133) | metagenome | reverse complement strand
CGTCGATACCCTCAATGAGAATCTTTTCAAACCCTATTACACTCCCCTCTCCACCTTGAGTCGCGCGGATCTATTGTATCACCTCAACCGTCTCCTGGGGCTGCCTCCCAGAATCTCCAAAAGCGCCGTCTATGGCCAGATTCAAAAAGCTCTCCTCGAATCCAAGGAGAGTTCTGGAAAGACCATCTTTCTGATCATCGACGAAGCCCACCTTCTCCAAACCGGTCCCCTCGAAGAACTGAGACTCCTGACCAACTTCAAGATGGACTCCTATGATCCGTTCATCCTCATCCTCTCCGGTCAGTCCGAGCTAAAGCGGATCATGGAGTTTTCGGTCATGGAACCCTTCAACCAGAGAATCGCCATGCGTTATCACATGCCAGGCCTTACTCCCGAAGAAACCAAACAGTATGTCCTCCATCACCTCAAACTCGCAGGGGCAAAGGAGCCTCTCCTCGATGAACATGCTCTGGAGGCTGTCCATCAAGTCACTTTCGGCATCCCCAGAAAGATCGGCACCGTCGTTGAGCAGGCCCTCACCTATGCCATGTTTGACCAAAAGCGCACCGTCACCCCTGAAATGGTGCTCAAGATCAAAAACCTCGAAGGCTAACAGAGAAAGGAGATAATGATGAAAACGGAAAAGGAAATTCAAACCGCGTGGGAAATCTGGATCCTGATCAACCGACTCAGTGATCTCCTCTGGGAGAGATACGAAGAGGACTTCCCCGAGATCGATCCATACGAACAACAAGATCCATGCCTGGGTCCCCTGGGACCTCTGGGTGTCATAGACGCTCAGGATAAAACGGAAGAGTAATCGGTCAGGAAAAAGAGTGGCAAACACAAATGGAAAAACAAATTCGGACCGCGGGGTCCTTATTGCCTCTCGGTCCACTTTCTTTTACTGGTTACTTCAGTCCGATCAAAAACTCTTCGAACTCCAAAAACGTTTTGTTAAAAAGCCTCTCTTTCTCTCTGCTTTCGGTCAGAATAAAACCTTAAAATTCTGTCAAAACAACGTGGTGATCAACACCATGGACGAGGTCTTTCCTATTTTTCAATCGATTCTGAAACTCAATGGAGCAATTGCGGTTAAGAAAGACAACCTCTATGAAATTGTTCCATTTGGAGAAGCCAAAAAGTTATATGTGCCTCCAGCCGAGCGAGTCGAACCTGGGAAACTGATTCCTGAGGGAAGGTACATGATTCAGATTGTTCCCCTGAAGTATATTCCTGTGGCCGAGATTTCAAAGGTTCTGAAACCCTTCCTCTCCGATGGAGCAGATATTGTGGAACATCCTCCTCATAATATCCTGATCCTTGGAGATTTAGCCTCAAATGTAAGAAAGGCCTTGGATATCATCGCGCTTTTTGATCTGGATATCTTCACCGATCTCAAGGTGAGAATCTATCCCATCTACAATGCCGACGTGACAGAGATTGCCAAGGAGATGGAAAGGATATTCTCCTCCTTTGAAGTGTCGGTCAAATCAGGAAGGGGAGTCGGGATAACCTTCACCCCCATCTCCCGAATCAATTCCCTGCTTGTCGTCAGTTCAATTCCCAATATCTTTCAGAAAGTTGAAGGATGGCTCAAAGAACTTGATAAGGCGCCTGGGGAAGGAACGAAATTGGGCGTTTATGTTTACTATGTCCAGAATGCGAAGGCTAAGGATCTGGCGGATGTGCTCAAAGAAATATTTATGAAAGTAAAAGAGAAGAAGCCTGAAAAACCTGTCACCCCTACTGAGAAGTATCCACCAGGAGTAAAACCGGTTCCCACTCCTGCCGCTCCCACTCCTCCAACTCCGGCGCCGAAGGAGGAGGCAGGTGGAGTTCCAGAGGGAGAAATCAGCATCGTGGTGGATGAAACCAATAATGCCTTGGTGATTAAAGCCTATGAGAGGGATTATAAGAATATCCTTGAGACGAGTAAAAAACTGGACCTCTACCCCAAGCAGGTTCTTATTGAGGTGATGCTGGCCGAAATCACGCTGGACGATACCCACAAGTTCGGGATTGAGTGGGCGAGGTTTATCGATACCCTTTCCCATGGACGGTATAGTGGAACCCTAATCTTTGGGGTTGAACCTACAACCACCTCTCCAGGGGTAGGAGTCTTGAGGTATCAAATTTTTGAAGAGGCAGGGAGATTGGCAGCTGCGATCAAAGTGGCCGCTACGGATAATCGATTAAGGGTGATTTCTTCCCCCCATATATTGGCATCGAATAACAAAGAGGCAAAGATTCAGATCGGGGTTTCCCAACCTGTGCTTACCACCACCTATACCACCACTGCCACCGCCACGAGTCAAGTGGTGGAGGGAACGATTGAATATAAGGATGTAGGTATCATTCTCTCGGTTACCCCGCGGATCAGCGATGGAGGATTGGTGAGTATGGAGATCACGATTGAGGACAGCAGTGTGGAGACGACCTCCCTTGGGACCTTAGCCAACATCCCTTATTTTAAAAAGAAAACGGCCAAGACCACTCTTTCTGTCACAGAAGGACAGATGATCGTGATCGGGGGTCTCATTGAAAGTTCGAAAAAGAGGGACAAGGCAGGGATCCCCTATTTGAGCAGGATTCCACTCTTGAGGGCCCTTTTCGGTTCTCATGATTATCAGGATAAGAGGACCGAACTTATCCTGATGATGATTCCCCATATCATTACCGATCAGATTCAATCGAGGGCGGTTACCCAGGAATTCAGAGATAAATTGGAGGGGATCAAAAAAGAGTTAAAAAAATGGGAGGAGAAGAGGTAAGGAGGGATTGAAAAAAACAGAATAAAATGGCGTTTTCCTGGGAGGACGCTAAAAGAGGAATTCTTTAACCTTGAGAGGTTCTACATATCTTCATGATCGCGGTAAATATTTTTTTGAGATCCTTTCTCTTTAAGGGACCCCGATTCTTTCGACTCAACCTTTCTAAAACCTCCTTCTCCCTTTTGGGGTCATAAATTCCTTTTCCCATCCCCCTTTTAATCTTTCCTATTTTTAGGGCAGTGCGGAGCCGTTGGTTGAGGAGGGCTAATAATTTTTGATCGATGAGATCGATTTCTCTTCTTCTTTTTTTTAACGATTGGGTCAAATTTTTTGTTCTCACCCTTTGGCCCTTTCCTCTAAAACCCTCTCCCAATGAAGTCATTCCATCTTCAACCTTATAATCCGACAAAATCAGATTGTCAAAATATTTTAGAGGTGCTATATTTTTAAAAATGGTTCCAAAACCCTGCACGGCCTACTACTATGGAGGGCTTCCTGTCAGAGGGACAAGAAGGAAGGGCCGATTATGGATTGAGGGGGAAGAGCTCTACTTCAAAATCCCTGAAGGGAAGACCTATGAGAAAGTCGATTTGAGAATTCCCTTTCAAAGAATGGAGAAGGTCTTTCTCACCCGTGACAATTATTATGGTGCAGATACGACTCTTTTCAACCTCACCTTTCGAGATCAAAATGATCGGACCTTCACCTTGAGGTTTGCCCCTGTGGCCCTGATCCCGAGACGAAGGATCGCCCTTCAAAAGAGATGGTTCGATTATTTAGCCAGCCTCATCAGTTCCGCCGGCAACTTATCGCCTCTTTCGACCAGATAGTCTTTATACTCTTGATAATTGGGCTGAACCCATAGGGGAGTCCCAAAGATTTCGTGCATCATAATATTCAAAGCCACCTTGGTGATATAGTAACGGTGGTGATGCCTTAAGATTGGGTTGGGAGAGAAGAGTTTGAGCAGTTCTCTGGGTCGCCAATAGTATTGTCTCATAATCTCTTTATAGATCAGGTTGACCTGCTCCAGGGTATCGGCCTCACGGGTGGGCATGATTGCATGAAGGTAATCATAGTTTCGATAATCCCAATCCATAATTCTCCCCTGGGCCTTCATCTGATAGAAAAGGGGGGTTCCAGGGAGAGGGGTGATAATATTGAGGCCGAAATGGTCCACATATTTACTGAAAAACTTAAAAAACTCTCTCCTGTCTTTTTCTGTCTCATTCCAGTGTCCGATGAGAAGGGTGGCCATCACCATCAGTTTGTGCTTTTTCAGAAGCTCCATTGCCTTTCTGGCTTGTTCCACGGAATGGCGTTTGCGTATGTCTTTAAGCACAGCATCCGAATGGTATTCAAGGCCCATCATGAACTGATAAACTCCTGCCTCCCGGTAACCCTCCAGAAGGTCCTCATCCCTAAGGATGAGGTCGGCTCGTGACTGAAGCCAGAAGTGTTGGTGGGTCTTTCGCTTTAGCATCTCTTCGATAAAACCAATCCCTTGCTCTCTGGTAACGTTAAAGGTATTATCCCCTACATAGAAGATTTTCCGGTTGTATTTCTCCTTGAGAAGCTCTAATTCATCGGCAATCAATTTTGGGCTTCTTTTCCTCCATGTCCTCTTATAAAAGGCCGATTCGGAACAGAAGGTGCAGTCCCACAGACATCCTCTTGAGAAATTGACGACCAGTCCCCTCTTCCCTTCAGAGGGGAGTTCCACATAGGGATGCTCCATCTTGGCTAAGTGGTAGGCAGGCATGGGTAAGGTGTCGAGGTCTTCAATAAAGGGTCGATCGCCTGTATAGACAAACTCTCCATTCTCATTAAGATAGGCAAGGCCCAAGACCTTTGAGAGGTCTCCTTTCTTCTCAAAAGTCCGAAGAAATTCTGTCAAAGTCACCTCTCCCTCACCAACACAGATATAATCGACTGCTGGACAATCCCTGAGCGTCTCCTCTGCCATGAAAGAAGGATGTTCTCCTCCCATGATGATGGTCGCATGGGGATGGATGGCTTTGATCAGGTTTGCCGCATTCATTCCATCATAGATGAAGGCGGTGCAGTTGACGGAAATCCCAATGACCTCAGGTTTTTCCCTTCGGACCTTTTCTTCAAGCTCTCCCCATGGGTTTTCATTCAGGGTGCAATCCATATAATCGATATCGAACCCCTCCCTTTCTAAGTATCCGAGGAGTTGGAGGCACCCAGGGGAAGGGACCCAGGCACGAAGGATCGTCCAGATTTTATGAGGAGGATCAACCAGCAGAAATCTCATCGGTTCTTTTTTCTGGATCAGGATACTTTTTCATCTTCTGGGCACGCCATTTTAGGAGCTTTTTTAAAAAAGATTTTGCCAGAGGGATTTGGAAGACCTTATGGACCCAGGGGATTTGAAAAAGTTCTCCGGAAAGGAGTTTTTCAGAAAAATCCTTGATCCTTTGAGCTGCGCTTTCCACCTTCGGGGCATTCACCGTGGCCACCTTCTCAAAGACCCCTTCACAATAGCGGCATTGGGAGCAGGTGGTCTGATTGCAATCATAACTCTTAAAGTGTTCAAGAAAACCATTCAACTTCTGATTGTCGATTTGAACTAACTCCCTGAACTCAAGGTCAAAGACCTTTTCCAGTTCCGAGACCCTCATGATATTCACATGTTCAGGTTTGATAAAATATTCAAGGTGAAGAGGGGTGAAAGCCCCTTTCCGTGGGAGGGTAAAAAGGTCTAAAAGGTTTCCCTCATAACGTCTTTGTTCATAGGCTTTTACATGCTCCAGGAGGAGAGGGGTCCGTTTAAAACGCTCCGTAATTTTGAAATGGTGGTAGCCGATCTCCTCGTAATGGTGAATATCTTCTGGTCTGATCCAGGTGGATTTTAGGAGTTCCACAGGGTGGGTCAATTTTCTATAAAGGCAGAGGTAACCCGGATACTGAAGATAGCAGGAACGACCTTCTTCTCCTTCCCTGGAGGCATGGCCGTCGTGGTTCACATGCTCGAAGTTGTAGGGACACTGCCAGAGACAGATGTTGTTGACGATTAATTCGAGGTCACATTTCACTGCCTTTCGGATGGCCTCAAGGGTTTTAAATTCGCGATTAATATGTTCATCAATGATGATCTCCTCAATACCCATCTCCTCGTATTGAAGGGCTTTCCTAACCGTATTCACCCGGGCGGTGGTGGAGACCTTGATTTTGAGGCGAGGGAATCTTTTCTTCACAAGGTGGATCAGATAGGGAATGCCCACAATGACGGAGTCTGCTCCAGAGTGTTCAATCCATTCAAGAAGATCGATGAGTTGATGGTACCCCTTTTTGGAATACTGAAGGTTTCCGAGACAAGGGGCATTGAGAAGGTAACTAAACTGAAGTCCCCTTCGATGGCAGGCCTGAATATATTGCCCAATCCCCTTTCGGTCAATTTGAGGCAGGACGAACCCAGGCCTTGCCCCACCGACAATATCAAAAGGGAGCTTCCCAAAAAGCTCATCCACAGAAGTCCCCTGGACGGCATCAAGAAAAGAGATATCCCAATTGGCTCCCACCCGAAGTTTCATTTTTTCTGAACCAATAACATAGACTTGAATCAGTTTTCAAGAGAAGAGGATCTCTTTAAGTGGTTGGTTCAAGGATCCTTGAAATAGATGCTTTTTCTGTTATGATTAAATCAATGACCTTTACGAAAGGAGGTTTAGAGATGGCTTATACGGCAAAGGATTACAACCATTTGATTGGAATGGAGGGATTTAGCGAAACCTTATTAAAGAACCATTTTACTCTCTATCAGGGATATGTGACCAACACGAACAAACTTCTGGACACACTTGCTGAGATGGTAAAAGGGGGAAAGATTGGAACTCCTGAATACGCTGAATTGAAGAGGCGCCTGGGATGGGAATTTAATGGCATGCGGCTCCATGAACTCTATTTTGAGAATTTGGGAGGGAAAGGGACATTCAGTAAGAATGGTAAACTCGGAAAGAAGTTGGCCGAAGATTTTGGAAGCTATGAAAACTGGGAGGCGGATTTTAAAGGAGTTGGGATGATGCGGGGGATCGGATGGACCATTCTCTACCAGGATCCTGTGAGTGGAAAACTCTTCAACCAGTGGATCAATGAGCACGATGTGGGGCACCCCGCGGGGTGCCCTCCTCTATTGATCCTCGATGTCTTTGAGCATGCCTTTATGATTGATTATGGCTTGAAAAGGGCTGATTATATTGCCTCATTCTTTAAAAATATCAAATGGGAGGTGGTCGAAGGGCGTCTGAAGCCATAACCATTTGATCTATGGGAAAAGCCGTTGGGGGCGGTAAGTAATACCGCCTTACTTTTTTATAATTTAAAGTAATAAAAAGTAATAATTTGTAATTTTTTACTTGACAAATAATCTCTCGCCCCTTAAGATATAAGGGCCAAAGGAGGAACTGCATGCCTCAAGAGATGATGAATACAAAAGAGGTGGCAAAGTATTTAGGGATTCATGAAAAGCAGGTCTATGGGTTGATTAAATCCAAAAGGATTCCTTCCACCCGGGTGACTGGGAAATGGGTGTTTCCGAAAAAATTGATTGACGAATGGATTGAATCGAATGCCAGAAAAGGTCTTGAAGAGGCAAGAAGGAAGAGCCGAAAGACTGAGGGGGCCCTTTTAGCCTCTGGGAGCAATGACCCTATCTTGGATATGCTTCAAACCTATATAAGAAAGGCTTACCCTGAATTTTATATCTTTTCTGCAAATACAGGAAGTACGGAAGGCTTAAGGGCCTTAAATTTAGGCTACACGGATATTGCCTGGTCACATCTCTTTGATCCCAAAAGTGGCGAATACAATATCCCGTTTCTTTCAGGTTACCTTTCAAATATGAAACCGGTGGTGGTGAACCTATTTCGGAGGGACCTTGGACTGGTGGTCGCCCCTAAAAATCCATTCCACATCCGTGGAGTCGAAGATCTGACTCAAAAAAGGGTCAGATTTATAAACCGGCAGAAGGGATCGGGCACAAGGGCTCTTTTCGATTACCACCTCAAGAAACTCCAAATTCCTCTTTCCAAGATAGAGGGGTATGATCAAGAGGTCTATACCCATTTTGAAGTCGGTCTCTCAATCCTCTCAAGAGAGGCCGATGCTGGCATTGCAACCATAGCGGTTTCTAAACTCCTCGGCCTTCCCTTTATTCCAATCGCCCATGAAAGCTTTGACATGATTCTCGATCAATTGACCTTTTTCGAAAAGGGGGTCCAGGCCTTTCTTGAGATTTTGAATTCCCAAGAATTTCGAAAGAGGGTTGAAAGATTGGGGAACTACGATTTTAAAAACTCTGGGAAGGTTCTCTACTCTCAAAAATGAGTTAAACGGGATGGACATGGGGCAGAAACTTCTCCTGTCTAAAATGCTTTTCTTAATTTTATTTATTTTTGGAATATTCTCGGTTCAATCCCAGTCTAAGACTGTTATCCTCGCAACTACCACCAGCACGCAGGATTCGGGTTTGCTTGATCACTTGATCCCCATCTTTGAGAAAAAAACAGGTTACTTTGTCAAGACGATTGCCGTGGGTTCGGGACAGGCGATTACGATGGGGCAGAGGGGAGAGGCCGATGTGCTTCTCACCCATTCCCCTGAGGCTGAAAAGAAGTTTGTGAGGGAAGGTTTTGGAGTGAACCGAAGGCTTGTGATGCACAATGATTTTATTATTGTGGGTACACCGGAAGACCCCGCCAGAATCAGAGGAATGAAATCTGCAATTGAATCTTTTAAGAGAATCGCCCAAGCCAAATCCCTTTTCCTATCAAGGGGGGACCATTCAGGAACTCATACAAAAGAGAAAGAGGTCTGGAATTTAGCAGGGATCAAACCGGAAGGAGAGAGATGGTATCAACAGACCGGCCTCGGAATGGGTCAGACATTGAATGTCACTGCTGAAAAGAAGGGTTATACCCTGACTGACCGGGGGACCTATCTGGCCTTAAAGAAAAACCTTCCTCTCGATATTTTGGTTGAGGGAGATAGGATTCTCCTCAACAGTTACCATGTCATTGAGGTGAATCCGACCAAATGGCCAAAAGTCAATACCGCGGGTGCAAAGGCGTTTGCAGATTTCATGATTTCAAAGGAAACACAGGAGATCATTCGGACCTTTGGAGTCGATAAATTTGGGTCTCCTCTCTTTTTTCCGGATGCAGGAAAGATCATTAACCTAACCCATTAACGAAACTGGCATCTTGACCATAACCCTTGGCCTAACCACCTTTTTTCGAATGGAGGTTTAAAATGGACCTTATCCTTGAAGGAATCAAAAAGGCTTTCTGGTTATTGATTACATTTGATCCGGAGGTTTTTAAGATCACTCTTCTTTCTCTACAGGTCTCCGGCACAGCCACTCTGATCAGTCTTCTGATCGGAATCTCTATAGGGACGATGATCGCCCTTTCCCAATTTCCGGGAAAGAGATTCGTCGTCAGTCTGGTTAATACCGGAATGGGCCTTCCCCCAGTGGTGGTGGGTCTTTTCGTCACTATCTTTTTATGGAGAAATGGCCCTCTCGGTTTTCTTGGAATTCTGTATACACCTACCGCGATGATTATTGCTCAGGCAGTCATTGCCACTCCTATTGTTATGGGGATTACATTGGCAGCCATTCAACATCTTCCCCAAAAACTTCAACTTCAAATCTTAGCCCTTGGAGCGACCCGCCTTCAGATGGTCTGGATCTTGCTCAAGGAAGCGAGGCTCCCCCTCCTGGCAGGGGTGATGGCAGGGTTTGGAGGCGTCATCTCAGAAGTGGGTGCTTCCATTATGGTCGGTGGAAATATTAAAGGCTATTCCCGGGTTCTTACCACTGCGACGGTGATGGAGACGAGCCGCGGAAATTTTGATATCGCCATCGCTCTGGGGATCATCCTTCTCTTGCTTGCCTATTTCATCAATTTCATCCTGACGCATATCCAGCAGAGGGAAAGGCTGAGGTAAAATAATTTCAGATTGCGGAAGGTGGATTGCAGAATGAATAAGAGGAGTGAACAGATACCCATCCTGGAAGTAAAAAGCATTGAAGTGAAGAGAGGAGAAGCTACGATCCTTCAGATTCCATCCCTGCAAATCAAAGATGGAGAAATTCTCTCCCTGATCGGGCCGAATGGGGCAGGGAAGACAACCCTCCTCCAGACCCTTTCCTTTTTATCGAAACCTTTTCAGGGAGAAATTTTTTTTAGAGGCCAAAAGGTTGAGGCGAATCAGTCTAAATTGGAATATCGAAGGAGACTGGCGATGGTCTTCCAGGATCCTTTGCTCTTTGATACGACGGTCTTTAACAATGTGGCGTCAGGGTTAAAAATCCGTGGGATGAGAAAGGGTGAAATTCATGACAGGGTGGTGGAGCAATTGGATCGATTTGGGATTGTAAATCTTAAAGACCGACCTGCCAAGACCCTCTCAGGGGGAGAGGCGCAGAGGACAAGTCTTGCTCGGGCCTTTGCCCTTCAACCAGAAATTCTTCTCCTTGATGAACCTTTTGCGTCTCTGGACCCTCCCACCCGTGATTCATTGATCGAGGATTTGGAAAACATCCTTCGTCAACATCGGACAACCACCCTCTTCGCTACCCATGACCGAATGGAGGCTCTCAGGCTATCGGATCGAATTGCAGTGATGAATGAAGGGAAAATCTTACAGATGGGTTCTCCAAGCGAAGTGATGAACCAACCTGTCGATGAATGGGTGGCTTCCTTTGTAGGAGTGGAGACGATTCTAAATGGGAAGGTGATTAAAAAAGATAGGGGGACTTTTTGGGCCTCTGTTGATGGACACGAGATCGAAGTCGTGGGAAATGTCCCTTTAGGGGAGAAAGTGGTTCTATGCATTCGACCCGAAAACGTCACTCTCTCAACCCGAACCTCTCAAGGAGGAACGAGTGCCAGAAATGTATTCTTTGGAAAAATTTTGAGGATCGTTTCCTTGGGGCTCTATCAGAAAATCGAACTCCACTGTGGATTTCCCCTTGTCGCCTATGTGACGAATCACTCATTGGAGGAATTATCATTAATTGAAGGCAAAGAGGTGAAGGCTTCGTTTAAAGCCACGGCTGTCACCGTCATCCGAAAAGGGCAAGGTTGAGAAAAAGCAAAATCTCCTCGCCTCTTGCAGAGCGGACCCTTCTTCTGCTTTCTACCTTCCCGATCAAATCCTGAAGGAGATCGTTTTATTCCTTCTGTTTTCCTGATTCATCAATACCCGCACTAACCTCTGAGATTAAATCTTTATTTCTTGATAAAGACGGTTTAAGGAGGATTCCATTCAGTTGGGTTTAAAAACCAAAACAAACTCAATGATAAAGAGTTGGTCCCACCAATAAAGGATTTGTGGAGGATTCGGATCAGTCAAAAGACATAAGAATAGTTTGGAAGAGGGAATTTAAACATTACATAAAGGTGGGAGAATAAGGGGAATGTATGATTGCAAGCCCTGACCCTATTTTCCCCATGTTTACCATCTTTGATTTCCTGAAAACTTCTCCCAAAGTTTGAAGTATTGTCGGTTTTTTGTTCCAATTTACGCTTACCGGGTTAGCTTAGCCGCGCCGCGAAGTGGCGTCAGCTGCATCGCCTTTTTCGCTGTTCACGACCTCTTTCACTTTCCAGTTCGCATCTACCCAGAGGCCAATGACTGGTATTTCCCCATAATGGAGTCGAAGAAACGCGACTCCATCAATGAGATGCTGTAGCTGTTCTTCTTCCTTAGCCGGGTTTCCAGCGCAGTCGTAGTGTCCTACCAACGCAATACCCACGGATGCGTGTTTGTCAACGGATATGCGCACCCGCCTCAAGATGGATTGAACCACAGCCCGATCATCCTGACTGGCCAAGATTAAATTCGGACCCGGTTCGGTTATGATATCAACATATGCAACATTGAAGCGCCCCTGCAAGTACCTGATAACGGGCAATTGCACCCGACCGTCCATGCAATTCACAACGGTGCAGAAACTACTCATTTCGATTCGTCCTCCTGCCTTAATCCAAGGTTTCGTTGAATGTTCTGTGCAGGTTTAGCCTGTTGCAGGATGATTTCGGTGGCCTCGCAGATTCCGGCGGCGATCACGGTATTGTTCGGAAGTTCGTGCCGATGCTTCATTCCGTGACCAGAAAGGACGTATATGGCCCCTGCCCCTCCATTAATTGCTAACTCCACATCATGAGGATGATCGCCAATTACAAAAGATTGCCCAGTACCAATCCCGAACTCCTGTACCGCTTTCCTGATGAAGTACGGGTTAGGTTTGATGCACACGCATTGATCCGCACGTTGATGTGGACAAACGTAACAGGAAAGAATGCGAATACCATTTCTCTGGAGATGCGAGACGATGTGCGTATCGACTCGTTCAACCTATTGTATTGTCATCGTGCCCCTGGCCACCCCGGACTGGTGGGTGACAATAAAGAGCGCGGAATGAGCAGTTAGACGGCGAAGCGATGAAATTGTGTCTTCGAAAAATACCACTTGCGATGGGTCAGACAGATCACCATTGTCTTCAATAATGGTGCCATCGCGATCCAAAAATGCTGCCGGCATGCGCATGTATTGTTCCACTTTTATTTGTGGCGGTGCCATAGTTTTACAGCGAACGCTTGAAGTCAGCGGGGGCTGTAAGCCATCCCTGCCTCCGGCAGGCAGGCGCTGAAGTGATTTGTTAGGCCGTGTTCTTTTTCAGATGATGACTCCATGAAGTCACTGCGAGAAGGTCTCAAGGAATCTATTTAAATCGCCCATAATAAAAAGCTTTTCCGAGTTTCACCCACTTTTTATTTTCTTCTTTTGATATCTCACATGAGATTGTTATATCAACAAGCGAATACTTAAAGATATTAAATCGTTCTCCATCTGATTTTGTGAAACTTGAAAGTTCATATTTTGCTTGTTCACCCGCCGGAATTGAGAAGGGAAGTTCTTTTTTAAAAGTCCCATCATTAAGGGCAATCTTTACATAATCATAAGAAAAGCTATCATCGTTCTTTATAATTAACCAATTTCCTTGGAACTTCACTGTGGGGTTTATTTTTACCTCTTTTTCTGAAGAACTTGGGCCGCAGGCAATAAAAAAAATAACGCTGGTAAGAACTATAATATTGTTTTCATTTTATGTCCCCATAATGTTTATTTGTGGCATAAAATTATTTTTTAAATTTATTCTATAGACATAGAAACACTATCAAAGATATTGGGCGATGTCAAGTTAAATTCATGTTAAAATTTGCAAAAAACCAATGATTTTAACGTGTTAATTCAGGATAATAATAAAAATTTAAGAATATGTGGAATAATTATAAGTGTGGAGTTTGTTATGCTAAAGAATTATGAAACCTTTTTAAAAAGCAAAGATTCTATTAAAACACAATACCTGCCCTACTATTTAAAGTGGGTCTCAGATTGCTATCATTTTCTTAACGAACCTCTGTCCAATCGCTTAAGTATTGAACAGAAAAGGCAGTTTCTTACTGATATGGGAAAACGATATGAAGAATGGCAGGTCAAACAGGCTGACAATGCATTGAGACTTTATGACTTTTTTCTTTCCAAAGCCATATCTCTAAATACTGTGGAAACTACATCCCAAGAGGAAAAGTGGCAATTTCTTGAAGAAAAGATGAGCGATGTCCTGAGACTTCGCCATAGATCCCTGAGCAGAGAAAAGACCTATCTTATCTGGTTGAGGGGTTTTAAAGCCTTTGTTGGTCAAAAGGAGCCAGATCATCTTGAAGGAAGAGATCTCCAGGATTTTTTAAGCCACCTTGCTGTTGAAAGAAAGGTTTCCGCTTCAACACAGAATCAGGCCTTAAATGCTATCGTATTTCTCTACCGCCATGAAAGAGAATCTTGGGCGCAGGCTTGCAATATTGCAATTCTTTAAGAATCAATCTTCAGAAAATTCTAAATCATCTGGAGATGGGTTACCCGAAATACTCTTTATGGGTGCCCCCTTAATCGACATTCCATTGGATGGCATTATCTGACTTCGGTATTTCCCTTTGGCTGACTAAATTCTTAGCCATCTTTGAAGCCCTAAGAACCGTTTCGAGGAAAACCCTGCTGTAAATGGCTATGGAAAGGAAAATGATGGGAGTCCCGATAATAAGCGCAAAGATTCCGAACAGGGGGGATACCCTAAACCCTACGATGATAAAAAAGAGGGCGAGCAGACCTGCAAATAAAAAAGAAAGAATGTAGAGAAACTTAATGAGTTTCGGACTGACAAACTGAGTGAATGAAAAATCGAAGAAGGCCTTAAGCCAATCGAATTTTTTCAGCGGAGGATTGCCCATAAACCCTTCCAGTTCTTCTAAATCATTGAACGATTCCTTACAATGGATACAGAACCTTTCATCCTTCCTGTTTGGAAGACCACAATTTGGACAATACATTCCTCCCTCCTTTAACACCCAAAAAGTTAACTCACAGGTTTTATCTCTCTTACTTTCCAATGGCGATTCTCTTTCTTCAGGGTAACTTCCATAAGGGTTTTGTCATCCTGCGATTGGCTGGTCCCCTTTTTTAAGGTCGTGATCGACCATTCTACCCTCACTTGGGCTAAATCCCCTGAGATTGCCTGTTTCTTTAAATCATAAGAGAGACGGAGATAACTGAAGTTTTCCCACATCTTGAGTGTATCCAGTCGCTTTCCTTCGAGGTCTTTGAAATCGGAAGAGAAACAAGACATGAAGAGATGAATGTTTTTTTTGCAGATTGGCGATCCTGATATTTTCGAAGACGGATTTTATCTTTTCGAATTCTTGGTCTTCCTTTGAGGCAAGTGAATGACTGGCAGAAGGCGAGGGGGAAGAAGAGATGGCTATTTCTCTTGAGATTGATTTATTAGGGGAATGGTGTTTGGAGCAGAAAAAATAGAATCCCCCACCTATCAGGGCAAAAGTGATACAGGCTATCAGTAAAGGAAGAGGTCGACGAAAATTCCAGGTAAGGTTAGGAAATACGAACCCTCCTTGCCTCTTGCAGGGCAAAAGAGAGAGAATTTGCTGATCTTCTTTCAGCCTCTTCTGCCTTAATTTAATTTCCGTCTTCAACTCCTCGGTCTCTCTTACAAAATCGGACTTTATAATCGCTCCGGATTTATAGAGAAGATTTAATTCCTCAAGCCTCTTATGAAGGGGTAGGAGCCCATTTTGGAGAAGATCGATCTCATCAGGTATCCTTTTTTTAAGTGATCTTACTTCATTTTCAATAGTTTGGAATAGGAGAGTGAGTGCCTCCAGCCGACTCTTATAACGATTGGATACTGAGTTGAGGGTATCCTGGGAGAATCTTTCCCGATGGGCTTCTAAATGGTTCAAACAGATTTCTATTTCTTTTTTCTCTTTAGTCAGCCTCTGCCATTGTCTGGCCCACTCTTTAATCGATTCTATTTGGAAAGGAGGTAGGTCTATTTCTGGAGACGTAGACCTCTTCGTCAAGATAGAACCGCATTTCCAACAGTAGGTACTCTTCTTGTAGATTTTTTTGCATTTGGGACAGATGAGCTTGGTCTCAATTTCTTCATTCTCTATAAGAGGCTCATCCTCTATAACCAGAAGGAACTTTCCACATTTTTTACAAAATTCCTCCCCTAGATCATGTTGAATATTACATTGGGGGCAGATCACCATTTTCAATCTCTCGTTCTTTTTTAACCTTTTTCCATTTTATTGAAATTTATGCATTTTATGTGCCATGAGATCATTAAATATTATCTTTAGATTTCAATATATTTTCTTCCCCTTTGAGAAATTTATTGAACAAAATTTTAAAAATTGGACAAAAATTATCCACAAAGGGTTTTTGAAGAATTCCTTTAATTTACGGTTTTAGAGAGGAAGTTTCGAAGGGAGATGAATGATAGAGTGAGGTATTGTTTTTAGGTGATTTTCAGAATGATGTAGTTTTTAATCCCTCCTGGAGTTTGCACCTTTATTTCGTCATTCACCTCTTTCCCAATCAAGGCCTTCCCTAAAGGGGAGGTAATGGAAATCTTTCCTGACGGGACATCTGACTCATCAGGTCCAACAATTTGATAGGTAACTTGGCCACCGTTATCGAGATTTTCCAGAGTGACCACAGAGCCAAAGCCGATCTTTCCATCGGAAAGGTTGACCTGATCGATAATCTCTGAGTTGGCAAGCTTTTCTTCAATTTCGCGAATCTTTTTCTCAATAAAGGACTGACGTTCTTTGGCTGCCACATATTCAGCATTTTCGCTTAAATCCCCATGGGCGCGTGCCTCCTCAATCGCCTTAATGACTTGAGGTCGGATCACTTTCTTCAAATTCTCCAGTTCTTTGTGAAGGGTGTTATACCCATTTCGGGTAATTGGACTTCGTCCCACAGGTCCTCCTTAATGAAAAATTATATAACTGACTGAAACACGCATGTCAATCGGTCTTCAGAAAGGCAAGAGGTAAAAGCCTAAGGATTTTTTGGTAATCAGCAATAATGATCAACGCCGGGGTCGATGGGGTGGATGCGGATGGTAATAATGATAACCAAAACCAAATCTCCACCTCCAGTAGGGATAAGGCCACCAGGGATCATAATAATAGGGATGGGGATAGTAATAATCTGGCCAAAGGTAAAACTGTTTGCTCGAAATGAGGGGATATCGATATTCCATCTCCCCAATGGTCTTGGTCTTCTCCCCCAAGATTTCTCCTGCCACCGTTATTTTCCTTCCTTTGCGGAAAAGGTAGGGGTCTAAATACTGGTCAGAGAGGATTAAAAACCTTCCTTCAGAAAGAGCCGTTTCTTTTGGTTCTCCCCTCCAGCCAAGGCTTCTCTGGAAGACTTCGATCTGGGTAGAACCCCCTTTTAGATTAAGGGTTTCAATGATTTCACCACCCCATACCACCATCTTCCCCTTAAAGGCCTCCGGGTCGTTACGGACTTGACTAAGGGTGAGGGTGGGGTCTGATTTCATTCTTAAATCTTTTGAAATCACGTGCGCACACCCTGTGAGAGACATTAGAGAAAGAAGAAGGGTTAGCCCTAAAACACAAGTTTTCATTTTCCACCTTCTTTTACCTAAATTTTAAGTCAACAATTGAAAAGATTCAATCCCATTGAAACAAAAAAGGCCCGTTTTGAAAAAAAGGCCTTTTCCCTCTTTCAGGCATGGGAGAGATTATAAATTGATGTTTGAATATTTTTTCCAGGGCCTTGCGACCTGCTTATTTTGCAAAAGCTCAAGGGCGGCGCAGATGTATTTCCTTGTATCATGAGGCATGATTACATCATCCACATAGCCTCTTTCCGCAGGTTGATAGGCATGTTCATACTTGGTTCGATACTCCTCAATCAATGTTTTTGCGGTCTCTTTGGGATTTGGGGAAGATTTGATCTCTTTGGCAAAGATGACACTTGCTGCGGTCTCAGCGCCCACAATATTTACCTTAGCGGTCGGCCAAGAGAAAACAAGGTCTGCTCCAATGCTTTTGTCGAGCATGGCATAGTGGGCTCCTGCATAGGACTTTCCAATGATGATGGAGATCAAGGGAACTGTGGCCTCTGCCCAGGCATAGAGGGTTTTGGCCCCATGTCGTAGAATCCCTTTCCATTCATGGGGAGAACCAATCCAGAATGCTGGACAGTCTACAAAGGTGACCAGAGGAATGTTGAAGAGATCGCAGAAACGAACGAATCTTGCCAGTTTATCGGAGGCATCGCAATCAAGTCCTCCCATTAATACCTTGGGTTGGTTTGCCACAATTCCTACTGGCATCCCGTTAAAACGGGCAAAACCGACAATCAGATTACGAGCGAAATACTTGTGGATTTCGAAGAAAGAACCCTTATCGACCACCATATCAATCAATGGGTACATATCATAGGGAACCCTAAGTTCGGGGTCTGGGAGGAAGTCATCAAGTTCTGGAATGGTCCTATTTGGGTCATCGTTACTCTCAATTCTTGGGGGCTTTTCTTTATTGTTTGAAGGAAGGTAGGAGAGAAGCCTTTTACATAGTTCGATACACTCTTTGTCGTCTTCCCCAACAACGTGCGTTCCTCCTGATTTCACAGCATGGGCCTCCCAGCCAGCCAATTTTTCGAGAGAAATATTTTCACCCGTCTGGGTCTTAACAAAGGCGGGCCCAGCAATTCCCATGAACCCGGTGGTTTTGCTCTGGATGAGGAAATCATTCATGATAGGATGGTAGGCCTGTCCACCGAGGCATGGACCCAGAAGAAGTGCGATTTGGGGGATAATCCCCGAAGCAAGAATCTGGGCTCGGAAAAGCCAACCGTAAGCCTCTAAGCAATCCATTCCCTCCTGAAGACGTGCTCCGCCAGAGTCATTTATTCCAATGAATGGCCATCCTTTCTCCTTAGCAAAATCGAGAGCCCATACAAACTTCTTCCCATGATATTCTCCAAAAGACCCAGCCATGGAGGTGAAGTCCTCCGAGGCCACTACTACCCACCTTCCATTGACTTTTCCATATCCAGTGACCACCCCCTCAGCAGGGACAAGTTTTTCGGCCATTCCAAATTCAGTTTGTCTATGGGTGACAAAAGTACCCACTTCTGTGAATGTTCCAGGGTCGAGAAGCATATCAATTCTTTCTCTCGCATTGGTCTGTCCCTTCTCTCTTCGTTTTGCCAATTCTTTCTCTCCGCCCATTGCGAGGACAGCATTGCGTCGTCTCATATAATCCTCATAAATCTTATCAAACTTTCCCATTATTGACCTCCTTTCTAAGGTTCGACTTTTACTATCAATTTATGAATTTTTTCACAATATATTTAGCAGAAAAAAAATAATATAGCAAGTAAAATTTTCTTGTTTACATTCTTCTTTATTTCTGATAAGTTATAAGTATGAAGGTCCTCACAAAAACAAAATTAGCCTTAATCTTCTTAGGAATTGCCTGTTTAATAGGTGTAATTACCAGTATCATTGTCAATTACTTAATAACCAATCAGATTATCTTTGAAGCCCAGGAGAGGGTTAAGGAGGACCTCAATACCGCCCGTTATGTTTATACGTCAAAGATTAGGGAGATCGATCGAACCATTTACTGGACATCTACCCGACAATGTTATAAAAAAGTAATGAGGGAGAATGATGTATCCCCTATTCGAGATGAAATGAAGAAACTGATTGCCCAGAAGGGTCTCGATTTTTTGGCCCTGGTGGACCGAAAAGGGAAAGTTCTTTATCGTTTTCATCATCCCCAAAAGTGTGGGGACCGCTTATTAGAAGATCCGTTTATAAAGGGTGCGCTGGAAAAAAGAGGAATTTCGGGGACTCAGGTTCTTTCCGAAGGTGAATTGTTAAGAGAAGGAGAAAGTTTGGCCAGGTAGGCTGCGATTCCATTGATTCCTGTCCCCAAAGAGAAGCCAAGCCTAAAAGTGGAGGAGACTTCAGGGATGGTTTTAAAGGCAGCCCATCCGATTCTGGATGATCGCGGGGAAGTTTTGGGAGTTTTAGCTGGAGGAGTTTTTCTTAATCGGAATTATGAAATTGTGGATCAAATTAAAAATATCGTTTTTAAAGATGCGAGGTATAAAGGGAAAGAGATTGGGACAGCCACCCTCTTTTTAGGAGATTTGAGAATATCCACCAATGTGATGGATCGGGAAGGGAACCGAGCCATCGGCACACGCGCTATGAAGGAAGTCCAGGAACAGGTCTTAGGGAAAGGAATCCCATGGATTCATCGGGCCTTTGTGGTAGACGATTGGTATATCACTGCTTATGAACCCATTCGGGATATCCAAAATAATATCGTCGGGATGCTCTATGTAGGAATGTTGGAAAGTAAATATGCCTCCATGAAAGAGAGACTGATCCTTCTCTTCTTTTTCTTCTCCATGTCAGGCATGTTAATCGCATTGGCCATCTCCTTCATCCTCTCCTACTTAATGCTTAAGAAGAGGATGGTGGATAAGGAATGAAGGGGGGCATATCGATAGATTTTACAAAAACCTGAAAAAGACGGATAATAGGCCTAAAAAAACCTTCTCTTAAAAGCCGATGGAGTCTCCTGGGAAATATCTTAAGAATGAAAGGGAGCATCGAGGATTATCCCTTAAGGCTGTCTCTAAGTTTACAAGAATCAGAGAACATCACCTTAGGGCGATTGAGGAAGATCGGTATGACCTTCTCCCCTCTTCTGTTTATATCAAAGGATTTCTTACCCTTTATTCAAAGTATCTTGGTTTAGATCCAAAAGAGACCTTGCTACGCTACCAGAAATACATGGAGGAAATTCACTTCACTCAATCGGGGGAGGTCCCACATAAAGAGCCATCTCCCAAAAAGAAGGTCAGGCCCTGGCTCTTCTATTTCCTCCTGGGTCTCCTCTCCTTTTTTATCCTATTAAGTTTATTGATCACGCCCCAAGAATTCCTGAATTGGTTTTCACCTTTTTCCCCTGACCAGCAGGAGAGAAAAGTTTCCAAAATCAAAAAAGGGGAGAGAGAGGAGGGGGTTAAGTTTAAGGAGGTTAAAAAGATTGAAGAGAAAAAGGAGATCGAGGTTAAAAAGATAGAGATTAAAGAGAGAAAAGAATGGGAACCCCTGGACAAAGAAGTGGGAAAGGTTGAGAAGAAAGAGACGGATAAAACGGACGCCCTTCTGTTCGAGGTGATTGAAGCTGAGATTGGCTCGGAGATTGGAAGAGAAGGAGGACGTCTGGTGATAAAGGAGAAGGGTTCTGAATTTATATGCGATCATCAACGAGTCTACTTCCTTACAAGAATTAAAACCCGTGAAGAAGGAAAGGTGATCCATGTTTGGATCTGGGAAGGGAAGGAGTTTTTTAGGAGGGAGTTAGAAGTTAACCCGCCGGTCTGGACCACCTATACCTATGTAACCCTCCGTTCCCCATACTCAGGCGATTGGAAAGCGGAGGTCAGAGCAGGGGAAAAGATTCTCTCTTCTCTTGGTTTTAAAGCGAGGGAAGCTCCAGGTGAGTCTTATCCAGGAGACCAGTAATTTCTAATTGACAAACCCCGTTTTGATTTTAAAATGAATATTTGAGAATTTTCTTCTAACATTTATTCCCCTCACCCTTCCCCTCTCCCCCGCTGGGGAGAGGGAGGGGGTGAGGGGAAAATTTCAAATATTTTTGGCTAATATTTAAGAATTTTTCTAATTCCATTATTATAAGTGATTCTTTCAACAATGAGTGAAGCCCTGAGAGATTCTTATCTCATGATAAAAAGGACCCAGGGAACGGGGAAATTTTCATCAGGATCATTCTTGACAAGGCGGGATTTTATCCGATGTTCGGGAATAGGTCTTGGCGTTCTCACTGTGGGTTATCTCTTCGGGCTTCCAAGAACCTCCCGTGCCCAATTAGCAAAGAAAGGATTAATCAAAACCAAACTCTCTCCTTTCTATACCCCACTCCAGGGAGGAGAAATCCAGTGTGAACTTTGCCCGAGGCGATGTCGCGTTTCAAAAGGAAAGAGGGGTTTTTGCAGAGTGCGGGAGAATCGAGACGGGAAGTATTACAGCCTTGTATACGGAAATCCCTGTGCGGTCCATTTAGACCCCATTGAGAAGAAGCCTTTCTTTCACGTTCTCCCTTCTACTACCTCTTTTTCCTTGGCGACTGCAGGGTGTAATTTCCAGTGTAAATTTTGTCAGAATTGGGAGATTTCCCAGGCCGACCCCGAAGACGTATTTAGTTATGACATCCCTCCTGAGATGATGGTGAAGAAGGCCAAAGAGACAGGCGCGCACTCCATTGCCTACACCTACGTCGAACCCACCGTTTTTTATGAGTACATGATGGACATTGGTCTCCTTGCGAAAAAGGCTGGCGTACTCAATGTCTGTCATTCCAATGGTTACATCAACCCAGAGCCTCTTAAGAACCTGTGTAAAATGATGGACGCAGCCAATATTGACCTGAAAGGGTTTACAGAGCCTTTTTATCAGGAACTATGTAGCGGAGAATTAATGCCGGTTCTGGAGACCCTGAAGACTTTAAAGAGAGAGAAGGTTCACTTAGAGATTACAAACCTAATTATTCCTACAAAGAACGACCATATGCCAGAGGTAAAAGAGATGTGCCTCTGGATCAAGAGGGAATTGGGTCCAGATACGCCCATCCATTTCTCACGGTTCTATCCCCTCTATAAATTGCGAAGCCTTCCCCCGACGCCGGTTCTGACACTAGAGAGGGCGAGAGCAGTTGCCCAATCTGCCGGTCTGGAATACGTCTATATAGGAAATGTTCCAGGCCATGAAGGCGAAAATACGTTCTGTCCAAAGTGTAAGAAGATGATCATCCGAAGGATTGGCTATATGATCGGAGAGATCCACATGAAAGGTGGAAAGTGTGGTTATTGCGGAAAGCCTATCCCTGGAATCTGGGCCTGATCTAACCCGAAGGCCTGAGTCGATAGAGGTTCCGAATGGACACCGATTGAGGATCAAGGTTTGTTAACCCTGATTTTTCTGCCCACTCCATGGCCTCTAAGAACTCTTTCACCGTGATCCCTCGAGCAATTTCAGGATACTCATAGGCTTTGTATTCAACCCGATACTGGGCCATGATGTTGACGTAGGTGGACTTTGGGAGATGCTCGGCGACCCATTTGGTGAATTTCTCTGTGCCAGCCACTCGATTGGGCATAACCAGGTGCCGAATCATCAACCCACGAAGTGCAATCCCACGATTATCAATCTTTAACTCACCCACCTGGCGGTTCATCTCTATGATCGCCTTCTTCGTTACTTCTGGGTAGTCTGGGGCTAAGGAGTATTTCGCTGACTTATCTGAATCCATATATTTCATATCCGGAAGATAGATATCTACAATTCCATCTAAGAGCTTTACCATTTCAAGGCGTTCATAGCCACTGGTGTTGTAAACCAGCGGGATGCGAAGTCCTTTGTAGTAGGCTATCCTGACTCCGTTGAGGATGTTGGGCATAACATGAGTGGGAGTGACCAGATTGATATTATGGCATCCGATCTTCTGAAGGTAGAGCATCATTTCTGCCAGTTCTTCATCTGAAATCTCTTTGCCTCTCCCCTCAAGGGAAATTGGCCAGTTCTGGCAGAAGACGCAGCGGAGATTACAATTGGAAAAAAAGATGGTTCCAGAGCCATGGGATCCCACCAGAGAGATCTCCTCCCCAAAATGGGGGTGGGCACTGAAGACCACGAGTTTTGAAGGGGCCCTACAAAACCCTCGTTCTCCTTTAACCCGGTTGACCTTACACATTCTCGGACAGAGTTGACAATTCTCAAAGAGGGCATAGGCCTGTCTAATCCTTGAAGCCAATTTCCCCTCTTTCTCTAATTTTTCATAGGCAGGGCTCCAGGGTTCTGATTTAGATTTCGCCAGGAGCGAAAGAGGTGAGAGAAGGATTGCTCCACCCCATAAGAGGGAGGTCTTAATAAAATTTCTACGATTGAGCTTTACAAGAGATTCCTTTCTCATTCAACCCATTCAATCCTTACGCCAGGGGATCTCATCAATTCACTTGGAGAAGAACAACCCTTTTGACCCCCAAGGCCTGCATCCTCCCAACAATGAGGAAACTGTCCACTCCAGGAGAAGGATTGGTGACTCGGGAGACCCCCTAATGTAAGAGTCCTTTTTATAAAAGGGAGTGGGTCTCAATTACGAAAATCCCCCTCACCTTTACCCTCTCTCCAAGGGGGAGAGGGTGGGGGTGAAGGGAAAGACTTATTTTCTATTTAATCATATCGAACCTGGATATCCCATGTCAATCGTAAAGATAATCCTATCTCTCAGGGGATAGATAATCGTTGACCAATTTGGAAATTTTCGGTAACAATAAATTGATGCGTGTTAAAGGATGAAAGGAGGTGGTAAAAAATGGAGAGCCTTAAAAAGGGTTTATTATTTTTGGTAGCGGGATTGACCCTGTTAATCGCTCAAAACCAAGGGTTAGGAGGTGATAGGATGGAAATTACCTCTTCAGCATTCAAAGATGGGGAAAGGATACCTGTTCCATATGTCATGCCAGGGGCAGGAGGGAAAAATATTTCAATTCCATTATCATGGAAGAATGCTCCAGAGGAGACAAAGTCCTTTTGTCTTTCGATGGTTGATCCCCATCCAGTCGCCCAAAATTGGGTCCACTGGCTCGTTATTAATATTCCTTCGCAGGTGAACTCCCTTGAGGAAGGGGCTTCTAAAAAGAAGATGCCGAAGGGGTCTCTTGAACTAAAAAACTCCTGGGGAAATCTTGGTTACGGTGGTCCCCAACCTCCAAAGGGAACAGGTGACCACCCCTATGTCATCACCCTCTACGCACTCAATGTAGAGAAACTGGATCTTGGAACAAATACTTCTCTTTCGGCGTTTAAAAAGGCGATTGAGGGAAAAGTGATTGTCCAGGCATCGATCACGGGGAAGTTCGGCCGATAGATAGAAAAGAGATGTTTTGTGGGAGGATACACCAGAAAGATATTAGAGATTGACCTCGGGAGTGGAAAGACAGAGACGATCTCTCCTAAGGAAGAGGATCAAATAAAATTCTTGGGCGGAAGTGGCCTTGCAGCAAAAATTTTCTTCGATTCCATCGATCCGAGCGTCGATCCTCTTTCTCCTGAAAATCCCCTCATCGTGATGACAAGGACGATGACAGGGCCAGTGGTGGGAACTCGGTTTCCAGGTACCTCCAGGTTTGCTGTCTGTGGAAAGTCACCCTTGACAGGAATCTGGGGGGAAGGAACCTGTAGAGGGAATTTTGGGCCTGAACTAAAGTTTGCTGGATGGGATGGAATTATTTTTAAGGGGACCTCCTCCACCCCAGTCTATCTCTTAATCGATGACGATCATATTGAACTCAGGGAGGCCAATGAATTTTTGGGGATGGATAATTATACGGTTATGGATTTGCTGAAACAACGGCATGGGAAGGATAAAAATCCAAAAGTCTTATCCATCGGACCCGCTGGAGAAAATCTGGTTAAATTTGCTTCAATCTGTAATGACAAGAGTGATTTCATCGGTCGGACAGGGATGGGAGCCGTAATGGGATCGAAGCGGTTAAAGGCCATCGTGGTAAAGGGGCCCGGGGAAGGGAAAGTTTCCCATCCTTGAGGGATATGAGACTTTGCCAAAGGCTCTCCTCAATAAATCCAGGGATGCCGTGATTGCCCAATCTCTTCGAGCAATGGTGTCAGGTGCTGGGATGGACCTTGGTATGAGGACAGGGGATACTCCTATAAAAAACTGGAGGATTGGACAAGATTTTGAGCTTTCCGCTCATCTGGGTGGGCCCACGTTGACTGAAAAGTATCTCATCCGAAATCATACCTGTTCTTTCTGTCCGATCGGATGCAAGAGAGTGGTTAAGGTAGATGAAGGCCCCTATCAGACGAACGAGGGACCTGGGCCTGAATATGAAACCTGCTGTAGTTTTGGGACGTTAATCCTGAACCTCAATCTCGATGGGGTAATCAAGGCCAATGAATGGTGTAACCGATGTGGGATGGGACACCATTAGTTGTGGGGCGACGATCGCCTTTGCCGTGGAGGCCTTTAAGAAAGGGCTGATGACTAAAAAGGATACCGATGGCATTTTGACCTCCCATGGGGGAATATATTCGGGGCCATCGAGTTAATCTTTGATCTTTGAGAGGGGAAAACTGACCCTATTCAAGGGGGAAGGTTCAAAAGCCTGATTTGGAGATTATCGCGGATTATGACACGATCTTAGAATTGAGTCTCATCAATTTTATTCAAGGGGTCCCAAACTATTTTGATAGAATTGGAAGGAGTGTTTTGAAAAGACTTCTCCTTGGAAATCTCAAGATCAAAGGGATGTTCAGCGATCCCTTCTAATTGATTTGTCTGAGCAAAGTATTTTCCGTGAATGAAGAATTCCCCCTTCTTATGTTCAGAGGTGGAGTTGCAAAATAGGATGCGAGAGGAAGGAGATTCCTCTTTTATTCAGGAATCAGGCTACAGGAATTGATTGCGGTTTCAATCTTAGATAGAATGTGTTAAAAATGAGAAAATCAAATGAAGGAAGCGAAAGGAACCTTAGAATGCCGAAAGATTTGAAACGAACCCCACTCTATAGATGGCACAAAGAGCACGGGGGCCAGATGATTGAGTTTGCTGGATGGGAAATGCCAGTTGCCTATCCAAAGGGTATCCTTGAAGAACATCTCGCCACAAGGAAGTTTGGGGGGCTCTTCGATATTTCGCATATGGGACGGTTTCTCATTCGGGGAAAGGATGCTGTTCCCTTCATGCAGTACGTCCTGACGAACAATGCGATGGCTTTGGACTCCGGGGTGGCCCAGTACACCCTCATCCAGAACGAAAGGGGAGGGGCCATTGATGATGCCTACCTCTATCGACTGGAGGAAGAGGATCCCTCGCTTGAGCCTCCCTACCTGCTCGTTGTGAATGCCGTCAATAAGGAGAAGGATTGGGATTGGTTGATGGAACATAAGAGGCGCTTCAAGGGGCTCGTCATCGAAGATAAAACAGATGAGATCGGAATGCTTGCCCTTCAGGGTCCCCAAACCAAAAGGGTGTTGGAAAAGATTCTCTTAGAGGATCATTCGAAACTTCCCGATCCTTGGAGAAACCGTTTAAGGATTTGTGAATTGGAGGGGGAACATGTTCTGATCACAATTTCCAGGACTGGGTATACGGGAGAACCCATCTGTTTTGAACTATTTTTACCCTCAGAGAAACTCAGGCTGATATGGGAAAGGCTGTTAAAGGAAGGGGAGGTTGATGGGATCGTTCCTGTGGGGTTAGGAGCCAGAGATACATTGCGATTAGAGGCAGGGCTTCCCCTTTATGGTCATGAGTTGGGATTGGATGTGGAGGGGAAAGAGATCCCCATCTTTGCTGTTCCATCAGCTGCTCGATTGGCTATCAGTTTCTCTCCATTGAAAGGGGAGTTCATTGGAAGGGATATCCTGAGGAGGCAATTCGAAGAGGTGAAAGCAAGGGAGAGTGGAAGACCTCTCCCCCCCAAGGAGAGAGAATTAGTCCCCAAGAGGATTTTCCCTATCACCAGTAGGGGTCAAGGGATTGCCAGGCAAGGGGATGAGGTATTGGCTAATGGAGAGTTGGTTGGTCATGTGACCAGTGGTACGATGGTTCCGTATTGGGTTTTCTCTGACCGTGGAATCCTTTCAGAACCTACGGATGAGAAGAGGATGAGATGGATTGGGCTAGCCTACCTCGATTCTGATTTGAAAGAAGGCCGGAGGTTGGAAATCCATCATCGGGGCAAGAGGGTTGAGGGAATCATTGTGGAGAGGCATCTTTCTGTTGACGCTCCGCCTTACGCCCATCCCATTCTGATCGAGGAAGCGAGGAAAAAAGAAGTCCCCCAAGGGACTCTCCGGGAATTGACGAACAGGTTGGTAGGGAAAGTTATTGAGAATACTTACTGGAGGCAGAAGGAGACCTTCAACCTCATTCCCTCAGAAACGACCCCCTCTCTTCTCGTAAGGCTCCTGACGATTGGCGACCCCTCAGGCCGTTATGCAGAGCACCGTCTGATGAAGGCGTTTAAGGAAAGCGATGTCTTCTATTATCAGGGGACCAAATTAATAGGAGAGGTTGAGGCCCTTCTCTCAGAAGAACTCCGTCGCTTCATCGGATGCTCAGAGGTTGAGGCAAGGGTGATCAGCGGACAGATGGCCAATGCCGCTGTGTTTAGTGGAATCGTGGATTACCTTAATCGATTGGATCGAAGAAGTGAGCCCAGGAGAATTAGAAAGGTGATGAACCACCATATTGGAAGAGGAGGGCATCTGAGCGCTCAGCCCATGGGTGCCTTGAAAGACTTCATTGCGAATGATCCACTCACCGAAAGACCGGCAGCGGTTCCCTTTCCAGTATTGAAAGAGGATCCCTACCGGATTGACCTTGTAAAAACCCGAGAACTATTGGAAGAGCATAAACCCGAATTGGTCATTCTTGGAAAGAGCATGGTGATCTATAAGGAGCCCGTGAGAGAGATTTCTGAGATAATCAAGGGGATGAACCCCAAACCGATTCTCCTGTATGATATGGCTCATGTGTTGGGATTGATCGGGCCCTATTTTCAGGAGCCTTTTAAAGAAGGAGCGGATATCGTTACTGGTTCTACCCATAAGACCTTCTTTGGCACCCAGCGGGGGGTCATTGGGAGTAATATGTCAGAAGGGACAGAGTATGAGGATCTCTGGGAGGCCATCGTCCGTAGGGTCTTTCCTGGAAGTGTGAGCAATCACCACCTGGGCACCCTGGTAGGGCTCTTGCTTGCAGCCTATGAGATGAATGCCTTTCGAGAGGAGTATCAAAAAGCAGTGATTTCTAATGCAAAGGCATTTGCCCATTTTTTAAGAGAGGAGGGATTGACCGTAGAAGGAGATCCGAAAAGAGGGTATACAGAGACCCACCAGGTGATTATAAGAGTAGGCTATGGAAAAGGGCCGATGATGGCTGAGAGGCTGGAGGAAAACAACATCATTGTCAACTACCAGGGAGCACCGGATGATGAGGCCTTTACGACGGCCAGTTGTCTCAGAATGGGGGTACAGGAGATGACCCGGTTTGGAATGAAGGAGGAGGATTTCGGGCAATTGGCCGAGTACATGGCTGAGGTGATGCTCCATGGCCGATCTGTTGCGAAAGAGGTTGCTCAATTCAGAAAAAAATTCACAGAGATGAAATACTGTCTGCCAGATGAGGAGGCGAAATCAATGGTCAAGGGATTGTTGGAATCAATTGTTGGAAAAAACCACATAGAGTATAGTGCGAAGTGTTGATGTTGTGGAGTGGCACAGCTATGATTTTACAGGATTGTCATTCCGGACTTGATCCGGAATCCAGTGTTTTATTTCTGAATACCTCCTTCTGCAGGAATGATAGAACTGGAGGGGATGGTAAAACCGCTACGCTAATGCACCAAGAATTATATTAAAAAAGATTTTTCACCATGCGCCATGCGCTTTGCGAAAGGGGGAAATGGAGATGAAACAGAATGGTCGTTCAGGGAGGTGGATCGTTTTAGTATGTTTCATGGTGATCGTAACAGGGAGCATCTTTTTCTCTTCGGGTTGTACCAGTCCGCCTAAAACCCTTAATCCTTCCATCAAAGGGCCACAAATGATTGTCAATCCAGAGACCCTTCGACTGGGCGTTGCAAAAGTGTTGGATACAAAGATTGTTTTTGAGGGGAGCGGATTTAAACCAAAAGAATCCATCTATATTGAATTGTTAGGGCCCGATCAAACCAAATTGATCGTAGCCGAATCGCTCATCCAACCGGATGGGACCTTTAAAGCCGAAGTGAGCAAGCTTACCAAGATTACCGAAATCCTGAGAGCAGACGCAAACTTTGAGATCGAAAAAAAATATAAAGAATTTGTTATTATCACCCAACCCCCTATTCCAAAGGGGCTTTATACGGCTAAGGTGGTTTGCATGTCCTCCGATATGACGGCAGAGACAAAATTGAATGTAAAAGGCCCTACGATTCTTGATCGCATGAAGGATTTCCTCGGGAAAATGCTGGGGAAGATCCGATACAAGAAATAAGACACAGACACTGCCTTATTTCATTCGGGGGGAGGAGCAATCCATTCTTTAATCGGATGATAGGGGAGTGTCTTTCGTTATTGGCCGCATGTTTGCATCAGGTATTTCCCCTTCGTCGTGAGCACCACCTCATCGTTTTCATTCGTCACTTTGTATGCTAGGGTGACAAGACCTCGTTCGGGGTTTTTGGTCAGGGAGGTATGCTCCACGGTCATTTCGGCTTTGATGGCCTGTCCGGGATATAAGGCCTTGATGAACCGTAATTCTTGGAACTCCACAAGGGCCACCACGTGATCTAACCACCCCGTCTCTTTCACCAGTCCCATGGCTATGGAAAGAATCATGGGCCCAGGGATCAGGCGTTGCTCATGGCCGATCCGTCGGGCTGCCTCATCACTTAAAAACATAGGTAAATGGAGCCCAGAAATATCTAAGAAAGCCTCAAGGTCCATTGACGTGATTTTCTTTTCAGGGGTTACGGTTCGTTTTCCTACAATAAAATCTTCGAAATACATACAGAATGCTCCCATATTGGACTATATGACTTCACCTCAAACTCACGCGGATGGAACCTAAGGGGAAAATATTAAGGCATTTGGATTGGGAAAGGGGGTTTTATTTGATTATCTCAGGTTTGCGTCGTCTCTTTTCAGCCACTTTTAACCGGGCCAAAGAACGACGCAGAGCGGCTTCTGCTGCAGCCGCCTCCACACTGAGGGGGGCTGCCTTCATCGTTTCTTCTGCACGGCGTTTGGCCTCCTCTGCACGGGCGATGTTGATTTCATCCGCTCGTTCACAGGCATCGGCGAGGATAATGACTTTATCAGGTCGGACTTCGAGGAACCCACCACTGATCGCAAGATACTCCTCTTCTTTTCCCTTCCGAATCATTAAATCCCCAGGCTGAAGCATGGTCATCAAAGGAGCATGGTGAGGAAGGATTCCTAATTGCCCCTCTATCCCCCAGGCCACCACGGCATCGACCTCATCGGAGTAAACCATTCTTTCAGCCGTTACAATCTCCAATTTGAGTGTAGCCATCGGAAGATTACCCTTTCATCTTTTTCGCTTTTTCCACAGCTTCATCAATGGTGCCGACCATATAGAAAGCCGCCTCAGGGAGATCATCATGTTTCCCTTCTAAGATTTCCTTAAACCCTCTCACCGTTTCCTTAATGGGAACATATTTTCCAGGTGTCCCAGTAAAATGTTCAGCCACATGGAATGGCTGGGAGCAGAATCTCTGAATCTTTCTGGCCCTGGCCACGGTCAGCTTATCTTCCTGACTTAACTCCTCGATTCCTAAGATAGCAATAATATCCTGTAATTCTTTATACCTCTGCAGGGTCGCCTGAACCCCACGAGCCACTCGATAGTGTTCTTCACCGACAATCAGTGGGTCGAGAATACGGGAGGTTGAGGCCAGAGGATCTACGGCAGGATAAATTCCCAATTCAGCGATTGAGCGCTCCAGGGCTACCACTGCATCCAGATGTCCGTAGGTCGCCACAATGCCTGGATCGCTGTAATCATCCGCAGGCACATAGATCGCCTGAAAAGAGGTGATGGAACCCTTCTTTGTAGTGGTGATCCTTTCTTCCAGTTCTCCAACATCGGTTCCAAGAGTGGGTTGATAGCCGACTGCAGAGGGCATGCGTCCAAGAAGGGCTGAAAGTTCCATATTGGCAAGGACGTAGCGGTAGATATTGTCAACGAAAAGTAACACATCTTGGCCTTCAATATCTCGGAAATACTCTGCAATCGTTACCCCCGTCAGAGCGACACGGGAACGAACCCCAGGGCTTTCATTCATTTGACCAAAGACCATCACCGTTTTGTCCATCACCCCCGAACGTTGCATTTCAAGCCAGAGGTCGTTTCCCTCGCGGGACCTTTCTCCCACCCCAGCAAAGACAGAGAAGCCTCCATGTTCTGCAGCGATGTTACGGATGAGTTCCATGATGATGACGGTTTTGCCTACGCCAGCACCCCCATAGGCACCGATTTTCCCCCCCCTTGTAAAGGGAGTGATCAGGTCCATCACCTTGAGTCCTGTTTCAAGCATCTGGGGAACGGTCTCCTGCTCCGTCAAAGGGGGAGGGGGCCGATGGATAGGCCATCTTTCCTGGGTCTTTACCTCCCCCAATCCATCAATGGGTTCCCCAAAGACGTTGAAGAGCCTTCCCAGGGTGGCACGTCCAACAGGGACAGTGATGGGACTCCCCATATCGATTGCGTCTGCCCCCCTTCTTAAGCCATCCGTGGTCGTTAAGGCAATCCCTCGGACCCATTTGTTTCCAATATGGGATTGAGCCTCTACAATGACCTTCGTCCCATTCATAGGGATTTCGATGCCATTATAGATGGCTGGCAATTGATCCTGGGGGAACTCCATATCTACCACTGTGCCTATGACCTGAACAACCTTCCCTTTTGCCATATTCTACTCCTTGCTCTTTTAAATCTGGATCTTTTCCACCTTGGTTGAATGAAGGGATTCAGGGGGACTAAGGGCCAAGGATTCAAGTGAAATCCTATGTCCTTGACTCCCTCGACCCTTTGATCCCTTATAGATCTCCCTATATCGTTAAGGCTTCGGCTCCTCCGCTGATGTCACAGATTTCTTTGGTAATCATCTCTTGTCTTGCTTTATTAAGAGAGAGGGTTAAAGTCTTAATCAACTCCTCTGCGTTATCGCTTGCATTCCGCATGGCCACCATTCTGGCCGATTGTTCGCTGGCGATTAGTTCAAGAATCGCATGGTAGACTTCCATCTCCACAAATCGTGGAAGCAATTCATTTAATACTTCGAAAGGATCGGGTTCAAAAATATATTCGGCTACCTGCCCAGGAGGTAGAGTTGCAGGTTCAATCGGAAGGAGGACTTCAAGGGTTGGTTTCTGAACCATCGTTGAAACAAAACGGGGATAGGCCAGATAGACCAGATCGACTTCCCCCTGGGTATAATCCTCAATCACCACCTTGGAGATGGGCAGGGTGTCCCTCATGGTGGCGCGGTCGCTGATCCCAACAAATTCGGCCCGGACATTGAGTCTGGAGATGCGGGCAAATGCACGGGCTTTTCTCCCTACGGTAATCACATTCACCGGAACATTCTTTTTTAGAATAAACTCGCCCACCAGTCGGTTTAAATTTGTGTTGAGCCCACCACATAATCCACGGTCTGTCCCCATATGAACAATAGCAATCCTTTTGACCTGACGCCTCTGAAGCAGTGGAACAATCCTTCCTTTAATTCGGGGCTCAATCGCCAGGTCTGCAATCACCTCACGAATCTTTTCTGCATAGGGTCGACCTTCGAGGGCGCGTTGTTGTGTCCTCCTCATCTTGGCGGTGGCCACCATCTCCATGGCCCTGCAGATCTTCACCGTTCCCTGAATGCTTCGAATTCGACGTCTTAAGGCCTGAATGCTTGGCATCTTTTAACTCTTATAGGTTGGGGGTTTGTTTTTTAAATTCGGTAATTGCCGCTTTTAGAAGTTCTTCGGTTTCGGGTTTTATTTCATACTCGGTATTAATTCTTTTCTCAATCTCGGGATGGTTCATTTCCATGAAACGATGGAATTTCTCCTCCCAGGAGATCACCTTCTCCACCGGAACATCATCAAGATAGCCATTAGTCACTGCATAGAGAATGCTCGCCTGTTTGCCAAGAGACATGGGGGATTGGGTTGGTTGTTTTAGGACCTCTGTAATCCGTCGGCCCCGCTCTAATTGATCACGGGTCGCCTTATCTAACTCCTCGCTTCCAAATTTTGCAAAGGCCTCCAGTTCACGAAATTGGGCCAATTCCAGGCGGAGCCTTCCGGCTACCTGTCTCATCGCTTTCCGTTGGGCGGATCCTCCAACTCTTGAAACCGAAAGTCCTACGTTAATGGCAGGACGGATACCTGCATTGAAGAGGTCGGGTTCCAGATAGATCTGACCATCTGTAATCGAAATAACATTGGTGGGGATGTAAGCAGAGATATCTCCTAATTGGGTTTCAATGATGGGCAAGGCCGTGAGCGAACCACCTCCATATTGGGGAGCAAGTTTAGCCGCCCTCTCCAAAAGGCGGCTGTGAAGGTAGAAGATATCTCCTGGATAAGCCTCCCTTCCTGGAGGACGTCTGAGCAGAAGAGAGAGTTGTCGATAAGCCCAAGCATGTTTATAAAGATCATCATAGAGGATAAGGGCATCTTTCCCCTGTTCCATGAATTCTTCTCCCATCGCACAACCCGCATAGGGAGCAATATACTGAAGTGGGGCAGGATCAGAGGCATCTGCTTCCACTACAATCGTATATTCCATAGCGCCATACTTTTCGAGTATGGCAATAGCCTGGGCAACCTTGGAGGTTTTCTGCCCGATCGCCACATAGATGCAGATCATATTTTGGCCTTTCTGGGCAATGATCGTGTCCAGGACAATGGCCGATTTTCCCGTAAAGCGGTCGCCAATGATCAACTCCCGTTGTCCACGACCAATCGGGATCATACTATCGATGGCTTTAATACCTGTCATGACTGGAGTGTCCACAGGACTTCTCTTCGTCACATCAGGTGCCACCCTCTCAATTGGACGGGTTTTTTCTGTTTTTATGGGTCCTTTGCCGTCTAAGGGACGGCCTAAGGGATCCACCACCCTTCCAATCAGGGCTTCCCCAACCGGAACTTCAACCACTCGGCCAGTGGCCTTCACTTCATCCCCTTCTTTTATCTTACTACAATCGCCAAGGATAACTGCTCCGACATTATCTTCCTCGAGATTGAGGGCGAGACCTGTGATCTCGTGAGGAAATTGAATCAGCTCATTATAGGCGACTTGATTGAGGCCATGGATTCGGGCAATCCCATCCCCTACTTCAATGACTGTTCCCACATTGGTTACGCTAATGGCTGCGCCAAAACGCTCGATCTGTTCTTTAATGACTGCCACAATATCATGTTCTCGGGTTGCCATCTTCATCCCTCTCCTATCTCAAGAAGTCAAAGGTCAAAAGGTAAAGGGTTAAAATGCCTGCTTTGTTAAAGGGCTACGGTATTTTCCCTTAAAGATTTTTCACCTTAACCCATTGACCTTTGACCAAACTGGCTTCCTTCCCTTTACCTTCAAACTCACATCAATTTCTATCGGCCTGCTTCCACCAGACTCTTTTTTAAACTCTCTAATCTCTGACGGATGCTTCCATCAATTAGAAGGTCACCGACCCGGGCAACAAATCCTCCAATAATGGAGGGATCCACCCTGTGATCGACGACCACTTTTCGTTCCATCAATTTTCCAAGACCTATCGCAATAGAGTTTCTCTCCTCATCGCTAAGGGGGACGGCGGCAATCACCTTGGCCCGTTCCACCCCTCGATGGGCGTCGAGGAGGGAAAGATATTGGCGGTAGATATCCCTAATAAGCCTCAGCGCGCCCTTGTGGACAAGGAGAAGGGTTAGATTCATCGCAAGAGGATGGATTTCTCCTAAGCGTTGGAAAAGAAGTTCTTTCTTGGTCTCAAAAGGGAGCCTCGGACTTTCGAGCAGGGCCATGAACTCTTCGTCAGTGCTTATCTCGAGAATTTTCTCCAAAGCCTCCTGCCACTTTTCCAGTTCATTTTTTTCCAAAGCCAATTCAAAAGCGGCTTGGGCGTATCGTTTTCCAGAACCGATTCTTGGCATCTCTTTTTCTTATAAGAGGTCAACTCTTTTTGAAAACCGTGCTCTGTTGAAGCGTCTCTTCAATCAGTTTTCGATGTTTCTCTTTGTCCAGGGTCTCTTGAATCACTTTTTCAGCGGCCGCTATAGCAATCTCTACAAACTCCTTCCGCAGGTGATCGACAATCTTCTCCCGTTCCGATTCTAACTCTACCCGAGTCCGCTCAATCATTGCCTGCGCCTGTTTGGTTGCCTCTTCCCTTGATTCCTCCTTCAGTCTTTCCCCAGTTTGAAGGGCCTGACTGATAAGGGCCTGGGCCTCTTGACGTCCCTGATCGATCTGTTTTTGAACTTCTACCCTGGCCTGTTCATACTCCCTTTTGGTTAACTCAGCCAATTCCATCGCCTCCTGAGTCCTTCGCGCCCTTTCATCCAGCATCTTCAAGACAGGCTTATAGAGAAAGAGGCGCAGAAGAACAAGAAGTACAATGAAATTGATGATAAATACGACCAACAGCGGTAAATTAATACCAAGACTGGCGAAACCTCCCATACGGTCCTCTTTAGTGATGGATAGTCAGGAGAGGTCGTTCTCCTGAAGGTCTATCCCCGCAGGACAAGAAATGTCACAAGTCCTGCCATGGAAAATACCAGTAGCACAATTGTAATCATGATGAGCGCCAAACTAATGGGTAACCCACCGCCTCCGTTGTCCATGATGGCACCTCCTTATTTGACAACCATTGCTAAGATGATGCAGACGATCAACACGTAAATTCCGATGGCCTCAGCGAGCGCCCCGATCAAAATCATGTTGGTGAGGATCGCTCCACGCGCTTCAGGATTTCGGCCCAAGGATTGCATGGCTGAAAACCCGATCAACCCCAATGCCAATGCGGGTCCAAAGAAACCTAACCCTGCGGCCAAGCCGATCACTAACATCTTCATCACTTCCGGTGTCATAGGTCATCCTCCTTTCCTCTATAGATTAGTGTTCTCCTTCGTGCGGTGACACGGCAATCGTTCCGAAGACTAAGGTTAATCCGGAAAAGATCAGAGCCTGAATCAATCCGATCAATAGCTCTAAGCTATAAAAAGGGATCGTAAAGATTAAAGGGATTAAAAAGCATGAGACCAGGATCAGGATTTCTCCTGCGGTCATGTTTCCGAAAAGACGGAAGGTAAAACTGAGCATCCGGGTCAGATGGCTGAATATTTCGAGAACACCCACAAACATGTTGATGAATCCAAACACGATGTTCATGGGGGCTGTCTTAATCTTTCCAGTAAAGAGTTCCTTCAGTCCTTGTAAAAACTGGCGAAGGTTAATAAACTCTCCGAGATAACGAAAACTTCCAACTGCCCTCATCCCCCAACTCTCAACAAAGAAGAACGACATCAGGGCGATGGAGAGTGGAACATTGATATCCGTGTTGGCGGCCCGGAAGAGGGCAACAAATTCATGCTCATGATGGATCCCGATCGTCCCAAAAAAGGGGAGAAGGGCAAGATAGGCATTTGAGATGACATAGATGAAGATCGTTGCCACCCCAGGGAAAAGCATCCGAGCGTGTTTCTTCCCCGCAACACTTTCAACAAAATTGAGCAACCCCTCCACAATCACCTCTCCCATGGCCTGACGTCTGTTTGGGATCAGTTTCATCTTTCGGGTCAAGAAGATCGATAAAAGGACCAATACCAGCATGGTAAACCACGAAGCGATAAGGGTGTTGGTGATCACAAAGGTGCCCACATGAAGGAGAGGTTCAGCCGGAAGGGCGACATGGGGTCTTGGAACTTTGAAGATTGCAGGGGGTTCTTTCCCCAGGAAACTCGACCCAAGGGGACCGAAGATTAAACCCACTCCAAAAAGAAGGAGGACGGGGAGAAAGAAGAGGATAAGAATTTTTAGTCGACCTCTACCCATTCTTTTGATTCTGTTTCGACTCCTTCCTAATTCTTTCTTCTTCAGCCTGATAACGAAGTAGCATTCTCAATAGTCCAGCAAAAGCAACGACTGTTCCTACCCCAAGTCCAATAAAGGTAAATAAGGGGCGTTTATTGAGTATTTCCGGTCGATCAAGCCAGTAGCCAATTCCGACAGGCACGATCAAACTCAAGGCCACATACCACCCGACCGTAAGTAAAAATTGAAGGGGCCTTACCCACTCTTTCAGAGATCCCTCCAAAGGCGGTTAGGCAAATAGGCATTTGCCCCCTTATTTAGGGTTTGCTTAAAGTTTCTAATTGGGAGCAGTAAAATGTGAATTAGTTAACATACAATAAAAAGGTTGTCAATGGTTTTTTTAGCAAATAGTTTCAAGCAGTTAGATGGTTTCCCTGGTGAGGGGCAATTTGAATATTCTCTTCCTTCGTAAGGCACCCTTCCATCTTACATTGACCCTCAAGGATTCCACCTTCGTTGACAATGAGGATTGGGGTGAAGAGGCTTCCAAAGGCTTTTCCTTTGGCATGGATTTCCAATCGATCTTTTACGTAGATCTCCCCTTCCACAAGACCATTGATAATGAGGGTATTTACCTCCACCTTTCCCCTGACCACTGCGGTTTCGCCAACGATCAAGGTCCCACTTTTAAAGATCTCACCTTCAAACCTCCCCTCCAATCGAAAAATCCCTTCAAATGTCATCTTTCCTTCAAACACGGTCTCCTTTCCCAAAAAGGCGCTAATCTCTTCAGAGGGAGGAGGGAGTTTGGAGGGGGTCTTGGCAAATAGTGTTTTTCCTCCTAACATCGGGAACTCCTTTTTTCGGATTTCAAATTTTTTATTCTCCTATCATCGTTTCGATGATCCTTTTTAGGTCTTCATTCGAATAGTACTCAATTTCAATCTTTCCTCTCTTTCCCTTTGGAATAATGCGAACCTTTGTCCCCAGAAATTTTCTTAGAGAATCTTGGAAACTGAGAAGGAGGCTTTCCAATTCTCCCCTTTTGGTTGAGAAAGAAGTCTTCCTCTGTTTTTCTGACCATCGTCGGGCCAGGACTTCTGCCTCCCTCACGGAGAGGTTATTTTTAATGATGAGGAAACAGAGTTCTTTCTGTTTCTCCTTTGATTCCAGGCTCAGGATGGCCCGGGCATGTCCAGAGGTGATCCGATTTTTCAGGATTTCGTTTTTAATCTCAGGAGGAAGTTTTAAAAGGCGGAGGGAATTGGTGATGGTGGTTCGATCCTTTCCCAGTCGAATGGCCAGATCTCCCTGACTGAGACCAAATTCTTCAATTAACCGTTTAAAGGCCTCTGCCTCCTCAATGGGGTTGAGGTCCTCCCTCTGGAGGTTTTCGATAAGAGAGATTTCCATGGCCTCTCGGGCATCCCCCTCTTTGAGTAAGACCGGAACCTCCTTCAACCCTGCCTTCTGGGCTGCTCTCCATCGCCTCTCTCCTACGATCAGTTCATACCCCTGATCGACCCTTCGGACGAGGAGGGGTTCGAGAATTCCCTTCTCTTTGATGGATTCTGCGAGTTCCTGAAGTTTCGCTTCATCAAAATACTTTCTGGGTTGAGACCGGTTAGGGATGATTTCTTCAATCCCACAGTAAAAAAACTTTTTAGGTTCCTCCTCCCCTAATTCCGGAAGAAGGGCTCCTAACCCTTTTCCTAAAGCCATTTTTTTAGTCGCCATCTTTTCTTCCATGATCCATGATTTCTTGGGCTAAATTTAAATAACTCTCAGCCCCCCTCGAATGAATATCATATAAAAGGACAGGTTTCCCGTGGCTGGGAGCCTCGCTTAGCCTAATGTTTCGGGGGATGATCGTCTTAAATACCTTATCCTTAAAGTGATTTCTCACCTCATTGGCCACCTGGTGGGAGAGATTGTTCCGGGTATCAAACATGGTGAGTAAAATCCCCTCGATCTGGAGTTTCGGATTAAGGGACTGTTTGATCAGGCGAATCGTCTTGAGGAGATGGCCTAAACCTTCGAGGGCATAGTATTCGCACTGGAGGGGGATGATGACAGAATGGGCAGCGGTCAAGGAGTTAATGGTCAAAAGGCCCAAGGAGGGTGGACAGTCGATGAGGATATAATCATAGTCTGCCTCCACTTCTTTGATGAGATGCTCTAACCTCCGCTCTCGGTCTCTTTCCTGGATTAATTCCACTTCTGCTCCGATTAGGTCCATATTGGAGATCACCACATCCAAATAGGCCAGGCAGGTCTTCTGAATCATCTCACGAAGGCCAGAACCTCGAAGCAAGGCCTGATAGATCGTGCCATTAGAGGGCTCTTTGCTGAAACCCATTCCGCTGGTGGAGTTCCCTTGAGGGTCGATGTCTATAAGAAGGACTTTTTTTTCAGCCACCGCAAGGGAGGCAGAGAGATTGACAGCAGTGGTGGTCTTCCCAACTCCTCCTTTTTGATTGGCGATACAGATGACTCTCCCCATAGAGTTTCTCATGGAAGGGTAAAGGAAGCAGGTTTTGTTCTTCCCTCATCCCTTGATTCAAACTCTATTCTTTATATCATAAAAAAGGGGTGGATGAAAAGACTAAACTTATTGCTTTTCAAACAGGAGGAGGGTCTTTTGAAGAGAGCTGAAAGGAAGGTTAAACGAAACAGTTTTTTTCAGTCGGTAGGAGAGGACATCTCCTTCCGTGAGTCGCTCAATTTCTTTATCCCTTAGCCTTCCTTTCATGGCCATGACCACCCCTCTTTCTTTTAGAAAAGGAAGGCTCAGGCCGAGCAGAGTGCGAAGATCACAGAAGGCCCTTGCGATCACCCCATCGAATCTTTCTTGGTAATTTTGAAGGATTGCTTTGTCTTGGACCCGACCATGAATGGCCTCTATTCCCTTGAGACCGAGCAGACGAAGAATATGTCTTTGAAAATCGACCTTTTTTCGGACCGAATCGATTAGGGTAATCTCTAACTCAGGCCGGACGATTTTTAATGGAATTCCGGGGAAACCTGCTCCAGAGCCCATATCAAGAAGAGAGGGAATCTCAGGAAGGAAGGGGACGACCGAGAGGGAATCGAGAAAATGCTTCAGGACAACCCCTCTTTCCGAGCGAATGGCCGTGAGGTTAATCTTCTGATTCCACTTCAGAAGTTCTCGGAGATAAAGGGCAAAGGTTTCTATGGTCTTCTCCTCCAGATGGATTCCAAAAGTTTTTGCCCCTTCTTTCAGAAGCTCTCTATTCCCTCTCTCCATAAAAGGAGTCATATCACAAATATTTTCTCTTATAAAGAGGGTGATCTGTTAGGTCTTTCAAAGAGCCTTTATCCATGCAGGAGCCCCAAGTGTTGTGGCCTCGTTAGGGAAGGTCTCAGATGATTCCACCGTCAAGGTCATGAGGGAATTCTATCAAAATATAAAAACTCTCTCAAAAGCAGAAGCCCTTCGTCAGGCTCAGCTGGACTTAATGAGATCTACAGTCCATATTACGATAACCCCAACAGGAGGAGAGGGGAGTCCATCTCCGCAGAAATTGACTGAAGAGGTGGAGTGTTTCCATCCCTTCTTCTGGGCTCCCTTTATATTATTGGGGGATTGGAGGGAAGCCGGGCGAGCCATTAAAAATTCTTTTGACTTCCTCCTCGATTCAGATATAATTGATTTGTTATTTTTATCCTCTCTTCAAAAGGAAAGGAACCCTCCTATGATGATTCGACTGATAACAATCGTTTTGGTGATTTTGGTAACCGCATTGCCTGCCTCCGCTCAACTCGACCGGATCTTTAAGGGGCTGGGGATAGGGGAGAAGGGCAGTGGACTAAGCGATGCAAAAATTGGTTCAGGTCTAAAAGAGGCACTCCGGATAGGCACCGAGAATGCAGTCAAACTCACCGGGAGGACCGATGGGTACTTTCTGAACCTGGCGATCAAGATCCTGATGCCTGAAAAATTGAGGAGTTTTGAAAAAGGGTTGAGGGCCGTGGGTTATGGGGCCCAGGTAGATGACTTCATCTTGAGCATGAATCGTGCTGCAGAGAGGGCCGCTCCTTTTGCCAAACAGATCTTCTGGGATGCCATTGGGGAGATGACCTTTGAGGATGTTAGAAAAATCTTATCCGGACACGAAACCGCAGCCACGGATTATTTTAAGGGTAAGACCACTAACAGGCTCACCGAGATATTTAAGCCCATTGTGTCCAAAGCGATGAATGAGGTGGGCGTGACCCGGCAATACAAAGAACTGGTAGGACGTTATGAGAAAATTCCCTTCGTGAAGAGGGAGACACTTGACCTCGACCAGTATGTCGTCACCAAGGCCCTCGATGGATTATTCCACATGGTCGGAGAAGAAGAGAGAAAAATTCGGAAAGATCCCACGGCTCGGACCACCGAATTGTTAAAAGAAGTGTTTGGGAAATAGAAGAATTTATTAAAAGGGGGGTGTCTATTCTATCGGTTAACGGGAAGAGTTGAAGTGAAATAAAAAACGCTTCAATGTTCTTTTATGGAGGTTGGAATGAAGCGTCTAAAAAAAATCATTATTGGATTGGTTCTTTTTTTTCTCCTCTTTACCCTTTTTGGTTTTTTCATCTTTCCCCTCATCCTTAAATCAATTTTGGTCAACAAACTATCAGAAGCCCTCCATCGCGAAGTCACCCTCGATCAGATCAAAGTCAATCCTTATGCTCTTTCCCTGACGGCGAGAGGCCTATTGGTGAAAGATCTGGGAAGTGCGGAGACGTTTATCTCTTGTGAAGAGATCTTCTTAAATCTTCAGAGCCTTTCTGCCCTAAAGATGGCTCTTGTCCTAAAAGAGGTGAGGTTCACGAAGCCTTACCTCAAGGTCGTCTACCATCGGGATAAGACCTATAACTTTTCTGATTTGCTGAAGAAAGAGGCTAAACCAGAGGAGAAAGAAAAGGGGAAGCCCCTGAGGTTTTCCCTGAGTAACATTAAGATAGAAAATGGAAGCATCGATTTTTTGGATGAACCCCACCAAACGAAACATACTGTGAGAGAGTTGCATATTGGCATCCCTTTCATTTCGAATATTCCTGCCTATATCCAAACCTATGTTCAGCCAGCCTTTTCTGCCAAAATTAATGAGACTCCTTATTCCATTCAGGGCCAGACCAAACCTTTTCACGATAGCCTCGAGAGTTCCTTTGATATTAACATCAAAGACCTTGACCTTCCTTATTACCTTGCCTACCTTCCGCTGAAAATGAATTTGAAAATACGATCCGCCTACCTGGATACCCAGTTGAAGATTTCGTTCCTCCAATCCAAGGAGAAGAAACCCTCTGCAACCGTTTTGGGAAATCTCGCTTTGAAAAAAATAGTGGTGGAGGATGGACAGAATCATTCCCTATTGAACCTTCCTCTATTTTCAATTATCCTTGCTCCTTCAGAGCCACTCTCCAAAATCATCCATTTATCAAAAGTCTTCATTCAATCCCCTGAGTTGACCCTAAGGCGAGATGAGAAAGGAGCGCTGAATGTCCAATCCCTGCTCCCTGAAGCGAAAGAGAAGGAACCTCCCACTGAAAGGGAATCTGAGCCCTCCATGCCCCTTTCCCTGGAGATTGACGAGGTCCATCTGACAGGTGGAAAGGTTTCATTCGCTGACCTCTCGCTCAGTAAACCCTTCAAAACGACCTTCACTCCAATCGAACTTAAAATTGACCACTTCAGTAATGGCAAGGGGAAAAAATCTGCCTGCTTCCTTTCCCTCCTGAGCGAGGCGAAAGAGGCGATCAAGTTAAAGGGAGATTTTTCAGTAGACCCCCTTTCCGGAGAAGGAACTTTGGAAATCAAATCTGTCCCGCTAAAGAAATATTCCCCGTACTATCAGGATAAAATCCTCTTCGATATCGAGGAAGGAAATCTCGATCTATCCACTCGCTATAAATTCTTAAAAGGTGAAAAAGAACCGGAGATATCCCTATCCAAACTCTCTCTTCTTCTTAAGAGCCTTCGGCTTAAAAGGCCGGAGGAGAATGCTGAATTCCTTAAAATTCCTAACCTTTCCCTCAAAGAGACCGAATTGGAACTTTCGAAAAAGGAGGTGAAGGTAGGTCTCTTTTCTACTCAGAACGGGGAACTCTCTATCAAACGTCTTAAGAATGGGGAGATCGATCTCCTCAAACTCACCCCTCCTTCGACCCCATCAAACGAAACACGAGAAACCATAAAATCGACGAAGAAACTAAAAGACAAAGAAAAACCTTGGCTTATCTTCCTTAAAACCATGTCTGTGGATCATTATCAATTTATCGTGGAAGACCAAACTCCGACTGAACCGGTGACCCTGAGGGTTCAGAATCTGAATCTAAAAGGGGAAGCCATCTCAACGGCTAAGAATAGCAAAGGGAAGATTCAACTCTCTCTTCTGCTCAATGAGAAGGGAAGCCTCTCTACCACAGGAACCATAGGGGTCGATCCATTGGCAGCGGATTTGAAGTTGGAACTCAAAGGAATTGAAATCATTCCGTTCCAATCGTATTTTACAGATCAGATAAAAATTACTGTGACCGGGGGTTCTATTTCCACTGCAGGCCATCTCTCCTTCACCTCTGATGAGAAGAAGGAGATGAAATTCAATTACAAAGGGGATGCCTCTTTAGACCATTTTTCCTCCATTGATAAACTGAAAGGGGAAGACCTGCTGAAACTGGAATCCCTTTCTCTAAGTGGTCTTAATGTAAGCCACTCCCCTATCTCGATTAACCTGAAGGAGGTCTCTTTAAGGAATTTCTTTGCTCGTTTGTGGATTACGCCAGAAGGCAAAATCAATCTCCAGGAGATCCTAAGGACTGAGGAATCGAAATCAGAGCCCCCTCCCTCTTCCCCACAAGTGAAGCCAGAGATTCCAGGAGAGGGAAAAGAGCCAAAGAGGGAGATTCAGATTGATCAGGTCACTCTTCAAGGAGGGAGGGTTGAGGTTTCGGACCGATCGGTCAAACCCGAGTTCTCGATGAGCCTCTCCGAGATCGGAGGGAAGATCTCCGGGCTTTCCGCGGAAGAGAATACCACTGCAGAGGTTCACCTTCACACAAAAATCAATGAATATGCTCCCTTGGAGATTACGGGCAAAATCAACCCTCTAAGGGAGGACCTATACATCGACTTAAAGGCCAGGTTGAAAGACTTAGACCTCAGCCCTGCCACCCCCTATTCTGGGAAATATGTGGGCTATACGGTTGAGAAGGGTAAACTCTCCTTCGATTTGAAATATCTTATTGTGAAGAGAAAGCTTGACTCCCAGAATCAAATCTTTATCGACCAGTTCACTTTTGGCGATAAAGTGGAAAGCCCGGATGCAACCAAGTTGCCTGTTAAACTGGCTGTCGCCCTTCTGAAGGACAGAAAGGGAGAGATCAAGTTGGACCTCCCTGTAACAGGAAGTTTGGATGATCCGAAATTCAAAGTGTGGCGAGTCATCCTGCAAATCCTCGTAAACCTGATTGAAAAGGCGGCCACCTCTCCTTTTTCTCTTCTTGGGGCCATATTCGGAGGGGGGGAAGAATTAAGCTATGTGGAGTTTGATTTCGGGAGCACGGCCGTGACGGAATCGAGCGCCAAGAAACTTCAAACCCTTGCGAAAGCCCTCCATGACCGACCCTCCCTAAAGTTGGATCTTGAGGGCCATGTCGATATGGAGAAAGACAAGGAGGGGTTTAAACAATATTTGTTTCAGAGAAAGGTCAAAGCCCAGAAATTAAAAGAGATGGTGAAGAAGGGTTTGCCGTCTCTACCGGTGGACGAGATTAAGATCGAACCTGCTGAATATGGAAAATATCTGAAGATGGCTTATAAAGAGGAGAAATTCCCAAAACCCAAAAATATCATTGGAATGGCAAAGGATTTACCTGTTCCGGAAATGGAAAAATTGATGCTCACCCATCTCGAGCCCACTGAAAGTGATTTGAGAACCCTTGCCTCTCAACGAGCGATGAAGGTGAAAGATACCCTTGTGAAATCTGGATTGGTCGAACCTGAAAGAGTCTTTATCCTTGAACCCAAATCGCTCTCCCCAGAGAAGAAGGATAAGGTGAAGGACAGCCGAGTGGATTTAAAACTGAGATAAAAAATTTTACCTGAAGAGGAGGAACCTTCGATGCTAAAAGAGTTTAAAGAATTTGCAATGCGGGGAAATGTGATTGACATGGCAGTGGGAATCATTATCGGGGCAGCCTTTGGCACGATCGTCAATTCACTGGTTCAAGATGTGATTATGCCCCCCATCGGTCTGCTTCTTGGAAATGTCGATTTTTCCAACATCTTTGTCGTTCTGAAAGAAGGGAAGGTTGCTGGTCCCTATGCTTCTTTGTCAGCCGCTAAATCCGCAGGGGCCGTGACCATCAATTTCGGGGTCTTCGTCAACACCCTCATCAGCTTCATCATTGTGGCTTTCGCTGTTTTCCTTCTTGTGCGAACCGTGAACCAACTTAGACGTCAGGAAGCCCCCCCTGCTCCTACCACCAAAGAATGTGTCTACTGTTTCTCGAAGATACCGATTCAGGCCATCCGATGTCCACACTGCACTTCTGAACTGAAGACGTGATAGACCGTTCAAGGGGAAAAATCTGATGCTTTCTCAAATGATCCAATTTTTCAATTCTGGAATCTGGGAAATTCGTTTAAAAGACCTTCATCCGATAAAAGCGCTTGGGGTCAGATATCTTCGGGTCTTTCTTTTGGCCTCCCAAGAATTTTTAAGAGATCGTTGTCATCGGACGGCTTCGGTGTTGACCTATTATTCTCTGCTCAATGTGGTTCCGGTGGTGGCCGTGGCCTTTGCCATCGCCAAAGGGTTCGGGCTTGAAAAATTCATTGAAAAACAGATCCTCCAGATGGCTGACAAAGCCAATTGGCAAGCAGATATTACCCAGCAAATCCTGATGTTTTCCAACAAACTCCTGGACCAGGCAAAGGGAGGGATCATCGCAGGGGTTGGCGTGGTTATCCTCTTCTGGACGGTGATTTCTATCCTTGGGAAGATTGAGGAATCGCTCAATCACATCTGGGAGGTGAAAAGGGGAAGAACCCTAGTTAGAAAATTTAGTGATTATATCGCCCTGATGGTCTTCGCCCCTGTTCTGCTGGTTGTCTCCAGCAGTGCCACCGTCTTGGTTGCGAGCCAGGCAAAATTGGTCATGAGTAAAATCGCTTTTCTGGGAATATTTAGCCCAATTCTCCTGTTCTTTCTCAACCTCTTGCCCTATGTCTCCATCTGGGTTTTATTAACCATGCTCTATCTGGTCATGCCCAATACCCATATCCCCATTAAATCCGCTCTCATTGGCGGAATTTCTGCAGGAACAATTACCCAGATCGTTCAATGGTTATATATTAAATTCCAGATCGGGGCCGCCCAATATGGGGCCATTTATGGGAGTTTTGCCGCCTTGCCCCTCTTTTTGGCCATGCTTCAAATCAGTTGGATGATCGTTCTTTTTGGAGCCGAAGTTTCTTATGCCAATGAACATTATGAAACGTATGGGTTTCATCCGGACTATTCTCGATTAAGCATTGCCTCCAAGAGAAAACTTGCTCTTGAGATCTTTCATCTGTTGGCCAAGAGGTTTTCTCAAAGAGAGAAGCCATTAACCGCTCTGACGATTTCAAACATTTTAGAAATTCCAGTTCGCCTGGTCCGACAACTCCTCAATGAACTCATTGAGGTGGGGCTAGTCGTTGAAACGGTGACCGGGAGCAAACGAGAGGTCACCTATCAGTTAGGAAGACCCATTGAAACCCTAACCGTCAAAGAGGCGCTCGATGCCTACGACCACCGAGGGATGGTCACAGATTCATTTCATCATCCCCAGGAAGGAGAGAAAATTTTAAATTGTTTAAAAAACCTTTCCGAAGTGATTGAGAAGGCTCCTGGAAATGTACTGATTAAAGAGATTTGAGAAATCCAAAGGGAGATTGCATCGAACTAAATCTCTAAAGCCTCTTTCCTCCTTTTTATCTTTTGACCTCAAGAATCCTTTCTGTTAAAATGCTTTCATCTTTTCTCAGGGGTTGAAGCATCATATAACGATCGTGCTCTTTTTATCGAAGGGCGAAATTGGATATCCGGCCCTCAAGGTTCTTGAAGCGAGCATCGATCATTATAAGCACTAATTATTATAGTTTCTTTATGACAAAGGAAAAAACTCATTTTGTCTGTCAGACCTGTGGATATCAGGCTCCCAAGTGGTTGGGCAAATGTCCGGGATGCCAAGAGTGGAACACCTTTGTTGAAGAAAGGATCGTGCAGGAGAAGGTTTCTCAGAGGGATTTTCTCGGCTTTGAAATAGACTCTCTTCCGGTTCCGATTACGGAAGTCAAAACTGAGGAAAAGGGGAGGCTCGCCATTGGAATTGGAGAGTTGGACCGTGTGTTAGGGGGCGGGATTGTTTCAGGTTCGGTGGTCCTGGTTGGAGGAGATCCAGGTATTGGAAAGTCCACCCTCCTTCTTCAGATGATGGATCGATTGGCCTCAAAAGGGTTGAGGGTTCTCTATATCTCTGGCGAGGAATCCCTCCAACAGACGAAGATGAGGGCAGATCGATTGGGAGTCTCCTCAAGAAACCTTTTGGTGGTCTCTGAAACCTCTCTGGAAAAGGTCTTCCAGGACATTCAGACCCTAAGGCCCATCACCGTGGTGGTGGATTCCATTCAGACCCTTTCCTGCTCTGAAATTCCCTCTCCACCGGGGTCCATCAGTCAGGTGAGAGAGGCCTCGAGCCGGTTAATCTATTTAGCCAAACATCTCTCCATCCCCATCTTTCTCATCGGACATGTGACCAAGGAGGGTTTTATAGCAGGGCCAAAGGTCTTGGAACATATGGTGGACACCGTTCTCTATTTTGAAGGCGAAGCCAACCATGCCTACCGCATCCTCAGGGCAGTTAAGAACCGATATGGTTCCACCAATGAGATAGGAGTCTTTGAGATGAAGGATTCGGGGCTGGCGGAAGTTCTTAATCCTTCCGAGTTCTTTCTATCAGAGAGAGCCCGGATGGCTTCCGGGTCCGTGGTAGTGCCAAGCCTTGGAGGTTCAAGGCCCATCTTGATTGAAATTCAAGCCCTGGTGGTCTCCTCAAGCTTTGGGGTGCCAAGGAGAACCGCACAGGGGATGGATGTCAACCGACTCTCACTTCTGGTGGCTGTTATGGAAAAACGATTGGGGATGCATCTCTCCAGCCATGACGTTTTCTTAAACGTCGCTGGAGGGATCAGGATTGAAGAACCCGGGGCGGACTTAGGGGCCATTGGCTCCATTGCCTCAAGTTTTAAGGACAGGCCCGTCCATCCCGAAACCGTGATCTTCGGAGAGGTGGGGCTTGGAGGAGAGGTGAGAGGGGTGAGCCAATCCGAGGGGAGGTTAAGGGAATCCGCACGATTGGGTTTCAAAAGGGCTTTACTTCCTAAACAGAACCTTGAAAAGATCCATGGAGTAAAAGGAATTGAAGCGATTGGAGTCGGAACGGTTTGGGAGGCCATCGATATCCTGCTTAAGATTTAGAGGTTCGGATTTATAAAATTTCTTTCAGGAGAAATTCTTCATGCGGAGATGGGTGGCTGTCTTGATCTTTATTCTTTTTCTTTTTACATCCTCTCTCCCTATAGGGAGTGAGGAGAGGGTTTTAAATCCTTCTGAGATTTACGATGCCTCCATGGAGCTTTATCACAAGAATCAATGTGAAGAGGCCCTGAAGGGTTTTTCAGAGATTGTTCAGCATTCCTCCACGAGCAAACTGGTCTCCTATTCCCAGTATATGATCGGCCTCTGTTATCTCAAGATGGGAAGATATGAGGAGGCGATTGAGCAATTAATGGTTTATTTAAAAAATTATCCCAGTGGGGATCGTGTCAAGGAGGCAGAACTTGGAATCCAACTGTCAAAGGAGAAGTTGAAGGAGAAGGAGATTCTATCCACTCCCAAATCCATCCCGACTCAGGGAAAGGTCAAGAGACGAATCTGTGCTCAGATTTCCTACTTAGATTCAAGAAACCTCTTGGAAGTCGAAAAGAAGATGAAGACCTTAAAGGAGGCTGGGGTCAATACATTAATCCTGAGGGTCTTTCAGAATAAGGGGGATCGGATCTATCGATTTGTGAAATCCCGTGTGGAGGAAGGGGTTTATTTTCAGACGCAATATGCTCCGGTCGTTGAAGATATCCTGGGGAAACTGGTGGAGATAGCCCATCGCCAGGGATTGGATCTGTTTGCCTGGATGACCACCCGTTATGCAGACTACGGGTTAAGTGGACATCCTGAATATCGATGTAAGCGTTATAATTTTGAGACCCAGAAGATGGAGATTGCCAGAGGGTATAATCTCTTTCACCCCGAGGTATTAGAACGTCTCGAAGGTCTTTTCCGGGACCTTGGTCGTTATCCCATTGATGGGATTCTGTTCCAGGATGATCTGATTCTTCGGCATAATGAAGACTTCAGCGCAGAGGCAAACAAGGCCTTTCAAAAGGAGTTTGGGTATCTTCCCCATCCTGAGCGATTTTACGTTGATCCTTACCTCTCGGATTCAGGGAGATATTATGTAAAATCCTATACGGACCGTTTCTGGACTTGGGCGAACTGGAAGAACCGGTGGTTGATGAAGGTGGCCAAACGATTGATGAGTGCGGCAAGGGAATCAAACCCCAACCTCCAATTTGCCATCAATCTCTATTTTGAGACCATCCTCAATGCCTCCAATTCGGTCGCCTGGTTTTCACAAACCCTTTCGGGTGCTCTGGAAACCCATTTCGATTATTATGCCATCATGGCCTACCACCGGCAGGCAATGAAAAGTAGAAACATAGAGGTGGGGGAGGCCATTCACTTGATGGCGGAGGTGGCGAGAAAGGCGATCGAATCCGTGGGTGACCCATCGAAGGTCCTGATGAAAATCTGGATCCTCAACTGGAAGAGCAATAAGGCAGTGAGCTTTGAACTTGCCCCTTTAAGAGAGGTTGATGAAATTTTATCCAGGATCTTGGATCAAGGTGAAGTCAGTCTGGCCTTTGTCCCCTATCTGGAACTATTCCCCATCCATCAATTCAAGGAGAAGTGGAGGACGAGTTCTCCGTGAGGGGTTACTTCATTCCCGAGGCCCTTTTTTCTTCCAAAGAATCATTATATTGGACAAGGTGATGATCGTGGGTTTTGGTAAACCGAAGAAGATATTCAAGTTGATGGGGAAACCGAGAGGCATCAAGGGGCTTTTCTTCCCCTGGATCAACCTTCAGATCAAAAGCCCAACTTCGATGTTCTTTTAACGAATACTGGACCTTTATCCCATCTCGATCGAGGCTGGAGATACATCCTTCCAATCCATAAAAGAAGATGGTTCTTCTATCATTTCCCGAATGAAACAGGGATTCCCCATCAAAAAGTTTGGGATCATAAGAGATTCCCATGGCCTCTAGAAGGGTAAGGAGTAAATCCACATGGCTGGTTGGCCAAGTTACCTCCCTGGGTCTGAAGAGTCAGGGTTGGTAGAGGATCGCCGGGGTTTCAAGGTTTTCATTATAACTGTATCGATAGTGCATATAGTTGTTCGGATGGTGTTGTCCAAAGGCTTGACCGTGATCTCCTACAATGATGAAGAGGGTTCGGTCCAGTTGTCCTGAATTCTGAAGATGCTCATAGATCCGTTTGATCAAACCATCCAGCAGATAAAGGTTGTTGTAATAGCGGTCCTTTAAAGACCTTCCTTCTCCCCTAATCCTGTAGGGTTCTCCATAGTCAAAATAGGGAAAGTGGGCAGTAAAACTGATATAGATCCCTCCAAAAGGTTCTCTGGCTTTCTTTAACCTCTGGATGAAAAAATCAACCGTCTGGACTTCATCTCTTGCGATATATCGACCCAGGGAGGTGCGCTCCTCTCGGATTTTGAAATCCAGATTTTCATAGGTATGAATTTCTAAATGCCCACTATTTTTCAAAAAGACAGTTGGAAAGTACCAGGAAGAAGAGGAGGGGGAGACGAGAAACCTATCGTATTTCTCGCCTAAGAAGTGTGAAAGCGAGGGGATGTGGACCTCAGGTCGTGTGGAAAAGGTTTCCCGACCAAAAAAGTCATAAAGACCGCTCAAAATGGAGAAGAGGGCCTTTGTGCTGACATTGGAGGTGGTAAAATGGTTTTTTAGGAACCAGCCCTTTTTTGAAATCTGGTAAAGAAATGGCATGGGCATAGGTTGGCCATCCTGAGTATCAAAGATATAGCGGGTTCCTACCGATTCCATGATCAATAGAACCAAATTCCAAGAAGGTTCATTCTTTACTTTGGGTAGTGTTTCCAAAACCCCGGGTCTTAGATTTGTATGGTCGGAAGGTATAGGTTCGTTGTTCAGCCTCTCCGGCTGGCCTGTAACATATCCACGATAAGCGGTTTTGATCAAATCGGAGACAAAAAAAACAGCAGGGTTTAATTCGATCTCTGGAGGGATGCTCTTCGTCTTAGCATGGGGCAAAAAAGGGAAAGTAAACAAAATGAAGATGGAAAGTGCAAGGGAGACGATTGCCCCCCTATTTTTAACGTAGAGGGTCCGAAAAGGAGAAGGCCAAAGAGTCCAATAGGAAAAAGAAGGAACGCGACCTCCCTTCCTTCAATGAGTTTGAAGACCTCCCTAAGCGGGAAGTTCGTGAAGGCTTCTGCAATCACCGAGGAGTCTAATCCTGACTGGGCTTCGAAGAGGAGTCTCTTATGGATTCCATGGATAAGGGTCACCATGATGATAAAAATGAACATGGAGATAAAACCCATGACCTTCAGGAAGGGGTAGATCCGTTCTGATTTTCTCAAGAAGTGGATACGAGAGACAGCCCATGAGAGAAATGGCAGGAGGAGAACAAGAATGAAATCCTTTGGCCAGAGGGAGAGCATGAACCAGAAAGGGTGACCAAGGGGATGGAAGTCAAAAGGCCTGATGGAATAGGTGAAAAGTTCAAAGGAGAGTTGGAGACGGTAGATTAGGGTAAGGGTCAATAGAGAGACAAAGAGGGGAATAGAGATAGGGTGGGAGGAGATCCATTGGTTTAAAAATCTGGTGAGCCAGAGTTTCCCCTGGAACTTGATGGAGGCCTCCGATTCTTTTCGATCCTTTCCAGTGTGATTCAAGGCGGAGGAGTCTCCTTGGGTCCTTACCCTCTTTCCCGAAAGAGTTCATCGATCTCTTTCGTGAGTTTTAATTGATCGCTTTCATCCAGAGGGATTCCCTTTTCCAACAGGCTTAGAATTCGTTCGATTTCAGGGTTCTCCTTTCTCAGCCAGGTTATCTTTTGATTAAGAAGAGCGGTCTCTATCTCCCAATCCATCAGGTCGAGATGAAGAGCGAACTTTCGATCCAGAAAGGAGAGGGTCTGACTGATCGCCTGTGGGTCTTGCCGATTGCTTAAATAAAAAGGGATCTCAGGCCAGAGGCTCATTCCCAAGACCCCTTTTGCTCTTGCAACCCATAGAAGGTAACTGCTAATGGCTGGAGGACCTTCCCAGGTCATAGGTTCCAGACCATAACCCTGAAGTCTCTGTTTCATCTCTAAGTGATTGAAGACTGCCCAAATCCTTCTGGGTCGGGTGTGAGGGATGAGGGAGATCGCTCCACTTAGGGTATAGACTTCTTGGGCCTGAAAGCGGTCTTGAACAAAATTTAGAATCGTATCGAGAAACCGGTAGTGTTCAAAGAAGGGTTCGTCACTTTTGAAGATAAGAAGATTCTGTTCTTCGCAAGCCCAGAACTGGCTTTCCTGAACCTGAACCAGATCTTCTTTAAACCTCACCCCCCCAAAGGAGAAGAAACCTAAGGGGTCTATCTCACCGATCAATTGGCCATTCAGTTTCTCAATCAAAAAATCGGTCACCCTTGGGCCTAATTTACCAGCATCCTGAGTATACCAGCTGACCAGGAGGGGAGGGTTTTGAAGGGAGACGGTTTTATAGATTCTAACTGGGTTTCTTCTCACCCTCTCCCCCTCCTTCTTTAAAATGTTCATCGACAAAGATCTGGGCTTGAACCGTGATGGTTCCTGGGTGAGCCTGAACCAAGGATTTCCTTTGATCGTATTCTTCTTTGAGGTCAGGAGGAAATTTGGCATAGAACGTTTCAATCATCTCTTCAACCTGTCTCTCCGTCTTATCCAGAAATCCAAGATCGATTTCTACCTCCAGGATACTGGAAAAGACCTCTAACACAGACCGGGAGGCTTTTGGATATGGGAAAGAGGCTCCTGAAAGCCAATCAGGGATTTCCCCCATCAGGCAGAGGCTCTCCAGTCCTCTCTTTTTGGCGACTGCTAAGAGAAGGCCATTGAGCCCTGTGATCGTCCCTTCTCCTTCACCCCTCTCGCCCATTTCACTCATTAGAATGGTATTCGGATATTCCTTGACCTCCCCAATTAGGGCCTTAGAACTGACCACTGCAACCACCCTTGGTTTCATTTGGTGATGGCTCAGTGAAACACAGGCCCCGGAGGTGTAGACCCTTTTACAACCAAACTGGATGGCCAAATCGATCACAAAGTTTGCCATCTGATAAGCCTTCTCTCCACTCGCATACATCCTTCCTCCGACAGCAGGTTGCTCCTCTCCAATGAAAAAGAGTAGATCCCTATGACCAAGGCGTTTATAATAGAATTGATTAGAGGGAAACTCCAGTTCTTCTAATAAACCCTCCTGAATGAGGACTTTCCTTGGATAGAAGAAATCCCAGCTCTCAATCTCTCCCAAGGGTTCAGCCTTTAACTGATCTTTTAAGCCACTGACCGCAATGATGCCAATGTTTCCAATCCCAGGCCAGCCCACAAACATCACCGGATTTTCGAGTTTTGGTTTCTTATAGAGTTTAATTCCCATTTTCTTTCTCTTATGAAGAGAGAGGGTTGAGTTTGACAGAGGAGGATTTTGGCCTTCGCCTCAGGCGCTTGGTGACAGGGCGGCCTCTCAGAAGGACGTAGGTTGCTCCCAATCCCCCATCGCATTTCCTTGCACTGGCATAGGCCACCACCCATTTCCGCCATGGACCATGAGTCAACCATTCCACCACTTTCTTCTTTAAGACAGGTTCTTGAGGTGAAGAAAGGCCTCGGCCATGGATGATGAGAAGCCCCCGTTTATTATAGGTCACTGCCCATTTTAAAAATTCTTCAAAGACCTCCTTTGCCTCTTCCACCTTTAATCCATGGAGGTCTATGTGGGCTTGGATCGAGAACTCTCCTCGATGGAGCTGGCGGGCAACCTCTGGATGAATATGATACCCTGTCCCCTCAATATATTCCGGGGTATCCATGAGGTTAAACCCTGTCCCCCGTTGAACGAGATGGGTAAGCCGGGAGAGGGTTTCAGATTCTTCTTTTTCCCTAAAATTAGGAGGAGCCGTAATCTTGGGATTTTTTTCAACACGAGTCTCTCTGGAGATGGGAGTCACTCCCTTCATCGCTTCGTAAAATAACTTTTCTTCCTGTTGGGGAGTTAAATCCCTCATGGGATTGATCCCATGATTTTCCTTTTGCTCGGGGAGTTTGATCTGTTTGGATTTAAGGATTGCCTTTATATCCTCAAAAGGGAAATAGGTCAGAGTGGATTTTTGGGTTTTCATCTCCAGACCCCTCTAAGAAAGGAAGGGTTAAAACTCGCCATTTCATTTTAAACGAATTAGGGTGAGAGTTCAATGAATGAAAACAATCCCAGACAAGATTGGCACGCCCTTTGGGCTCGCAAAAACACCTTTTTGGCTTTCATCGTTCTTTCAATTTGAGCCAGTTTGGATCTGCCTTATAATCCTCAGCCTGTTTAGGTAAGACCTTCTCTAACATCATCTTTGCCTCTTCAATCTGTCTTTCCCACTCCTTCGTCTTTTCTTCAAGGGCTTTGATCTCGGCCTTCAGCCTCCTCTTTAGGCTATCCGGTTTAAATTTGGAGTCCTCCAATTCCCTCTCTTTTGCCTTCCAAGCGGAATAGGCCGTTTCATAATTTTTTTGTGCCTCTTTCAATTTATCATTCCATTGTTTTACTTTGGCTTGCCACCACTCCTCACCCCGTCCCCAAAGATCCTTCCGCACAGGAGGGGATTCCAATTCTATGGGAGTATCCTTCTCAGGGGAAGGAGGAGAAGGGGGAGTTTGTTCTTTTAGGGGTTTTTTCGTCTGGACCTGATCCCGGTACTTTTCAGGGACTTTGGTTAAATCATCGGTAAAGTGGACCACTCCTTTCTCATCCACCCACTGGTAAAGCTCCTGACCATTGGCCATCCATGAGGATAGGATTATCCCCAAGATTAGAAGAAGCATTTTTTTCATAAAAGTTCTCCTTGCTTCATTTCGGTAACTCTCTTCCACTCCCGTTGATTCAATGGGCTTCCGCCCAGTTCTTCCCTGAATGGATGGAGACTTTGAGAGGAATAGTAAGTTTCACCACATGTTCCATTTCATTCTGAATCATGGGAAGCGCTTTTGAGGTTTCTTCTTCGGGGACCTCGAAAACCAATTCATCGTGAACCTGCATAATCATTTTAGTCGAAAACCCTTCCTGTTCGATTCGGTTTTGAATCCGGATCATGGCCAGTTTGATGACATCGGCGGCAGTGCCCTGGAGGGGAGTGTTGATAGCCATTCTTTCCGCTCCCTGTCGAATGGAGGGAGTTGGGGAAGAAATCTCCGGAAGATAGCGACGGCGATGAAGAAGGGTTGTCACAAATCCCTTTTGACGCACTTCCTCCAGAGTCTTTTCGATATAGGCTTGAACTCCAGGATATTTCTTAAAATATTGGTCGATATAGGTCTGGGCGATCTTCGGGTCCGATCCCAATTGCTGGGAAAGACCATAGGCACTCATCCCATAGATGATCCCAAAATTGATCACTTTGGCTTCCCTCCTCATCCCTGGGGTCACCTGATCCATGGGGACTCCAAACATCTCCGAGGCGGTTCGGGCATGGATGTCTTCATCCCTCTGAAAGGCCTCGATCAGAGTTTCATCTTGAGAGAGATGAGCAAGAATTCTCAGTTCAATCTGGGAATAGTCGGCCGAAGCCATGACCCATCCCTTCTCGGGGATGAAGGCTTGGCGAATTCGATTCCCCTCTTCCGTACGAATGGGAATGTTCTGGAGATTGGGATCACTGGAGGAAAGCCGACCTGTGGCGGTGACGGTCTGATTATAAGAGGTATGGATCCGTCCTGTTTCAGGATGAACCAATTTGGGAAGGGCATCGATGTAAGTCGATTTCAATTTCGTGAGGTTTCGATAACCCAGGACTTCAAGGGGAAGATCGTGTTGAAGAGAGAGCCTTTCCAAGACCTCGACATCGGTGGAATACCCTGTCTTGGTCTTTTTGATCACAGGCAGTTTCAATTTATCAAAGAGGATTCTTCCCAATTGTTGGGAGGAGTTGATGTTGAAGACCTCTCCAGCCATGGCATAGATCCGCTCTCTCTTTTCGAGAAGGTGGGTTTCAATCTCTTTGGAGAATTCCCTAAGAAGGTCCACATCGATCTTCACTCCATTCATCTCCATCTTTGCCAAGACTGTTACCAAGGGCATCTCCACCTGCTCAAAGAGATCCATCAGTCCTTCCTCTTTCAATTTTGGGATAAGGAGTTGAGAGAGTTGAAGGGTGACCTCTGCATCCTCACAGCTATAGTCCTTCGCCCTCTGGAGATCAACCTGATGGAAGAGGAGGGCCTTCTCTCCTGTTCCCACAAGCTCTTTATACTCCGTCAAAGAACGATCCAGATACTGACGGGCGATCTCATTGAGATTATGGTTGTGTTTGGTGGGGTGGAGGAGGTAGGAGGCAATCATCGTGTCGAAACTGATTCCTTTTAGATGGATTCCGTATTTTTTTAGAACAATCCATTCGTATTTGATATTCTGTCCCACTTTTTTAAGATTCTCATCCTCAAGAAGAGGTTTGATCTGCTCCAATACCCAGGCAAGGGGGAGCTGTTTAAGGTCTTCAGGCTGGTGGGCAAGAGGAATGTAGAAGGCTTTTGAAGGGGTGTGGGAAAGGCTGAATCCAACAATATTAGCCCACATCGGATAAGGAGAGGTGGTTTCCAAATCAATTGAAAATAACTTCGTCCTTTTTAAATCCTCCAAAAGGGAGAGGAATTGATCCTGATCGGTTACCAACACATAATCCTTGCTTTCCCTTGGTGGGATTGATCCTGTTTCTTGCGGAAGCTCTTTTAGAAGTTTATTGAACTCTAACTCCTTGAAGACCTCCTTAAGGGTTTTGACATCAGGAGGGAGTAAGGAGAAGTCTTTTAATTGGTAAGGGAAGGGGACATTCGTATCGATGGTGGCAAGCCTCTGACTGAGACGGGCCAGTTCTCCATAGGATTCTAATTTCTCTTTCAATTTCTTTCTCTCGATCTGATCAAGATGGGCAAGGAGATTTTCAACTGTTCCAAACCTCTTGATTAATTCAATGGCTGTCTTTTCCCCAATGCCTGGGACTCCGGGAATGTTATCAATAGCATCCCCAGCCAGTCCCATCACTTCTACCACCTGTTCTGGTTTTACCCCAAACCGTTCAATCACCTCCTGCACTCCATACCGCTTCTCCTTCATGGTATCAAAAACTTGAATGCGATCGTCCACGAGTTGGAGGATATCCTTATCTCCGGTAATAATGATTATGTCCACTTCAGACTCCAGCCCCTTGGCCACCGTTCCAATAAGATCATCGGCTTCAAATCCATCCAGTTCCAAGGTGGCAATTCGATACCCTTCGATAATTTTCTTAATATATGGGAGCTGGGGGACTAACCCTTCAGGCATGGCTGGCCGGTTGGCCTTATAGTCTTTGTAAACTTCACTCCGAAAGGTGGGGGCCTTCGAGTCAAAGGCTACAGCGAGGAAGTCAGGTTGGTGGTCCTTGAGGACTTTGAGGAGCATCTGGGTAAACCCATAGATGGCGTTGGTGGGAAGTCCTTTTGAATTGGAGAGATGCCCAATCGCATAGAAGGCTCTAAAGATATAGGAGGAGCCATCGATCAAAAAGAGTTTGGGTCGGCCAGACATCACCATGATAGTCAAGGAGTGGTGAGGTTACCTCGTTCAATCGTCTTTTTTGATAGTGGAGCAACCTGAGGATTCGACGAGGTGACTCCTCCCTTATGGTTGAAATTAGAGGATATTCGTATAAACCCGGTTCCCTCCAGAGTGTTTGGCTACATACAAGGCGTCGTCTGCGGATTTTACAAATCCCTCTAAGTCAAATTGTTCTCGATATTCTGAAAGACCAATGCTTACTGTAATTTTTTGGAATCCTGCTTGTTCAATAGAGGCCCGAATCCGCTCGGCGATCGCTAGCCCCTGCTCAATGCTGGCCCCAATCAGAAGCACAGCAAATTCATCTCCCCCATAGCGGTAGCCTGAGTCCACATTGGCCCGGATAGAATGTGTCACCACTTCCCCAATCCTTCTTAGCACCTTATCTCCTTCCAGATGACCAAACAGGTCATTATATCTCTTAAAATTGTCCACATCGAACATCAGGAGGGAAAGGGAGGTATTCTGGCGCTTGCTGCGAACCAGTTCTGCCTCCAGGGTCTTGAAGAAGTGACGGTGGTTAAAAAGACCGGTCAGGTCATCGGTGATGGAGAGACGTCTTACCTCCTCCTCCAATTTTTTCTTCTCCCTTAGGGTGTGGTATCTCTCGAGACATTGATTGACGATGTGGATGAGATGCTCGTTTTCAAAGGGCTTCTTGACGAAGTCTGCTGCTCCTTCCTTAAGAGCCTGGATGGCATTGTCCACAGTGGCGAATGCAGTCAACATCACAACCGATTGGAGGGGATTGGTTTTGCGTATCCTTCTGAGGGCCTCATTCCCATCGATGCCTGGGAGGTTGATGTCCATCAAAATCACCTCAGGCTTTTCGGTTTCCGCTTTCATTACTCCCTCTTCACCGGTGGAGGCAAGGATCACCTCATAGCCTTCAAATTGAAGGAGCTTTTGGAGAATCGCCAGGGTATCTGGCGCATCATCTACAATTAAGACCTTCCCTTTCTTCTCATTAGGACTCGAAGGACTTCTCACTTTCCTCCTCCATCAAAGCAGGGAGCGTGAAATAGAAGGTCGCTCCTTTTCCCCGCTCGGAGACCACCCATATCTTCCCGCCCTGTTCCTCGACCAGTCGTTTGGTGATGGCCAGTCCTAGCCCGGTTCCACCATGTTTCCCGCTCTCGATCTGATAGAATTCTTCGAAGATCTTCTCCTGTTGATTATGCGGAATTCCGATGCCTGTGTCCTGGACTTCGTGGAAGACGAACCGATCCTTTCGATTGGCTTTAATCTTCACCTGTCCCCCATCGGAGGTAAATTTGAATGCATTGGAAAGGAGATTCACAAAGATGTCATGGAGAGCGTTTCGATCCGCATAGACAAAAAGGGAGTCGGGAATGTCGACCTCCACCGCAATCTTCTTTTCGATCGGTTTGACTTCGTTGATATACCCCCCCATCACCTCGGAGAGAAAGATTCTCTCTCGAGAAAGAAGGAGGCGGCCTGATTTGATTCGGGAGAAATCCAGCATATGATCCATTCTCATCTGAATTCGGTTCGTATTCCTTTGAATGGTGAGAAGATAGGGCTTTAAATGTTCAGGAATTCTTCCCTCCTTTTCAGAGAGGATGAAGTCGATATTGGCTTTGATGGCGGTGAGAGGGGTCTTCAGTTCGTGTGAGGCAATCCCAATGAATTTCATTTTGGCCTCATCCATCTCCTTGAGTTCGCGATTCACCATTTCCAGTTCCCTCTTCGCATTTTGAAGGTCTTCCAGCATTTCCAGGGTAGAGGCCTTCGCCCGGTTCAATTCATCAATGTATTGTTCCAGTTGACGTGTTCTTTCCTCGACCTTTTTCTCGAGGTCTTGCCTCGATTCCTTCAACTGGAGGGTCATCTGGTTAAAGGCCCTGGCCAGATCCCCGATTTCATCTCTTGAGCGAATATCCACACTGTGAGCCAGTTCTCCCATGGCAACTTTTTCCGTTGCCATCGCCAGTTTTTCGATTGGAAGGAGGAGGATCCGGGTCATGATGATCGTGAAGAGGATTCCCAGGCCGATAATGCCCATGGTCACCAGCAGGATATCCCTTTTCATCCCATAGATTCGTCCCTCCAGTTTTTTAAGTGAGAGTCCGATTTGGATAAATCCTAAAAGATTGCCTTCTTTAGACCGAAGGGGTTGGGAGATGTAATGGAGGTGTTCTAAGGAATTTGATGCGGAGATAAACCCTGCCTTTCTCGCACTTGCCACTTCCTCTCTCCTGGCATTGAGAAGAATGCATTGGACCACTCCCTCATCCTGGATGACCCTTTCGGCAATACTTTTAAGATAGGCTTGATTCTCCATATCCGAGGGATGTTGGATGAGAAGCCCAAAGATATTGGCCAATGATTTTCCATGGGCTTCGAGATTCTCATGAAGGAGGCTGATCTCTCTCCCCATAAAAAAATAACCGAATGCTGCTGAGCTCACCAAAACCAGAAAGAACATGGCCAAAATGAATTTGAAGGTCAGGCTAACTCGAAAGCGAAAGAATTTTTTAAAGTGGTTCATAGATGCAATAAGGCTCCTCTTCCATGTAATCCCCGGAATGTTCAAAAGCCCTGGCCCTACAACCCCCGCAGACTTTTCTAAATTCACACCGCCTGCATTTTCCCTTGTAGCCATCGGTGTTCCGAAGATTCTGAAAAATCTCAGAATCTTTCCAGATCTCCTGAAAAGGTCTTTCTCTCACGTTCCCGCAATTCAGTTCAAGATACCCACAGGGTTGAACCTCTCCTCGATGGGAGATGAAACAGAAAGAGATTCCTCCAAGGCATCCTCGGGTCATGGCATCGAGACCATGGGTTTGGGGGGTGATCTTTTTCCCTTCCTTCTTCGCCCTCTGCCTGAGGATTCGGTAGTAGTGGGGAGCACAGGTGGCTTTAAGTTGAAGGGGAACTTTCTCCCTCTGTTCGTAAAACCAGTGGAGGGTTCGTTCATAATCTTGAGCGGTGATCTCCTGATCTTTAAGATCCCTTCCCCTTCCGGTTGGGACAAGGAGAAAGATGTGATGGGCGACGGCACCGAGATCGACGGCAAGACGGAGGATCTCCTCAAGGAGGTGAAGGTTGGCCTGGGTGATGGTCGTATTGATCTGAAATTCGAGTTTTCCTTTTTTCGCCATTTCAATGCCTCGAATCGAACCCTCAAAGGAGCCTTCGGTTTTTCGAAAAGCATTGTGAGTCTTGGCATCCGGGCCATCGAGGCTGATACTGATCCTCTGAATTCCTGAGCTCTTCATTCTTTTTACGACCTCTTCTGTGATCAAGGTTCCATTGGTGGCCATGACCATTCGGAGACCTCGGTCTGTTCCATACCTCGCAAGTTCAAAGATATCCGGCCGAAGCAGGGGTTCTCCTCCAGTCATAATGATGACAGGTTGACCGAAGGAGGCGATCTCATCCATCACCCTTAAAACCTCCTTTCGGGTCAGCTCCCCTGGGTAAGGTCCTTTCTCCGCAGAGGCCCGACAGTGGCTACACGAGAGGTTGCAACTCCGGGTCAATTCCCATGCCACCATCCTCAACTCATAGTTTTGAGTTTTGAGTTTGGAGTTTGGAATTTTATTTTTAATGATTGAATCGTTTTCCCTCAAACTTTACTCTTCTCCAACTTTCTACTCTCTAACTTTCGGGCGATTTCCTTTGCAAAGTAGGTGAGGATCAAATCCGCTCCTGCCCTTTTAATGGAAGTCAGAGATTCCACCATCACCTGCTCGCCATCCACCCAACCCAATCGGGAGGCTGCCTTGATGAGGGCAAACTCCCCGCTTACATTGTATGCAGCCACAGGGATGTTAAAGGTTTGTTTGACCCGGTAGATAATGTCCAAATAGGGAAGAGCGGGTTTTACCATGATGATATCTGCTCCCTCCTCGATGTCAAGGCGGACCTCCCTGAGCGCTTCGTTTCCATTTGCAGGATCCATCTGATAGGATTTTCGGTCTCCAAATTGGGGCTTCGATTCTGCCGCTACCCGAAAAGGTCCGTAAAAACTTGAGGCATATTTGGCAGAGTAGGCCATTATGGGGATATCCTGATACCCATTCTCGTCAAGGATTTTTCGAATGGCACCTACTCGGCCATCCATCATATCCGAAGGAGCAACCATATCTGCTCCTGCCTGAACGTGTGAGAGCGCCTGTTGGGCTAAAAGGTCAAGGGTCTCGTCATTGAGGATTTTCCTATCCTTCACCACCCCACAGTGTCCATGGCTGGTATACTCACAAAGACAGACATCGGTAATAATGAGGATGCCGTCCACCTTCTCCTTTAAGGTCCTGACTGCCCTTTGAATGATTCCATCCTCTGCATAGGCTTCTGAGCCAACTTCATCCTTTTTCTCGGGGATGCCAAAGAGGATAACCCCTGGAATTCCTAAGGATTTTGCCTCTTTTACCTCCTTAGCCAGAAGATCAATGGAGAGTTGAAAATGCCCAGGCATCGAAGAGATAGGGTTTTTAATTCTCTTTCCAGGACGGACAAAAAGGGGGAGGATGAAGTCTTTTACGGAGAGATGGGTTTCTCGAATCATTTCACGAAACAGTACATTCTTTCGTAACCTCCTTGGTCGATATTGAGGATATTTCATCATGGCCTCCTTGAGGGGTATCAATTTTTGTAAGAAGCCCAATCGATTGGGTTTTTATTATTTTTACAATATTTGGAACCAATTGTCTATAAAAGTGAATTCTCTGAGGAAAAGGAAATTTATGGTTGAAGAAAGATTTTTAGGGTTTTCTTGGAAGTGAAGGGGGTGAGGGGGATTTAAAGAACAAATGCTTTCTTATGATAAGCAGCCGAAGGACAGATTAAGGAATAATGTTCTAAGGCAAATGGAAATAATGTTGTTGAGGTTTTTAAAATCTCCCCTTCCTTCTCTCTTTGTCAAAGAGGGAAAAAAGAAAATTCCTTAATGATGAAGAGAAAATAACCCATTTTTTATCGGAATAGCCAATTGTGATTACCCTTGAAAAACAATCTAAGAAAATGAATAATGGGTTAAATTTATAAAGGGCCCTAACTTAGAAAACGAACGTGGAGGATAAGAATTCTAATGAAATTTTTACTCAAAGAACTCTGTCGGTATGAAATAGGGACATGGGCAGATATCATTTACCGAAATTCCCTTCTTTATCCTCAAAGGGAGGCCTTTATTTACGGAGGGGAACGAATCACATTTGCTCAATATAATGCCAGAGTCAATCGGTTAATTCATGCCCTCCTCTCTATGGGAATAAAGAAGGGGGATGGGATTGGCATCGCTTCTTGGAACTGTCTCGAATATACGGATGTCTATGGGGCTTCAATGAAGGGAGGATTTATCGTCTCTCCCATCAATCCTCGCCTTCACCCCAACGAATTTGAATATCTGATTAACTATTCTGAGGCAAAAGTCCTCTTCGTGGGTCAGGAGTTAACGGAGACAATAAGTCAGATTCGCTCCCGCCTTACATCTGTTCAGCATTTCATCTCTTTGGAGAGGCCTTATCCTGGGATGGATTTTTATAATCAAGTCGTCTCTCCTTATTCTGATGAAGAACCCGATATCCAAGTAAATGAATTAGATCCTTTTCTTATCTTTTATACCAGTGGAACAACAGGGATGCCTCGTGGGGCTCTCTATACGGAAGGACGGAATATCGAAAACACACGGACAAAGGCTCTTCAGATAGGGGTGGAGACAGGGGATAAACATGTGATGATTCTTCCCCTTTTCCATATAGGAGGATACAGCCACTTCTGGTCCTATTTCTATGTGGGAGCAAGCAATGTGATGTTGCCCCAGAGGTCATTCGATCCCTCAATCACCTTAAAGACCATTGAGGAGGAGAGGGCCACTGACCTCCATATCGTCCCCACCCATCTGGTATCCATTCTTGCCCTTCCCGATGTGGAGAAGTACGACCTGAAGAGCCTGAAACGAATCTGGTATGCTGCCTCTCCCATGCCCACAGAACTTCTAAGGAAAGGGATAGAGAGGTTTGGGCCTATTTTTATGCAGGGTTATGGTCAGTCGGAGTCAGGACCGGAGATTACTTTTTTATCGAAGGAATCCCATCAAGTGTTAGACAAGTCCCTTGAAGAGCAGAGGGTATTAGGGTCCTGCGGACGTCCCTCGATTGGAGTGCATGTAAGAATCGTTGATGAGAATGAGCATGATGTTGGACCTGGCAACGTGGGAGAGATCATTGTGCAGAGCAAGATGGTGATGGTGGAATACTGGCGGAGACCCGAGGAGACCCGGGAAGTGATGAGTGGAGGATGGCTCCATACCGGAGATATGGGATACTATGACGAGAAGGGGTACATCTATATTGTCGACAGAAAGAAGGATATGATCATCAGCGGTGGAGAGAATATCTATCCCCGGGAGATCGAGGAGGTCTTATATCGACATCCCGCAGTTCTTGAAGCCGCCGTGATCGGGATTCCCGATGAGAGGTGGGTTGAACGGGTTCATGCTCTGGTTGTTCTAAAAGAAGGCCATAAGGCTACAGCCGATGAGATCATTGACTTCTGCAAAGCTCATCTTGCTCGTTACAAGGCACCCAAGTCGGTTGAACTGGTGGAGTCCTTACCCAAAAATCCCCAGGGGAAGATATTAAAAAGAGAACTTCGAAAAAAATATTGGGAAAGAAAAGAGGTCCAATAGCATTTCTTTGAAAGCCCTCTCAAAAAACCCATCCTATTGAGCCAGACCATTCATTCTTAATTCAAACGAAATCATGAATGTTAAATCTTTTAGTCATTCCTGCGAAAGCAGGAATCCAGAAGAATTCTGATAAAACTGGATTCTCAACCCCACGGGAAAGACCCACAAGTGGTGTGTCATTTTATTCAATGTGTTGGAATTAATTCGTGTAGTCCTTATTAAGACGATGTGGGATTTTTAGAATTTCGTTCTTGAAGAATTTCAATATTGCAAGCCTGATAATCATATAAAAGTAAAGGGCACCTAAACATACCAAAGATGTGGTATGCTTGGGGAAGTAGAAGGAAAATCTAAACCCCAGGAAGTAGCTTACCGGCTTGGTTCCTTTTTGCGGCACAGGGGGCGAAGAGAAGGAGATTTCGTTTTTCTGTAGGCCTTGAGCCTGATGGGTGGCTGGTACCTTCAAGACGGTAACCGTGAAACTCAAAGAAACTACGGCAAAGGGAAAGACGGAAATGGTTCCTTAATTTTAACGTTCTCTGTAAGAATGAGGGTTTTCTCCGAAGAGATAGAAACATTGAATGAAATTTGACGGGAAAAGGGGTTAGAGTTGCTCAAATGAGCCCACCAAGGGCTCCTTCTCGCAACCTCATCATCAAAAGAAAGGACCCCTTCAAATAGGTTAGAGGAGAAGAGAATGCCTTTCTTACAATAGGAATAATTTTCCCTCTTGATAGGTACCTTTTAAATGGGTGACCTCATCTTTTTTTAAAATGGAAAAGATTTGATGCCTCGTATCTGTTCAAAGGTGTCAGAGTCAATCTTGGGCTTAGATCGTTCTAAATTTGATCTGCCATTAAGTAAACGAAAAAGAAGACAATTTAATCGTCTATTGTGAGAGTTGCGAGAATAATCTATAATTAGACCCAAATATCATAGACAGGGAGGGGTAATCAATGAACAATTCGTCATTACGGGGGGCCTGGAAGGTCGCCACCCTTATGGGGATCCCCATTCGCGTCCATTTTTCGTGGTTGATCGTGTTCGGTCTTCTCACCTGGCTCTTATCCTCTCGATATTTTCCCCAGGTGACCCCTGATCTCCCTTTTGTGTCCTATTGGATCAATGGGATTCTGGCTGCATTGCTTCTCTTCTCATCGGTGGCCTTTCATGAACTGGCGCATTCTTACGTGGCCCAGAAATATAAACTTACCATCGAGAGCATCACCCTCTTTATCTTTGGTGGGGTAGCCCAACTGAAGGGGGAGCCTCCTCATCCTAAGGCAGAGTTCTGGATTGCAATTGCTGGTCCCCTTTCGAGTTTTGTTCTCTCTGCCTTTTTCTTTTTTCTGAGCCTGAATACCGGTGGGGGAACCCAAGCCCTTTTTTCCTATCTCACCCGGATCAATTTTCTTCTGGGGGTTTTTAATCTGATTCCTGGATTTCCAATGGATGGAGGAAGAATTTTGAGGTCTGCCATTTGGAGGAAGAAAAAGGATTACTTTTTTGCCACTCAAAAGGCCTCGAGCATTGGTCGTGGGATTGCCCTCTTTTTTATCTTCTTTGGGCTTTTTTCTCTTCTTACAGGAGGGACAGGAGGATTGTGGCTGATGTTTATCGGTTGGTTCCTCTATAGCGCAGCCCAGGCGAGTTACCAGCAGGCGACCCTGCAGGAAGTCCTTTCAGGGCTTAAGGTGAAGGATATTATGGTGAGGGAGATGCAGACGATTGAACCCTCGATTACTTTAGATGAAGCCGTGGATAGATATTTTCTCAGGTTTGCCTATGGGGGATTTCCAGTGATTGAGGGTGGGAAGTTTCTTGGTATCCTAACATTGAAAGAGGTAAAAAATGTTCCAAGGGAGGATTGGGGCAGGGTGAAGGTATCGGAGGTCTATGTTCCTCATGAGAAGAGATGGGAAGTATCTCCAGAGGATGATGTGATCAAAGCCCTTGAGTTAATGATCAAAGAGGATAAGGGTCGGATTGTGGTTACAGAGAGAGACAGAATCATTGGATTGATTACAAGGAATGGGATTGCCCGATACGTTCAAATCAAGGGCAGATGAAATAGATAGAGTGATTGAGAAAGAATCCTCGAGTCTCTGAACCCATATAGATCGTCGGAGGCCTTCCGGAAGATAGCGAACCAAGGAGAGAAACGGAGATGAAGGTCAATAGCGAAGGGAACCATTTTTTAGACCACTTCTTCAATCCTGAGTCGATTGCGGTTGTTGGGGCTACCAATAATCCTTTTAAGATCAATTTTCGGATCCTGCAGAATCTGGTTAACCTTCACTTTGAAGGACGAATCTATCCAGTTCACCCTACTGAGAACGAGATATTAGGGGTGAAAGCCTTTTCAAACCTCCGAGATATTCCTGAACCTGTAGATTTGGTGGTCTCTGCTGTGCCTGCCTCCAGGACCCTGGATATTGTGAAGGACTGCGATGCCATTGGATCCAAGCATCTGGTGATTGTCACCGGAGGTTTTTCAGAAGGAGGGGAAGAAGGGAAGAGACTCCATGAAGAGATCGGCGCTTTTATTAGAGAAAGAGGGATTCGGGTCTTAGGTCCCAATACCCTCAGCCCCGTCAATACCAAGAATCGGCTGGCCATCAGTTTCAATCCAATCAAAAAGATGAGGTCCGGAGGCCTCTCCCTTGCTTTCCAATCAGGGTTTTATGAGCCGAAAATAAACTGGTTACTCTCCCATATGGGAATCAATAAAATCATCGATATGGGCAACAAGATGGATATCCATGAAATCGATACGCTTCGTTATTTTCTCGAGGACCCCGATACCAAGGTTTTTGCCATGCATATTGAGAGTGTGAGGGGAAATGGTCGGGATTTCTTTCACCTCCTCAAATCCGTTTCAAAGGAGAAACCTACCATCATCTTAAAGGCCGGTAAGACCTCTGCAGGGTCCAGGGCAGCGGCCTCCCACACCGGTTCTCTTGCTCGAGAGAATCATGTAATCTTTGAGAGCATGCTCAAACAGGTTTCCGCCATTCGGGCTCAGAACATCGATGAATTTTTCGATCTGGCAAAGGCCTTCAGTTTTCTTCCCTTACCTAAAGGGGATCGGGTAGCCATCATCACCCTCTCCGGGGGAGAAGGGGTGATGGCTGTCGATGTCTGTGAGATGAATGGACTGAGGTTGGCCTCTTTAAGAAAAGAGACCTACAAAAAACTCAAAACAATCTTTCCTCCCTGGGAGATTCCCTTGAATCCCTTTGATGCTGGAGTCTGCATGCAGTTCCACCTTTCTAACCTCATGTCGTTTTTTCACACCCTGTCGGCTATTCCAAAGGATGAACATACAAATGCGACCCTCATGCAGTTACCTTCAAATCTATTTAATAGGTTTTTGGTCGATCTGGATATTTCAAGCAACCTCATCGAATCCATAAAAGAGCAATTTATTCAATGGCTGGTCAGTTTAAAGGATTATGACAAGCCCTTTGCACTGTGGTCTTCTGCGATGGACCCTCAGGAATTGGAACTGATTGAAAGAATTGAGTCAAATTCCATTCCGGTATTCCCATCCTCTGAGAGGGCAATCAAATCCTTATCCGCCATGTGGCGATATAGAGAAAGGGGAGCCAGGGTAGTAAGTTAGAGGGAGTTAAACCCAAGGAGAAGACCAGTAAGGAGGATTCCATGCAACGGTTTAAATGGTTTTACATATTCACCTTCGTTTTTATTGTTGTGGGGTGTTCAAAGGCAGGGACCTTTAACCTCCTGATTAAGTATCAACCCTTAAAGGAGATCCCTTCCTTTCGGGAAAGGATAGGGCCAAGCCTCGGGATTGTTCCTATCAAAGATGAACGACCCGATACCCTTTATATTGGCCGGCATACCACCCTCACTGGATTCATCCATTATTTTAAGAGTCAGCCTTTCCCCTTTGAAAAAGCCCTCGCGGATTCCCTTTTACAAAGCCTTTCCTCGTTCGGGATAAAGACCGTAATGCTCTCCGATTGGGATGGGAAGCCCGATTCCTTGAAGAAAATTGAAACGGATTCCATCCTGAGGGTAGAGATTAAGAGGTTCTGGATAGAAGGAAGAGCCCTTTCCTTCCGGACTCAGGCGGTGGGAAGGGCTCAGTTTGTCATCCATTTAGGGATCAAGAGAGAGGGAAAGGTTTATACCAAAAACATGGAAATGGAAAAGGAGTTTTACCTTCCTCGGCTGACCCCTCAGCGAATGGAGCAAACAGCCAATCAGGTCCTGAGCGAAATTTTTGATCATTTCTTCTCTCATCCAAATTGAGGGGAAAGGCATGTCAAAGGTCATCCTAACTGGAGATATTGGAGGAACCCACTCGCGGATTGGAATTTACAGGATAGCGCCCAACCATTCTTATCAATCCATTAAGGAGAGGATATTTCCCAGCAAACAATATCGCGGATTGGAAGAGATGCTTCAGGAGGTTCTAAAGGGTTGTGGAAGACTCGATGGGGCTTGTTTGGGAGTGGCCGCTCCAATTGTGGGCAACAGGGTGAAACTGACCAATCTTCCCTGGGTGATCGATCAGAAGAAGTTACAAAAACGGTTAGGGGTGAAAAGGTTCTCCCTTATCAATGACCTGGTTGCTAATGCCTATGGGCTCAGGATGTTAAAAAAGAAGGACCTTGTCGTTCTCAATCAGGGGAAGAAGAGAAGGGGAAATGTTGCTCTCATCTCTGCAGGCACAGGCCTTGGGGAGGCCATTCTTTTCTGGGATGGAAGAAATTTTCATCCCTCCCCCTCTGAGGGTGGACATGTGGAGTTCGGGCCAAGAAGTCCTTTAGAGATGGAGTTGTTAGAATATCTTTTAGATCGTTTCGATCATGTGAGTTATGAGCGAATTCTTACAGGAGAGGGACTATTCCGCATCTATCAATTCCTAAGTGAGGTTAAGAAATTAGAGAAAGATCCTCCATGGCTTCTTGAGAAGATGGAGAGGGGAGACCCTGCCTCCGTCATTTCTCAAGCCGCTCGTGATAGAGAGAGTGGCCTCTGCATGATGGCCTTAGATCTCTTTTCTTCCATTTATGGTGCAGAGGCGGGAAACCTTGCTCTTAAGGCCTTGGCCATAGGAGGCGTCTATATTGGAGGGGGAATTGCGCCAAGGATTCTCTGGAAGTTACGGGAAGGAACGTTTATGGACGCTTTCAAAGAGAAGGGGCGGTATTCAAGGATGATGGAGGAGATTCCGGTCAAGGTCATCCTCAATGAGAGAGCAGGCCTCTTGGGAGCCCTTTCCTATGCCATGGACCTCATGGATCAATGAGAAACTCCCTTAACCCAATGGGCATCTTTTCTCTTGCTTTAGACCCTTAATTTTTTATTTTTTTAGACTTGTTACTCCTCCGTGATTCTTGTATTCTATTTTTATGAATTGGGTTGGCCATTATTTAACCCCATTGATGTCCATTAAGGTTCTCCTTCCATTCATCCCTCTATTTGTGGCCTTTGATGTATTGGGGATCCTTCCCCTCTTTGTCTCCTTCACCTCAGAGATGACACAGCCTGAGCGAAGGAGGGTGCTTCGCCAATCCATCCTGACTGCCTTTCTGGTGAGCATTGGTTTTCTGGTGGCAGGAAAAACTGTTTTTTCCCTCTTGGGAATATCGGTTTCAGATTTTAAGATCGCAGGAGGAATTTTGCTCTTCATCATTGCCATTGTGGAACTCATCTTTCCGGAAAGGACCCGCACCTTTCCAAAAGAAACCATCGGAGTGGTGCCGATAGGAATTCCCCTGATTGTTGGTCCTGCTGTCCTCACCCTATTGCTTGTGGTTATAGATACCTATGGCTATATTCCAACCATCCTCTGCCTCATCCTCAATCTCCTTCTCATCTGGCTCGTTTTCAGTCAATCCAATTGGATTATGAGGATTTTAAAAGAGGGAGGAGCCAAAGGGGTTGCCAAGGTCTCCTCACTCCTGTTGGCCGCCTTTGCGATGATGATGATTCGGATCGGAATTCAAGAATGGATGAGTCTTTTTAAGTGAACCCTGTGAGAGATTTCTTTTGAGATAAATCATCAACCGGACGGAATGGGAGAGATTCAATGACTGAAAAAGGGAGACGGAAGACGAAAATTATCTGTACCATCGGACCAGCGAGTGAATCTCCTGAGGTGTTGGAGGCCCTGGTTCGGTCTGGGATGAATGTGGCCAGGCTTAATTTCTCTTACGGAACCCATGCGGAACATCAGCGAAAGATTGAATCCCTCCGGCAGATCGCTGAGCGATTTAGAGAACCCATGGCCATTCTCCAGGACCTATCCGGTCCAAAAATAAGGGTGGGAGAGGTAAAAGCAGGAGGAGCGGAACTGAGGAGAGGGAGTAAATTTATTTTGACCAATCGTCAGATCCTTGGCGATGAAGGGGGAGTCTCCGTAACCTATCCCTCTCTTCCGAAAGAAGTAAAACCTGGGGATAGAATCCTTCTGTCTGATGGAACCATTGAATTACGCGTCCTCAGTCACACTCAAGAGGAGGTCGAATGCCAGGTGGTGGTGGGAGGAGTGTTGACCTCTCATAATGGAATGAATTTCCCAAGCGGTGGGATTCGAGCTTCAGCCTTTACCGAGAAGGATTACGAGGATCTCCTTTTTGGGATTAAAATGGGGGTTGATTTTATCGGTCTCTCCTATGTCAGAGAGGCTTCTGAGATTGAAAAGGTGAAGAGGGTTTTAAAAGAACATTCAGCGGACATCCCTGTCATTGCCAAGATTGAGAGAAAGGAGGCCTTAGAGAATATTGACGAAATTATTTCAGCCTCAGATGGCATCATGATTGCAAGGGGAGATTTGGGGGTGGAGACCCCAATTGAAAAGATTTCCAATATTCAAAAGAGGCTGATTCGAAAGGCCAATGCCTCGGGAAAGCCGGTGATTACTGCCACCCAGATGTTAAGGTCCATGGTGGACCATACCCAGCCCACCCGGGCCGAGGTGACCGATGTAGTTAATGCCATCTATGATGGGACGGACGCGGTCATGCTTTCAGAAGAGACCGCGAGGGGCAGATTCCCTGTTGAATCCCTTCAGATGATGGTCAAGATAGCAGAATCAGCCGAAGAAGAGTTTCCCCATGATCAATTCTTAAAAAGAGAGGCCGAAGTAAAGTCCGATCTTCCTCAGTCGATCAGCCATGTTGCCTCCCTTCTGGCCGAGAGGGTAGGGGCGGTAGCCATTGTGACTCCTACAGAGTCAGGAAGCACAGCCCAGTGGGTTTCAAGACTGAGGCCTAAGCAACCGATTCTGGCCCTGAGCCGTCACCTTTCAACGGTGAGAAGGCTCAGCCTTTGCTGGGGAGTCTATCCTGTCCTTGTTTCGGATTGGAAAGATACAGATGATATGTTGGAGAGGTCCAGGAGGATTCCAAAAGAGTTAGGAATTGCCCAGGAGGGAGAAAGGATTATCGTCATTGCAGGAGTTCCGATCAGCATCCCGGGAACCACCAATCTCATTAAAGTCGAGAGGGTGGGGTCATGATTCCTTCAATCCGGGGTTAGGGGCTAATCCATTTAGCCTCGAGCGATATTGAAATAAGAAACGATCGATGAAGCTGGGTACCAAGTTAACCATTTATCTCATCCTGATCATTACGATTGTCCTCTCTGGATATGGTTATTTCCATATCATGATGAGGCGGGATATCCTGACCAGAAAAATGAAAGCAGAAGTTCGAAGTATCGGTCAAACCCTCAAGGTTTCACTTGAAAAGATATCTCTCCCAAGGGAGATGGAATTTGTCCAAGAACTCATCGATGCGGTGGCGGAGGAAGAAAAGACGCTGGGCGTGATTGTCTATCATCGTCCTAAAGAGATCATTTTTAAATCGCATTCATTAGAAGACGAGGTCGAACCTTATTTACGATTGATTCAAAAGGCGATGGAAGAGAATCTTCCCAACGAGGAGTTTGGGGTGTATAAAAAGTCTCATGTTTTTTCATATTCCTTTCCCCTGAAAGACCGAAAGGGTCGAAACATTGGTGGAGTCAATATTCTTCAAAATGCTTCTTTTGTCGAAAGGGAAATCCGGAAGGCAGAGCGTGATATTCTTCTTATTATTTTTATTCTTATTGCCGGAACCGTGAGCTTCATCCTGTTAGGCACAAGGAAGTGGTTTACTCAACCCATTTCCCAACTGATTGAGGCTACCCGGGAGCTGGCAAAGGGGAATCTTAACACCCAGATTAATCTGAAGAGAGGGGACGAACTTTCTCAACTGGCTGAGGCATTTAATCAGATGGCGGTGGATTTAAAGAAGGCCCAACAACAGATTATTCAGGTGGCCGAAGACAGATTGGAGTTAGAAAGGTCGCTTCGACAATCTGAGAAATTGGCAACCATTGGACAATTGGCCTCTGGATTGGCTCATGAGATTGGGACCCCACTCAATATCATCTCAGGAAGGGTGGAACTCAGCAGAAGAAGGCTTGGGGATAGCGAGGTGTTGAAGAGTTTGGATATTATTGCCCAGCAGACCGAAAAGATCACCAAGATTATTCAGCAACTTCTTGGCTATGTAAGAAAGAAGAAGATCGAGCAAAAACCTGTAAACATCGTTGAGGTTTTGGAGGAAAGCCTTGGATTTCTTGGCCATCAGATTCAAAAACAGAGGATCAGGGTGATAAAGAGCCATGGAGAAAATCTTCCTTCGGTGATTGGCGATCGAGATCAACTCCAGCAGGTTTTTCTGAACTTGATGCTCAATGCCCTCCAGGCCATGTCCCAAGAGGGGACCCTTCGTTTGTCCACTTCATTAAAACAGATTTCAAAAGAGGGGCTTGAAGAGAGCCAACAGAAATACATCGAGGTCATTGTGGAGGATTCAGGTGTAGGAATGGAGAAAGAGGTCCTACAGAACATCTTTACCCCTTTCTTTACCACGAAGTCTACGGGAAGTGGTTTGGGCTTAATGGTCACCCAGGGGATCGTTCAAGACCATGAAGGGTGGATTGAGGTGGAGAGTGAAAAAGGGAAGGGCTCTGTCTTTAAACTTTATCTTCCCGCTTATGAAGAGGGAAAGGGTAAGGATGAATGATGAAAGATGGCAGTCATAGAATTCTGGTGATTGATGATGATATAGAGATGTGCGGACTTCTCTCAGAGGTTCTTGGGGGGGAAGGGTTTGAGGTCACCACGATGAGTGATAGTCTGGAAGCCTCCAAGTTGCTAAAAAAGGAGGAGTTTGATCTCATTGTGACCGATTTAAAAATGAGGGGGCTCAAGGGCCTTGATCTCCTCGAAGAGGCAAACCAGGTCGCTCCCCTGACGCCGGTGATTATCATCACCGCTTTTGGAACGATTGAGTCTGCGATTAAAGCGATGAAGATGGGTGCCTATGACTACATCACCAAACCCTTTCAGATGGATGAGCTTGTCTTGGTGGTCAAAAAGGCCCTTGAAACCCGTCTGTTAAAGAAGGAGGTCTCCCGGCTAAGAAGGGAAGTTGAATCCCGATACGATTTCCACCAACTCATCGGAAAAAGTCCTTTGATGCAGAAGATTTATAACCTCATTGAAAGAATTAGCGATAGTTCGATTAATGTTTTGATCACCGGAGAAAGTGGAACGGGGAAGGAGTTGGTGGCCAAGGCGATTCATTACAATGGGGTGCGAAAAAAAGGTTCCTTTGTGACTATCAATTGTGCGGCGATTCCAGAGACCCTGCTTGAGAGCGAACTTTTTGGGTATAAGAAAGGGGCCTTTACCGATGCCAAATCGGATAAAAAAGGGCTTATCTTTGAAGCCCATGAGGGGACGCTCTTTCTGGACGAGATTACAGAGATGCCCCTTAGCCTTCAAGCCAAACTCCTCCGGATGATCGAAGAGAGAGAGGTTCGCCCTCTCGGGGATACCCATTCATACCCGGTGGATGTAAGGATTATCTCTACTTCAAATCGGGATATTCTCTCTCTGGTCCAGCAGGGCAGATTTCGTGAGGATCTTTATTATCGATTAAAAGTCATTGATATTGAGATGCCTCCTCTTCGGGATCGAAAGGAGGACATCCCTCTACTGATTAAGCATTTTATTTACCAATTTAACCGGGAGATGAAAAAGAATGTCACAGGGGTCTCGGAGGAGGCCTTAAGAATCCTCTTAAATTATTCATGGCCCGGAAATGTGAGAGAACTGGAGAATGTCATCCAGCGGGCCATCACCCTGAGCCAGCATGAGGAGATCCTTCCGCAAGATCTTCCTCCTCCCCTCCTTCAAAAGGAGGAAGAGATGCTCTTTGAGAAAGCCATTGAGAAGAGGTTGACGCTGGACCAATTGGAAAAGGAATATATCAAAAGGGTTCTCATAGAAACCGGAGGCAATAAGTCTAAGGCCGCTGAGATTCTGGGGCTTGATCGAAAGACCCTATACCGAAAGCTTCAAGAGTGTGAAGATTAATCACCTCGGCTCTTTCTGGCCCAGGCCTCATATTTCTTGGATATTTCGAGGTATTGATCTACCATCACAATCGGTTTGTTAATTTCCTCCAAGAGGAGAGGGTCTATTTTTCCCGAGAGGCCCAGCTGGTGGCCAGCCTCTCGAATCCTTTCAAGGCGAGGCTCGAGCAGTTGGGGTTCCATTTGCAATGCAATGGAGCCGGGGATACAGATTTCTCCGATCGGTTTGGAGCCAAAGTTGGCTGCTTGAGCCCTGAAGGTCATGATCAAAGGGAGGAAGGTTTCTGTCTCTGGAAACCCAGATGTGGAGATGAGAAAGAAGGTTTGGGGCATTGCCCAATGATAAGGATGTCTCACCCGATTTTCAGAATCGAGACGTAAAAAAGGATCCATCCCGCAGATACAACGATCCATCACGGTTTTCAACTGAGCGCTCATATTGTCTGTGTATACGGGCGTGGCCATCACCAGGAGATCGGACCCCTTTAAGAATGGATAGATCTGATCCATGTCATCCCGTTGGGCACAATGACCAGGAGTTTTATGCATACAGGTCAGACATGCCCGACAGGGCGAGAGATTCATTTCTTTTAACTGAAAATCTTTTACCGTAGCCCCTCCCTCTGAGAGTCCCTTTAAAAGCGAATCCAGTAATTTCCAGGTGACCCCTTTCTTTCCCCTCGCACTTCCATTCAAGGCGACCACTTTCATAATCCCTCCGTGTTATTCCCTCCCATTATTTTATGGTCATAGAACAGTGCGAACCAAATAGTAAGCCATCACTCCTGAGGTGCCTAATTTTAAAACCATTCCGAGAATGGTTCCTAAAAAAATTCCTAAACCTGCTTTTAAGGCGTGTTTTTCTTTTCTCGAGACAAACCATTCCACCAATACTCCCCCGACCAAAGCTCCCAGAATCATCCCAAAGGGAGAGAGGAAGGCCCCGATAATCATTCCTCCTATGGAGCCATAAATTCCCCATTTGGAGGTTCCATATCTTTTGGCACCTATTAAAGGAAGAAGATAGTCAATCACTGTCACAAAAACGGTCAGTAACAATAACATTATCATTAAAGTTGGAGTCAAAGGAGGTGAAAAATTTCGGATTAAGGCCAGTAGAAGGAGTCCTATAAAACTGAGGGGTGGCCCTGGAAGAATTGGAAGAACACTTCCAAGGAAACCGAGGAGAACCAAAAGACCACCTAAGATCAATCCGATATAATCGAGCATGGTTTTCTTTACCCCGTTAGAAAGCCTAGCAGCTCTTTTGCGGGGATGATGGTTGTTTCTTTTTCAGGGAACACACGGTTTAATGCCCCGCGTGTGCTTTCCTATTAGAAAGTTGAAAACTTTCTAACGGGGTTTACTTCTCTTCCAAGAGGCCTTTGATTCGAAATCTCTTCTTTTTCCTACCCCAAAGGCATTATAGCACTCCATTCATGAGAGGGTCAATGTTTGAGTATTCTTTTTGATTTTTTGAAAAAATATTTTAAATTAATTTGGAAGATGGCAAATTGGTTTGAATCATTTACTCGTTCCGTTTCCCCTTTCAGGATGAAATGGATATGGCGGTGGATCCTTCTTGGATCCTTTGTTGGGGTGGTTTCAGGATTTGGGGCCATTCTTTTTAATTTTCTTCTTGAAAGAGGAACTCAATTCTTTATGAAGGATCTTTTAACCTTCCTCCTTCCGTCAGAGGTAATGGAATTTACTTTTCTGGGATTTCCTTTGAGTCGATGGATGATTCTTTGGATTCCTGCCTTGGGAGGTCTTCTTTCAGGTCTCCTCGTATTTGGTTTTGCTCCTGAGGCAGAAGGTCATGGAACAGATGCCATGATTGATAGTTTTCATCGTAAAAAAGGAATAGTACGAAAAAGGGTACCTATCATCAAAACTATTGCCTCAGCCATTACCATTGGTTCTGGTGGATCTGCAGGAAAAGAAGGTCCCATTGCCCAGATTGGCTCAGGGGGCGCCTCCTTTATTGGATCCCTTTTGAAGATGGATGAGCGTGAACGTAGGATTATGTTGTTGGCAGGTGCAGCCGGGGGGATTGGTGCCATCTTTAAAGCCCCGCTGGGGGCTGCCCTTTTTACCACAGAAGTCCTTTACCGAAGACCGGAATTCGAATACGAAGGAATTATACCTTCGATCATCTCTTCGATTGTCTCCTACACCGTTTTTACCCTTTATTATGGTTGGGGGACCATATTCCAAATTCCAAGGTTATCTCCTGTGATTGCTCCCAGTGAACTTTTAATTTATGCCTTTTTAGGGATTTTCTGTGCAGCCATTGGATTTATCTACATCCACATTTTTTACGGATTGAGGGATCAGTTCTTTAGCAGAATTCCTCTCCCCAAATTATTCAAACCCGCCTTAGGTGGTTTCCTATTAGGAGGATTGGCCTTCTTCTTCCCCCAGGTATTAGGAGGCGGGTATGGATGGATTCAATCAGCCATTGATGGAAATCTAACCCTGTGGATCATGTTCCTCCTTGTCTTTGCTAAAATCTTTGCCACATCTTTTACGATTAGTTCTGGAGGAAGTGGAGGTGTATTTGCCCCCTCTCTTTTCATTGGTTCCATGTTGGGTGGTTTCTATGGAAGACTTTGTTCAACTCTATTTCCTGAACTATTGTTGAATCCAAGTGGTTTTGTTTTAGTTGGCATGGGAGGCTTCTTCGCAGGGGTAGCTAAAGTTCCTATTGCCTCATTGATTATGGTTGCTGAGATGACAGGAGGCTATAGCCTGATTGTCCCCATGATGATTGTTTCTATCATTTCCTATCTTCTTTTGGGAGAGACATCTCTTTATGAGAAACAAGCATCCACTCGCATTGATTCCCCAGCCCATATGGGGGATTTTGCTGTCGATATTTTAAGCCATCTTTCTGTGAAAGAGACTCTACCTCTAGATAGAAAAATTGAAATGATTCCAGAAAATATGCCATTTGAAGAGATCATCAAATTGATTGTCCAATCCAATCAGAATAATTTTCCTGTGGTGGATAGGGAGGGCCGTCTCAGGGGAGTTATTTCGTTAACGGATCTACGGAGAGTCATGCTCGAAAAAGACCTTTATAAACTGGTCATTGCTAAAGATATTGCTGTCCCAGAAGTCTTAACGGTGACACTGGAGGACCATCTCGATACTGCCCTAAAAAAAATGACAGAGGCTGAGATTCGTGAATTGCCTGTGATAGATCATATCGATTCAAAGAAAGTCCTTTCCATGCTAAGCCGGAAAGACATCATCCGAGCCTACCATACTCAGATCGAAAAAATAAAAAAGGACAAAAATAAAGAATTAGGTGGAGTCATTTATTAAATCATTACACTTTTTTCTTTTAAGAGCATTCATTGTCCCATATTGCCACATATTGTTCCATTATTCCCCACGCTTTGAAATAATCAAATTTGTTAAACATATAATCTATTGAAATTAAATATAGAATTTATTTTCCCAGTTGGTATTTTTTTTGCTTTAAACCAATTGGATCCCAGATGAGGGAGGCTTGATCAGACCCTTTCACCTCCACGATATAAGTGAGTGTGAGTCGATGGGAACCCCCATATTTCTTGATCTTAAGCCTCCTTCAATTTTTTGAAAAATTTTAATGAAAAGAAGACAGTTTCAACGAATCATCAGAGAAAAACTGAAAGGGCTTCGACTTTTCGTCACCTCCAACAGGGAGCCCTATATTCATAATTGGAATGAAGACAAAATTGAATGCATTCGGCCCGCCAGTGGATTGACGGTTGCTTTAGACCCGATGATGCAGGCCTGTGGAGGGATTTGGTTCGCCCATGGAAGTGGCAACGCCGATAGAGAGATGGTAGATTTGAATCAAAAAGTCAAAGTTCCACCCTGGGACCCTCAATACGAGTTAAAAAGGATATGGCTTTCGAAAGAGGAGGAAGAAGGATACTATTATGGTTTTTCAAACGAAGCCCTTTGGCCACTCTGCCATATCGCTTATACCCGACCTGTTTTCAGAGCATCTGATTGGGAATTCTATAAAAAAGTAAATCGTATTTTTGCCAATACGATTTTGGAGGAGATTGGGTCGGAAAGGCCAATAATCTTTATCCAGGATTACCATTTTGCATTACTTCCCCGAATGATTAAAGAGAGGAGGAAAGATGCAATCTTAGTTCATTTTTGGCACATCCCCTGGCCAAATCCTGAAGCCTTTAGGATCTGCCCCTGGAAGAAGGAGATTCTTGAGGGTCTTTTAGGGAATGATCTACTGGGTTTTCATATTCGATATCATTGTAATAATTTCATTGATACCATCGACCGGGAACTGGAGGCCAGACCTGATCGGGAGAGGTCTGCCATCGTTTATAAAGGTCAGACCACCTATGTCCGACATTTCCCCATTAGCATCGATTTTGATGCCATTGATGAAGCCTCTAAAAAGAGCGAGGTGGATGAGGAGATCATTCGGCTTAAAACCAAATTTCATCTTCTTGACAAAATTGTTGGAATTGGGGTCGACCGTCTGGATTACACCAAGGGGATCCCTGAGAAATTTAGAGCCATTGATCTGTTCTTGGATCAAAATCCTGAATATCGAAGAAGATTTGTTTATATCCAGTTGGGGGCTCCCAGTCGAGACCATATCCCAAGTTATAAGAAGATCAATGATGAGATTGATGAATGGGTGGAGCGGATCAATTGGAAACACCGATCGGACCACTGGGTCCCTATCCTATTCCTTAGAGAACATATCCCCTTTTTATCCATGCTGGCTTTCTACAGGATGTCACACTTCTGTATTGTCAGTTCTCTCCACGATGGAATGAATTTAGTGGCCAAGGAATATATTGCCGCAAAGAGCGATCCAGGCGGAGTGCTCCTCCTTTCACAATTTACAGGGGCCTCCCGAGAATTAACCGAAGCCCTCCTCATCAATCCCTATGCCACTGACGAGTTTGCTCAAATGATCAAAAAAGCTATCGAGATGCCCCCCGAGGAAGTTTCTCAAAGGATGAGGAAACTGAGAGGGATTGTCCAAGGAAGAAATGTATATCGTTGGGCGGATCGAATCCTTACGAAGGCCATTCAAATTTCATAGGAAGAAGGATGGACTATCTATTTAATCAAATCGGTAAAATTCTGGCCAGACTCCAATCGGCTGAACAACTCTTCTTCTTTTTTGATTATGATGGAACGCTTACCCCGATTGTCAGCCATCCAGAGGAGGCTCACCTATCCAGAGAACAGAAAATGCTCCTTAGAGCCTTCAAAAACAGTCCTAAATGTCTTCTCGCCATTGTGAGCGGAAGGTCTCTTGAGGATATAAAGAACAGAGTAGGGCTCGAAGGAATCTATTATGTTGGAAATCATGGGTTAGAGATATTCGGACCCGGGTGCGATATAAATCATCTTTCCCAAGAAGAATTTGGCCCTGAACTAAAAAAAATTCAGGATCGATTGAAAGATCGATTTAAAGGGGTAGAAGGTCTTCTCTTTGAGGATAAAGGATGCATTCTTGCCCTCCATTACCGGAATGTCAGCCCAGAATGGGTTCCTCCTATTTTGATTACCCTGAAGCAAGAGGTGAGGGATTCTTCTGTTCCTCTTTGTTTGGGTTTTGGGAAGATGGTGTTTGAAATTAGACCAAACATCCATGTGAATAAGGGAACGGCTGTAAAGGAGTTATTAAACCAAATCCCTCAAGGAAAGGTCTTTCCTCTCTATATGGGAGACGATCAGACAGATGAAGATGCCTTTAGGGTCATCCACAGAAAGGGAATTGCTGTTTTGGTAGGAGTCTCAAACAATTCTTCGGCCCATTACTATGTCCATGACTCTTTCGAAGTTTATCAATTTCTAAAAAAGGTTCAGAAGGAATGGATTCTGCTATGAACGGAAATCCTTTCTATTTTTATACCTCCTCCAATTTGGTGGAATTGACCGGGGAGAAGGCTAATACCTTGGAGGAACTGGTCGCTCTTTTAAGGCGATGCACAGGATCCGCGATCTTCTATCATGTCTTTCAAAGTTATCGAGAACGCCATTTTGCGATTGAGAAGTATCATTCAGATTTTGCCCAATGGATTTCAACTTCTTTGGATGAAGAGGTTCTGGCGGAGAGATTGGGGGCTTTGGATATTAGAGACTTTACCACGATTCGGGCTCTTCGGGAGTCGATCATCAAAATCATTGAAGATTACCTCGATCGATATCCTCACTCCAGAGGTCGTCAAAGCAAAACCCCCTTTTTCTTCTGCCAATCTGTTAGCGTCGTCATGCCCACGAAGTATATGGCCTGGACCTTAGAAGATTTTTATCGAATCATTGAGAAGATCGGACATCGGTCCATCCATTATCACCTCATCGAGGCGAGGCTTCGATTGGGTATCCATACGAATGATTTTTCGAACTGGTTCCGGAACAGCCTGCAAAGGGAAAGACTTGCCAAACAGATTGAAGATATTGACATTTATCTCCATACCTTAGAAGAGATTCGAAGGATAATCCTTCAATATGTCAAAGAAGAAATGGGATATCGATGACCTCTATCAGTTTAACGGACTATGAACCCATTGTGGGAAGACCTATCATTGAAGAGATTCATCAATTGGCAGAGGGATTGAAGGGAAGAAAGGTCAAGATGATCAATTCAACGGCCATGGGGGGAGGGGTCGCAGAGATTCTTCATCGCCTTGTCCCCTTACTCAATGAGATTGGGATTCAAACCCAATGGGAAGTCATCAAAGGAGGAGAAGATTTTTTTGCAGTAACTAAAAAGATCCATAATGCCCTCCATGGAGAGCCCATTCCCCTAACCCCGAGGATGAAAGATATTTTCTTGGAGGTGAGCAGGGAAAATTTAAAGAATGCAGATCTGGATCAAGACGTGATTGTCATCCACGACCCCCAGCCTATAGTTTACATTGAAGCCAAAGAACGGACCCCTGCAAAATGGGTGTGGAGATGTCATATCGATATCTCCAATCCAAATGGGGAGGTATGGGATTTTTTAAAGGGATATGTGGAAAGGTTCGATGCGGGGCTCTTCTCCTCTCCCCGGTTTTCAAAAAGGCTTCCCATTGTTCAATTTCTTTTTTTCCCTTCGATCGACCCCCTCTCTGATAAGAATAGGGAACTGGAGCCCGAATTCATCGATCAGGTCCTGAAGAAGTTTCAAATCCCTCGGGATAAGCCTATTGTAACTCAAATTTCCAGATTTGATCGTTTGAAAGACCCCCTTGGGGTGATCAAAGCCTATCGGATGGCCAAACGGTATGTAGATTGTCGATTGATCTTGGCAGGAGGAGGAGCCAGTGATGATCCAGAAGGAGAAACTGTCCTCGAAGAAGTCCGAAAAGAGGCCAAAGAAGACCCTGACATTCACATCCTTCTCCTTCCTCCCGAGAGTCCTCTGGAGATCAATGCCCTTCAAAGGGCCTCCACCCTTATCCTCCAAAAATCCCTCAAGGAGGGGTTTGGATTGACTGTAGCAGAAGCCTTATGGAAAAAGAAACCGGTGATTGGAAGTGCTGTGGGAGGAATCCCTGCTCAGATTATTCCCAATTTTACAGGGGTTCTGGTTTATTCCGTTGAAGGAGCTGCCTTTCAGATTCGATATCTCCTCAGTCACCCAGAGATTGCAAGGAAACTTGGCGAGTATGGGCACGAATATGTTAAAGAGGACTTTTTGATCACCCGGAAGTTGAGACGTTATCTTTTGCTTTTTCATGTCCTCAGCCATTTAAAAGAAAGAATCATCTATCTTTAAATTTCATATTCTTGTCCCTTTATGCCACAGGCTATTTCTTTATTTCTCGGTCTTTCATACCCCTTCAATTCTTCTCTCAAATCCCAGTTTCTTGAAATAGATGATATTTTTTATTTTTTTATCTTATGGCATTTATCCTGCTCCTCTTTTAAAAATTTAAAACTTAAGATACTGCTAACACCTTAGCGGGTTGAAAAAACTTTATAAAATCCCTCCCAACCTCCCTTGCCTTCCGGCAGGCAGGCTTTGCCAAAGGGAGGTAAAAGGAATTCCCTTGTTGGAAAAGGGGGACTAAGGGGGATTTTATTTATGATGATTATTCTGATCCATTGACTAATATATCTCTTATTTTAAAAGAGCTAAATTGATACAGATACTGTAGTTTAGCAAATTTTGTCATTCCTGAGGAGGCAGGAATCCAGAACTTGTTGATTTTACTGGATTCCCGCTTTCGAAGGAATAACAGAGTAGGGATATTAAAATGCATTGTATTTCAATAAGTTATAAATTTTTGCTAAACTACAGTTAAGATAAATTTTCTTATAGTCATCCAAAAAACTCAGGAAGGATATTGAAATGAAATGGTATCAGTTGGAAGAGAAAAAAGTATTAGAAAGACTTGAGACCTCAGATGGGGGTCTTTCGAATTCTGAGGTAGAGAGGCGACTCAAGACTCATGGACCGAATAAACTTCCTGAAGCAGAGGCGATCAGTAAACTAAAAATTATCCTTCATCAGTTTACAAGTCCCCTTATCTATATTCTGATCGTTGCAGCGATCGTTACTACTTTTCTCGGAGAATATATTGACACGGGAGTCATTGTAGCCGTTTTGATCCTGAATGCCATCATTGGCTATTTCCAGGAATATAAGGCTGAGACAAGTGTCAGGGCCTTACAGAGTATGGTTGTCCCTAAGGCCAAAGTCCTAAGGGAGGGAAAGGAACAAGAGATCCCCAGTGAAGGACTGGTGCCCGGGGATATTGTCCTTTTAGCCTCGGGGATGAGAGTTCCGGCAGATTTGAGACTCCTTAAAACAATGGAACTAAGGATTGAAGAGGCAGCGTTGACAGGGGAATCGCTTCCTGTGGAAAAAAAGACAGGTCCAATCCACGAAGAAAACCTTACTCCTGGCGATCAAACGAATATGGTTTTTATGGGAACGGTGGTCGTAAGTGGAAGAGCCAAAGGAGTCGTGGTCGAGACAGGTCTAAAGACGGTGCTTGGGCAGATTGCTCGGAAAGTGAAAGAAATCTCTGTGACCCAAACCCCTCTTCAACAAAAGATTATCCAATTTGCCCATTTTATCGGTTTTCTCTTTCTTGGAAGTGCGATGGCCATATCCCTTGTGGGTATTGCCCTCGGAATAACGATTGTAGAAATATTTAAGATTGCGGTAGCCGCCTCTGTCGCTGCTGTCCCCGAGGGATTGCCTATTGTGGTCACCATCACGATGGCCATTGGGATTAGCCGGATGACCAAACGAAATGCCATTATCAGAAAACTTCCGGCTGTGGAGACCCTTGGAAGCACTTCCATCATCTGTTCCGATAAGACAGGCACCCTAACAAAGAACGAGATGACAGTGAAGGTGGTCTACGATACTCAACATTCTTATGAGGTCACGGGAAGCGGTTATGACCCGGAAGGCGATATCCTTCAGGATTGGGAGACCTGCGAAGTTTCCTCCTTGGATGGGGTTTGTGGCGTCCTGCGAATAGGACTGCTTTGCAATGAATCAAGGATCTATGAGGAGGATGGTCAGTATCGGGTGGATGGAGATCTCACAGAGGCTGCTTTGATCGTTTCAGCGATGAAAGTTGGTCTTAGACCAGAGGAGGAGAGGGCGCGATACCCCCAATTATCGATCATCCCCTTTGAATCTGAACGGGGATTTATGGCCACCCTCCATCAAAATAATGGGAAGAGATTTGTTTTTGCAAAAGGGGCTCCTGAAAAGCTGATTGAAATGTGTAGCCAATCCCCTAAGGGGTCTCCCCTCGATAAGGAAAAGATTCTTAAGACTGCCGAGCATTTTGCTCAAGATGGGATGAGGGTGCTTGCCATGGCCTATAAGGAGGTTCCTCAGGAATTTGAGGAACTCACCCACGAAACCCTTGGGTCGGATTTGACATTTGCAGGATTGCAAGGGATGATCGATCCTCCAAGGCCTGAAGCCATCGAGGCTATCAAAGGCTGTCATGAAGCTGGGATTCGGGTAGCCATGATCACTGGAGATCATGCCGTAACCGCGAGGGCCATCGGGAGGATGATGGGAATTGGGCGTAAAAATTCCCTCGTGCTTACTGGCAGAGATCTCGAGACGATGAGTGATGAAGAACTATTTGCAAAGGTTAAAGAGGTCTCAGTCTTTGCCAGAGTTTCGCCCCAGCATAAATTGAGGATTGTTCAGCAAACGATGAGACATGGCGAGATCGTGGCGGTGACAGGCGATGGCGTCAATGATGCTCCTGCCCTGAAGGCTGCCCATATCGGAGTAGCCATGGGAAAGACCGGAACCGATGTCGCAAGAGAAGCCGCTGACATGGTGATTACGGATGATAATTTTGCAAGCATCTTTCATGCGGTCGAAGAGGGTCGGGTGGTTTTTGATAATATCCGGAAGGTAACACTCTTTCTCATTCCCACCGGATTTGCTGCCATTGTATCTATCCTTATGGCCATGATCATGGATATTCCAATTCCTTATGTTTCAGCCCAGCTCCTCTGGATCAACTTAGTGACGAATGGACTTCAGGACGTAGCGCTCGCCTTTGAGCCTGGAGAAAAAGACGTTCTTAAGCGAAAACCGAGAAGTCTCAAAGAAGGCATCATGTCGAGGCTAATGTATGAGCGGAGTGTTCTGGTAGGACTGATTATCTCTGCAGGGGTGATTTTCAATTTTGTTTCAGCCCTGGAGGAGGGAGTTTCTCTGGAACGGGCAAGAACCATTGCTGTGACAACAATGGTTCTCTTTCAATTCTTTCAGGCCTGAAATTCGAGGTCGGAGTTAAGGTCGGTGTTTAGTATCAGTCCTCTAAGCAACCCCTTTCTTTTTTATAGCATGATTTCTGCATTTCTGGCCCAGATTGCAGTTGTCTATGTCCCTGCCCTTCAGTGGGTTTTCCGTACGGAATCCTTAACTCTCGAGGAGTGGGGAAGGATTCTTCTAGTAGCCCTTTCTGTGGTCATCGTTGTTGAAATAGATAAGGCGATCCGCAGGCAAAGAAGAAAGGTAGAATGAAGGGTCTCTGTATTAATTGCAGAAGTTAGACGCTCAAATTTAAGCTCATCGCATTGGATGAAGGTATGTCTGCCCCCGGTCGTGACGAGCTACTGGTTCGTGGCATCGTAGAAAGGGCAAGGGGCCAAGCCGTGCTAAATTTATTGAGAATCGGGAGGGAGAGTTAACCCGTCTCTTTAATCATTCTTTCATATTCATCATGAGTGCCAATCCATACCCAAATGAAATCATTACCATCTTCAACTGCGAGTGCTCTGTGATTCATTCCAACTCCCACTGACCAAAACTTACCAACTTTCTTGAAATGGAGAGATGGGTGTGAGGAATTAATTTTAAGCAGTTCAAAGTTCTTTTTGGATATCTTTTGCACAGGTTCTGGTAGGTTCTCAAAACATTTCCAGAATCGGGTTGTTGTCCGATGCATTTAAAGTTCCTTGATCTTTCCATTAGCTTTTTCATCACGGGCTTCCTTAGCCAAAAAATCCAGTTTCCCGGCCTCTGAATCGGCTTCAATTTGCCTATCCCATTTCTCCCAATCTCTTTCAGAAAACCACTTTCTAAGACGAACGTATTCCTCTTCTGAGAGGGACTCAATTGCAGATTCGATTTCCTCTACTTTTGGCATATCTAATCTACCCCCTTTCTATAAATCCTTTAAATTCGTTTCGGTAGCATAAGCTTGTTTGTAGATATTCTGGCTATTTTAATACCAGTTTTTTTTATTATATCATTGAATAAAAACATTTTCATTATTTTAACACCAAGACAACCAAGAAGGCGATTTAAAAATTCTTCTAATATTTTAGATTCATTGTCCACTTTTTTGCAAACAAAAGGGGTCACCCATTTAAAAGAATATATTTTATTTCCATGGCAAGACCTCTACGAATTGAATTTCCAGGAGCTGTTTGTCATGTTACCTCCAGAGGCAATGCCAGGAAGGCTATTTTCATAGAGAATCATTATCATCTTTTGATTGAGACTCCGGGTGGGAATTTATCGAGAGGAATGGGAAAGTTGAATAAGGTCTATATTCAAGGGTTCAATCAGATATATAGGAGGGTGGGTAATCTTTTAAAGGGAGATATAGGGCGATTCTTGTGGAGAAGGGCAATCCCTTGTGGTTATACGATGAAGGAGATTGCGGATCATCTGGGTTTCCATTATGCGACGATAAGCCGGGCAATAAAATGGGTGGAGGAGGGAGAGGTCAAATGTATGATTGCAAGACTTTACTCCATAAATTTCTTTAAAGTATCCGACAGAAATTCCTTTTGGTTTGTCCCATATTGCCACAGATTGTTTCATTATTCCACGATCATCAGCATTTTCTTTAATTAAAATTGGCCTAATTAATTGAAATTAAAGAAAATTTATTTTAATGATGATGGCATTTTTTTTGCTATTTTCATTAATTGTGGATGATGAGAAAAAACGTATATTGATTATCGAGGACGATGAAGAGATGCGTTCTTTACTGAAAAATTTCTTTGATGAAGAGGGATTTGACACAGATTGTGTCAGTAATGGTTCTGAAGCCTTCCGAATTTTGGTTCGTGAAATTTTTGATATTGTCATTACTGATATTCGAATGCCTGGGTTGACAGGGCTGGATATCATCCCAGGCGTGAGGAAACTTCAACCCGAAACCTCCATCATTGTGATCACAGCCTTTGGAAGCGAAGAGGTCCATCATAAAGCGATGGCGAGGGGTGCCAATTCCTATTTAGAAAAACCGCTCCGTTTCCATGAGTTAAAGGAAACGGTCCAGGAACTTTTATCTTTGAAATCAAAAAGGAGGGATGGACCATGGTCGGGATCTTAGTCATCTCTCATGGAAGATTGGCTGAGGCCTTAATTTCGTCGGTTCAATTTCTGGTAGGAAGTTTGAATAGAGTTAAAGGGATTTCTATTTGGCCGAGAGATGGGAAGGAGGAGGTAAGGTATCGAATCCAGAAAGGAATCCGTGAATTGGATGATGGAGACGGGGTAGTCATCTTAACCGACGTTCTTGGAGGAACCCCAACCAATCTTAGCCTTTCGGTTTTGGAGAACAGAAATGTTGAGGTGGTGACCGGTGCGAATTTACCCATGTTGTTAACGTTAGCAAGTTATCGGAGTGGGAGATCATTAAGAGAGATTGGGAGATTGGTCAAGAAGTCAGGACGTCGGAGCATCATCCTGGCAAAAGAGTTATTGAGAAAAAGGCCTTTGGTGAATAAAGTGAGCTGAAGGAGTAGAATGAGGAGGTTCGTTTTATGTCTGATTTTTTTCAGCCTGGAATGATAACAACCCTTCATCGATTAAAAAAAGGGAATTTGGAACGGATGGAGATGGAACTAGAATTCTATTCCAGACATAATCCCATTGCCCTGGTTCTCCCCTCTCTCTACTCGGAATTAAAAGAGAGGGCCCTTAAAACCATCGTTTCTGAAATTCAGAAAGTGAGGTTCATCAATCAGGTGATCGTCACCCTGGGAAGGGCAGATGAAAAGGAATTCGAACATGCCAAAGAATTCTTCTCCATTCTTCCTCAAGAGACCGTGGTGATTTGGAATGATGGGCCGAGGGTTCAGGCCCTTTATGATATTTTAAACGAGAACGATATTTCGGCGGGAGAGGATGGGAAGGGACGTTCCACTTGGATGGCCTTCGGTTATGTGTTGGCCAGTGAGAGAAGTAAGGTGATTGTTCTCCACGACTGTGATATCTTGAACTATGATAAGGAATTTTTAGCCAGGTTATGCTATCCTGTTGTCAATCCAAATTTGGGATACGAATTCTGTAAGGGGTATTATGCCCGGGTGACGGAGAAGATGTATGGAAGGGTGACCCGTCTCTTTGTGACCCCTCTGATACGGTCTTTTGAACGGCTTTTGGGTTACCTTCCCTTTCTGGTCTATCTGGATAGTTTCCGTTACCCTCTGGCCGGAGAATTTTCAATGATCGTGGATCTGGCTCGGATCAATCGAATCCCTTGGGATTGGGGGCTTGAGGTAGGAGTGCTTGCAGAGGTTTTTCGAAACTGTTCGCTCAGGCGAATCTGTCAGGTCGATTTAACCGATAACTACGAGCATAAACATCAGGAACTTTCTTCCGAGGATCCTGGGAAGGGGCTCCTAAGAATGTCCATCGATATAGCCAAAAACCTCTTTCGGAATTTAGCCAGCGAAGGGATTGATCTTTCAGAGAGCATTTTAAAAACCCTCAAAGCGACTTACCTGAGGATGGCTCAAGAGGCTATCACCAAGTATCATGACGATGCAGCGATTAATGGTCTCGATTTTGACCGCCATGAAGAAGGGGTCGCGGTGGATACCTTTACCAGAGGGATTGAGTTAGCAAGCAAGGCCTTTGTTGAAGATCCACTCAGCATTCCCCTCATTCCCAACTGGAGCAGGGTGACCTCCGCTATCCCTGATTTTTTAGAGAGGTTGAAGAATGCAGTCGATGACGACAACACCTAAATGGATCATTTTTTCAGATTTAGATGGGACCTTGCTTGACTCGGAAACCTATTCCTTTGAAGAGGCATTACCCGCTCTGAAGGCTATCCAGCAGAAGGGAATTCCCCTGATTCTTTCAAGTAGTAAAACAAGAGCGGAGATCGAAATTTACCGGAAAAAGATTGAGAACGATCATCCGTTTATTTCAGAGAATGGAGGGGCTATTTTTGTTCCTAAGGATTATTTTTCTTTCCCATTCCCTTATGACCGAGAATTAGAGGGATATATAGTTCTCGAATTGGGGACATTCTATCTTATCATCCTTGATGTTTTAAAATCGATTAGGGAAGAGACGGGGATTCAACTTATAGGATTTTCTGATCTTACTGAAGAAGAATTGACCTCTCTTTGCGGATTGAGCTCCGAGGAAGCGAGATTTGCTAAGAAGAGGGAATATGATGAGCCTTTTATGATTAAGGGCGGGGAGAAAGAGGTCGAGGTGGTAAAAGAAGAGATCAAAAAGAGGGGAATGGGTTATGCTTGGGGAGGAAGGTTTCATCATATTTTTGGGAAGAATGACAAAGGAAAGGCAGTTGAAATCTTAAAGGAACTCTACGAGAACCAGTTTTTCTCAATCTATACGGTTGGAATCGGCGATAGCCTGAACGATCTCCCCATGTTGTCTGCGGTGGACTCCCCCATTTTCCTTAAAGGGAAAGAGAATATTTTACCAGAGGTGCCGTTTAAAAATATAGTCTGGGTTGAGGGGAAGGGGCCTTCTGCCTGGAATGAGGTTATTATAAATACCCTACAACAGGTGGGGCTTTTATCTTAAAGGATTTTCTTTCTTAATCCTATAAATCGAAACTTAACCGGAAAGGAGAAGACAGATGCAATTTTTTTATTGGTTAGCCTTATTCATCATTATTGGGATCGCCATCTTCGCAGTGCAGAATTCAACGGCCCCTCCTATTGCAATAAAGTTTCTTGTCTGGAGATTTGAAACCTCGCTGATCTACACCATCTTAGGATCCTTTGGGACAGGTATCCTCATTACCCTTCTCTTTTTAGTTCCAAGAACCATTAAAACTTCTCTTCGATCAAGGGAGCTGAAGCGGGAGGTAAAGAATCTTGAGAGCGCATTATATCAACCTGCCTCCCTTGCGAAGGAAAGTGATCAGAAGAAGGGGTGATGAGAAAGGCGGTCATCATTCCTGTCTATCTCAGATTGAGGGGTTTGGAAGAGTTTCCTAATTTAGAAGGCCTCCGTTTAACCCAAAGGGCTATAAAAAGTCTTCGCCTTTTAAAAGATCAGGATTTTACCCTTATCCTCCCTGTTTGTTTCGATCTTTTAGGGAGTAATGGAAACACCCTTTTTCAATTGGAGAGTTCTTTAAGAGGTGAGATAGATCATCTCAAATTCCAAAGAACGCTGATCTTTTCTTCCTTTCGTCTTGGAGAGTTAAAAGAATATCTCCTTCAAAAGAATTTTAAACAATTTAACTCTCTGATTGACCTGAAGGGGTTTTCGAAAATCCGGAATACCGGCCTCCTTCTGGCTCAAGCACTTTCCATGGAGGTGGTGGTCTTTATCGACTCTGATGAAATCATCGAGGATCCAAACTTTTTAGAAATTGCCTGTGAATATTTAAACCAGAGATGGAATGGAAAGTTGGTAAGTGGGAAAGCAGGTTTTTATGTTAATCAGGATGGTTCCATTCTTCTCTCCACCCAAAACCCATGGTGGCGATTTTTGTGGAATAAGAACAAATGGATGAATCGAGTCTGGGAGGAGATACTAAGATCAGAAGATCGACTTCTTCCTTCACCCATGATTTTAGGGGGGAATCTTGTCCTCTCTTCCACGCTATTCGGTATCCTCCCATTCGATCCTTATATCCCGAGGGGAGAGGATACAGATTACCTCATTAATGCAAACCGGCTGGGCTTCTATCTTTTTTTCGATAAAAGGCTCAGGGTCAAACACCTCCATCCGGAAAGAACCTCTTCCTATTACCATGAGGAATTGAGAGGGGATATTGAGCGATTTCTCTATGAAAGGGAAAAGCTCAAAGCCGGATTGCCCATCAACCTCAATCCTTATCCAGGATATTTTTTGAACTGGACGCTCTATCCAAAGGCCATTCTCACCTCTCTCCTCCTCAGCTTAAATTATCTGGGGAGGATGGATTGGAAAAGAACAAAGGAAGGTTTGGCCAACATGGGGCTCCTCTTTCGCAAGAAGGATGAGGGATGGATGAAGTATTTGAGGTTTAGAAGGGATTGGGAGATCGTGATGGGAAAGATTCGTCAGGAAGGGATGGAGGACTTATTAAAGAACTGTTGGATATGAATTCTGAGAAATCACTTCAAGACCAATTGGGAGAGATTAAGGAGGTTGACCTTTTGGTGGGGATTCCGAGTTATAATAATGCCCGCACCATTGGTCGGGTGGCCCAGGCGGTAATGGCAGGCTTGGCCAAATACTTTCCAAATGTCAAAGCGGTATTGGTGAACTCAGACGGAGGGTCCACTGATGGGACTCCAAATGAGGTGAAGAAAGTCCAGATTGAAGATTTTAAGGCAGTCCTTATCTCTCACCCCGTTAATCCAATTCATAAAATTATCACCCCTTATCACGGGATTCCTGGGAAAGGAAGTGCTTTTCGGACCATCTTCGAAGTTGCTAAAGGACTTAATGCGAAAGCCTGTGCAGTGGTGGATTCGGATTTGAGGTCCATTACCCCGGAATGGGTAGAACTGCTTCTAAGGCCGATCTATGAAGAAGGATTCGATTATGTAGCTCCCCTTTATGCCCGACATAAGTTCGATGGGACAATTACCAATAGCATCGTCTATCCTTTGACACGGGCCCTCTATGGGAAGAAGGTCCGCCAGCCCATTGGAGGAGATTTTGGCTTTTCCGGCGAATTGGCAAAATTTTACCTCACTCAAGAGGTGTGGGAGACGGATGTGGCTCGGTTCGGAATTGATATTTGGATGACTACGCTCGCCATTGCGGAAAGATTTAAGATTTGTCAGTCCTATCTGGGGGCTAAGATTCACGATGCCAAGGATCCTGGAAGTGACCTGGGGCCCATGTTCACCCAGGTTGTCTCTTCTGTCTATGGATTGATGGGAAATTATCAGTCTCTCTGGAAGGAGGTGAAAGAATCGGAGGTGGTTCCTACCTTTGGGTTTCAATATGAGGTTGGATTGGAGCCCATCTCGGTTAATGTGGAACGGATGATTCGGAACTTCAGACTGGGAGTAAAAGACCTCATGGAGATTTGGGAAAAGGTCATTTCCCCTGAAACCGCTCGTTGGCTGAAATCCATAGCACAATTATCCGATGAGGCTTTCTCTTTTCCTCAGGATCTTTGGGTTCGTATCGTTTATGATTTCGCCATCGCCTATCATCGAGGCCTCTTTCATCGTGAACATCTCCTGAAATCGATGATCCCCCTTTATTTAGGGAAGGTGGCCTCCTTTGTAAAGGAGAATATGGAAAGTTCGGCAGTGGAGGTAGAGAAAGAGATTGAATCGCTTTGTCAAACCTTTGAACAGATGAAACCCTATCTCGTTGAGCGGTGGACAGAGGGACGAATCCATCGATCAAGCGATTAACCCCGTGGCTATGTCTTGCATTGAGTGCCCAGACAGGCCAAAAGGATATGAGTATGATACAGGAGGTGAGTATGATGAGCGAAATCTGGAAGGCAACCATTGTTGATTCCTTTAATCGATTTTTGGGAAAGGTCCTTACCTTTCTACCCAATCTATTGGCGATGATCACCATCCTCCTCATAGGTTTTTTGATCGCCTGGATTGTTAAAATAATTCTGTCTCGTTTTTTGAAAGCCATCCAGTTTGATAAGGTCAGTGAGCAGTGGGGATTGACACGCATCCTCTCCAGAGGAGGAATCACCTATTCTCCCACCCTTCTCCTGGGTCGTTTCTTTTACTGGGTGATTGTCCTCATTACGCTCATCTTAGGAATCAATGCCCTTGAGGTTGCTGCCACCCAGAGCCTTATCACCCAATTTTTTAACTTTCTGCCACACCTTTTTACTGCCCTCGGTATTCTGGTCATAGGATACCTGATCGGAGTCTTTTTGGGTCAGGCGACCTTGATCGCTGCAGTGAATGCCCAAATGGAGTCTGCAAAAATCCTGAGCCGTTCTGTTCGTTGGTTCATTATTATTCTATCCTTAACGATGGCCCTCTACCATTTAGGGATCGCAGAGAAGGTGATCGTGGCCGCCTTCTCGATCATCTTCGGAGGTATTGTGCTGGCTCTTGCCATTGCCTTTGGCTGGGGGGGAAGGGAATTGGCAAAAGATTTCTTAGAAAGACTCTATAGGACAAAGCAGAAAAAGGATGAAGAGCCGGACCGTATTTCGCATATATGAAAATTAGAGAATTTTAGGTGTCAGGTCTACACTATTGACTCATTTTTTTCATAAGATTTTAAACTCTTCCCACATTTAAGGGAATCACCACCTTTGTCTTTACGTTAAAAAATTCGTTTAACCTATTTTCAGATAATTCAGAATTTTTGAGTAATTAATTCTTGAAGAATTGTAACATTGCAAACCTGACCCCTCCTCCCTTTAGCCTCTATGTCCTTCTTTCATCGCAGGGGTCGCACGATTAATTTGAGCCCACTGACTCCTTCTATTCTTACAATCTCACCTTTTTCAATGACCGAACATTCTCCTACCACTTCGGCCTGCCAGAGTTCACCATGGACTCGGACATATCCAGAAGGGGCAAGCTTCTCCGCCGCGATGCCTTCAGTGCCGATCAGAGATCGTAAATCTCCTGAACGGGGCCGATCGTATGCACGCCAGACAAAAGGAAACATCAAAACATCCTTGATTATCCAGAAGCCGATAATAAGCCAAAACAACCATAAGGGAAGATTTATCCATTGATAAAGAATAATTAGGATCAAAATAAGGATCGCCAAACCAGGGATCTGAAAGAGTACATATCTTATTAGAGCATGCTTTCTTATTTTCAACTCGATAGCCCTTATCCCTCCCAGCCCATCGGTGATTCTTTACCAACCTTTATTTCTATTTTTATTCAAGCAATATTGATGCCGAGAAAAGAAATCCATTTGTTATTGAAGGAACATGTGGAATACTCAGCGGCGAAAAGATTAAGATATTTTGGGAAAGATCCCACTGACCATAGCATTTTTCTACAATAACGGTTTACCCATTTCATGCCCAAAAAGGTTAACCCGAATGGCATGAGGAAGAGGATTTAAATCCCATTTTCCCTTAGGGGTATTGGATGGCCGCAAAAGTTGTTGCAGTTTCTCTATTTTATCCCTTTCTCCTCTTCAGGTGAAGGAATAAACCTTTCTCGTTTGGAGTCAACTTCTTTTTTTAAAGCCATCAATTGGTCATAGGCTTGGCGAATTTTTTTTGCCTCCATCATAGCTTCGATGTTAGCCAGGTCTTTTTCCCATTTTTGAATCAGCTCCTCAAGGTCCTTTCTTTCCCGTTTCGTCATTCTTTTGGAGGGTTTTGCAATAAGACTTTTTAGCTCATCGGTTCCATTACGGATGTCGGAGATTATTTGCTCGGCTTCTGCCTTCATCTTCGACTTATTTGGCTCCACCTGGGAAAGGGCCTGCTTCGCCAGGTTGATTGTATCCTCGGCTGCCTTCTTTGCCTCTTTATATTTCTTTTCTCGCATCAGGTCATGGGTCTTTTTTAAGGTCTCTTCTGCTTTTGAAAAAATATCTGAAACATAAATGTCAGCCTCTTTTTGTTTTGCCTCAGCCACGGATCTTTCTGCATTTTCCACCTCTTGAGTAGGAGGCTTTTCACGTCCAATTATAAAGACGAGGATTAAAATAATGATTACAACCGGGACTATAAGCCAAAGAAATTTTTTTGACATGACCTTCTCCTCTTTAATCTTTTAATAAATCTTATCAAATGTTGGGTGAAATGTCAAACGTTTAATCTGTGGGTTAGATTGGGATGTGAAACCACTCAATTCTTGGAATTTTATTGACTCATTTCTCACAATTTTGTAGACTTGCATAAAAATTTGTAATCGGCTTTAACCTCGAATACGCCGCCAGTAACTCTATTATAAGGAGATTAAGATGAAGAGGGATATGGATATGCAGATATGCACGATATGGGGTCAGCAAGATATGTGTGACCCCGTTTCACATTTCACATGGGGTGGATATTCGTTGGTTAATAAAGTGATTTTCAACGATTTAAAAAACTTACCCGCACTTCACTAAAAACTCGGTTCTCTTGTTGACCTGCTTAACAGCGCCAAAGATTCGACTGAGATTATGCCGAAGTCCCCGTCTTTGAAGGCGGATTAGAAAAGCGCCACTCAGGGTTGACAAATCCTATTGTTAACCCTTATAAAAAAATCGTCTTAACGTTTTCAATGAGGCCATCCATGTTAAATAATATCGTCGTTCCTTTCCTCATTGTCGTTTCAGGTTTCATCTGCCTGGAATTTTTTATTCCCATAGCAATCGGAGAACTGATTGCAGGGATTATTGGTGGATTGTTCTTTGATCTGAAGGAATCTCCCTGGTTGGAGTTTCTGTCCCAGTTAGGATTGATCTCTTTAATGTTTCTTGCAGGTTTTGAAATTGATCTCCGCACCCTTTATCGAAACAGATATAAAAGCATCGTTGTGGGTACGGTCTCCTTTTTTATTCCCTTTATCTGCATCTACCTTTTATGCTCCTTGTTCAAAATGGACTTCCTCACTTCGGTTCTAATGGGGATTGGGTTATCAACGACATCACTTGCGATTGTCTTTCCAATATTGAGAGAAAAGAACCTTCTCGAAAAGGAATCGGGGCAGTTATTATTAGCCAGCGCTATGGTCGTGGATATCATCAGTATGATTATGCTTTCAATGGTGTTTTATCAGGTTTCAATCAAGAGTATTTTAATTCTGACTATTTTGATCGCTGGTCTATTTTTTATTAAAAAGGTCGTCTTTCCGATCTTCGAACGATATAAAGGAAACCGTACCGAATTTGAACTTAAATTTCTTTTACTCATCATTCTTGCTTTCAGCTTCCTTGCCCAGGAGGCGGGAATGCACGAAGCCGTCATCTCTTTTGTTCTAGGGGTTATCTTTTCAGAAATTGATCCAAACCATGAAGCCATTATTGAAAAACTCAATTCCGTTGTGTTTAGTTTATTGGCTCCTATTTTTTTCTTTCATGCCGGAGCCATGATCCAATTGAATGAAATTAATTTCTCCGTAGTGGGCTTTTTTTTCATTTTCTTGTTTTCCTCTATGGCAGGCAAATTCATAGGGACCTACTTCCCCTTAAAAATCTTCTCTTGTGAAGTATCAAAATATGCAGGGATTCTCTTTAATTACCGTTTGAGTTTCGGGCTGGTGACGGCGATCTATGGTTATGAAAAGCAGATTCTTACCTCTGAAATGTTCAACACCATTCTCCTCTGCGTTCTTTTTAGTTCCTTGATCGCTACCTATTTGGAAAAAAGATTGAATCCGCTGAATCATGAGAATGTAAGAGAGAACCTATTTGGCAAGGGGTTTGATTACTTAAAGAACAAATTCTTTCGACCGGAAGGCAGTTAGTGATGGATTGGGGAGAGTGCGTTGATATAGATCCTTATCCTGTAAGTTTATATATAAAAATGAAACGATAAATGAGACCAAAATGAATGGCAACCTTCTCTGCTGATTCTTCAAAGAAATCAAAATCTACGGCCCTACATCCTTTAATTCCTCCCGATATTCCCGAATAAATGGTTCAAAGTGGGGACTTCCAATTTCCTCTACACCCTCAATGGTGAAGACAATATTAAGAGGCAATCTAACAACCCTCACAACACTTCTCAGGGCATTAAACAAACCTGCCAAAGCTCTTTTTGATTTGACCGTCCCTCTGGCAATGACACAGGGACCAAGGTTTAGCAAATCCCTGATTTCTGCTCCAAATGGAGGAGAATTCCATTTGTGCTCATCAACTGGCTGAACGTCACACATTCCATAGATAATCAATGCCTTCGGGCTCCCCGAATTCACCCTACCAAATACAATTAGGAACTTTTCATCTTTACAAGATTGTGTCTTACCTCCAATCGCAGTGATGAAATCCGTTACAATCCGGGTGGTCTCCTTGATCCTTTCGCCAGTGGCAGAAATACTCTTTTTCCATAGAAATTCCCTGACCCGTTCAAGATGGAGAGTAAAATTCTCATCGATAGGCTTGTGTACATTGTGGATTGATTCCTTATTATCCATATGGTTTCCTTTCGATTCGTTAGAGGAATAAATTCTATCTTTAGGATTCGTGGATTTCAAAAAATTTAGATCTAAATTAAAAAACCAAAAAGAAATCTTGATTATTGGGGACTTTCAGGGCGTATTGTCCCAAAAAGCCACATCCCTATAATAAAAAGCCATTAGGTAATTTTTTCAGTAATTAATAATTAATTTTGATTTCAATAAGTTATGGATTTAATGAAAACAGGCATGCATGTTGCTTTAATAAATAATAGGCAAAAAATTTTAAAGGAAGTAGATCGATTCTTATTACTACCTAAATTGAGCGATTTTTATTGACTCAGTAATAGTTTCTTATATACGCCACAAAAAGAGGCCCTTTATATTCAACATTGTATGTTATGGTGTAAGGTAGAACGGTCCTCTCAAGACGTTGCCAAGAAAAGCAATATGCGATAAGGACGGAACGATAGCAGAAAGAGAAGATTTGGGCATAGTTCTCCCTTGCTAAAAATCTTTGTCCTTCGTCCACTGAAGTTGTTACCCAAAGATGGGAATCGGGTTTTGAGATCTCTCCCACAGCTTCTCAAATCGCAAATCCTCCCAAACAGCCTGTGTTACCTTTCCGACTGAGTCGGATCCGCCCCTGGCGGAAAGGATGATCCCCCTCCCCGTGTTGACGATCTTGGCAGCAAAGTCTAAGGCTTTTCTTCTCACGGTGCTCGCATAACTTCCGATAGGAAGAACCTCTTCTAAGACATCCTCTTTAAAGGTCTCAAATAGAAAGAAAGAGATCAGCATGCAGTAAAAGAAGGCCATATTGGGGGCAAACCTCTTGAACGGTAGCTCCTCGAATCCAAAGTCCTTCAACCCACGATGAGGCAATTCATCCGCTCCGCGCTGATGGTAGCTATGGATAATCGACTCGATTCCAATCAACTCCTCCCGCGTTTGAGCCCCACAACCCCTCACCACCTCGGGATTGACTCCCAGGTTGGTCACAATGATATTGTCAGGCCGGGCAAAATCCAAAAACCGCTGTTTCCCCTCATAGACAGGACGGGTATAGATGGCCCGATAGTACCTCTTCCAACTGTTATACCGATACCCAAACTCGATATACTCCCACTCCTGATGCCCATTGTCATAGGTCTTCCACCCCTCCCTCGGAAGAGCCCCCACATACTCCTTCACATGATCATAGATCTTCCCCGACAAAATCACTCCCACACCAAGCCGGTCAAAGACTGCCAAATTGCCCTCATCAAAAAAGCCACTGTCCATCCGAAAAATGATAGGCACATCCGACCGATATTCCCTCCGAATCAGATTCACTAAATCCACCACCATGTTCACCACCGTATTGCCAGAATGACTATGTTTATTGCCCCCTCGAAAGATAGCATCCACCACCCTCCGCTTCCATAGGATCTGCAACGACCCAAACCCCTTGACCCCCTTATAGGTCGGCTTAACCCCATGACGCTTCTCCGCCTCATCATTGTCCATAACCATCAAATCAATCGTTAACTCTATCTTCTCTGGCCTCTCGATCTTCAAACGCCAGATGAATAACCGCTTCAATATCTTCCGAAAGATGCCCCCACAAAGCCACGAAAAGGCCTTGAAAAAAACGCTTCACCTGATGAGAACAAACCATCCCCCCTGAAGTGTTCTCAATCACCGCTGCATAACCCTCGTCTCTCTTCAATTGATCGAAATAGACCAAATGCCGGCTCGTCCCGTCATAGAAAAAACAGAAAACCTGCTTGAAAATATTCCAGATCGGCTGCCCCTTCTCGTTCCTCCGGATCCGGCCAAAAGCCTCTACCAAAAGAGCGTAAATGTTGACCTGACTTAAATAACGGACAAATAGTGCCATTCCCCCTCGGCCCGTTAGTGTGTCCCCCGTCACATCAACCTTGCCGATCTTACACTTGCTTTTGAACTTTAATTGCTTCATAATTTCATCACTTACAGGGTGATGTTTTTTGTTTTTGACCAAACCGATTATAACCAAAACTTATCGCCCTGCAAGTAAATTTTCTTCAAATTTTCAGGAAAAAAATCGCTCAATTTAGATGAAAAAGAGAATAACTGGTGGATGGATGTGCTGGAAAATGGTCCCAGTTCCATCTATGCCGATTTTTTCGATATTGATTGGAAGCCGGTCAAAGATGAACTCGAAAACAAAATGCTTCTTTCTGTTTTGGGAGACCAATATGGTCACGTCCTTGAAAATCAAAAATTGAACCTTGTCTTTGAAGAAGGGGCCTTCTTCATTCATTATTATGACCGAAGATTTCCAGTAGCCCCCATCTCTTATAATAGAATATTAAAATTTCGTATCGAAGAGTTAGAAAAGAAAATGGGCAGTGGTCATCCACATCTTCAGGAGCTTCTTAGCATTGTAACTGCACTCCAACATCTTCAAGCCAGGAGAGAAAAGAATGAAGAGAAGGTCACGGAGAGGCGACGGGAAAAGGAGATCATCAAAAGGAGGTTCTGGGATCTTTACAATAAAAGCGATGAGGTTCGATCCTTTGTCAACGAAAATGTGCGTGTATTTAATGGAGAATCCTAAGGTTTTCAGGGAGACGCATAAATTGATTTTCAAACTCATCAAAGAAAGGAAGGTAACGGGATTGAGGGTTGACCATGTGGATGGACTCTACAACCCTGTGGAGTACTTATATAGACTGCAGAAGGGCTGTTTTATTTAGATCTGTCTTCAAGAAGTGAAGGAAGAAGACGAATCTAAACTTGAAGAGAAGATTGGTCGTCTCTATGATGAAGAGCTGTCCAAGACCCCAACTTCTCCTCTGCGGATGCCCCTTTATATTGTGGGTGAAAAAATTTTGATCAAAAGCGAGCGGATTCCAGAAGACTGGCCCATTTTCAGCACTACGGGTTATGTCTTTTTAAATTCTGTCAATGGTATTTTTATCGATTATCGGTTGACGGGGAGAAGGAAAGGCATATTTACTCATTTGCAAGGCAACGGGAAGGGAAGGTGGTTTTAGTCGTTGTTCCCAGGTTTTTGACTTATCTTAATAAAAGGTGTTGACGCGGTTCCTCTTGGAAAAGAGGTATGGGGAGATACAATAATCGTGATTCCAAATAAGATTACGGGAAATAGGTTTCATAACATTTTTACGGGTGAAAGTGTTAAAAGGGTCGAATAGAAGGGACAAGGAGGAATACTTCTCCAAGAGGGTTTCGCCAATTTTCCAGTGGCAATGCTGGAAAAGGTTTAAGGAGGTAGGATGAAGGTTATTTACGAGTGGGTGATCCCATCCTTAGCCTTTTTAGTTTGGGCGATATTGATCTTTACTGTTATACCAGCCATTGTACGACATCTAAAAAAGAAGGCCGAGCAGACCCAGCACACCTTTGATGAGATTCTCGTTTCTGCATTAGGAATGCCTTTGATCTTATTTCTAATTGGTCTAGGATTAAACATATTTTTCGATGCGATCCCTCCTCTACCAAAAAAATGGATTAAGTATTCTGAGGCTCTTCTCATTATTCTTTTCATTCTTGCAGGCTACCTCTTTGTGGACCGACTGATGATGGAGATCCTCCGCCGTTACAGCAAGAAGGTGGATATCATATCTTCTTCGGCAGGGGTGATCAAAACTTTATACCGAGCCATTATACTCGGATTCGTTTTCCTAATCGTTCTCGATCGCCTAAAAATCACGATCACTCCCTTTTTAGCCTCTCTTGGGATTGGAGGATTGGTTGTTGCACTTGCCCTTCAGGACACTTTATCAAACTTTTTTTCCGGGGTTTATATTTTTTTTGACAAACCTGTAAGGATTGGGGATTATATAATGTTAGAGACGGGGCAGGAAGGTTATGTCCAGCATATTGGTTGGCGAAGTACAAGAATTCGAATGCTTCCCAACAATATTCTCATAATACCGAATGCGAAACTGGTGGGAAGCCAGATAACAAATTTCTATCTTCCAGAACCAGAGATGGCGGTCCTTGTCCAAGTGGGTGTCAGTTATCAGAGTGATTTAGAGAAGGTGGAGAGGGTGACAGTCGAGGTAGCTAAACAAGTCCTTCAGGAAGTGGAGGGCGGGGTGAAAGAGTTCGATCCTTTTATTCGCTATCATACCTTCAGTGACTTCAGCATCAACTTCACTGTCATCCTTCGGGTAAAGGAATATGTGCATAAATATTTAATCATTCATGAGTTCATCAAGCGACTTCATCGACGCTATCAGCAGGAAGGCATTGAAATTCCATTCCCAATTCGAACGGTCTATATGAAAAATGAATCTTCGAAAGGTTGAGATTAGGGAGAGGTTTGCCATGGAGGTCGAGGGAAAAAGGCGGGTTGTAATTGAAAATGTCAAACCGCAGATTAATTGCGGACGGTTTCCCATCAAGAGGGTTGTCGGGAAAAAAGTCATCGTGACAGCAGATATTTTTTCGGATGGACACGATTCGATTTCTGCAAGGCTTTTATATCGGAGGCAGAAGGACAAGGAATGGAGAGAGGTTCCGTTTGATCATGAGACAGAAAATCTTATGGATTACTGTAGGAATCGTGATGCTCATAGGAGGATGGTTGGGATTAGCCTTTGCTGAGGAGTTAAAGATTGGCTGTGTTAATATCCAAAGAGCTGTCAACGAATGCAATGCGGGCAAGGAGGTCAAGAAAGAGATCGTTAAAGAAGTAGTGAAGTTTCAACTCCTTGCCGTAGAGAAACAGAAAGAACTTCAAACGTTGAAGGAATCCCTGGACAAACAGAACCCACTGCTAAAATCGGAGAAAAGAACGGCCAAAGAAAAAGAATTCCAGAACAAACTCCGAGAATTTCAGCGGTGGGGTGAAGACAACCAAAATGAGATCAACCAGAAACGGATAGAATTGGAACGAAAGATTGCCACCGGCCTTCTTAAGGTTATTCGAACGATAGGAATGGAGGAAGGGTTCACCCTCGTCCTGGAAAAAACGAGGCCGTTGTTCTCTTTGCGTCCAAACCTATTGATCTCACTGACCGTGTAATCAAAGTTTACGATCTTCAAAAGAGATAGAAGGAAAGAGACAGTCATAGAATCGGATGAATGGAGGGGAGCGATGAAAAGTGGTAGCTTCAAAAAAGGATTAGTATCAGCCCTGGTATTAGGCATTTTTTTTGTTGCTATTGCCAATAGCGCCATTTCGCAGACGGAGCAACCGGACCTCCGTATCAACGCTCGATCCGCTGTACTGATGGATGCCGTGTCGGGTCAGGTTCTCTTTGAGAAGAATCCTCAAATAAGGATGGCACCTGCCAGTTTTGTTAAGATTCTCACTCTCTATGTGGCCTTTGACTCCCTTCGCGATGGTCATTTGAGAAAGGAAGACCTGGTATCGGTAAGCCAAAAGGCCTGGAGGATGGGCGGATCGAGGATGTTCCTTAGGGTCGGTGAAAGAGTAAGGGTGGAAGATCTCTTAAAAGGAATCGCCATTGTTTCAGGAAATGACGCCTGCGTGGCTCTGGCAGAACATCTGGCAGGGACCGAGGAAACCTTTGTTTTGAGAATGAACGAAAAAGCACGGGAGTTGGGATTAAAAGATTCTCAATTCAAAAACTCTCACGGAATGCCTGCCCAGAATCAGTATACAACGGCATTCGATATTGCCATTTTGGCCAGACATTATATTGCAGATCATCCTGAAGCGTTGACCTATCACTCCCTCACCGAATTCGAATACAACGGGATCCGACAGCGGAACCGAAATGCTCTTCTCGGGATGGATATTGGGGTGGACGGGTTGATGACAGGATATCTGGACAAATCTGGCTATCACTTCGTTACCACAGCGAAACGAGGCCTTCAACGAATGATCGCTGTAGTCATGGGTTGTGACACCCCGTGGAGAAGGATCCAGGAGTCACATAAACTGCTCGAATACGGGTTTAAGAATTTCTCAACGGTTGAAGTCGTTAAAAAGAGCGACCTCTTCGGACCAGAGAAAGTGGTCAAAGGAAAGCTAAACAAAGTCCAGCTTATTCCGGCAGAAGGAGCATGGGTGACTGTTCCCAAAGGCAAAGAGGATTCTATTTCCGTAACCACCGAAATACAGAAGCCTATTGTCGCTCCGGTCCAGGCGGGACAGGTGGTGGGAAAAGTGGTGATTCAATTGGAGGGCAAGGTCCTGAAAGAGATTTCTCTTCTTTCTTCATCCGATGTCCCCGGAGGGATTTACCTTTCTTGGCCAAGGATTGCTGCGGCCGCCTTGTTCTTTTTTCTCATCGTCTTTTTGGCCATTTGGTTTGCCCGCAGGTCCCGGAGATGGAAATTCCATTCGCAATAATAGGGGATAGGCTATGACATTGCATGAAGAAAAGGCCGCTATTCCTAAGATTGCATCCATTGAAATGGACCTGAAGAATGAAATGGTTCATCGTCATGTGGATTCTTCTGGGATGTTCCTTCTATCCAGTGACCAGCAATCTCTGGGCAGAACAGATTAAACGGGTTGAAGAGGAGCTATTTCAGAAGAAGAAGGAATTGGAGAGAATCAAAAAGGAACTCCGCCTTAAGGAGAAACAGAAAGAGGATATCCAGAGGAAAGAGTCTTCTATCCGGAAAAGCCTCAAGCAAACAAAAAGGGACCTCTACATAAGGGAGAGGGTCCTGAAACAGAAAAGGGCCAGGTTGGAACAAATCATAAGAAAGATTCGTTATATAGAGAAAGGGATTTCCATCCTTGCGAGGGATGTAAAACAGACGCAAGATAAACTCGGTAGGTGTTTGCAGACTCTTTATAAGGTGAGTCAGGTTCCACCTGAGGCGTATTTTTTCAACATGTCCTCTTCTGTGGATTTGCTAAAGATGGACAAATACCTGCGTACAATGATAGAACATCACTCAGAATTAATAAACAGATACAAGCATGAACTCACCTTAAAACGCGGAATCAAGGCAAAATTTGAGGAGAACCGCATCCAGATGTATCTATCGATCTCCGAAGAGGGGAAAAAGAAAGAAAGACTCAGGAAGGTCGTGAACGCGGAGCAAGCCAGGTTAGAATCAACAGCGAATCAAAGAGCAACCTATGAGAAATTGATCAGAGAGATGGGAAAAAGGAGCAGGTCAACTCATTCCCTGCTAGCCAAACTGGAGCGCCAAAGGCGGCTCCTTTCTTACGGGAAGTCAATATATGAAACGATCAAAGGAAAATTAGGACTCCCGGTTCAGGGAAAGATAGTTAGTCTCTTCAAAGAGAGAATGCAGAATGGCATTGAGATTGGAGCCTTAAATAGAGCCGTAGTCAGGGCGATTCTTCCAGGTAAGGTCGTCTATGCCGATTGGTTTAAAGGGTTCGGGAATCTAATAATTATAGACCACGGAGATGGGATATTCACCATTTCTGGTAACTGTTCAGAGCTGTTTAAGAAACGTGGTGACACCGTTTCTAAAGGGGAAGTCATCGCCAGAATGGGAGGCCGGGAATCAGATCAAGAGTGCCGCCTCTATTTTGAAATGAGGCACCGGGGCAAACCCCAGGATCCCCTGAAATGGATTTTAAAGCCACAATAAGAATCCGCGAGGATTTGGAGTAAGGAATGAGACGGGAACGAAAATTCTACTTTAGGATAACTATCATGGTTTATTTCATCTGGATCATCTTTTTTGAGGCCATTGGCCATTATGCCTCAGCCCTTCCCACTCAAGACTTTACCTCTTATTTAGACAGGCAAATCCCTTTTATCCCTGAATTCGTTTGGCCATATATGCTCTGTTATGTCTTTCCTTTATTGCCTCTCTTCGTCATAAAAGATTGGCACCGTTTTAATCGGGCCTTGCTCAGCATCATTCTTGCCAATCTTTCTGCCTTCATTGTATACATAATTATTCCGATCTCCTTTCCAAGACCTGAACTCGGCGTGACCCTATCGGAGCGTTTGCTCTCATTCATATACAGAGTCGATTTTCACCCAGGCGCAAATAAGTTGCCAAGTCTCCATGTGACTTTCACCTGGATCATCTATTTGGCATGCCGGGGACAACGATTGAACTCACTGGGTGACGCCGTTGTTTTATTTCTCGGAGTGGTCATTACACTATCAGCTTTATTTGTGAAGCAGCATATCGTTTTGGACGTGATGGCAGGTATATTTTGGGCATTCTCAGCGTGGGTTCTGGCTGGATATCTCTATCAGAAATGGATAGGCCAGAATGTAGATGCACGTGTCGGACTTAAGGCGATGATAAGAAGACTTTTCCCTGTGGTTTTCGTGTTTAGTCTCGTTCTCCTTTCTGTGATCTGGCTTCAATGAAGCTTGATGTGGAGGCAATTAGCAATCAATGAAACAAAAAGAGAATCTCAAGCTACTTACGGGCATTCCCATGGCGGTCGCCTTCTTAAACGCCTTCTTGGGCTCGGTGGCGTTCGTGCGGGTGAGGCGAATCGATTACAGATCAGGGCTTCTTTTCTCAGCTGCTACTGTTCCGAGTTCAATTCTTGGAGCACTCCCCACAGCCTATATTTCGCACCGACTATTCAACGTAGTCTTCGGTCTTTTGATGATTGCAACGTCCGTCTTTCTACTAATGTGCCCGAACAGGAAAAGTGAGCTAAAGGAAGAAACCCCTAATCATCATCTAACGCGCAGTCTCATTGACACAAGTGGTGTCAATTATACCTACTCCTACAATCCAGCCGTTGGAATGGGGTTAAGTCTTTTTGTGGGGTACATCTCCAGCTTGTTCAGTATTGGCGGGGGTATTATTCATGTACCGGTTTTGGCTCATATCTTAAACTTTCCCGTCCATATCGCGACTGCAACTTCGCACTTTATCTTAGCGTTCATGACTATGACGGGAACCACTGTCCATATGGCAACAGGTGTATTTTCTCATGGCCTTCGGAGAACGATTTCTCTGGCGATTGGTATGTTCCTTGGAGCGCAACTCGATGCACGGGTTTCTATCCATGTCCACGAGAATTGGATTACTCAAGGCTTGGCCATTGCGCTTGGGTTTGTTGGGATTCAAATTCTTTTGATGGCTGTATAGACATCTCATCGTTGAGGAGGTGGTTCTGTTGCAATCTAAAGATAAGAAAAAGTGGCACAGGAGAAAGTTGATCCTTTTAGGCATCTTGGTTATCTTTTTATTTTACCTCTTTCTTCCCAAATTGAATTTCCCCCCACCTGAACAAGAACCAAAACCAGAACCACAATCACATCTCCGTATCATTGAAGGCAGTGTTAAAGCGAAAGGTTCCCTCTATGAATCGATGGTAAAAAAGAAAATCCCTATGCGTTGGATCGATCTGATTATTTCGAAATTAACAACACATGTAGACTTTAATAAGATTAGAGGAGGAACTTATCACTTCATTATGGATGTCAAGGGAGAACTTGTGAAGTTCCTCTTTGAGAAAAGTCCAACGGAGGTGTATGAGGTCGAAAAAAGTCCCGAAGGGTATGTAGCGAAGCAAAAGGAAGTCCCACTTCAAAAATATCTCGTAAAGGTATCTGGAGAGATCCGTTCTTCCCTCTATGAGGCTATGAAAGAAGCGGGAGAGCAAGATTCATTAACGCTTGCCTTCGCTGAAATTTTGGCATGGGAAATCGACTTCTATCAAGATTTAAGAGAGGGAGATCGATTTCAGTTGGTGGTTGAGAAAATATACAAAGAAGAGCAATTTGTCCAATACGGACCGATTCATGCCGTGGAATATCAAAGCGGAAGTAAAATTATAAGAGGGTTTCACTTTCAAGGAGGTTATTATAATGAGATCGGTCGTTCTTTGAAAAAACCTTTTCTTAAGGCTCCTCTTCAGTTTGATCGAATTAGTTCTCGATTCAGCTATGCAAGAAGACATCCCATCCTGGGAGGAGTTCGGCCTCACTATGGGGTCGATTATGCAGCTCCAGCGGGAACTCCTGTATTGGCCGTGGCTGACGGCACTGTGGTTTCAGTGGGGTGGGCCGGGGGATTTGGAAAACAAGTAGTCCTCCGACATAGGAATGGATATAAAACCTATTATGGCCATCTCTCGAGATATGGCCCAGGTATTAAGTACGGGGTTCGGGTACGTCAGAAACAGATTATTGGATATGTTGGTTCCACGGGCCTTGCCACAGGACCTCATCTCGACTATAGGTTGAGCAAGGATGGTAAGTTTTTAAATCCACTGAAAGTGCTCTTTCCTTCAGGAGTTTCCCTCCAGAAAAAGGATTTAGATAAATTTTATCAGAAAAGAGATGAGATGGTAGTCTGGTTGACCACTAGGACCATGGATCAGATGAAACTTGGAGAAATAACCAGTGTTAAATTGAAATGAGTTTAAAAGAAAGATCGTTTAAAACCTCTTCTTTTGCACCTTTTCAATAATTCAATCAAAACAGAAGATGATTGAAGAAACCCTATATGAAAAATTTGAGTTATTGATTGGGAATTATGGAGTCACCCATTTAAAAGGCACCTGTCAAGAGGGAAAATTATTCCTGTTTTAAGAAAGGCATTCTCTTTTTCTCTAACCTACTTGAAGGGATAATCTCTTTTGATGAAGAGGTTGCGATCAGGATATGGAGTTTTATTCGTTTTTAAGAAGACTTCAAACCTATGAACAACTTTTCGAAAGGAGGACAACGCTCCTCATTGAGTCGGATTCAGAACTTCCTAAATATTTAAAGAGTCCACGAGGTAGATAAGGGATTGAACTAAAAGTGGAGGGGATTAACACATGGAAGATCTTATCTATTCCGAAATAATCCTCTGGAGTTCTTTTCTTAATTGTTGAGGGGAAATAAAATGAAGACCTTGCATTCCCAGGGAGACAGCGACGTTGATATGATTCTCCATATCGTCAATGAAGAGAATCTTTTCCGGTCTTATCCCTGCCCACTCTATGGCCTTCCGGAAGATTTCAGGAGCAGGTTTTTTAAACCCAACTTGATGGGATAAGATCCACTGATCGAAGGCTTTAACAATGGGAAATTTTGAAAGAATGGCCTCAAAGTGAAGGGGGTTTGTATTGGAGACGAGGCCGAGCCTCTTTCTCCCTTTCAACGATCGGATGATTTGAGAGACCGCTTCATGCTCCCAGAAGATGTCGTTCCAGATCGGTTTGAACTGCTCAAAGGTGAGGGAGAGGTGAAGAAATTCTTTCAATGACTGGAAAAATTCAAGGGAAGAAACCTTTCCAACCTCATAGTCATTGACCGCTCCTTTTTCAAAGTCGAAAAGATAGGAGAAGATCTTGTCCGGGTCTTTGAAGTCCTGTCTTTCCACAAAAGGAGAGAGTTTTTCTGCGATCTGGTAGTGATTAAAAGGAAGAATGACATTTCCAAGGTCAAAGAGGATAACCTCAATAGAGGATCGATCTATGGTCATATCCCGACTGTTGTGGTTCCCACTCTCCAAATCATTTGAAACCCTCCCGTGGGATGGGACGTTCGATAACGGGAATGATTTGATTATCGACGTTTAGCTTTCTTAGTAAAATACCTGACCATCGCCTGGGTCAATTCAGGAATCGTATACGCTTTTGGCTGAATATTCACCTCGAGCCCATACTTTTCGGCTGTTCTTGAAGTAATGGGGCCAATACAGGCGATCACTATCCCTTTTAATGCCTCCTTAACTTCCACCTCTTTAAGCAACTCTACAAAGTGTTCAACTGTTGAAGAGGAGGTGAAGGCAATGGCATCCATTCCCTTTTTTAGGAGACGCTTTAACCGTTGGGCTCCCCCTTTTGGTTTTACCGTTCGATAGGCTTCCACCACCTCCACCTTTGCACCCATCTGCCTCAATCCTTTTGGGAGGATGTCCCTGGCCTTCTTGGCCCGAGCAAGGAGTATCTTTTTCCCTTTGATAGGCATTCTCTTCAATCCCTCAAGGATTGCCTCAGCGATAAATTTTTTTGGGATATAGGCGATAGGAATCCCTCTCTTCTCTAATTCCCTGGCGGTCGCAGGGCCTATAGCACAGACCTTTAAAGAGGAAGGGAGTAGAAGTTTTTTCTTTTTTTCTTTTAATCTCTCAGAGAAAAACCGAACCCCATTAACACTGGTAAAGATGAGCCAATCGTAAGTGTTTAATTTTAGAATGGCCTGATCTAACCCCTTCCAACTCAAAGGAGGAAGGATCTCAATAGTAGGAAATTCAATCACCTCGGCTCCGAGATTTTTAAGGGAGGATGCAAATTCAACAGATTGATCCCGAGCACGGGTGATCAGGATTCTTTTGCCAGCAAGGGGTTTATTGGTCATCGTCCATCATCCATGGGGAATTTGATTTTTTATAAACCTCTCTCAGGATCTCTTCCCCCCCTTTTTTTAAAAGAATCTCTGCCAGTTCTGTGCCAATGCTTTCTGCTTGATCAGGCGGGCCTTTTACCTGATCCCTAATAAGCCTTCTTCCTTCCAGACTTCCTACCATCCCGTCCAGTTTAAGGAGGGAGTTCTCGATTCGACCAAAGGCCGCGATGGGGACCTGACAGCCTCCTCCTAACCTCTTAAGGAATGATCTCTCTGCTGTGATGGCAATGGAAGAGGCAGGATCGTTGAGAGATTGAATTTTTTCTTCAATCTCCATATCCCCAATTCTTGATTCAATTCCCAAAGCCCCCTGTCCAATCGCGGGAAGGGAGATTTCTGGAGGAAGGGATTCTGTTAAATTCATCTCAAGGCCAAGTCTTTTTAAGCCTATTAGGGCTACGACAATTCCATCCAGATTCTCTGTTCTTAATTTCCTTAATCGAGTATCTAAATTCCCCCTCAAGGGAATCATTTGTAAGTCGCCCCTGAAATGGAGAAGTTGGGCCTGTCTCCTTAGACTACTCGTCCCGATCCTCGCCCCCCTGGGGAGATCCTTTAAAAGGATCCCCTCTTTGGAAATGAATGCATCCCTTGGATCCTCCCGTTTTGTGATAGCCGAAAGGTGAAGCCCCCTGGGCAGTTCCGTTGGGATATCCTTGATGCTATGGACTGCAAGATCGATTTCTTTGCGAATTAAGGCTTCTTCAATCTCCTTTACGAAAAGACCTTTTCCTCCAATCTTTGCCAGAGGGGCATCGAGGATCTTATCTCCTGTGGTTTTAATCTTGACCAGCGTAACCTTGAGGTCTGGATGATGTTCTAACAACCGCTCTTTTACCCAGTTGGCTTGATAAAGGGCAAGTGGACTTCCACGCGTTCCAATTCGGATTTCTCTAAGAGTCATTGGGTTTGAATCCCTTTCAGAAATTGAGCGCAATCTTCGGGAAGGGTGGTATTGATGTAAATCCCTGTCCCAAGTTCAAAACCCGCTGGGGTCGTCAGTTTTGGGACAATGACAATATACCAGTGATGGTATTTAACATTCGAATCCGCGATCGGTGCGGAGCGGAGGATATAATTGTAGTGGGGATCGTTTAACCCTATCGAGATTCTTTTTAAGGTATCCTGAAGCACCCAGGCAAAATCCTCTAACTCTTGATCGGAGATCATCATATAGGAGGAGCGATGGATCTTTGGGTAGATTCGGGTTTCGAAGGGAGAGCGTGACGCAAAAGGACAGAGGACGAGGAAATACTGGGTCTCTTTCACCACTCGAACCTTCTGTTGAACCTCTTCCTCCATCATCCGACAGTAGATACAATCTCCAAAGGTATCACAAGCGAGTTGGGATTGATAAAGAGGGTCCCTCACATGAGGTGGGACAATTGGAGTGGCGATGATCTGGGAATGGGGATGTTCGAGAGAGGTCCCAGCCTTCTCCCCATAGTTCCTAAAGATAGTGATCAATTCCAACGGTTCTATTTTTGAGAGGGCGGCATATCTTTCTCGATAGGTCAAAACTGTATTCTTTACTTCTTCCAGATCCATGGTGGCGATAGATCGATTATGAAAAGGCGTCTCGATGATGACCTCCGCCACTCCGAATCCGTCCACTTTGAGGAAACGACCCTCATGTTTTCGCTCAGTAGTGAGATGACTCTGGAGGGCTGCAAATTTATTGGGAACAACACGTAAGGCCCAATTATCCCCCTTGTTGATTGTAAACAAAGGTGGGGGGGTCATCGATTCATTGCCTGGACAGAACGGGCAATCTTCTTTTCGGGAGGGGAGAGGAGGTTTGGCCTCTTTTTTCTGGGCAAAGTCATCAGGCCTTTTGGCTCTCTCAGTGGCAATGATCACCCATTCCTTAGAAACCATATTCTGTCTAAATTCCGGCATCTTCTTTCTCCTTGCGAATGTTTTCTTCAGGTCCCTCTTGAATCTGAAAGAGTGTTCGAAGGGCATCAATATAGAGATCGGTCATCCAGTCCTCTTCTTCCTTTTTCAGCAAGGTCAGTGGGTGATGGAGAATCTTTTTGATGATGGCCGAGGTCATGGCTTCCAACGATTCCCTTTCTTTGCTTGAGAAATGGGGATGGAGCGAGAAGGTTTTTTCCAGCTCCCTCTTTCGAATCTCTTCAAATTTCTTTCTTAAGGCGACAATGGTCGGAGTAACCTCCAGGGATCGATACCAGTTTACGAACTTAGCCACTTCTTCCTGGACAATGGCCTCAGCCCTTTCAGCCTCTTTCTTTCGATCCTGAATGTTGTCATCGGCCACTTTTTTAAGGTCATCAATGTTATAAAGGTAAACATTTCCAATCTCATCCACCTTGGGTTCAATATTTCGTGGGTCGGCGATGTCAATAAAAAAGATGGGCTGTTGTTTACGGTCTTTCATCACCTTTAATACCTGTTCATGCCGAATGAGGTAGTGGGGGGAATCGGTGGCACTGATGACGATATCCACTCCTTTTAACCCTTGAGAAATCTCTTCAAACGGGATGGCCTCTCCCTTAAATTCCTGAGCTAGACGGAGTGCCCGTTCATAGGTCCGATTGGCAATCAGGATTTTGTCCACCCCTCCTGAAACGAGGTGCTTGGCGGCCAGTTCACTCATCTCTCCTGCGCCTATGAGCAATACGCTCTTTTTCTCTAGAGTCCCAAAAATTTTCTTGGCCAGTTCCACTGCCACAAAACTGATGGAAACGGCACTATTCCCAATCCTCGTCTCTGTTCTCACCCGCTTGGCTACATGGAAGGCCCGATGGAGAAGCCGATGAAGGATGAGCCCGGAGGTCTTGGCCTGCTGGGCCAAATGATAGGCCTCCTTGAGTTGACCCAAGATCTGGGGTTCGCCAATCACCATGGAATCGAGGCTTGAGGCCACCCGGAAGAGGTGTCTTACTGCTCCCTCACCTATAGGGATGTAAAGACTTTTTTCAAAATCCTTTAAAGGAATTCTATGGTATTGGGAAAGAAACTCTTTTAGACTGGGAATGGCCATCTCTAACTCCCGGGTGACGGCATAAATCTCGACCCGATTGCAGGTCGAAAGGATCATATTTTCCCTGAGAGAGGGAAGAGAGTGAACCTTTTGGAAAGCCTCTTCCAGTTCGTCTTCTTTGAAGGCGAGGGATTCGCGAATCTCAATGGGTGCAGTCTTATGGTTTAATCCAACGACCAGAAGTTCCATTTATCCTCCTTGGCCTTCATCTCTATGGCCACTACCAATTCGAATAGGTATGAAGTCCTGGCAGAAGAAGGTTTACTCCAAGAAAGGTGAAGAGCACAGCAAAAAATCCAACGATCGCCATAAGGGCTGCCTTCTTGCCTCTCCATCCGACTGTCAGGCGTTGATGGAGTAGGGCGGCATAAAGAAACCAGGTAATGAGGGACCAGGTTTCCTTGGGATCCCAACCCCAGTATCGTCCCCAGGCATATTCCGCCCAGACCGCTCCAGTGATGATCCCAAGAGTGAGCATGGGAAACCCAAAAGTCAAAGACCTGTAGTTTAAGTCATCCAAGACCTTCAAGGAAGGAAGTCTCTTTGCAATGGCTCCCATCCTCTTAGATTTAAGCTGATGCTCCTGAATCAGATAAAGGATCCCGCAGCAGAAGGTCAGGGTGAAGATAGCGTTTCCCAGAAAGGCGAAGACCACATGAAAAGGATGCCAGTAACTTCTTAAAACAGGGGCCAGGGGGAGGATTTCCTTGGGTAGGGCTAAGGCAAAGAGCATGAGGATAAGCGCGATCGGGGTAAGAAAGGCCCCTAATACTTTGACTTTATATTTTAAATGGGTAAGCAGGAGAACGCCGATGATCATCCAGGCAAAGAAGGAGAGGGATTCGTGAAGATTGGTCACCGGGGTGTAACCTGCTTCAATATACCTTGTCAGGAGGGCCAGGGTATGTGCAACAAAACCCAAAGAGACAGATAAGAACCCAATTTTGGAAAGGGCCTCCTTAAGGAAGATAATATAAGTCGGATAGATTAAAGTCCCAAGAAGATAGAAGAGAGAGGCCAATTTTAGAAAGGTGATGTTCATAGAAGTTTTTATATCTATTTTACCATTTTTTTGTCAACTGGTGAAACTGCCAATTCATCACCCAATAAAAAAGGGGATGAATCCAGGGCCGTTTCAGTATTCTTTTATAAAGCGAGGGAAGAGAAAAGACCTCTTTCCAAACCCTCCGCATCCCTTTTTCCAACTCTTCCACAGTCATGAGGAGAGGCTGATAGACGGCATGGAGGGAATCATATTTCTCCCAATCCTTGGTCAATATCCTTCCCTCCCTTTCCAATCGATTAAAGGAATCGGTCCCTGGATAGGGAGCCATGATGAAGGTGAGGGCCCAATCAAGTTTTTCGGTGATACAGAAATCAATAATTCGTTGAAAGACCTTGGGGTCATCCTCATCGAGGCCAACGATAAAGGTGCCCATAATCCCGATGCCGTAATCATGGATCCTTCGAATTGCTTCGGAATACTGGGAAGGCTGGTTGAAGGCCTTCCCCATTTTCTTAAGATTTTCCGTTGAGAATGACTCAAAGCCAATATTGAGGGCGATGCAACCACTTTCAGCAAATCCCTTAAGGAGATTCTCATCAAAGGCCACCGAGACCGGAGCATGACCATACCAGAGCAGATCATACTCTTTTAACAGAGAGAGCAGTTCAAGGGCAAAACGTCTATCCCCTGCAATGTTGGAGTCGATAATATAGAGGAGCCTCCGTTTAAGAAAGTAGGGCAGGTCTTTGCTAAATAAGGATAAGGTTTTTTTTAGAAGGGATCCCATCACGGGACCTTTTTGGAAGAGGGTTTGAAGTTCCCGGTCGATTTCTTGAATCGGTCGATTTCGATAGCGAAATCCGAAAAATTTTGAGACCCCACAAAAATCACAGCGATGAGGACACCCACGAGTGGTTTCAATCAATTTAAGGGGAAAGTAGAAACTTCCATTGAGGAGGTCCCTTCTGGGGATGGGGAGGGTTGAAGGATTGACAAATCGATTGGCCTGATAGATTTTCTTCAGTTGCCCTTTTTTTAAATCCTTTATCAGTTGGGGCCATGTCTCCTCAGCCTCCCCGATTACCACTGCATCTACATGCTGAAGGGTTTCCTCTGGAAGCATGCTTGCATGAACTCCTCCCATCACCACCGGGATTCCCCTTCTTTTAAATTCTTTGGCAATCTGGTAGGCTCGAGGCGCTACAGGGGTCTGTGCAGTAATCCCAACTAAATCGAATCTCTCCTCAAACGGGACCTTCTCATAGGTTTCATCGACAATCCTCACTTCTACCTCAGGAGGGGTCACAGAGGCGAGATAGGGAAGGTTCAGGAAACTGAGTCGGAAGAGAAAGGCCTCTTCTTTTTTTCTTTCCCGTTCCGGAGAAATCAAAAGGATTTTCATAATTAACAAATTTAACCCAATTGGCGTCCTTTCGGCAACTCTATCTTTCTTTAGTTATCTTGGGATATCCAAAATTAACTTAATGGTATTTGCTCTATAAAAAAGAATGCTTCCCCTTATTGACATTTCCTTTGAAGATTTTAGGAATATTTTATGTGATCCCAAGTAAGAATTGTCACCTCTTAAGGTATAATATAGAACCAATTTTATTAGGAGGATAAAGGCATAAGAGATGAGAAGGGGGACAATGAAAAAAAAAGACAGTTCAGGATATTTTATAAGGGGTTATCAGCAATGAGATGAGACT
>FWPU01000600.1_pt1 | contig 115766 bp, 115 predicted proteins | sample 2228361 | NCBI WGS metagenome assembly FWPU01 (sample SAMEA103939777, study PRJEB20133) | metagenome | reverse complement strand
ACAGTCCGCTCGACTTGCATGTGTTAGGCACGCCGCCAGCGTTCGTTCTGAGCCAGGATCAAACTCTCATTCATGTTGGTTTTAAAATTGACGGTGACCTACTTTAAGTTTTCAAAGAACACTCTCCGCAATACCTTGACGCTTCGAGCTTTCTGAGGCTCAAACCCACGTGGGTATCTCAGTAGATGCTTAGGCTTTCCCTCCCTTTTTCAAGTTTGGGGCTTGCATCACCACATCTACGTCTGATTCCCTTTCTCTTTGTTGTTCCCTCAGCTCATTCTTAGCAGCCAAGGTATCGCAGAGAAAAAAGAAAGGTTTAAATAAGCTTCATTCTGCTTATTTTTATCTATAACTATTTCTTTAATTTTAGAATAACTCTTTTGTCACAGATAGTCAATGTAAAAATATTAGCAAATATTTAGAGTTATTGATATTTATTACATAATATCTTCTTATATCGATTAAAAGCTTATAATATTTCATATTATTTAATAAATTTTGGAATATTAGATGTCATGCTTTTTATGAACATCCAATTGACCTCTTCCTACCCTTTTGTTAGTATGTAAGAGTGAATATCAACATCAACGCAATCCCTGAAAAGCCAGGTGTTTATATTTTAAAAGACCAGCGGGAGAGAATAATATACATTGGCAAGGCAAAAAATCTCAAAAACCGCATCAGGTCATATTTTCAAAGAATTATTCCTGACAAAAGAAGAGAAAAACTCTCACAACTTATAAGAAACCTTGATTATATTATAACAAATAATGAGGTTGAAGCACTGATACTTGAGGCTAGCCTCATAAAACAGTTTAAGCCCCGATTCAACATTCTTCTAAGAGATGACAAAAACTATCCTTATATAAGGCTTACCTTGTATGAAAAATGGCCAAGAGTGGAGGTTGCTCGAAGGATAGTTAAAGATGGGAGTGTATACTTTGGCCCTTATGTTCCTGCCAGCAAGATGTGGGAAGCCCTCTCCTTTATAAGGAGGAACTTCCCCATAAGAACCTGCAAGTACGACCTGTCCAAGAAGATAAGGCCGTGTATTCAATACCAGATGGGTAGGTGCGTCGGTCCGTGCAAGGGCGATGTAAGTCACGATGAATATATGAGAATCGTTGAGGAAATCAGACTCTTTTTAAGTGGCCAGAGGCAAGAGCTTTTAACTGGCCTTGAAGAGCAAATGAAGAAACTCTCCGATGAGATGAGATATGAAGAGGCAGCACGCCTGAGAGATAGGATAAAAAACCTTTCATCATTATGGGAATCTCAGAGGGTAGCCGCCCCTGAAATGGGAGATTTGGATGCTATAGGTTTTTTCAGGGATGAGGATATAACTGTCTTTATGGTACTCTTTGTAAGAAACGGCATTATTACTGGAGCAAAACATTTTATACTGAAGAAGATAGAAGACTTATCAGAGAAAGAACTCCTTCATTCTTTTATCGAAATGTTTTATTCAAAGGAGATAATACCGCCTGATGAGATTTTAATAAGTATAATTCCAGAAGACTGCGAAGACCTTGAGAGATGGCTCTCTCATAAAAAAGGAACCGCCGCGAGAATAATAGTCCCATCTGATGAAATACATCAGGAAATCTTGAGAATGGCCATAGATAACGCCATACAGATATTTAAAACCTCAAAAAGCAGCAGAAAGGCTAACATTCCCTTTTCTATAATGGAGTTGCTTAATCTACCAAGGGTGCCGTCAACTATTGGTGCCTTTGATGTTTCAACACTTTATGGAAGCGAGTCTGTTGGAGCCTTTATTTACTGGTGTGATGGTGATTTTGTCAAAAACCTTTACAGGCGATTGAAGATAAGAGAGGTTACAGGAGTTGATGATTATTCTATGATGAGAGAAATAATAAAGAGGGCCCTCTCGAACCTGGGAAATAAGGTGCCAGAACTCATTATTATTGACGGGGGGAAAGGACAGTTGGAGATAGCAAAGAGAATTGTAGAAGAAGAAGGTTTTATGTCAGAAAGCGGAAATCCGCCAATGATAATCTCAATAGCAAAAAAACCAGATAGGGTTTTTACTCAAGATGGAGATATCATTGAACTTGAAGACAAAGGAAATACCGCGCTTCTTCTTAGAAAGATCAGGGATGAAGTACACAGATTTGCAATATCTTACCACAAAAGATTAAGAGACAAACGACTCCTTGAGTCTCCCCTTGATAGAATCAATGGCATCGGGAAAAAGAGAAGACTTGAACTTTTACGAGTTTTTGGTAGTATAGAAGGTATAAGGAATGCAACGGTAGAAGAAATTTCAAGATTGAAAGGATTCAATAAAAAGATTGCCCAAGAAATCTTAACTGGCTTAAGGAGGTCAAAATGAATCAAAAATATATTATCTCTCTGTTCTTTTTATTTTCCATGTTCGGCATATCTGAGGCTGCCTTCAATGTATACCTGAAAAACGGCTCCATAATCTCGGGCATCAGTTCATACGAAAGCAAAAATGGAGAAGTGATACTTTACATGGGCGGAGGTTCCATCGGAATTGATAAAGCAGACATATTTAAGATTCAGGAGACAGGAGCCCAAGAGGTCGATATAAGGGTAAAGGAGGAGGAAAAGAAAGAGATAGTATCAACACCTCCACTTGCAACAGAACAAGATAACGAAATAAAAATAAGAATGCTTCAGGATGAACTCGATAATATAACGTCAGAAATAAGAAAGTTGGAGGCAGAGGAAGGAAGATTGGTAACAGAGATTAATGAAAAAAGGGGGAGGCGTTTTAAATACAACATATATCAGCTAAGACAACTCGAAAAAGAGACAGAACCATTGCAGCAGGAATTATTCAGTGTTCAACAGAGAAAAAATGAATTACTACAAAGAAGGTCTGCCATTGAGGCGGAATTGAGGGGATTGCAGAGATGAAGGAACAACTGGAGGTGCTTCTCAAGGAAAAGTTTGGCAGAAACTTAAAAATCCGTGATTTAAGACGCCTTGGTGCAGGTGTTCATGGAACGGGCTTTCTAATCGAGGCAGAAACAGAACAAGGGATAGAGTCTTATGTGCTGAAGGACCTTGTCCCTGAAGGCCTTGGTCACGATTACCCCTCGGACAGGGCATCCGTCTTTCTTCTCGCCTATGATGAGTACGGAAGGCTACCAAATCATATTAAGGCTATTGATGTTATAGCCAAAGGAGAGGATGGGAATTTGAGGTCTATAAGCGGTGGTATTGAGTACTTCCTACTGATGGAAAAGGCTGAAGGAACAAGCTATTTCTCTGACCTTGATGGAATGGCTGGTACGGAATCCCTTCGTGAGATTGACAGAATAAGGATTGAGGCCCTTACAGGGTATCTTGTCAGAATCCATTCCATCAAGAAGGAATCAAGGGCACTCTACTGGCGAAAGATCAGAGACACGATCGGTCATGGCGAATGTTTGATGGGCGTATTTGATACTTATCCTGACGGAACCCTCTCATACGAGGATATGGGAAGGATTGAAAAAAAGGCAGTAGATTGGAGGGCAAGGCTTAAATCAAAAGAATACAGACTATCGCAGATACACGGGGATTTTCATCCTGGCAACATCTGGTTTAAGAACAGAACAGACTTTGTCCTCCTTGACAGGAGCCGCGGTCCCTGGGGAGAGCCTGCTGATGATGTTACAGCCCTTACTATAAACTATATCTTCTTTTCCATTAAATACCATGGTTCAGTTAAGGGTGCGTATTTTGAAGCCCTCAAATTGTTTTTCGATACATATATCAATAAATCAGGAGATTCTGAATTATATTCGGTCGTTCAACCCTTTTATGCCTTCCGTGGCGCTGTTGTTGCAAACCCTTTGTTTTATCCTGAATTGAAGTCAGAACAGAGAAAAAAAATTTTTACTTTTATTGATAATGTACTTGCATCACCCACCTTTGACCCTTCAAAGGTAAATGAGTATATATCATAAATGGTGCGAGAGAGGGGAGTTGAACCCCTACGGATTACTCCACTGGATCCTAAGTCCAGCGCGTCTGCCAGTTCCGCCACTCTCGCAATTTATTGAGTTTAAGGGTTTTCGGAGGTTTTTGTCCAGTCCGTAGAGTTTGCCAAAACGAATCCAATCTACAAAAGGTACATTCATGTTGAGAGCAGTAACATAGCTAATACCGATAGAAAGATACCAATAGTTTGTTTTAAAGTTAAGTGCTCTTTTAAGATAAAAAATGACAGGAGTAAAGTTAACAGTGGATAAAGGGCTGTAAGGGCTACAACGATTGATGCCTTTCCATCCTTCATAGCAAAATAAAAGAATACAACTCCAGCACCACCAGAGATGCCTGCTATTAAAGCATATATTATACCAACTGGGTGTACATCAAATCTAAAACCCAGGAATACAACAGAGAATAACGTCACAGCTAATGCCCCGGCACTCCCGTAGAGATAAACACTTGAAGGGCTCAAGTAAAGGTTCGCTATCTTAGAAAAGAATCCCCATATACCCCAGAGAATGAGAGTTATAAGAGAAAATACAAACCACTCTGCTTTATACACCATGGATTATTTAGAAAGAACCTTTTCAAGGGCCTGAAGAAACAAAGAATTCTCTTTTTCATTACCAACTGTAACCCTGAGACAACCTTTGAGCTGGTTATTCATGTTCCTTATCAATACTCCCCTTTTTAGCAATGCTTTATAAACCCTTTCAGGTTCATCTACCTTAAAAAGAATGAAGTTTGCCTCTGTAGGAAATGGTTTTATGCCTCTCATCTGGGACATGGCAGAGTAGAGCCTTTTCCTTTCAGTGACTATCCTTTTTATTGCCTTATCAATCACCCTTCTCTCCTTCAATATCCTGAGGGCAATTGCCTGAGAGTAGGAATTTACATTAAAGGGTAGCCGTACCTTATTGATTTCCTTTATTATCTCTGCCTTCCCAATAAGAAAGCCCACCCTAAGAGCTGCGAGGCCTATCTTACTAAGGGTACGCATAATAAGTAGATTCTCATAATCATTGAGAAATGGGAGAAAGCCTCTCCTGCTTGAAAAGGGGTGATATGCCTCATCAACAACAACAATAGCCCCTGAGCCCGCAATAATCCTTAACATTGCCTCTGAGGAGAAACAATTTCCCGTTGGATTATTTGGTGAACTCAGGAATATCAATCGTGGCTTATCCTTCTTTATTATCCTAAAGGTTTTATCAAGGTCTATATCAAATTCCCTGTTGAGGGATACCTCTATCGTCCTCTCACCTGAGGCCCTCGATATTATCCCGTACATGGAAAAGGTTGGAACGGGATACATGACAGGTCCTCCAAAGGTCATTATTAGATAATGAATCAGTTCATCAGACCCATTACCATGAAGCACATTATCAGGAGAGACAGCCCATTGCCTGGCCACAACCTTTCTTAATTCCTTTGCCTCAGGGTCCGGGTATCTGTTTGTCTCGATATCACTTACAGATTTTATTAAATTCTCAAAACCGTAAGAACTTTCGTTAGCATCGAGTTTCACAGAACAGGAAATTTCCTTTGCCTCATAGGGCTTGAGGACCCTTATTTCGGGTTTGACAAGTTTTTTTATATCCAGTCTTCTCATTTTCTCTCCATCCTGATTTTTATAGTATTACCATGTGCTGTAAGCCCCTCTATCTGTGCAATACTCATAACAGCTTCAGCAAGTCCTGAGAATCCCTCCTTGGAGAATCTCAGGAGGCTAATCCTCTTAACAAAGTCATAAACACCAAGGGGAGAGAAGAACCTGGCAGTGCCGCCTGTCGGCAGGGTATGGTTGGGTCCTGCAATGTAATCACCAAGCGGTTCAGGAGTCCATTCGCCTAAAAATATTGCTCCTGCGTTCTTGATCATGGGCAGGAGCATTTCCGGCTTATCTGTCATGACCTCGAGATGCTCCGGAGCTATCTCGTTTGCAATATTTATTGCCTCCTTTAGATCTGTAGTGATTATAATAGCCCCATACTCTTCCAGCGACTTTTTAGCGATATCCTTTCTTTCAAGTCTCTTCAACTGGGATATTAGACTCCTCCTGACATTCCTGGCCAGTTCTGGTGAGTCTGTAATTAGTACTGCCGAGGCCAGTTCATCATGCTCTGCCTGACTCAAAAGGTCTGCTGCAATAAAATCAGCATTCGCCTTTTTGTCTGCAATTATTAATATCTCGCTTGGTCCGGCTATCATATCTATATCAACTTCTCCAAAGACAAGCCTCTTTGCAGTAGCCACAAATATGTTGCCCGGGCCAACAATCTTGTCAACCTTCTTAATGGTCTCTGTTCCAAAAGCCATGGCAGCAATTGCCTGAGCACCGCCAATCCTGTAAACCTCCTTTATTCCAAGCCTGTCAATCATTGCCATCACATAAGGGTTTGTCTCACCTCTTGGCGTTGGCACACAGAGAACTATCTCTTTTACGCCTGCTACCTGTGCAGGGATGACATTCATAAGGACCGTTGAGGGATAAGAGGCCTTACCACCAGGAACATAAACTCCTACCCTTTCAAGAGGTCTGACGACCTGACCAAGTGTTTCATTATCTGATGAAAAAGACCATGATTCCTCCCTCTGCATTTCATGGAAAGACCTGATCCTTGCCTCAGCCAGCTCAAGGGACTTTAGAATAGAGCTTTCTGCCTTTGAGGCATACCTCCTCACCTCAGAGGATCTTATCTTTAGATCTTTGAGTTTTATAGAATCAAATTTCTCGGTATACTTTATAACAGCCCTGTTACCATTTTCCCTTACATCAGTGAGAATCCCTTTTACAATAGCCTCCATTTCAGTAATATCTCCTGATGCCCTCAACCTAAGATGGGAAAGAAATTTGCTTATATCTGTCTTTTTCTTAAGAATCTTCATTGCAATGATTTTAATAACTTAATAGCTCAATATTCAAGCCTTAAATGAAAAATCTTTCGTCTCTTTTTTTTGATATTGTATAATAATGTGATATTAAGCCACGGAGGGTTAACATGGAACGGGTTTTGAGCGGCATGCAGGCAAGTGGAAGACTTCATATTGGGAACCTTGTTGGAGCCTTACAAAACTGGGTGAGGTTACAATCTCAATATGATTGCTATTACTTCGTCGCTGATTGGCATGCCCTGACAACAGGATATACGAAACCTGAATCCATTAAGGATTCTACAACTGACCTCCTGCTGAATTTCATTGCGGCGGGTCTTGACCCTGAAAGGTGTACTATCTTTATCCAATCCCATATACTTGAGCACGCTGAATTACACCTTCTTCTTTCAATGATAACCCCTCTTGGATGGCTCGAGAGGGTTCCAACTTACAAAGAAAAACAGCAGGAATTAAAGGACAGAGACCTCTCCACCTATGGTTTTCTTGGTTATCCTGTGCTTCAATCAGCCGATATACTGATTTACAGAGCAAAGTATGTTCCTGTTGGGATAGACCAGTTTCCCCATCTTGAGATAACAAGAGAGATAGCAAGGAGATTTAATTACCTGTACGGCGAAGTATTTCCGGAACCGGATGGACTTCTCACAGAGTTTCCAAAGGTGCCTGGCACAGATGGTAGAAAGATGTCAAAGAGTTATGGAAATGCCATCTATCTGTCTGATCCACCAGATGTTGTAGAAGAAAAACTAAGAACTATGATGACAGACCCGGCAAGGAAACGGCGGACAGACCCTGGAGACCCTGAACTCTCACCTGTATTCCAGTTGCACAAGATTTTTTCCTCAAGAGAAGAGATTGAAGAAGTTGCACACGGATGCAGGACTGCCGGTATTGGCTGTATTGACTGTAAGAGGATACTTATTAAAAATGTATTCAATGTGCTGCAACCGATATGGAGCAAGAGAGAGGAACTATTAAAAGATAAGGTCCTTCTGAGAGATATCGTAGAAAAGGGGAACACAAAGGCACGGGTGGTGGCAGAAGAAACAATGGGTCTCGTCAGGAATGCTATTGGTGTGGGGAGGCTCTAAGAAGATTCTCTAAAGGGCAGCCCTCGCATCGCGGTTTGGGTTTACAGAAGTCTTTTCCAAGCCTCACGAAAAGGGCATGAAATTCATTAAATAATTGTACATTCTCATTCAGTTCTTTGTGAAAAAGCCTCTGGTATTCCTCATAGGAGGCATCATGGTCCATAATCCCATGCCTCGATAGAACCCTTCTGGTATATGCGTCAATTACGAAAATCGGTTTGTTAAGAGCGTAAAGGAGTATCGAATCTGCTGTCTCAGGCCCTACCCCATTAATGTTAAGGAGAGCATTCCTCAAGGTAAATGTCTCGGCCTTCTCCATCCTGGTCATGCTACCACCATAATTATTAATCAGGAATGTTAAGAAATTTTTTAGTCTCCTTGATTTAATGTTGAAGTACCCGGCAGGCCTTATTAAGTCTGCAAGTTCCTTTTCTGGCATCTCATGCAATCTTTTTGGATTGAAGGCATTAACAGCCTTGAGGTTACTGATAGCCTTCTCCACATTTCCCCAGTTTGTGTTTTGCGTCAGGATTGCCCCAATGGCAATCTCAAAGGGACTATCCCCTGGCCACCATCTCTGAGGACCATAGAACGAGTAGAGTTTCTGAAATATTTTCAGTAGCATTTTAACAACAATCTATGATACCTGAAATCCTTAATATTACTATATTACTTTGCTTAATAACTCTATTTCAAAGAGATTTTCGTATCCTATAGCTTGACGTTACAGGATAAATTTTGTTTAACTAAAATAATTCATTGGTCGGGCGATTAGCTCAGCGGGAGAGCGCTGCCTTCACACGGCAGAGGTCGGTGGTTCGAAACCACCATCGCCTACCAAGTCTAATTCTTCACAGATAGAGGAGTTGGTATTACAAGGTCATGGTTGAAAAGAGGGTTATATATTTTGAAAAACCAGGAAGGGGAAATACAGGGGCCTGTCTGGATGTTGTAAAGAGGTCCCTCAGTGAGAATAGATACAGACATGTTGTTATAGCCTCCACAACAGGCGAAACAGGGCTGCTCTTTGTGAGGGCCCTGAAGGAGTTCAGTATAAATATTGTTGTTGTAACCCATTCAGCAGGCTTTAAAGAGCCTAATACCATCGATATGTCTGAAGAAGTGAAAAAACAGATTGAGGCAGAAGGCGGAAGGGTATTTATCGGTCCCATGCTTACTCATTCCCTGGAGACATCCTTTGCCTCACGGTTCAGCGGTCTTTACCCAACCATGATAATAGCTCAGAGCCTGAGGAGATTTGGCGAGGGGCCAAAGGTTTGCTGTGAGTGTGTTATGATGGCAGTTGACGCAGGGCTCATACCAGAGGGTGAAGAGGTCCTTGCAGTGGCAGGTACAGCAAGGGGTGCTGACTCTGTCCTTGTTATAAGGTCTGCTGCCTCAAAGAGATTCCTCGAATTAAAGGTCCTTGAGATCCTTGCCAAACCAAGAGTATAAATCCATCAGTTTGCCTGAGTGGTTGAGAAAGGCTGAAGAAAAAAAGTCGGTACCCAAAACTACAAGAGAGGCCTTTCTGGATAATACCCTGAGACGGGTCATTATAATAATCGAAGACACCATTTTTAATGAGAGAACCGCCAGAAAAAGAGGCCTTTTGCAGTCAATCAATCCAGTGCTGAAAATCGCCAGTTTTCTGACATTCATTATTCTCATTGCCATTCAAAGGTCACCAAGTAGTGTAATGCCTTACTCAACCCTTGCCATAATCCTTATCCTCCTGTCGAGACTGTCACCATGGTTTATTATAAAAAAGATATCTCCCATAATTTTTTTTACATCTTTGATAGCCTTACCTGCCTCATTGAATATTATAGTTGAGGGAAGAGATGCTCTTGTCCTTTATGTATCTAAGGCAAGACCTTCACTTTTTGGTATTAACCTACCTCAAAAGATATCCATAACTAAGGAAGGGATTATTAGTATGTTTGGCCTGATAATGAGAGTTACAACTTCTGTCCTCTTTGTCTTCCTCCTGACAATGACAACAAGATCAGACAGGTTGTTGAAGTCACTCATGTTTATTGTGCCGAAACTTTATCGGTCAATAATCGGAATAACTTACAGGTACACCTTTTTCCTGGTCAGGAAGGTAGAGGATTCTATCAGAGGGCTTGAGTCAAGAAGGATAAGACCGATCGGTTCATCAAAAGGAAGGAGATGGGTTGCATCAAGGATAGGTCTCTTATTTTCAATTAGTATTGAACTGAGCAGGGAACTATCTATTGCTATGGAATCAAGAGGATTCAGTGAGGATAGTAAACAGGACACAAAGGCGGTCTTAAATTTCACGTCAATAGATGCCTTCTGGCTCTTCTTTTTTCTATTCTTTAACGGGCTTGTCATATGGAAGTTTTTAAAGTAGAGAATATTTCTTATTCTTATAGAGATGGGAAGTTAGCCCTCAATGGCATCTCCTTCTCTGTAAATGAAGGGGAGGCAATCACGATAATAGGGACAAATGGTTCTGGTAAATCTACTCTTCTCTATGCCCTTGATGGCTTATTGGAGCCTCAAACAGGAAGAGTCCTTTTTTATAATCTTCCCAGGGAAAAGGCATTACCTGATTTAAGGCAGAGGGTCTCCCTTCTTTTTCAAAATCCACAGGTTCAACTCTTCTCTCTGACCGTGTGGGACGAGTTATGCTTTGGGCCAGCCCAGACAGGATTGGGTCAGGAAGAGATTAAAAAAAGGGTTGAGGATATACTGGACCTCTTAAATATAAGGCACCTCAGGGATAGCTCACCCTGGAACCTGAGCGGTGGGGAGATGAAAAAGGTCGCCCTTGGGACATGCCTTAGCATAAATCCTGATGTCTTTCTTTTCGATGAACCCACATCAGGCCTTGATCCGAAAAGTCAGGTCGAGTTAATAGATGTGATAATCTCGCTGAGGGATGCTGGAAAGACGATTATAACAGCCACTCATGACCTTGGCATCATTCAGGATATATCTGACAGAACTATTGTCATTGGCGAAGACCACAGAATCCTTGCAGAGGGTAAACCCTGGGATATTTTAAAAGACTCCGATACACTCTTAAGGGCAAACCTGATTCACAGGCATACCCACAGACATAGCTGGTATGTTCATGACCACTGCCATGCTGGCCCACACGAACATGAACATATACCGGAGTTAAAGGAGGAGACAGAAAAGGTACTTACCAAGGAAGAGGAGATTGAGCTAAACAAACTGTCCATTCTTATCGAACACTGGATAGAACATAACCTTGAACATGCAAAGACCTATAACGAGTGGGCAGGAAGGATAGGAGGAAAAGACATATCAGAAATGCTTCGTAAAATAGCATTGACAACTGCTGATATAAATAACATGCTTGAAAGACTCGAGAAAATGTTAGAAAAAAATGAAAGGAGGAATCCATGAAATACAGGATAGGTAATATTGGTCGTGTTGGTATCATAAGGCTTGAGGACGGTGATGATATCATTTCATCAATAACAGACATAGTAAAAAAGGAAGGCTTTAAGGCAGCCGTAGTCTATATTATAGGAGGCCTTAAGAGGGGAAGAGTTGTTGTCGGTCCAGAGAGGGAAGAGATACCCCCTGTACCCATATGGAGAGAGATAGGAGAAAGCCATGAGGTTATTGGCATAGGGACTGTTTTTTATCAAGATGGGGAGCCGAAACTCCATATCCACTCTGCTTTCGGGAAAAGAGACGATGTGAAAGTAGGTTGTATCAGGGAGAGGGCAGAGACCTTTCTCATCCTTGAGGCTATTGTACTTGAGATAACAGGGATAGACGCTGTTAGAGCACCTGATCCGATAACAGGTCTTTCCCTTCTTAAGTTGCAGGAGGAAAATTATGAGCGTTCTTAAGATTATTAAGGAAAGAAGGAGCATAAGGGATTTTGAGAAAAGAGACATACCTGAAGAGATTATTGACAAACTTATTGATGCCCTCATATGGGCACCAAGTGCAGGGAATCTTCAGGCACGGAAGTTTTATTTCACAAGGGATAATAAGCTCAAGGCTGAACTTGCAAGGGCCGCACTGAACCAGCGTTTTATCGCTGAAGCACCCCTCGTTGTGGTAGGTTGCACAAATAGTATGATATTCTCAAGGTATGGTGATAGAGGGCTTAATCTATATGCAATTCAGGATGTGGCCTGTAGCATAATGAATATGATGCTACTTGCCTGGGAGTACGGTCTTGGCACTGTCTGGGTCGGTGCTTTCCGAGAGGCCGAGGTCATAGAGGTGCTTGAACTTCCTGATAATCTAAGACCTGTTGCCGTTGTACCTGTTGGTTATCCCTCTCGAATACCCAATCCACCTTCGAGAGTTACAAAGAAAGAAGCGATTGTCTTTAAGTAACCTAATAAATAATTTAAGGAAGGAAAACTATGGAAGAAAAAACATTCAAAAGATGGGCTATCAGTGAAGATGACCTTAACGACTTAGACGCTTTTAAGGCCAGAGATATTATAGTTAAATGTTTTTTTGAAGCTCAAAAGGAAACCTTTGCAAGGTCCAGGGAGACGCTTGGTCTTACTACTGATAATGAAAAGATATATTCCAATGTTATAGCAGCAGTAAGGCTCGCTTTTAAGGAAGAGGGTGAGAACTTTGACATACCTACAAAGGACAGTCTTATAAAGGTTGTAAATGTCCTTGCAAGAAAAGCTGCTTCATGGGGAACACCAACTAACATTATTGAATATCATAAAGAACAGATACAAAGGGTTTTAAAGGTATTGCGATAGCAAATCAATCATCCTCTTCATATCCTCGGGAACAGGGCTTGAGAACTCAAGATATTCCCCTGTTATGGGATGTTTGAAGCCAAGGGACTGGGCATGGAGCATCTGCCTCGGGAATATAAGCCTTTCCCTCTTAATGACCAATTCTGTCTTCTTTCCATAAGTCCTGTCGCCAAGAACTGGATGACCTATTGATGAGAAGTGGACCCTTATCTGATGGGTCCTTCCTGTACCAAGCCTCACCTCAATAAGGGTTGCGTCCCTGAACCTCTCGAGGACCCTCCATCTCGTAACAGCCTCTTTACCTTTTTTCACGACTGTTGACATCTTTTTCCTATCCCTCTCAGACCTTCCTATGGGTTTTGATATCTCACCTGCGTCATCTTTTATTGAACCATAAACAAGGGCTATGTACCTTCTTGTGATGCTCCTTTCCATGAATTGTTCAACAAGGTCATAGTAAGCCCTATCATCCGTTGCTATCACCATAACACCTGATGTGTCCTTATCAAGTCTGTGAACAATACCAGGCCTCAGGGGACCACCAACAGTGGCCAGCTTATCTAAATGGCAGGCAAAGGCATTCATGAGCGTGCCTTTTCTGTGACCTGCTGCAGGATACACAACCATATTCGGTGGCTTGTTTACAACCACCACATAGTCATCCCTGTAAAGGATATCCAGAGGTATATCTTCAGGAATGAGGAGATCAGGTTCCTCTGATGGTATGCTCATTATAATAACATCAGATTCTTTGAGTCTGTAATTCTGCTTTACCCTCTGACCATTTACAAGGACAGAGCCATCTCTAATCAATTGCTGTATCCTTGAGCGCGTCAAGGAAGACTTCCTGGAAAGAAAGAGGTCAACCCTCTCGCCCTTTTCTGCATCAGTTATAACAAATTCCTGACTCATAACCGATCTTTGTGTTCAGGTTTTCCATACAAAATTATGCTATACCTTACTGTCACACTGTCACATTATAAAATATTGGAGGGTTTCAAGCCTCCGCGCTAATGCAAATCGCGATAGGGAACTGCCAAATCCTATCCCTTCCTTACAGCATTCCTGTAAAGCACGGCCCCTGAAAGCATCGATAAACCCATCCATAATAAACCCTCAATGTAGTAATGCAGTAAAAGCTTTCCTGTCCCTATTGTGAAAGCAATGATAGCAATGCATCCGAAGAGCCAGTTAATAACAGAACGTCTGTCTTCTTTCATCTCTACAGGGTCTTCTAACAAAGAGGCTACCCCACCCCATCCGATGTTAGGTCTTGCCTTTTTATAGAAATCAATAAGCCTTGACCTTTCAACAGGCGGAGTGATGAATGTGGCGATGAGCCATACTATCGTGGATACCGTTATGATGGAAAAGAGCTTGCCATAATAGGGTATCTCCTTCAGGAGTGGATGGGAATAAACAATAATGGTAGTTACTGTTGAACTAATCATGGCCGATATCTCACTCCAGGCATTTATCCTCCACCAGAACCACCTCAATATATAGACGAGGCCTGTACCGGAGCCAAAGGCTATGAGGAACTTGAATATGCCGATAATTGAGGTTGTGTAGTATGTTACCACAGCAGTAATTATCGAAAGGAGCAGGGTCATCAACCGTGATACGAATATATAATGGGACTCTCCTGCATCCCTCTTTATAAAGGGCCTGTAAAAGTCATTCACAAAGTATGCAGAAGAGAGGTTCAGATATGTGCTAAGGGTTGACATGAAGGCCGCAAAAAATGAGGCAAGCATGAGGCCCTTCAGTCCTGATGGCATAAGCTCAACCATCATCATGGGATAAACTGCCTCGTGATCCTTTATTGATGGAAATATGATTATTGATGCAATGGCAGCCAGTATCCATGGCCATGGCCTCAGACCATAATTTGCTATATTGAAATACAAAGTTGCAAGAAGGCTATGCCTCTCATCCCTGCATGAAGACATCCTCTGAACTATCACACCACCTCCATCGGACGAATATTTTGACCACCAGCTCAGACCAACATAGCCAAGAAAGGTCATGAAGGCCATTCCCAAAAGGCCATCATCGAAGGTAGGGAAGAAACTCAGTGTCTTATCATTGAGGCCTTCCCTGATGGCATCAATCCCGCCTGCCCTGCTAACAGAAAAGATTGCAAGGATTACAGCGCCGATCATCGCTATTATGAATTGAAAAAAATCTGTAGTTACAACACCCCAGTATCCTGAAAGCATTGAATAAATAATGGTTATCAGGCTCGATATGATTATGCTTTCCCATTTCCCCCACCCGAGACTCACATCGAGTATCTTTGCCATGGCAAGGATAACCTGTGCCTTTATAATCGTATGGATTGCAGCAGAAAAGTATATTGCCTTAAAACCCCTCAATATCGAGGCAGGCTTACCTGAATATCTGAGGGCAATGAGTTCAACATCTGTGAGGACACCGAGCCTCCTCCAGAGTCTTGCAAAAAAGAAGACAGACATCATGCCAGAGAATATAAAACACCACCACTGCCAGTTTTCATAAATGCCGTGCTCCCTAACAAGGCCTGTTACATAGAGGGGGGTATCGGAGGAAAAGGTTGTTGCCACCATTGATGTACCCGCAAGCCACCAGGGGAGGTTCCTGCCCGAGAGGAAGAACTCCTTCATGCTCGATGAAGCCCTCTTTGTAAAGTATAGGCCTATCAGGAGGGACATCAGCATGTAGACCCCTATAATAATCAGGTCAAAAATGGATAGGCTCATGGTGTGATATTATATAGCATGTCTGAAGGTTTAGAAAAACTCGATACAACCTTATTCTTCATAATAAATAGGGGAATGGAAAACAGTGTCTTTGACATTCTCATGCCATTTATCACCGCAAAGGCTTATCTGATAGTCCTTCCATTCCTGCTGTTTTACATAATAAAGGAAAAGAAAAAGGCTTTGCCCATCCTTGCTATATCATTTATTTCTATCCTTATAGCCGATGGTCTTTCAAATACCCTCAAGCATCTCATCGCCAGGGAGAGGCCCTGCAATGTCCTCTACGGTGTCCATCTCCTCGCAGGCTGTTCGAGTTCCTTCTCAATGCCATCCAATCACGCCTCAAATGCCTTTGCCTTTGCAGTCCCTATTTTTTTATCGAAAAACAGGCTCAGGTATCTTTTTCTCTTCATTGCCCTGGTCGTCTCCTTCTCAAGGGTATATGTGGGTGTCCATTATCCCCTGGATGTCTTAGTAGGAGCCGTGGTTGGAATCATTTCATCAATCACTGTAATCACTGTATATAAAGGGTCTTTGAAAAGTTTTTCTGAAAGGCCCTATTTCACCATAATGATCATATTTTTAAGCTTTCTCAGCCTATTCAGGGTCTATTACATCCTCCATGGCCCCCTTGACCTCAGCCCAGATGAGGCCCACTACTGGGAGTGGTCGAGGCGGCTTGACCTCAGTTATTACTCAAAGGGTCCCATGATAGCCTATCTAATAGCAGCTGGCACATGGCTTTTCGGGGATAATGTCTTTGGTGTGAGGTCATTAGCGGTCCTCTTCTCCATATTAAGCAGTATATACCTTTATAAATTCGGAAAGGAGATGTATGATGAAAGGACAGGTGCCCTCTCTGCCATAATCTTTCAATTAATCCCCCTTTATTCTGCCTTTGGCGTTATCTTTACCATTGATTCGCCCTTTGTCTTTTTCTGGATAATATCGACTTATATCCTCTGGAAGGCGGTGTCGCTCCATCATAACGCCTTGTGGTACCTCTTGGGCCTGTTCATTGGCCTTGGCCTCCTAACAAAATACACAATGGCATTCTTTTATCTCTCTGCCTTTCTTTTCATCATTGTCAAACAGAGAGAACTCATAAAAAGAGAGGGGCCTTATATGGCAGTCCTGATAAGTCTGCTTGTCTTTTCCCCTGTCATAATCTGGAATGCTCAACATGACGGGGTCACCGTAAGGCATACAGCAGCTCAGGCCCACCTTGAAGAGGGGTTGAGATTATCCCTTAAGAGTCTCCTGGAGTTTCTGGGGTCTCAGATAGGCATTATCACACCCCTTCTTTTTATCCTGATAATCTTCGCCAGTGTGCGAATCTCAAGGGATAGCAAAAGGGGAAGTTTTCTCTTCTGGTTCTTCATCCCTGTCCTTGCCTTTTTCACCCTTAAGAGCCTCCATGGGAAGGTCCAGGCAAACTGGGCGATGACAGGATATATAACAGGTATAATAGCCCTGTGCAAAGACCTCGAACTTCGAGCATCGGGAAATATAAAGACATGGGTTGCGATAGTCGGCATCTTGCTTGCCCTCGTCCTAACATTGTTAAGCCATTACCCTCCGGCACTCATTCCCGTGAAGCTTGACCCATCATCAAGGCTCAAGGGCTGGAAGGATCTGGGACAGGAGGTAACAAAGATATACGAAGAGATGGAGGGAAAAGGGTCAAAGCCCTTTATATTCTCAGACAGGTATCAGGTATCAAGCGAACTTGCCTTTTATGTAAAGGGGCATCCTGTGACATACTGCGTCAATCTTGGCAGGAGGATGAACCAGTATGACCTGTGGCCAGATTTCAAAAATCTTGTGCATCACAACGCAATTTTTGTTACAATAGGCATGGTCGAGTTGCCCCAGAAGATAAGAGATGCCTTTGAGAGATGTGACTCAACGTTTTATGGGGCTTACAAGAAGGACAAACTTATAAGGGAATATACCATATTTACCTGTTATGACTTCAGAGGTATTAGAGAAGAGGAGATAAGGAGTTACTGATGAGCCTTTCTGTTGTGATACCCCTTTATAATGAAGAAGAAAACATAAGGCTCCTTCACGAGAGGCTGAAGCCTGTCCTTGAAAGGCTTGGAATGGAATATGAAATAATCTATGTGGATGATGGAAGCACTGATAATACCCTATCACTCCTCGAGAAGATACAGTCCAGCGATCCAGCCGTAATGGTCCTTAGTTTCAGAAGAAACTTCGGGCAGACCGCTGCCTTTGCAGCAGGATTTGATTTTGCCCGTGGAGATATTGTTGTTACAATGGATGGAGACCTTCAGAACGACCCTGAGGACATACCGAAACTCTTATTCCTCATAGAGACGAATGACCTTGTTAGCGGATGGAGGAAAAAGAGGCAGGACCCCCTTCTTTCAAGACGATTGCCATCAATAATCGCAAACTGGCTTATAAGCAAGGTAACAGGGGTAAAGCTTCATGATTACGGATGCTCCCTAAAGGCCTACAGGAGGGATGTGATCAAAAACCTCAGGCTTTACGGTGAGATGCACAGGTTCATACCTGCTGTGGCAAGCTGGTATGGTGTAAGGGTTGCAGAGGTCGAGACCAAGCACCATCCAAGGCTGAGGGGAAAGTCAAAGTACGGAATAGCAAGAACTATTAAGGTTGTTCTCGATCTGATAACAGTTAAATTCCTCCAGAGTTTTTCCACAAAGCCCCTACAGTTCTTTGGCACCTTTGGCATCGCCGGCGGTTTCCTCGGATTTCTCATCCTCCTTTATCTGACCATAGAAAAGATATTCCTTGGTAAAAGTATTGGCGGAAGACCATTGTTACTCCTCGGTGTGCTCCTTGTAATTGTCGGGATACAGTTCATAGGGATGGGACTCCTCGGAGAAATGATTGTGCGGGTTTATCACGAGACACAGAGAAAACCCATATATGTCCTGAAAAAGGTCCTTGGCCCTGAAAAATAGAGTTCTAACCTTAATTATAAAAGTCTTTGTAAGCTCTGCTCTCCTTTTTATCCTCCTATCAAAAACAGGCACAGAAATGTTATACCAGACCTTTAGGCATGTCAGCATGGCATCATTCGTCTCTTCAGTCCTCCTCTACGTTTTTTCCCTCTTCATCTCTTCGATCAGATGGCAGTTATTGCTCATGAAGTGTGTTGGACTGATAAGGCTCTTTTCCCTCTATCTCATGGGCTCATTTTTTAATAATCTCATGCCAGGCATCATAGGTGGAGATGCTGTTAAGGCCTATTATCTGAACAAGGAAATCAATAAAGACGTATCCATAAAGGGACTTCAAGGGCTTTCCTTTACCAGTATCTCCATTGCCTCTGTTTTTATGGACAGGTATATAGGCTTTGTCTCGCTTCTGATTATAGCTATATTTGCCTATCCCTTCGGTATGGTCTATTTCAGAGGCTCTTATATTGAATGGATTCTTCCTTTAATAATACTTGCCTTTCTGACAGGTACTGTTGCACTCTTTGTCTTCAAACTTGGAAGCAGGATAAGATGGATGAAGGGTTTTTATGAATACCTCAGATACTACAGGAGAAAAAAAGTAATACTTCTACAGTGTCTCTTTTTATCCCTCCTTCTTCAGATTGTCATTATCTCCTCCGCCTATATCATCAGCAAGGGCCTCGGTCTGGAAGTCCCCCTTTACTTCCTGTTCATTATCATTCCCATCATATCCGTTATATCGAGCATCCCTGTATCAATCTCAGGCCTCGGCGTAAGAGAGGCAAGCTTTGTTCTGCTCCTTGCACCTCTTGGGGTCACTCAGGCTCAGGCTATTACGCTTTCGCTCACATGGTTTCTATCCTTTGCTGCTGGTAGTCTGCCAGGCCTGTTCGTTTATCTAAGGCGACGTCAAAGCAGTGGGGACAATTCGTAAATTGCCCCCATCCTCTGGTTCTTCAATCTACCTGGTCAGTGTTATATAGAGAGTCGAGCCATTCCTGAAAATGAGGAGCAATATATCCTCATCAGACTTTATCTTCGAGACGACCCTCTCGTAGTCCTTCACATTGTTAATCTTGCTCCTGTTGACCTCAATTATAACATCATTCTGTGACAGCACACCCTCAGCTGGACTACCCTCCTCAACATCACTGATTACCACACCGCTAATACGCTTCGGGATATTGAGTTCCTTCCTGATAGCAGGCGTAATATCCTGGACAACTACACCCCTAAGGAGATTGTCAGTCCTTCCAGGCACCTTCTGCATTTCTGCTGGTAACTCGGCAATGGTCACCTTTACAGTCCTCTCCTTTCCCTCTCTCAGAATCTTCAGACTGACCTCCTTACCTGGCTGGGTATTTGCAACCATGTTTCTGAGACCAGCAGGTTCTGATACCTCCTTACCATCGTATTCAATGATTACATCTCCCCTGTGAAGGCCTGCCTTCTCAGCAGGGCTGTCTTCCATGACATCTCCAACAAGTACCCCTTTTTCATCCTTTAGACCGAACTGCTTTGCCAGTTCAGGCGTAACAGGCTGAATAACCACCCCAAGCCATCCCCTGACAACCTTACCCTTCTTTATCAAGTTTTCCATGACAACCTTTGCCATGTTGCTTGGTATGGCAAAACCAATCCCCTGATAACCACCTGAGGTACTGAATATAGCAGTATTGATACCTACTAATTCGCCCTTCACATTTACAAGGGCTCCACCTGAATTGCCAGGATTAATGGCTGCATCGGTCTGGATGAAATCCTCATAATCGGCTATACCCACATTTGCCCTGCCAGTTGCACTGACGATACCTGATGTTACGGTCTGATTGAGACCAAAGGGATTACCTATTGCTATGACTGTCTCCCCTACCTTCAGGGCATCAGAATCACCCCACTTTATAACAGGAAGGTTGTCAGATTTTATCTTTATAACTGCAAGGTCTGTCTTCGGGTCAGTGCCTATTACCTTCCCTGTAAATTCCCTTTTGTCAGCAAGTCTGACCTTTATCTCATCAGCATCCTTAATAACATGATTATTTGTAAGTATATAACCATCTTTGTCAACAATTACACCAGAGCCAAGGCTTGCCTGTTTATGCTCACGGGGCTTCCTCAAATGTCCGAACTCATCACCGAAAAACCTCCTGAAAAAAGGGTCATCAAAGAAAGGAGAGGGTATCCCTGGTGTCTTTATAGTCCTTGTTGTGGATATATTTACAACTGCTGGCTTTGTTGCAGCCACTACCTCAGCCATGGCCTGTCCTGCCTTTGAAAGTATCTCTATTGACTCCTTTGATATCCTGGGTTGCTCTGTGTATGCCTTTGAATGGAGATTGAAGTTAGATGATATCCCAAGACCTATAACCACCCCCATCAATACAAAAATCAAAGCAGTTAATACCCCTTTCTTCCTGTTCATATCTATCCTCCTCGTCTACCTTTTTTTACAAGAAATGGTTTGTAAACACTAAAGAGTTCTTTTTCCTGTCTTATGCTGCCATATCTCAACAAGAACCCAAGCACCAGAATAAAGAAACCTGCCACAGTTAAGACCAATGGCTCAATGTGAAGTATACCCTTAAGTATTATTTCACGTAATATTGAGACTATTGTAATCTCTACCATTGTATCAATAGCCACCCTGTGAAACTCAAGATATATAATCAATAGTCTTATCGTCTCGATTAGTATAAATATAAACATTATCTCTGAAATAACAAAGGATATATTTGTAGTTTCGTACAGTGATTCGCCAAGAAGAAATATTGTTTTACCGATAAGTATAAATGTGATTAAAACAAGCCCCATCAGTATGAGGTCAAGTATAACCTCCACATACTTTCTAAAGGCTGCATGAATCCAGAAGTAGTATTCTACTTCCTGCCTGTTTTCTTTCTTCTTTTCGCCCTGTTCTGATTCATGGATACGAGTAACCATATAAATTTATTATAACTCATATCTTTATAGAATGTTAATTTAAAAGGGCTTAAGGAGCATTGTCCCAGTAGGATAGGTAACTGTCCTGTTCAGGGTATTTTGGAGAGTAAAGGGTAGGTCTGTTATACTATCTGAGAAATATATGAGAAAAGTGGATAAATTCAATTGATGTTCACAATATTTCACACTGAGTCCTCAAAGGGCTGGGGAGGGCAGGAGATAAGGATACTTCAGGAATCCCTCGGTATGATAAGGCGTGGTCACAGGGTAATCATTGGCGCCACGGAAGGAAGCCCGATATTTAACAGAGCAAAGTCAGCGGGCATCAGGGTCTTTCCTTGTAAGTTTCAGAAATGGAATCCTCTCGCCTTTCTCAAGATATTATCCTTTATCAGGTCCGAAAAGGTTGATATTCTCAATACGCATAGTTCCTCTGATAGCTGGGTCTCGAGCCTGGCTGTCCAGCCCTTACGGAGAAGGCCAAAGATAATCAGGACACGACATCTCTCAACTCCCATCGGTAAATCCCTTTTAAGTCGAATTATCTATGATTTAATGCCTGATGCGGTTATAACCACAGGTGAAGAGATCAGGCAGATGATGATAACTAACAATGGATTCGATGGCTCACGGATACTTTCCATCCCAACAGGGGTTAATCTTGAACGATTTGACCCTCAAAAGGTCCAGCCTGCCATTAAGTCACAGGGTTTTTCTATAGGTATGGTTGGGGTTCTGAGGAGCTGGAAGGGACATCTATATTTTATTGAGGCCGCACAGGGGATACTTAAATCCATACCTGATGCCTTATTCTATATAGTCGGTGATGGTCCGCAATATAAGAATATCGCAGGACTTATTGAGAGGTTATCTTTTAAAGATAAGGTCTTCATGCTCGGTCATAGAGAGGATATACCTGAGATACTGGCATCTATGAATGTAGTAGTTCATCCCTCATATGCAAATGAAGGAGTCCCTCAATCGGTGCTTCAGGCACTGGCAATGGAAAGACCTGTCGTCGCCTCTGATGTAGGTGCTATAAGGGAGGTAGTTATAGATGGAGTTACAGGATTTCTCATACCTCCCCGGGATTCTCAAGAAATTACGGCAAAAGTCGTCACGCTTTACAGAAATCAGCAACTGGCAAGGGCCTTTGGAAAAGAAGGGAGAAGGCTTGTTGAGAGGTCATATTCATTAGAATGGATGCTCGATAAGATAGAATGGCTGTATAACAGACTTTATTCATGAAGAGGTTCTTTAACAGGATTAAAAACAGTATTATTAAGGTTATTATCGGACTTTCAAGGGGAACGGGTCTTGTGAAGGAAAAGACGTCCAAATCCCAGCCCTCTCGATTCCTTATTGTCAGCACAACAGGCATCGGCGATACCCTCTGGGGAACGCCTGCTATAAGGGCATTGAAAGAGACATACCCTGATAGTTATATTGGTTTGCTAACGACATCCACAGGGGCTGAACTACTGAAGGGGAATCCCTACATTGACAGTTTCTTTATCTTCAGAAGGGGTCTCAGGCTATTCTCGCTATTGAACCTCCTCAAGAAACTGAGGAGACAAAGGTTCGATATGGCCTTTATATTCCATGCCTCTGACAGGGTCATCTTACCCTTAATCTTTTATACAGGCTCACAGATTATTGGAATAATCGGGCAGAATAAGGGACTCGATTTTGTGCTCTCCAGGGCTATAAGACAGGAGGATATACACGCTGTGAATATGCGATTAAGGCTTGTTAAGGAGGCGGGTGCCCGGACATCCAGGCCCACCCTTGACCTCTATCTGACAAGACAGGACAGAGAAGATGCCAGCAGGTTTCTTAGAGTCCTTGGATGTAACAGTGACAGGTTGACAATAGGCCTTCATCCTGGCGCTCAAAAACCCTTTAAGTGCTGGCCTGCTGAGAGATTTATAGAGACAGGGAATTGGCTTGTGAGAGACAGGGATTGCAGGGTCATCATCACTGGTAACATGGAAGAAAGGGCGCTCTGTAAATATATTGCCTCAAGGGTCAAAGGGGCCATTTCCATTGCAGGAAGGGCAACCCTGAGGGAAACAGCAGCCATAATTGAAGGGATGAAACTCTTTATAACGAATGATACAGGTCCCATGCACATCGCCTTTGCCCTCAGGACCCCAACGGTTGCTCTTTTCTGTCCGACAGAGCCCAAACTCTGTGGCCCCGTTGATACTGATAAGGCGGTGATAATCAAAAAACCTTTAACCTGTGACCCCTGCAAAGGGAAAAACTGTTTGAATCCATTATGCATGAATCAGATAACCGTTCAGGAGGTTCTTGAGGCAGCTCAGCTATTACTGAATGATGTTAAAAGGTATGAGAGACATGTCGTTCAATAAGGGCAGCAGAGACTTTCTTGTTGAGATAAAGACTGTCTTCCTCCTCTTAATGACCTTATCCCTGCCCTTTTCGGAGTCACTCAAGACGATATGCCTTTTGACATCAACCCTCGTATTTATTGTCCAGATCATCCGTGGAGATACAGATATCAAACCCACCCTGATACATTACGGGTTTATACTGCTTCTGCTATCTTCATTGATAAGCAGTATATTTGCTGATGAGCCTTCAAGGAGCCTCGGGGGGTCAAAGGACATCCTCTTTTACACAACTGTTTTCTTCATTGCCTCCACCGTAAATGACAGCAAAAAAAAACAGGCCATACTATGGGGACTCTACATATCAACAGCACTGTCTGCATTGTCAGGGATGATCAATTCTACAACAACCCACAGACCCCTTGAGATACATGCCCTGGGAAATCAGAACTATACCGCCATGTTTTTCATAATCGTATTAATCTCAATGATAAGCGCTATCCTCTTTTCTGATAGGGAAAAACCTACTCAAAAACTGGTCCTTCTGTCTTTCTCCATATTAATCCTCATAGCCTCAGCTATGACATTAATGAGGGCCTCATTCCTGGGACTTTTTGCATTTTTCCTGTCATTGATAAGGTTTAGGAAACCGTCAAGAACTGTGTTAATCTTTGTGCTGGTGTTTTTTATTCTAACTATTCTTATATTATACATTGACAGGGGAATGTGGCAAAAACTATTCTCATTTAAATCAATGGTAAGCAGACTTGACATATGGAAAGGTGCTATAGGTCTATTCCTCAAAAATCCACTGACCGGAGTAGGGTTAAACCATTTTGAATTCAAGTTTCCGGAAGCTCATCCTGTCGAACCAAATAACACTGTATACGATGCGCACAGTCTCTATCTACAGGTTGCCGCACAGATGGGTCTTTTGGGCCTATTCTCTATGATATTGATATTTATAGGCTTTATAAGGGAGTTATTGAACTTAAAGAACCCAACAGGATTTAGCAAATATTTAAGTTCGAGCGCTCTCGGTGCATTCCTTGTAATCACAATTACAGGGATCTTTGATACAACTTTTCATCACGAACATGCCATGGCCTTTACACTGATTTCAGGCCTTGCATTCGGCCATATTAAGAGGACTGCTGATGGCTTATAGGATTCTGCTTTCCACAACGATAGAGAAATACCTTCCCCTTGGAAGGGCCCTGCGTGACATCGGGTATGAGGTCTTTATCTTTGATGCAACAATAAGGAGCAATATAGACAGATATATCTTCAGGCCTGTAAATAAGGTACTCTGGAACCTGAGGTTATTAGATAAGACAAGGTCTATCGGCTCATCATCGACTTTCTGTAACAAGAATTATAGGACTGAGGCTGTTTTGAAAGCCGTGCAGTTTTACAAACCTGACTGCGTGATCTTTGAGATAGGATTTAAACCATCCTTTGAGGGCCTGATGAAACTCCGTAAAAGTGTTAAAAAAATCGCTGGCTGGTGGACAATGACAACAAAGTGGATAAATATTGAAGACAGGGAGGCAGACCTATATGATGCCTTTTTCTTTTTTTCTGAAGAGTTTGTTGACCTTGCAAAACAAAAGGGCTTTAAATCCTTTTATTTACCACATGCGATAAATGATTATGTCTTCAGGATGATAGATATAGATCAATCCGAAAACTCCTCTCTGTCCTGTGACCTCGTCTTTGTTGGTGCATGGCAGAGGCCAAGACAGATGGTGATAAGCGCAGTTGCATCACAGCAAATAGATATGCGCATATACGGCCCCAAATGGTTGAAGAGATGCCTTCTTAACCCATCGATCCTGAAGACAATAAAGGGGCGATGGTTGTTTGGCGATGAACTTATCAAACAGTACAGGGCTGCAAAGATAGTCCTGAATATCAATAGCTGGTTTCTCGAAAAAGGGCATGGCATCAACCAGAGGGTCTTTGATGTCCCTGCCTGCGGGGCCTTTCTCCTCACAGATTATGTTCAGGAACTGGAGAGATTCTTTGAACCTGGCATTGAGATAGAAACCTACTCTACCATAGAGGAACTAATAGATAAAATACATTTCTATCTCGGGCAGGAAAGTGTGAGGGAGAGGATAGCTCGCAAGGGCTATGAGAAGGCCCAGAAACTCCCGACATGGAGGGATAGGGCAAGGGAGATAGTTAAAGTCCTTGGACTTCCAGCCCTTTAATATTATGGGATTATTCAGGTTAACAAATATAGCCGAGAAACTCGGTATTAAGGTTAATGAATTTGACCTTCTGTTAAAAAAGGCAAGAGATAGAAATTTTAAACGGATGTTGTGCCTGTGGAACCGGGGGCTTGGAGATATACCCCTCGGCCTCTATGCCTTTGTCGATAAAGTAAGAGCCCATATCCCTGATTGTGAGATTACTTTTCTAACAAGACCTGACCTTCTTGAGGCATTCTCCCTTCTCGAAGGGGTTAAGACCATCAGTGTCCCCTGGTTGAAAAGGGGGATAGCCGTTGATGTTAAGGAGACATTAAGAAAACTCAATATACCAGAAGATGCCTTTGACCTGATCATGGAAAGGATAAATCCAACAAAGTGGTTTCCCTGGCAGATAGGTCGGGTTATACCAAGGCTAAAATGGAATTCAAGTTATGATGAACTATGCAGGCGTTTTTGCCTGGATGATTCAATCTCATATATCGGAGTCCACGTGAATACAGAAACCAGTCAGTTCTATGGTTACAAAAAAGACTGGCCAATAGAAAAATGGGATGTACTATTTAAGATTATCTGTAAAAGAGATGTAAGGGTTATCCTCTTTGGACTCCAAAAAGATAGTCTAAAGGATGATAATCCCTTTGTTATAGACCTGCGTGGAGAGACAGGGCTCCTTGAATTACTGAGCATAATAAAGAATTACTGTAAGGTCCTCATCGCGCCTGATAGCGGTATCTTATCAATAGTCTATTATCTTGATGTAACTTTTCCTATTAAGATAGTATCCCTCTGGAGCGACCCAGATCAGGGAATACTAAAACAGTCTGTACCATCACCGAATTCAGCACTTCGTCACATTCCCCTTGTGGGTAAGTACAATGATGTAACAAATATAGAAATTGAGGACGTCTTGAAGGTGCTGGAGGGTTTTAAACAATAAATAGTCAAATAAAATATTCTTATTGACAAAGTTATCCTTATAGTGGTATAAAATTTCATTCCAAAAAAACTTCGCAAAGGGGGGTAAATCTATGAAATTAGGTGTTTTCCTTAGTGATTTCAAGTCTTCTCTTGAAATCCTCGACAGATTGAAGGCCGACAAGCTCGGCATTTTCTTTGTTGGAAGCGGAATTTATCATGCCACGGTCGAAGAAAATGGAAAGCCATCACAGATCCTTGAGAAAGACGCCTCGTTTTATGCCCTAACAGAGGACCTTGAAAGCAGGGGATTTAAGTCTGAAAACCTTGACAGCAGGGTCAAAGCAGTAACATATGGGGATGTTGTGGACCTTATTTTTAGTGACTACGAAAAAATAATATGGATATAGAAAGGGGGTAATTATGGGTAAATTGACTATAGGATGTTTTGCCTCTCTTGTTGGATCGTTAACTCTTGACTTTGCTGTTAAGCTTGCAGAGGCAGCGGTCAAGAAAGGACATGATGTGGACTTCTGGGTTTCAGGAAATGCAACAATGCTTTCCAAGAAGGGACAGAAGGCATTCAAGGACTATTCACATCTTGCAAAGACACTTCAGGAACTGTTTGCCACGGGTAAATTCCAGGCAACAGCCTGCGAGGCCTGCGCAGAGGCAAGGGGCTATCATAAGGAAGACACGATGGAAGGCTGGAAGAGGCATAGTATGGACTGGTATCTTGCAAGCTGTTTCAGGGCCGACAGGGTCCTTCACATAGGAGGTGATTAATATGGCTACAAAGAAACTCGGTTTTATTGTTAAATCTCTTCCTTATAAGACAGAGGCATCGAGGCTTGCTATGACCCATGCAATAGCAAGTCAAACTGTGGAGATTTATCTTGATGAGGGAGATAATGTTGAACCTGTTGTATGTTTTATCGGTGATGGTGTATTAAACTGCCTTAAGCAGCAACAGGCAATGAAGCATTATGGTGTGACAAGTCTGGAGCAGCATCTAAAAAACGGATTGCTCCTTGATATGAAGATAATGATCTGCAAGGAAGACATTGAAAGACTTGGCCTTAAAGAGGATGCCCTTGTAATGGATGCAGAGGATATCGGTGGGGAGACAAAGGCAGAAATAGTTCCGTACAGTGAGATTCAAAAGGTGATGGAATCAGTCGACCATCTTTTATTTTGTTAAAATAACCTAAAAGGAGGATTACAAATTATGGCATTAAAAGATCAAACACCAACAGAAACAATTGATGTTCTCGGAAGGGTTTGTCCATATCCACTGGTTCTAACAAAAAAGGCACTTGAAAAGTTACCAAGTGGTGGTATTCTCAAGATATTATGTGACGCCCCTGCTTCAGCAGAAGATTCCATACCGAGATTCTGTGAAAAACAGGGCTATGCCTTTGAGGCGGTTAAACTGGAGGATAAGGGATACTGGGAGCTTTATATTCAGAAAAAATAACTCTTAATAAAACCGAACAAACTTACTGAAGGTAGCAAAAAAATAAGCAGGGACGCTTTATAAACTGTGTCCCTGCTTATTTTTTTTTACATCTCCGTGATAGTTATTGCCGATGTAGGACAGACCCCAATGCAACTTTCACAAAAGACGCATTCTGAAGTCTGATAAGGGTCAGATTTCCCATTGGTCATCTGAAAAACCCCCTGAGGGCAGACATTAACACATTCCTCACAGCCCTCACACTTAGCCACATCAACGGTTACCATGTACACCTTATGACCACCTCCTTCAGATTTTTTTAATTTTAAAAGATAAAGGATTAAAAAATCAATCCGATAAGCGGCTGATAAAGGTATTCAATATTTCCTGATTCTCAGTAGAGACGTCAGTAAAGGCTATGCCAACATCATAATGCGAAGATGTTTCAATATTCACTTTTGAACATGATGCTACTCTGCCGGTACATTTAAAAACGCTATCGCCAAGATATAGCTCAACAGGTAATTTTTCACCAACCCCCAAGGCCTGAGTGGACTCAATAAGCATACCTGAAAGGCTTATCTTCTTTACTTTACATGTATAAGGATTCTCAAGTTTTGCCATTTCCGGGGATTTTATATGGAATCTAATTCCAGCCAGTCTTTTATCGTTTTCGATCTTGTGACTCTCAATAAAATTGACCAGGTCTGACATTTTTTCAGCAAGTACATCTACAAACTCAAGACCTGCCTGATAAATTGGAACCATCTCGCCCAGTGTATTTAGTCTGCTTCCCGTAATCATTGACCATACAACACGACCCTTGATATTGATCTCTTTACCTTCGTATTTCAGGCTAAGGGTATATAACTTATTAAGCTCAATCCTCCTATCACATTGTATGGCAATACCATTGAGACTTATATTAATTATCTCAATATCTGAGATAAAGAGAATATTACCCCTTATATTAAAATTATCAACGGTGTATCTCTTATGAGCCCTTCTATCTTGCATATTAAAATTTACCATAAATTCAAAAAAATGGGTAGGCTTTTTAAAAGTACTGTTGCTGTCAGATATCCTCGAAATTAATATGTTGAAAGCCAAACAGGGCTTGCACCTTTTGTTCAGCCTATTTTTATTTACGCAAGATTTATCGTGATTTGAGCATATTATAAGCCTTTATCTTTCTGTGGAGATTGCTTCGCTCAATATCAAGTTGTTCTGCTGTCTTTGAGATATTCCAATTATTTTCCTCTAATCTTCTCATGATAAAATCCCTTTCAAAGGCCTCCCTCGCCTCTTTGAGAGTTCTATACCTGAAATAATTAGACACCTCTAAGGGAGGTCCAAAACTGATGTCCTTATCTGTAATAACGTCCGACGATGTCATTATAATTAGTCTCTCAATTGTATTCCTGAGTTCCCTTACATTGCCTGGCCAGCTGTGTTCTTGCAACAATCTTACAGCCTGAGGCGTTATCCTCCTGGGTTTCTGTCCGTATTCTTCCGATATAGTAGTTATAAAATAATTAATAAGAAGCGGAATATCATCCTTTCTTTCCCTCAGGGGGGGTACTGATATGGGTATGACGTTGAGGCGAAAAAAAAGGTCTTCTCTGAAATTTCCTTTTCGTACCTCCCCTGGAAGGTCCTTATTGGTCGCAGCCACTATCCTCACATCCACCTTAATATTTGAGCTTCCTCCTACCCTCTGGAACTCCTGTGTCTCTATTACCCTCAGCACCTTTGCCTGAGTCTGTAAAGACATATCTCCTATCTCATCAAGAAAAAGCGTCCCACCATCAGCAAGCTCAAATTTTCCCTTCTTCCTCTCATAGGCACCTGTAAAGGAACCTTTTTCATGACCAAACAACTCGCTCTCTATAAGTTCCTGCGGGATAGCAGCACAGTTTACCTCAACAAAAGGCTTTGTGGCCCTGTTACTCATTCTATGTAAAAGTCTTGCCACCAGTTCCTTCCCTGAGCCGCTTTCCCCGGTTATCAACACCCTGCTATTACTCCTTGCAGACATCTCTATTTGAGACTTTAAAGTCTTTATCTCCTTTGATTCGCCGATGAGGTCCCATCTTTTAATAAGGTTCTCCCTGAGGTTCCTGTTTTCCCTTTCAAGGCTGCCCAGGGTAAGGGCATTCTTCGCTGTTATCACAACTGTGTCAAGGGATAAAGGTTTCTCAAGAAAATAAAAAGCACCCATTTTCGTTGCCTTAACAGCAATATCTATAGTTCCATGACCGGAGATCATGATAACAGGCACATCTTTCTGAAAATTCTTAATCTCCATTAAAGTCTCTATTCCATCCTTTCCGGGCAACCATACATCAAGAAATACAAGATCAGGGGTCTCCTCCCTGAATAGACGGATGGCTTCCTCTCCTGTTGAAGCAGTAATTACATTATAGCCCTCATCTTCCAGTATTTCAGAAAGTGTTTCCCTTATACCTTCCTCATCATCAACAATAAGAATCAAGGGTTTCATATTCTCTCCTTTATTGGCAATTCAATCGTAAATATAGTGCCTTTGGGTTGATTATCTCTTACCCTTAAGTAACCCATGTGTTCTGTAATGATCTTATTTGCAATTGCAAGGCCAAGACCTGTTCCGCCTTTTCTGGTTGAGAAATATGGGAGAAACAGTTTGTCCTTATCTTCTTCCTTTATACCGGGTCCATCATCGGCAACCTCAATAAACATCCTGTTAAGGTCTAAATTATAGTCAACATTAACATCTATAGTCCCACCATCCCCTAATGCCTGACGGGCATTATCGATTAAATTAATAAGCACCCTCTTAAACTGTTCTCCATCGAGGTCAACGAGGGGTAAATCCTGAGGCAACCGGACATCGATCTTAATGTTCTTGTAAGCTCTGTAGAGGTTTACGACCTCCTCTATGATGACCTTAATATCAGACGGGTACTTACTTATTTCTGGCATCTTACCAAATCTTGAGAACTCATCTACAAGCTTTTTTAGACCCTCAACTTCCCTGATTATAGTCTTTGTGGATTTTTTGAAGATATCATTGAAATCGGGGTCTTTATTCTCCCACTTCCTGAGCATCCTCTCAGTGGATAATTTTATCGGTGTAAGTGGATTTTTTATTTCGTGAGCAATCCTTCTTGCCACCTCCTGCCAGGCAACTGCCTTCTGCGCCTTTATAATCTCTGTCAGGTCATCAAATACAACTAACAGCCCCATATAGTTAGAATCACTGTCACGAAGTCCCATTATGGTTACCCTTAACACCATTCTTCTTCCATTAATGGATACCTCGACTTCTCTCTCAACCCTTTCAAGAGTCTTTAATTTGATGCCAGAAAGCATTTCTTCTATTGATTTTGACTTTATAAGTGATAGGATTTCTTTATAATGCCTTCCTATAACTGAATCAGCCTTGAGACTGAGAATAGATGATGCCGCTTTATTTATAGTAACTACATTCCCGTCACTGTCGAGCGATATAACGCCACTTCTTATATTCTCGAGGATATTCTCCATACATAGCCTCCTCCTGTCGGATTCAGCATAGGCAGCCTGGAGAAAGTCCTTTCCGTCCTTTATATCCTGGACCATCCTGTTAAAAGAGTTTATTAGGAATCCTATCTCGTCACCCCGATTAGTCTTTAATGAGACATCAAGATTACCGGAGGCCACTTCCTTCATTGCATTGGCGAGGATCTGAACAGGCTCAGTAATCCCCCTTGCAATCCTTAAAGACGCCCATAGTGCCGTAAATATGACAAGGAATGTAAAAAATCCAAGGAATATGAGGTAATTAAGTTTCAGAGGTTGTCTGAAGGTCTCAAGTTTTATATAATCCTCATAAAAGTCCTTAATCTTATTAACCCTTGTGGTTAAATCCATGGGTATAACTGTTTCAACCACCATAGCCTCTGCCACATCTCCATTTCTGAGAATGGGAACCGCAGCTCTCACAATATCCCCATCATCTTTAGAAATAACCTCAACGCCTTCCTCACCATTAAAGGCATCTGAGACTGCCTGAGAGGAATTCTCCATATTATTGACCCTGTAAACCCTGTATCCATCAGGGACTATTCCATTCGACGCCGCTATTCGTGCTATCTTCAGGGTACGCTCTTTTTCCATCTCATATAGACCCTTTGCCAGGGATACGCTGTTTACGATGGGGTCAGCGAACCGTGGACTGAACCACCTGTCGATGTAATTGGTTAGAAGACCGCTTGCCCCCATGAATAATAATAACGACGGAATAGAGATGAGGATAACGAAGATAATCACAATCTTTATCTTGAACCTCGAACCAAGTATCTTCTGTCTTCTCTCAAGGTACAACTTCAGAAGGGATTTAACAACGAAAAAGATTAGTGTGAGAAGGGCTATGATATTAAGGTTAAGTACAACCAGAAGTAAGACCTTCGTGGTTATAGAGAGGTCCTTAAGTCTTATAAAATGAAGTTCCAGCCCGATCAGGGTCAGAGCTGTGATAAGTATTGTTATTGTAGTAAACCACCTCTTCATTGCCCTGTCCTCACAGAAAATTTTGGGGAATCCTTGACTATCCTGAAGTCCCTTTCAGGGACAAAGAAAAGGAGATACCCTATCACAGGAGGTAGTTTCCTTAACCTGGATTCAGCTGTAACCCTTATAAAATAATCCGATTTTTCCAGTCCCTTTATATCCGCGACCTTAATATCCCTTATGTTAAGGGCCCATCTGAGCATGGAATCAAAATCTTTAAATCTTTTTTTAATGAAAGTAATCCCATCATAAGACATTGCCTCGTATTCACCCTTAATCGTGTCAACAGACATGGTATTAACAATCTTCTTACCTGTAATAAACTCATCAGGCCACATGGACCATATTCTAAACAGGTCCACATACAGGGTTATTTCTTTTGAAATACCTTTTTTTAATTCTTCCATAATCTTTTCGTCAAGTGTTAACGCCGTTGATACTATAATCTCATTATCAATCAACCTTACATCAGGACCTATTATATCCGCAGCCCGTGCTACGTTAGCCTTGTCAAAAAGTAGCAGCATTATAAAAAGCGTTAAGGAGAGTATAAGGGCTGCCCTGAGGTTTTTCTGTATAACTCTGGCTTTGAATCTTGAATCAGACATGATTTTATTTCATTATAGCATATCAGAATTTAGTCAGAATTTTTTAGAAGCCCGTGTGAAAGTTCTATGTCATTATGTCTATATACGTCAAACCTCTCCAACACCGCCCTGTTTATGATAAAATAGGCTATGATCAAGAAGTCATTCAATTCTCTTGCAGGAAAGCTCATTATTGCTGTTGGAACACTAATGAGCCTGGGAAGTCTGCTCTTTGGCTATATCTTTGTCAGCTATGAGGAAAAGATAATGATGACCAACCTTATAAACTATGCCTCATCAAAAGCCGATCTTATCAGGAGAGGAATTTTTTATGGCATGCTAACAGCCCATCGTGAGATGGTTGAACAGACTATTGAAGTCCTGGGATCAGGCCCTGATATAATGGGCATAGTTATCTATAATAAGACAGGAAGGATAATATACTCTTCTGATAAAAACACCGTTGGAAGGATTGTAGGAAAGGATGCTCCATCATGTCGCATCTGTCATGTCAACTCGAAACCTGCCGAGGTATTATCGAAAATACAAAACTGGAAAATAACAAAAGACCAGTATGGGAAGAAAAGTCTGAAGTTTGTTCTTCCCATTTACAACGAGCCTTCCTGTTATACGGCCTCATGTCACAGACATTCAAAGGATCAAAAGGTTCTCGGTGTGCTCGAGACAGATTTCAGCACTGCCTCTGTTGATAAGACAATTAGACAGAATCGCATCGGAACAATCTTTTTCGGGGGTCTCTTTGTGAGCCTTATCTCTGTGTCCCTCTGTATTATTCTCTATAAATTCGTCTCAAGGCCCATCTCTCTCCTTGAGGAAGGAATGAATAGGATCGCACAGGGAGACCTTGACTATGAGATTAAGATAAACACCTCTGACGAGATGGGTCTCCTGGCACGAACATTCAATAACATGACGAAGGACATAAAAAAATACAAGGAAAATATGGAGAATTGGACCAAGGCTCTTGAGGAGGAGATTCAGAAAAAGACAGCAGAGATAATGAAGGCCCACGATCAACTCATAAACGCAGAAAAACTGGCCTCTCTCGGGCGGATGGCAGCTGGAGTTGCCCATGAATTAAACAGTCCTCTTACAGGTATCGTCACCTTTGCCCATTTAATGTTTAAGAGACTCCCGCCTGAGAATAAACAGGATAGAGAAGACCTCGAGGTCATTATAGAACAGGCAAACAGGTGTTCAAAGATCATAAAAAGTCTTCTGGGATTTTCAAGAAAGGCTACAGCTGAGCGAGTTGAGATAAATATCAACACACTGATTGACAGCACCATCTCAATGGTAAAGAACCAGGCTAAATTCCATAATATTAAATTTGTACTGAACTTTGATGAATCACTTCCCCTTGTACATGTTGATCCGAACCAGATACAACAGGTATTCCTCAATTTACTTATTAATGCTGCTGATGCCATGAACGAAAGGGGACAGATAACCATGGCAACAAGAACATTAGGCTCTTCAGAAGAAACACCATGGTTCAAAATGGGTCATCCCCAGGATGGCAAAAAATATATAGAGATAGAGTTTACGGATACTGGCCCTGGAATACCAGAGGAATATCTCAGCAAGATCTTTGAGCCTTTTTTTACAACCAAACCCGTAGGAAAAGGAACAGGACTTGGCCTTGCTGTTAGCTACGGGATAATAAAAAGACATGGCGGAAACATAACTGTCAGGAGCGAGGTTGGAAAGGGAGCAAGCTTTTTCATAAGACTGCCTGTTGAGGAGGATTCTGAGATAGGATGACAATAAGAAGGATAGCAGAAATTTTAGAGGCTAAGATTATACTTGATGCTGATACGCTTGATCTCGAGATAGAATCTGTCTGCAGTACTGATCTGATGAGCGACCTCCTGCATTATTCAACAAGGAACAGGGCCCTCTTGATTACAGGCCTGACAAATTCACAGGTCATAAGAACAGCAGATATTGCCGACATAAAGGCAATTGTCTTTGTCCTTGATAAAAGGCCTGATAAGGATACCATTACACTTGCAAGAGAGAAAAAAATAACCCTTCTGGTGTCACCCCTATCAAGGTTTACTGCCTGTGGCAGGTTATATGCTGAAGGATTAAGGAGTTGCGTTGGTGAAAATAAATAACTTAAAGACAAATATTGAAGGGAGCTTTCATCTCATGGGTGGTGATTTTACGAGCGCCGGTGCCGCTTCCAGTGAGTTGAAATCAATCCTGACAAATCTTGGAATCAGCCAGGACATAGTGAGAAGGGCTGCCATAGCCACCTTTGAAGGGGAGATGAATATTATTATCCATGCCCTTGCAGGCGTAATGTATTACCAGATTTCACAGGAACAAATAAAGGTTGTCTTTGAGGATATGGGACCTGGAATCCCTGATATAGATAAGGCAATGGAAGAAGGTTATTCTACAGCCCCTGACTGGGTTAGAGAGATGGGTTGGGGAGCTGGTATGGGACTTCCAAATATGAAGAAAAATGCCGATGAGTTTCGCATAGATTCTGTCGTAGGCGAGGGGACCACGGTGGAGATTCTTATAAGAATAAAATGACATTTTGAATAGAGCAAAAAGTAAAACAACTACAGACGCGAGGAAACAGACATGAATGTAAGGGATATATTTGAAAAATTGGGGCTTTCTGCAGTAACAGAAGGAGGACTTGATAGAGAGGTAAAGGGCTGTTATATAAGTGACCTGCTATCTGACGTCATGGCAAATGCAGGAGAAGGTGACATCTGGATAACCCTCCAAACGCATCCAAATATCATAGCTGTTGCAACAATGAAGAACATCGCAGCCATTATCATAACCAACAATCGCTCACCTGAAGAGGAAACCCTTAAAAAGGCATCCCGGGAGGGAATTACCATCGCGAAAACCCCTCTCTCAACCTTTGAAATAGGCGGCAGGCTTTATCTTACCCTTCGATGTTGAGGAAATATCATGCAGACCTTCATATCCATTCCTGCCTGTCACCCTGCGCTGAACTGGATATGACACCTCGCAAAATTATAGAGACTGCCAGGCAGAGAAGGATAGACCTGATAGCACTGACTGATCACAATTCAATAGAAAACGTGGAAATAACAAAGAAGCTTGGAGGAAACGAGGTTCGTGTCTTTGCCGGAATGGAAATTACATCTTCGGAAGAGATACATGTGTTAGCACTTTTTGATGCTCTCGACAGTGCAGAAAAGATGCAATCTCTTGTTTATAACAGCCTGCCTTCCATAGAGAATGATGAAAAGCTTTATGGTCATCAGGTTGTTGTTAATGAGAATGATGAGGTCCTCTCACTGAATAAAAGATTGCTTATCGGTGCTACAAGCATGAGTATAGGGAATATAGTAAAATTAATTCGTGAACTCGGCGGTATATCAATCGCAAGCCATGTTGATAAGGAGACCTTCAGCATAATATCACAACTTGGCTTTATACCTGATGACCTGGCCTTTGATGCCCTGGAGTTTTCCCATCACATAGACAGGGAAGAGGCTATGCAGAGGTTCGGTAGTCTTGTTAGATTTCCCTGGGTGTCATTTTCTGATGCTCATTATCTCACGGATATTGGCAAAAGGACCACAATTCTTTCTATGAAAGATGTATCTGTGGAATCCATAAGGAGTGCACTTTTAAATAGAAAGATTTCCTGGTAACTCACTGGGTTATGGAAGACCTCTCACTGCATATACTTGATATAGCAGAAAACTCTCTCGCTGCAGGCGCAGACAGGATAGAGATCACGATAAAGGAGGACATCAAAGAAGACATTCTTATAATTGAGGTCAGAGATAATGGTAAAGGAATGGAGGAGGAACTCCTGAAGCTGGTTGCCGACCCTTTTTTTACAACAAAAACTGTAAGGAGGGTAGGCCTCGGCATTCCTTTACTCAAGCAGGCAGCAGAAGAATGCGAGGGGAGTCTAACAATCAATTCTGTAAAAGGCAAAGGTACGACCATTACAGCGAGATTCAGACTCAGCCATATTGATCTCAAGCCTGTGGGAGATATAGGTGCCACGATTATGACCCTTGTATCGGCGAATCCAGATGCAAATCTTGTTTTAGAGTATAATAAAGGAGGACGAATATTCAGATTTGATTTAGCAGGATTCAGGTCCGAACTTGAAGGAATTCCACTTAATCTGCCACAAATCCTGAGGATAATAAAAGACGTGATCAATAAAGGAATAAAGGATTTGGAAGGAGGAGGTAAATGAGCAGGCCAAGGATACTTGTTATTGATGATGAAGAGATAGTAAGGGTAAGCTGCAAAAAATGTCTCATCCTGGAGGGATATGATGTTGATGTAGCGGCAAATGGGATTGAAGGTCTGGCTTTAACAGAGCATAACAATTACGATGTAATCCTTACAGACCTGAAGATGCCCGATATGGATGGAATGGAACTCCTGACAAAAGTGAAGGGAAAGTATCCCAATACAAAGGTGATAATGATAACAGGCTATAGCACCGTCGAACATGCTGTTAAGGCAATGAGAATGGGTGCCTTCAATTATATAGAAAAACCTTTTACTCCAGATTCCTTGATTGAGGCTATTAAGGAAGCCTTGACAGGAGAAACAAAGACTGATGGGTGATGGAAAAGGCGAGAGTCCTCATTATCGATGATGATGAGATAATAAGAAAGAGTTGTGAAAAAGTTCTCACCCCGGAGGGATATATTGTTGTCCCTGCCAGCAGTGGCGTGGAGGGATTGAGGTTACTTTCAAAAACACCAATTGACTTAGTCCTTACAGACCTCAGGATGTCTGATATGGATGGAATTGAGGTTCTGAAGAAGGTCAAAGAGACAGGGCCTGATATAGAGGTAATTATTATAACAGGCTATGGAACTATAAAGTCAGCTATTGAAGCCATAAGACATGGCGCTTACGACTATATTGAAAAACCTTTTCCACCTGAGGAATTATTAAATGTTGTCAAAAGGGCCCTCGAGAGGAGAAATCTGATCCTCGAGAATACAAGACTCCGAAAGGAGGTTCAGGCCCTTTACAGTGTTGAAAACATTGTGGGAACATCAAAGCCCATTCAAAAGGTCTTTAATCTCATTGCTACAGTGTCCCCCACAGAAAGCACTGTCCTGATAACAGGTGAGACCGGCACAGGGAAGGAACTCGTTGCAAGGGCAATCCATTATAACAGTCCAAGAAGAGAAGGTCCCTTTGTGGTTGTTGATTGTGGCACAATCCCTGATAACCTCATTGAGGCAGAACTTTTTGGGTATTTAAAGGGCGCCTTCACAGGTGCAGCTGATTCGCAGAAGGGACTAGTTGAGATAGCAAGGAAAGGGACTTTATTCCTTGACGAGATAGGAAATCTTCATCTCAACCTTCAGTCAAAGCTATTGAGACTGATTCAGGAAAGGGAATACAGACCTGTCGGTGGAAGAGAATTACTCAGGGCAGATATAAGGATAATAGCTGCAACCAATAAAGACCTTTATTCGCTTGTAAAGGAAGGCTCTTTCAGGGAAGACCTCTTTTACAGGTTAAACATATTTCCTATACATCTACCGCCTCTTAGGGAAAGGAAAGAGGACATACCAGTCCTTTCTTATTACTTTATTAAAAAGTACAGCAAGGAATTGGACAAAAGGGTCTCTCATATATCAGCAGAGGCAATGAAGGAGCTATTACTGCATGACTGGCCAGGTAACATAAGGGAGTTAGAGAATGTAATACACCGTGCCGTAATCCTATCACGGAACGAGACAATAGGGCCTGAAGAGATCGTTATTTTCAGGGAAAATAATGCAGTGGTTCCAAGAAACTCCAGTGAATTAAAGAAAATAAAGAGAAGATTAAAGGCGCAGTCAATAGAGGAGATAGAGAGGGCCTTTCTGCTCGAAGCCCTGAACAGGAATAACTGGAACATATCAAGGGCAGCTGATGATGTGGGCATGCAGAGAACCAATTTTCATTCAATGATGAAAAAATATGGAATCAAGAGATAGGGGAAATTGCCTTTCCCGGGTTCAATATCCCCTTGGGATCAAAGACTGCCTTGATATCCCTCATCAGAAAAAGCTCTCTTTCCTTTATCTCCATATTTATGTAGGCTCTCTTGGTGATACCTATGCCATGCTCTCCAGTAATTGTCCCCCCCATAGACAGAGTCAATTCAAAAATATCCTTTACAAGGGCCTGGCCTTTTCTATATTCCTCTTCATTCTCTTTGTCAACCATTATATTGACATGGATATTACCGTCTCCGGCATGGCCAAAATTTACTATCCTTAATCCTTTCTCCTCTGAGAGCCTTTCAAGACTATGAAGCATATCAGGGATCCTGGTTCTCGGCACCACAATATCCTGATTGAGTTTGTAAGGGCTGATTTTATATAGGGAAGGTGAGAGGGCCCTTCTTGCCTCCCACAGTCTGTCCCTTGCATCCTCATTTTCGGCAATTCTGACATCTGCACCGAGCTTGTGTAATATCTCGACTACCTTTTCTGCCTCCCTTTTTATGGTGCTAACCGAACCATCCAATTCTATTAAAAGGAGGGCCCCTGTCTCAGCAGGTAATCCAAGGGGATGGAAATGTTCTGTAACCCTGATCGCCTCTTTATCCATGAATTCAACTGTTCTCGGAATAATCCTCGAGGTAAGTATGGAGGTTATTGCCCTACCGGCAACGGAAATATCATTGAAAAGGCAAAGGAAGGTTATCACATCTTCCGGTAATGGCAGCAGTTTGAGCCTTATCTTTACTATCACTGCCAGGGTTCCCTCTGAACCCACGAGCAATCTCGTCAGATCATAACCAGCAACACCTTTATGGGTGCGCACCCCTGTATGTATGAGGCTACCGTCGGGTAAAACTGCCTCAAGCTCCATAACATAATCTCTTGTTACGCCATATTTCAATGCCCTTGGCCCCCCGGCATTTTCTGCTACATTCCCTCCAATAGTGCAAAAATTCATACTCGCCGGATCAGGTGGATAAAAAAGACCTTCCTTCTCAACGATTCTTTGCAGCCTTCCATTAATGAGGCCTGGCTCGACAAGCACGGTCATATTGTCCCTGTCAATCTCGATTACATGATTCATCCTTTCAAGACTCAAAATTAGACATCCCTTTACAGGTACAGACCCGCCTGTCATCCCTGTGCCTGCCCCTCTCGGTACAACAGCAAGGTCATTGTCATAGGCATACCGCATTACCCTTATAACATCCTCTGTCTTTTCAGGCCAGACAATTGTAGATGGCATCTCCTCAATACCACTTGCATCAAAGCTATAACAGAGAAGGTCTTCTGGATGTAACGAGTATTTGATGCCTTGTAGCTGGTTGTTTATCATGGTTAATGCCTCTGAGTTGTAAGTGACAGTTGAATATGAATTATTTTATTCCTCCCGTCTGTCCCCTGTTATTGAACAGAAGTGAGTTGCATTGATATGACCTTTGAGACGCCTGGCTCCTCCATCGTGATACCGTATATATAATCACCGGCCTCCATCGTAACCCTGTTATGGGTAACGACTATAAACTGTATCTGAGAAGAGAGCCTCTTCAGCATTTTTGAAAATCTTTCTATGTTTGAATCGTCAAGGGCAGCATCAACCTCATCAAGGATACAGATAGGTGAAGGCTTTATAAGAAACCCTGCAAAAAGAATGGCTAATGCTGTGAGAGCCTTCTCTCCACCTGAAAGCAGGTTTATATTCTGCACCTTCTTACCCGGAGGCTGGACTATAATGTCTATCCCTGATTCAAGTATATTGTTTTCATCAGTCAGTACAAGACCTGCCTTCCCACTTCCAAAAAGCTCTAAAAAAACCTCTGAAAACTTGAGATTCAGTTGCTCAAAGGCCTCTATTAGCTTTTTTCTTGTTATACTGTTTATCCTCGTTATGGCCTCTTCTAACTCAGCAATTGACTTATTAAGGTCTTCCTGTTGTTGAACCAGAAACGAATATCTGTTCTTTAACTCCTCATACTCCTCAAGGGTGCCGAGGTTTACAGGACCCAATTCATGTATCTTCACCTTCAAGTCCTTGAGCCTTTCTTCATCTCCCTCTTCAACAGGGCCTGATTCAACAGTGGATATATCAACACCATAGTGTGTCATTATTGAATTTTCAATATTTTCAAGTCTTAACCTCAATTCAGTTGCGAGAATGTCTGACTCATTAATGGAGGAAAGCATCCCTTCTATCTTCAACCTTATAGAGCGAACCCGTTGCTCAAGACCTGCAATCTCTTCTGATTCCCTGTTTATCTCCTCCCGTTGCTCATAAATATCCAGTTTCATTGAATCAGCCTTTATAGCCATAGACTTCAGGGTCTCTTCTCTTTCTCCAATTTTAAGATTGTATTCTTTTATTTTTGCTGATACTACATCTCTTTCATTCTTAAATCCATCTTTCTTACTGTGTAGTTCATCCACATTCACCTTAAGGGATTCTCTTTCCCTCTTAACAGCATCGAGCTTTTCTTTACATGAGTTGAGAGATAAACGAAGGTCTGTAATTACCATTCTTTCCTGTTCAAAGTCCTTCTTTATCCTCGAGATGTCATCCTGCATCTCTGAAAGCTCCCTTTCAGCCTCTTCTCTGGCCTTATTGAGAACACTTAACTCATTCTCTCTTAAAGATATATTATCCTTATGAGATATTATTTCCTTTTTAACCTCTTCTATTTCGGTCAAGAGATGCGACTTCTTCCTGTTTATTCTCTCTTTTTCTTCTTCCTGCGTTGTAACGGTTAACCTGAGAAGGGAAATTTCCTTTTCTGTTTCTACAATTAACGAATCTATCTTCTTTAATTCCATTTTGCGAGTATTTAAATCTAACTCGATCTGATTGAACTCCTTCTCATGTTCCTGTATCTCCTTTTTAAGGCCATTAATCCTTCCCTCGATTTCTCTTATCTCCCTCTTCCTCCTTAATATCCCCTTTCCCTCTCCGGCCGATATGGCCCCGGTCGGCTCTACGACAATACCTTCAAGGGTCACAAAGACAAAGGAACCTCTTCCAATCAATGTTTTAATGCTTTCAATGTCCTTAATTATAAAGACATTGTGGAGAAGCCTTTTCAGAGGATGCAAAAAGTCCTCTCTGCCATTCTGCACCCTGACAAAATCCCCAGCCCTTCCAATAATCGCATCATTCTCTGGAAAAGGTAATACCTCTAATTCAGGCAGGTCCATTGCAATAAAGAAAACCCTTTTCACCCCTCCAAGGTCAGCTAAAGCCTTTAAAATATCATCGGTAGAGCCTACTATAAGGGTCTTTATCTTTTCTGATAAGACATTTTCGATTGCCCTTTCGAATGATTCTTCAACATCAATAATGTCTGCTATTGTTGATATGACAGGTAAATGAGCCTCTATACTATCTATCGAGACCTCCTCATGCATTATCTCTTTCAGTGACTCGAGCCGCGACAGGGAAGAGGCAAGTTCCTCTCTTAGTCGTGCGATATCATCTCTTAATTCCTCAATCCTCAGGGAATCTTCGTTTATAGCCAAAGCTATCAATTCCTTCTTCTTTTTCAATTCAAGGAGTTCTCCCTCTCTAAGGCTTAAAAGGTCGCCTGTTTCTTTAATCTTTTCCTCCAGCGATCTGAGTCTCTCCAATGTGTCTTCCTTCTCCTTCGATATACTGGCAAGCCTTTTTTCTAAATTATCCTTTATAGTAATGGTGCGGGCCAGATCATTCCGTTTGTGGCTAATCTCTTCGGCAATCCTGAATATCTCTTTCCTTTTATCTTCAATCTCTTCCTCTTTATCTGATATGGCAACCTCAATATCCCTTATCGAATCTGATCTTTCCCTCATTGATTCTCTCAGGACCTCTATCTCGCTGGTCAACTCCTCCTCTATATGGTCAAGTTCCTGAAATTTTTTTTCTGACTCCGAGAGCCTTGAATTAACCTCAATCTCTTGCAAAGAAAGCCTTTTCAGGTATTCTTCAAGACCATTTATCTCAGTCTTTGAGACAGCTATCTCCCTCTCAATCCCTGCCATCTCCCTTTCAATCCTTGCAAGTTCAGCAACCACACCATTAAGATGCTTTTCCTTATCAACAAGCCCTATCCTCTTCTTCTCAATATCATTCTCAAGCCTATTTAATTCAGACCTTAAGATGGTCTCTTCTTCCTTTAGCTCATTGAGTTTTGCAAGCGTATTGAGCAGATTATCCTTGAGGTTTGTATAATCCCTTCTTGCTATCTTTAATTCAATCTCTCTGATCTCAGATGAAAGCCTCTTGAACCTTTCTGCCCGTTTTACCTGACGGTCAAGAGAATTAATCTGCCTCTTAACCTCTGAGATAATATCATTTATCCTTTGTAAATTTTGTTTTGAGAGTTCCAATTTAGATATGGCTTCTGCCTTTCTCACCTTATACTTCATAACTCCCGCCACCTCTTCTATGAGAAACCTCCTATCCTGGGGCTTTGAATTTAATATGTCCCCTATTCTTCCCTGTTCAAGGATTGAATAACTCATTACCTCAAGACCTGAATCTAAGAAGAGGTCTCTGATGTCCTTCAGTCTGCAAGGTCTCTTATTTACAAGGTATTCACTCTCCCCGGACCTGTAGAGTCTCCTTGTCACAACAGTTATATTCTTACCTTCTCCATTATTACTGTCAGAAGTATCAAAAGAGACGTGCAGATTTACCTCAGCCATACCCTTAGGTTTTTTCGTTGCTGAACCACTGAAGATGACCTCCTCCATTTTATTTCCTCTAAGGCTTTTAGCACTTTGCTCGCCAAGCACCCAGCGGAAGGAATCAACTATATTGCTTTTGCCTGCTCCGTTAGGACCAACTATGCAGGTTATACCCGGATGGAGATGAAATGAAGTTTTCTCAGCAAAGGACTTGAAGCCCAAGAGTTCTATCTTTTCTACTTGCATTTAATAAGTATAACCTTAAGTGAGGGATTTGTTCAATTCGACACTATAAGACCTTGCTATTCCCGTTTACCCCTGTTATTCCTGTAATTTTTCAACAAATCTCTGAAAGAATTGTTATTTGTCCTGGCATAATCCCTTTGAATTTCCTTCATAAGACTCATATCAAGCCTTCCATCCATAATCAGGTCAGAAAGGTCAAGATAGTTAAGGTCTTCAGGGCTGACAGCACTTATCCAGGGATCGATCTCTATTTCCCTATCTCTTATATGATTGGAGGCCTGACGATAAAAGTCTTCAAGACATCTTCCCAGATAGCCACCGCCAAGAACTATCTTTTCAGGATTCACGGCTTTAATAAAATTCAGGAAGAGTTCCATTGATTCCTTTGATAGCATTCCCCTGTTTGGCTTTTCCGAATATAAATATAAGGTAGCATTTGATTCATTGGTGACTTCATTAATATATCTTGCAAACTCGTCCTCTCCAAACCTGTATTTGTAGCCTGAAAATTCTCTGTAATTTCCCGGAAGTATAAGCAAAATGAGGCGATTTCTTGTTGAGGTTATCTCCAGGAAATCCCTTAGTGCCCTCTCCTGCTCTCTCAACACGAGATTCCTTTTTGTAAGGGTATTTCCCTGAAGAAAGGTACCAATATCTTTATCTGTAGAAGGAAACGTAAAATCATCATTAAAGTAAAAATAATAGGCAGGATGAACTATTACATACATTACACCATTATCAAGATATTCCCTGAATCTTATATATTCCGACGCAGGAATATCCTCAAGGGACCTGGATATTATCTGCTTGGCTGCAATCATACGCCAGTAAGGATGTGTCTCAATGGTTTTGTTTCTATTCTCAACAGCAGACCTTATTTGTTCCACGTCAGGTATCTCTTTTGGGTAATAAATCCCAAGAGGTGGCACTGTGCTCGAGGCACACCCACAGAATAAAATTACCATAAAGAAGAGGAAAAATCTTTTCATGCTGATAGAAATTATACCAGTTATTCATGTATCGATTTCAACCTCCTTTACCAGACACGCTTTCTTGACATATTAAAGGTATTATTAGTAATATTAAAACACCTTATGATTATGGAAGACCATAAGCTGAAAGTATTCTGTGCCGTTGCAGAGACAAAAAGTTTCTCAAAGGCATCTGAGATAATTCATCTTACTCAGCCTGCTGTAAGTTTGCAGATACAGGCACTCGAGGAACTTTATGAGACAAAACTGTTTGATAGATCTTCAACCACCATTACTCTTACCAGGGCCGGTGAAATCCTTTACAGGTATGCTAAGGAGATATTATCCCTTTATGCTACAGCTGCAAAGGAAATCGGAGAGTTGACAGGCCTTGTGAAAGGCAGCATAAGTCTTGGAGCCAGCACAACCATTGGAAACCACCTCTTGCCCCTTGTCCTTTCAGAATTCCGCCAACTCTATCCAAAGATAAAGGTTCGTCTATTTGTTGGAAATACAAGGAGAATAGTAGAGTTACTGAATGCAACTACTATAGATATTGGTATTGTTGAAGGAGATGTTACTAAGCAAAAACTTAAAGTAGAGAAGGTCCTTCAGGATGAACTTGTAGTGATAGTTTCACCGCAGCATCCCTGGGCCAAGAAGAGGGAAATCTCAATATATGAGGTTACAAAAGAACCCTTTATAATGAGGGAAGAAGGTTCAGGCACAAGACAGATAATAGAAAAATATCTCAACAAACACGGCCTGGGTATAAATGATCTGAAAGTTACAATGATGCTTGGTAGCACAGAGGGTATTAAGGCAGCTGTTGAAAGTGGCATAGGAATATCCATAATATCAAGGTGGGCAGCAAGAAAAGAAAATAAATATGGAGCCTTAAAGCTCTTGAGTATTAAGGAAGAGAAGCTTTACAGAGACTTTTCACTTATTAGCATCAAAAATGCTATTATTTCTCATGCAGTGAGCGAATTTCTCGATTTTATAAAAAGATACCCCTTTGAGAATCTTTTGACATCTGATTAAATATCATCTAACGACTATTCGACCTGTACCTTCTATTACCTCTCCTATTATCCAATAATCAATGCTACTGTTTTCGAAAACGGAAATGTTTTTTTTCGAAATAGTTATAAGCAACCCGCCGGATGTTTGAGGATCGGAGAGGAGCAATTTCTTGTCTTCATCAATTGAAGAAGCAAAATTAACCTTACCTTCAAGAAACCTGAGATTATTATAAGCCCCTTCAGGAACAATGCCTGAGGATATGAAATCCATTACATCTTTAAGGACGGGAACTTTTTTCGTATCAATAATAAAATCCACTTCTGAACCTTTCGTCATATTGCTGGCATGACCGAGAAGGCCAAAACCTGTCACATCTGTAGCTGATGTAGCAGATGCCTTCAAAGCTATCTCTGATGCTTCTTTATTTAGTCTTAGCATCCACCCTATTGCCTCTGATACGATTTCTTTCGGCGCCTTCCCAGCCTTAAGGGCAGTTGTAATTATGCCGAGACCTAATGGCTTTGTTAATATGACTAGATCTCCGGGCATGGCCCCTCTTACCCTGAGGATCCTATCAGGTTTTACAGTGCCTGTAACAGCAAGGCCAAATTTAATCTCGCTATCCTCAAAGCTGTGTCCTCCTATCAGAAATGCCCCAGCTTCGGTGAGTGTATCAGTAGCACCCCTTAATATCTCCTTTATTACAGCAGGTTCATAATCACAGGAGGAAAAGCCCAGTATTGCAAGGGCAGTAACAGGCCTTCCACCCATTGCATAAATATCGCTAAGGGAATTGGTTGCACTTATCCTGCCAAAGATATAAGGGTCATTTACTACAGGCGTTATAATGTCCACGGTCTCAACAATGGCTGTGTCTCTATCAAAGAGATAGACACCCGCATCATCTCCAGGTCCTACAAGGACTGATCTATTACTGGTTTCTTGAATTGATGAAATGATGTTCTCAAGGTCCGACGGACCGAGCTTTGCTGCTCAGCCAGCAGCCTTTACCTTATCCATTAAACGATAAGTCATGGCTCCCTTTATTTGCTTCGTTTATTTATATAGACTTGCTGACCAATGCTCAAAATGTTATTGACAAGCCAGTATAAAACAAGACCCGAGGCAAAATTAAGAAAGAGAAATGTAAATATAACAGGCATAAACATCATTATCTTGTTTTGTCTGGGGTCAAGGGAAGAAGGTGTCATTTTTTGTTGAATAACCATGGTAATCCCCATAATTATTGGCAATATATAATATGGGTCCTTGCTGGAGAGGTCCTGTATCCACAATATAAAGGGTGCATTCCTTAGCTCGATAGCTATAAGTAGCACCTTATATAAGGCAAAGAATACGGGTATTTGTAATAGTATGGGAAGGCAACCACCCATGGGATTTACCTTGTACTTTTTATAAATCTCCATCATCTCCTTCTGGAGCCTCTGGGGGTCATTTTTATACTTTTCCCTGAGTTCATTTATTCGAGGCTGTATCTCCTGCAGTCTCTTCATTGCCTTTTGCCCCTTATTTATTATGGGGATAAACGGCAACCTCGTTATAATAGTTAATAAAACAATAGACCATCCATAATTACCGACGAATTTGTAAAAGAATTTCAAGATCCAGAACAATGGCCTTGCAAGTATTGAAAAGAAACCAAAGTCAATAATATGTTCCAGTGCAAGATTCAATTTCTTGAGGGTATCATACTCCTTAGGTCCTGCATAAACTGAATATGAATTGACCCCAGACATTAACTTAACAGCACTTATAACTAAATCTCCCTGTTTCCAGATTTTTGTCTCCACGAGATTCTGAGGTGGTATGATCGATGCAAAGAAATATTTATCTTCCTGGGCAATCCACTTTATCCTCTCCTTAAATACCTTTGCCTCTTTTAATTTCTTTGCAGTAAATTCCAGCCTATCTGTATCTTTTAATACTACAGGACCGACATGTGGAGCAGTCCCGTCATTCCGGTCATAGTAGCCAAAGGATGAACCGATCGTTACCCAGTAGTCAGGCAGGCCAGTTACCTCTTCAGTTACATCAATCTTGTAGCTATCGCCATAAAATGTGAATGTCCTTCTTATGGTAAATTGAGGCGAAAAGTATTCGAAAATGAGGGAACCCCTTTCGTTTCCCCTGAGGTGGAGGGCAGTCCCTTTAAGGACAAAATTTGGCTGTTGAGATGATGTGATATATTGTAAATCACTGCCGATTCCAAGGGCAGGGTAAGTATCACCATCAGCTATCAATGACACGCTTAAACCATTTTTGTCCCTGTACTTTTTGAGCCTGAAGCCTGTAATTGTGCCTCCCCTTGATGAAAGGGTGGCCTCATAAAGGTCGGTCTCCACCCTGGCTTGTCTATATTCAGCAACTGTTGTAGTGACAGGTAAAGGCTTCTCTTCTAATATCTGAGGTCTCTGCTGCCCCTCCTCCTTTTTAACAGCTGTAGTCTCTTCTGGAGGCTGTTGAGGAGGGGCATATAAAGAATAGAAGTACTGTGATGCAATAATCACCACAAGAGCCAGTATTACAGCGATAAGTGTTCTTTTTTCGAGAGAATCCATAAAATTATTTTACCGGATCAAATCCACCAGGATTAAAGGGATTACATCTAATCACTCTTTTTATAGAGAGATAGAATCCCTTTAACAGACCATATTTCTCTAAGGCTTGAATTGAATAAACAGAGCAGGCTGGATAAAACCTGCAAGAAAAAGGAAGCAATGGAGAAAGTAAAAACCTATAGCCCTTAATAAGGTATATGAATAATTTTACAAGCATGATAACATTGAAATGTCAGGGGCTATTATACCGTTAGTTTCTTTCTACCTTTAGCCCTTCTCCTGCTTAGGACCCGCCTGCCACCCTTTGTTGACATCCTCTCGAGGAAGCCATGAGTCCTTTTCCTCTTTATTTTGTGTGGATGATATGTAGTATATGTACCCATTTCTTAACCTCCAGGAAAGTATACAATTTTATAGACTTTAAAGTCAACTTAATTAGGCAAGGTTTAAGAGCAACCATCAGAAGTTGCCTTTTAAATAGAGATTCGCACTTTTAATTTTTTAAAAGGCTTATTTTGCGTATAACTGAAATGTTACTGGAGTTTTTTATACTTTCAGTGGTATGTTATAATTTTTTTATGAAACCACGCTTATATCTTAAAGTTGGCGACAAAGTCAGGCACCTGAGATACAACTCCTGGGGAAATGGCCTTGTTACAGAGGAGAGCCATTCCGTACTTGAAGGTGGATTCTGCATGGTCAGAGTCATCTTTGAAGACGGCATAGAAAGGTCCTTCATCAATGACCTCGATAATGAATGCTGCTGTTATTATGCCGGGCTTAGACTGATCTAAAACCTTAAGTTTAGGTTTATATTTCACTTATAACCATTGAGAAATTAAGAAAAAACTTGACAAAAATTTAAAATCATGTTTTAATTTTTCATGCGCCCTCTCACAGAGGTAATGACAGATGAGAAACCAACTGTGCTTATAGTAGATGACCTCCAATCTAACTTAGAACTTATGGAGGCAATATTTATTAAAGAAGGTTTCAGGACACTTAGTGCTACCAATGCCTTCAGTGCCCTCCGGATTTTTAGAAACCACAAGATAGACATCGCAATCCTTGATGTAATGATGCCAGAGATGGATGGCTATGACCTTTGCAGACATATAAAACAGATTTCAGGCAGACAGTTTTTCCCTGTTATCCTCCTTACAGCCCTTACTGATCGAGACAGTAAGATAAGGGGGCTTGAATGCGGGGCTGAGGACTTTATAAGTAAGCCCTTTGACGATGCTGAGCTTATAGCAAAGGTAAAATCTTTAATAAAGCTCAAGACCCTTCATGATGAGCTAGAACACTCGGAAAACATCATTTTGACCCTTGCAGTAGCTATGGAGGCAAGAGACCCCTATACGAAGGGGCATTCAACAAGGGTTGGCAGGATGGCGCAGCGTTTTGCATCATATCTTGGTTTGCCTAAAAAGGAAGAGGAACAGATAAGAAAGGCCGGGATTCTCCATGATATCGGCAAGATCAGTTTAAGCACGAGCCTACTTTGTAAAAATGGAAACCTGAATAAAGAAGAGATGGAGGCTATAAAAAGACATCCCCTTGTAGGTGAAGAGATCTGCAGACCCCTTATCTCAATGCAGAAGATATTGCCTGTGATAAGGAGTCATCATGAAAGATGGGATGGTGGCGGTTTTCCAGACGGATTAAAAGGGAAAAGGATTCCGCTTAAGGCTCGCATACTTTCGATAATTGATTCATTTGACGCAATGGTGTCGAAGAGACCTTACAGGGAAGGGATGTCTATAAATCAGGCAATCTCAATATTTGAGAAAGAGAGATATTATGGCCAGTGGGATCCAGCCCTTGTTGACCACTTCCTCGCTATGATGGACAAATCGGGAGAAGACAGGATAAAGGAATGGTTAAACTTGCAGTAGCAGGCGGAAATATTACAGGAAGCACCATTCTTTCCATATTCAGGGAAGACCTCGATACAGAGATAGTAGGCCTTTTCGAAAAAGACCGGAACACGCCCGGCGCAGTCCTTGCAAATAAATGGGGAATCCCCTTTTTTGATGATATAAGGCAACTTATTGAAAATGTAAAACCCGAGATCATAATAAATGTCACGTCAAACAGGAAGCTCAGCGAGACCGTAAGGGTTCTGCATCCGGACGTTGAGGTAATTGACATCTCAGGAGCCCGATTTATATGGAGGTCCCTCGAGAAAAAAAAGAAAACGATAATAGAATTGATGAGGACTGTAGAGGATGAGAAAAAGGTAATATCTGCAATAGACTCACTTTACAGTAATAAAAAAATAGAGTTATTTCTTGAAAAGGTTCTTAATGTCGCCCTTGAGATAACAGACTCTGCAGCAGGGAGTATCGCCCTGAGAGAAGACAACATGATGACTATGTATGTCTCTCGCGGGCTCAGCAAGAAATTTACAGAGAAAAAAAAGTGGGAGATACTCTCTGGAGGGCTGACAGATTTAATCCTGAAAAAAAAGGAATTATTAGCAATTAGTGACCTTTCGCAGGTCAACTATACAAACAACCCCATCTTTCTATCGGAGGGGATTATGGCTATAATGGCCTGCCCTATCATGGTAAACAATGAGGTAAAGGGAATTATTTACACAAATGATTTCAAGTCAAGGCAGTATTCTGAAAGGCAAAAAAGGACATTGCTCCTCCTTTCGAGGGTTACAGGCCTTGCCCTCAATAGGTTTGACCTCGAACAGAGACTTTTAGAAAAGGAATTAAAACTAAAAGAATTGAACCAAGAATTTGACAGAAAGGTCAGGGAAAGGACAGAAGAACTGAACAGGATCAACAGGGAACTTGAGAGGTCAAGTCAGCATAAGAACATGTTCATTGCAAACATGAGCCATGAACTCAGGACCCCTCTCAATTCAATTCTTGGCTTTTCCAATGTTCTACTCGACAGGACCTTTGGTGACCTCACAGAGACGCAGGAAAGATATGTGAGAAACATTAATTCTTCTGGTAAATATCTCCTCGATCTCATAAATAATATTCTTGACATAGCAAAGATCGAGGCCGGGAAATATGATATGAGTTATGAAGAGTTCCCTTTTGAGTCAGCCATTGGCGATGTTGTCAACACCATGAGAGGGGTTGCAGAAAAGAAAAATATCAAGATAGAAATAGATATTAGTGCAGGGTTAGGCACAATCGTAGCAGATAGAGTAAAAATAAAACAGATCCTTTATAACCTCCTTTCAAATGCCATTAAGTTTACCCCAGAAGGGGGCAGAGTTGGTATCAAAGCCACAAGATTAACCATAAAAAAAGGCGAGGGAATGCAAGAGGCGGTCAGCTGTTCTGTTTGGGATACAGGTATAGGAATAAGCACTGAAGACAAAGAAAAGATTTTTGATGAATTTGTTCAGGCTGATTCTGCCTTTTCAAGAAGATACGGTGGGACAGGCTTAGGCCTTGCCCTAACAAAAAGACTGGTAGAGCTTCATGGCGGCAGTATCACTGTTGATAGCATGCTTGGGGGAGGAAGCACCTTCACATTTACGTTACCCTGCCTTGCTGGAGGAAGGGTTAGCACGCCTGTTGAAGAGATAGAGGCTGTAAGACTGAACTTTCCTTGGATGGATGAGAAGGCACCTCTAATACTAATTGTTGAGGATGACCCCGCAAGTTCTGAATTAATGACCATTCATCTTACGCAGGCAGGTTATAGAGTAGCCCACGCCTTTGATGGAGAAGAGGCAATCGAAAAGGCAAAAAATCTGAGACCCTTTGCAATACTTCTTGATATAATGCTTCCCAGAAAGGATGGCTGGGAGGTTCTGCAAGAACTCAAAACAGATGAAATAACCTCACAGATTCCTGTTCTGATACACTCAATCGTTGACAACAAGGACCTCGCCTTTGCCCTTGGTGCAACTGACTATCTACTAAAACCCCTTGACAGGACAGCCCTCCTTGAGAAACTTCAGGGATTAAGTGTCTTAAAGGCAAAAAAGACACCTGTCACAATACTGATAATAGAAGCCGACGGCAGTCTCGATTATCTGAAAGAGACTCTTGAGCCTCGGGATTTCCTTGTATATTTCGCAAATGAGGGTAAAAGAGGACTTGAACTTGCCACTGCATTAAGACCTGACATAATACTCCTCGATTTTGAATTGCCTGATATGCTTGGTTTTGAGGCAATAAAGGAACTGAAGTCTCATTCCTCGACCATGAACATACCTGTATTTATCCTCACAGAAAAAGACCTCTCTGTTGAGGACAGGATGAACCTCATGGGTAAGATAGAAAGGATCATAAGGAAACACAGATTTGACATGGGAGAACTTATAGACCATATAATGGAGATAGAGGTTCTTTACCCTGGCCGTGCAGGACTTATTGATGAACTTACTGGACTGTTCAGTCACAGGTATTTTCAGATAAGACTTGCCCAGGAGGTGGAAAGGGCCGTGAGGTATAAACAACCTCTGAATCTTCTACTCCTTGATATAGATTTATTCGGTCAGTATGTAAAAGAGCATGGAGAGGAAGCGGGCAATAAGGTTCTCAAGATAGTTGCTGATCTGCTGAGGAAGAATATAAGGGGCTCTGATGTTGTAGTGAGATATGGTGGAGATTCCTTTGCCGTAATCCTGCCCAATACTGTTCTCTCAGCAGCCCTTTCCCTTGGAAACAGGTTTAATGCAATAATAAGAAATTATCCCTTTCCTTATAGAGAAAACCTTCCCAAGGGAAGGATTACAGCCAGTGCGGGTCTCACATTTCTCGATGGTCAGAATGCCGAGGAATTGATACTATGCTGTGAAAAGGCAAAGGCCTTTGCCATAAAAAGGGGTGGAGACAGGGTTGAGATATATTCAAAGGAGATGGAAGAAGATAAGGAAGAGATAACCTCAGAGGTTTAGTAATGCCTGCAACAGGGAGTAAAACCTTTTACGATCTGTTCCCATCGCCCCTCGGCATGCTATGCCTGATCTTTTCAGGTCCTTCCCTCGTTAGGATAATATTCCTCGATGAGGAGCATGAGAAAAACAGTCACTTTAAGATTATGGGTGAAGATTTCAGGAGGGGGGAGTCTCCTGAATCCTTTACTATTCAGCTAAGTGATTATTTCAGGGGTAATTTGAAGGAGTTTCATCAGGATATCCTAATTCTCACAGGTACTGAGTTTGAAAAATCGGTATGGCTCGCTTTAAGAGAAGTTCCTTATGGCGAGACAAGGAGTTACAGGTGGCTCGCCGAGAGGATTGGGAGGCCTAAGGCACTCAGGGCAGTCGGCAGGGCACTGAGCAAAAATCCCATCCCCATAGTATTACCCTGCCACAGGATAATAGAATCGGACGGCTCAATTGGCGGCTATTCGTCGGGCATTGAGAAAAAAAGGAGACTTCTTAACCTTGAGTATTTTAATAAAGATAAGGCGTGATAGCTGTCTAAAAATTCATAAATTATTTTGCTGCTCTTACCTTAACATTATAGCTATGATAGCAAGCAAAACCGATACCTGAATGCCAATCATCCAGAGGAAATATTTACTGAACTTTTGATCAGGGGTATCAATGCGTCTCTCTATAACCTCAAAGCGTCTGTCTATACGCTGCTCAAAGGCTATCATCTTTGAGTCATGATTTACCATCATGTCTTTTAAATCAGACCAGACCATTAGTGAGGTCGGTTCGCGAACCGCCCCTATAGCTACCTTGCCTTCGAGATATGCAACCCTTTCCTCAAGTATAGCGGGTATCTTAAACCTTCACTCTGCTTGATTAACAGCATAGCAAAACCCATCATGAAATGCAAACACAAAAAAGGCGGGGCCTTTGCCCCGCCTTGCCTGACTTCTTGACTTAACTTCTGTGCTGCCGCTTTTCCGAGCTTATTAGAAGCTGAGCATTATGCCATGTCTGATTGCATAGGCATCGTCAACGCTCTTATTAGGATCGCCGCCCTTCCAGAAGTCGCCTGCGAAGAGATAGCCACCCTCTACCCAGTAGGAGAGGTTTTTGTCGATCTTATAGACGACCTTCGGGTCAAGCTCAAAACCGATCTCCTTGTCAACACCACCTGATGTCTTAGCTGCCCTCAAGAGATAGGCATTGAGGGATGCACTGATCTCCTTTGTGATGTCTCCAGAGGCACCTAATTTTATGTACCAGGTGTTGCAGAGACCACCAAACTGAATACCACATGCGTTCTTGGTACGATACTCATAAACATATGTGAAGTGGGGGTCTGCACCAAGGGATGTTACAAAAGACTTGATCTTATTGTCAGTATCGTCATTGTCACCGCTACCGTAAGCGAACTCTGCCGTGACATTTGCACCACCCACCTTTGCGTCAGCACCGAGGAGCACTGCATAACCACGGAACTTCGGACCACCATTTGTTACCTTACCTGACTGGAGTTCTATATCTGCCCTGAGGGTAACAGGGTCGAGCTTTGCATCGCCCCTTAAACCAAAGTTCCAGAAATGGGTGTTATTGTCTGTTGACGGGACCCTGTCATCGACATATGCAATATCACCGCTCAGATTAAAGCCCTGGCCCTTGTAAGTGAAGAGACCCACATATGCATCGGCATCATCTGAGGAATTGTTATTGCCTTCTCTGAATTTTGCTGTTAAGAGACCGATATGGAGTTCCTTTGTTGGGTCAACAAAGAATACGATTGCATCGTCGCCAAACTTGTCATGGGCAAAGAAGAGCCCATTACCCAGCTTCAATGGCATGTGACCAACCTTCACACCAGCAGGAACACCAAGAAGGCCTGAGCCCTTATAAAGTATCCATGCCTGAAGGAGATTGAACTGGCCCCTCTTTGCATTGCCTACACCATAGAGACCTTTTGCACCATTGTTGCCTACACCCCATGTATAATTGTCTGCTGTGTCACCATTTCCAGCCTCAACCTGGATGAATCCCTGGGTGTTTGGTGTAACCTGTGCATCAATCGAAAGCCTTACCCTTGAGTCATAAAAGGAATTACCGGGGGTATTGTCATCGAAATCTACCTCTTGATACTCACCCCTTGCCCTAATCTCACCACCGAGTGTTATCTGGGTTTTTCCCTTTGCAACCACTGCTTGGGTCTCTGAAGGAATCTCGGCATGGATTGCAAAAGAGGTGGCTGCAAAGCCAAGGACAAACAATACAGCTACTGTTAAAGCCAAATACCTTTTCACTTCCTAACCCTCCTGTTTGGTTAGTTCAGTTTTTACCGCCAAGGGCGGTATTACAAGACCTTTAAATCTTTCTTAAAAACAGTACTCTGGCCTGCTAAATTATCGACAGGCTTTAAATTCTGCTCTTTCCTTATCACCTCCTTTTCTGCTGACCGCACATAATACCTGTGACGCAATGATAATTAAGCTGTGTTAATTTATAGCATAATAGAATTAGTTTGTCAAGAAAAAATATCTTACTTAAATTTAGCAATAAGCATACCATATATTAAACCTTGACTGTTTACCATTTTAAAGAATGAATATGTGTATTTTATGCAACACAGAGTAAAAAAATAATACATAAGTTAGGCTGTAGGCATAAGACTACTCGTGTTCCGTGTCCGTTTTTTTTTGTGTCCAGTCGCGGTTAACGGATAACGGTCACGATTTTTGGACATACACAAATAGGAACTGTTATAATTGCAAGGGGTGAGATTATGCACATTGGTATAATTGGTACGGGCTATGTAGGACTTGTTACAGGCGCATGCTTTTCTGAATTTGGCGTTTTTGTAACCTGTACTGACAAGGACAGGCAAAAGATAAGCTCTCTGAAAAAGGGAATTATACCCTTCTATGAGCCTGGTATCGAGGACATGGTCAACAGGAACTTAAGAGAGGGACGGCTGAGCTTTACCACAGACATTGGCGAGGCTGTCAGAGAGTCCCTCGTTATCTTCATAGCTGTTGGCACACCACCGAGGGGTGATGGTTCGGCCGATATGAGATACATCGATGAGGTGGCCCAAGAGATAGCAAGACATATAAATGAATATAAGGTCATAGTTACCAAGAGCACCGTCCCTGTTGGCACAGGCAGGAGGATAGGGAAGATAATATCAGAAAGCTTAAAAAAACGGGGGTTGAACGATTCAATGGTAGATATCGTCTCCAATCCTGAATTCCTGAGGGAAGGTGCTGCAATTGAGGACTTCATGAGACCCAACAGGGTCGTCATAGGAACTGAAAGCCCCCAGGCAATAGCTATAATGAAGGACCTCTATAAACCACTCTATCTCATTGAGACACCCTTTGTGATAACAAACATTGAAACGGCGGAGTTGATAAAGTATGCTTCAAATGCCTTCCTCGCAACAAAGATTTCATTTATCAATGAGATATCTAACCTCTGTGAGAAGGTAGGGGCAGACGTAAATGTCATTGCCAGAGGCATGGGCCTTGACCAGAGGATAGGCCCAAAGTTCCTCCATGCAGGACCTGGCTTTGGTGGTTCCTGTTTCCCGAAGGATACGAGGGCTATTCTGAAGATGGCAGAGGAACATGATGTCGAGCTTGGCATCATCAGGGCAGCAGTAGAGGCAAATGAGAGACAGAAGGAGATAGCATACAATAAGATAAAAAAGGCCATCGGAACAGTCAAAGGTCAAAACATAGCTTTACTTGGCCTCTCCTTCAAGCCCAATACAGATGACATGAGAGAGGCACCGTCAGTTTATCTGATCAGTAAAATGCTTAAGGATAAGGCATCAATAAAGGCCTATGACCCTGCGGCAATGGAAAATGCGAAGAGGCTTTTCCCGGAGATTACATACTGCAAGGACCCGTATGATACAGCAGAGGGAGCCGATGCCCTCGTCATAGTGACAGAGTGGAATCAGTTCAGGAATCTTGACCTTATTAAGATAAAGCAACTGCTGAGAAAGCCCTTTTTCTTTGACCTGAGGAATATCTATGACCCTCAAAGAATGAAAGAGCTAGGATTCAGGTATTTTTGTATTGGACGATGTCATGCATAATGCAGATAGAATTTATCTGCCCCTTGCGAGCCTATCTGAACGTTTCTTATGATTATTAAATTCACTTCTTTCATATCTTAATCTCTTAATTTTGGATAGCAACATCTCAATAGGTTATAATTATCTATGGAAATCATAAGCCAGATAAGATGGCAGGACCTAATAGACATCATACTTGTTGCTATTATAATATACAGGCTCTTGCTTATCATAAAGGGGACAAAGGCCGCTCAGATGTTAATAGGCCTTGGTTTATTTTTCCTTGCCTTTCTTATATCAGGTTACATGGAATTTTACACCTTGAACTGGATTATACAGAGTTTCTGGGCACAGATTGTTATAGCCCTTATCGTATTGTTTCAACCAGAGATAAGAAAGGCTTTAGCCCAGATGGGAGAGGCGAGGTTCCTTCAGACTTTTACCCCCGCTGAGGAGTTGAAGTCCTTAGATGAGATAGTAAAGGCAGCTGTAGCCCTTGCAAACAGAAATATAGGCGCCCTTATAGTGATTGAAAGAGAAATGAGTCTCGACGACTTCGTTGAAATCGGTATTCCGCTGGATGCAAAGGTATCAAGGGAGATCCTTTTGAGTATATTTCATCCTTCATCTCCCATTCATGATGGGGCTGTGGTAATAAGAGGCAACAGGATAATAGCAGCTGGCTGTTTCCTTCCCATTGCTCTGAGTGCAGACCTAAGTAAGACTCTCGGCACAAGGCACAGGGCAGGCATCGGTCTTACTGAGGAGACAGATGCGATAGCAATAATCGTATCGGAAGAGACAGGGACAATCTCTATGGCAATTAATGGAAAACTCAAGTCACCCCTTGACATGGGCACCCTCAGGGATATCTTAACAAACCTGTTTACATCAGTCAGGGAGAAACAGCCAAAGGCAAAGAAGACATGAGATTAAAGAAGGCTTTTACAGAAAACCTGCCACTGAAAACGGCTGCACTTGTAATAGCAGTGATCCTGTGGCTTTTTGTAACTTCAAAGGGACAGACAGAGGTATCCTTTGATGTTCCCATAGATTTTATAAACATACCTCAAGGTCTCGATGTGGTCAGATATGACGTAAAAAGCATAAACATTATAATAAGAGGATACGAGAGGTTCGTTAAAAACCTGAAGAAGGATGAGATCAGGGTAAATTTAGATCTGAGCAGGGCAAGAAAAGGAGAAAACCAGTTGTCCATCCGCGAGGGAGATATCCGTCTTCCTCATGTTGTATCTGTTATAAGAATCAACCCCTCTTCAGTAAAGGTTTTTCTTGAAGAAAAAACTATAAAAAAGGTATCGGTTAGACCTGTTGTCACGGGAAGACCTGAAAATGGATATATTAGCTCAATTCAGGTCATACCTGATGAACTCAGTATTGAGGGTGTTGTATCAGAATTGCGAAAGACAAATTATATCAATACAGAACCTGTTGATGTAACAGGTCTCAGGGATGAGATTACCCAGGAGGTTGGCCTCGACCTCGCAGGCAAAAAGATTAAACCAGAAAAAGACGCTGTAAAAATAGTCATAAAGATTAAAAGGAGGGGAAAGTGAGGTTATTTGGCACAGATGGAATTAGAGGAAGGGTAAATGAACACCCCATGACTCCAGAGAATGTCTTAAAAATAGGCATGGCTGCTGCATTGGTCCTTGCTAAAAGTCATGGGAGAAATATGATACTGATAGGAAAGGATACAAGGCTATCTGGATATATGATTGAGAGTGCCCTCACATCAGGTATATGCTCAATGGGCATGAATGTCAATCTTACAGGCCCGATACCAACGCCTGGTATAGCCTTTCTGACGAGGGCCCTCAGGCAGGACGCCGGCATTGTGATCTCAGCCTCTCATAACCCCTTTGAGGACAACGGGATAAAATTCTTTTCCTCAGAAGGGTATAAACTTCCTGACGAGTTAGAGGAAAGGTTAGAAGATTTAGTTATGAATAACAGTATCATGGATAAAAGACCGGCTGGTTCGAGGATAGGCAAGGCCTTCAGACTTGAAGACGCCACTGGAAGATACATTGAATATATAAAATCCACCATCCCCAGGGGAAGCACCCTTGAAGGTCTGAGAGTTGTTGTTGATTGTGCAAATGGCGCAGCCTATAAGGTTACGCCCTGGGTCTTGCGGGAACTTGGTGCTGATATTATAACCATTAATGACAGGCCTGACGGGATAAATATAAACGAATCATGTGGCTCACTCCATATGGAAGGCCTCTGTAAGGCTGTCAGGGAAAACAATGCCCATGTTGGAATCGCCCATGATGGAGATGCGGACAGGACCCTTTTCTGTGACGAAAAGGGCGGGATAGTGGATGGTGATAAGTTGCTCGGTCTCTGGGCAGTTCAATTAAAGAAAGAGGAAAGGCTCAAGAATAACGCCGTTGTCACGACGGTTATGTCAAACTCAGGCCTCGAAGCCTTCCTGTCAGGACAGGGCATAAGCCTCATCAGGACAGCGGTGGGTGATAGATTTGTGGCTGAAAAGATGCTTGAGGGCGGATATGTCCTTGGTGGAGAGCCATCGGGTCATATCATATGCCTCGATTACAATACCACAGGCGATGGTCCTATAACGGCATTGCAGGTGCTTTATATAATGTGGAAGGAAGGAAAGCCCCTGTCAGAACTGGTAAAAGAGATCGAAACATACCCGCAGGAACTGATCAACGTCCCTGTTAAAAAGGGGATTGACCATACCACGAACAGGAGGGTAATGAACTCTATTAAGGAGGCAGAGAATAGTCTCATGAATAGAGGACGGGTCCTGGTCAGACCCTCAGGGACAGAGAATAAGATAAGGGTCATGGTTGAGGCAAGGGATAAGGCAACTGCCGAATCACTTGCAAAATCAATAGCTCAGGTGATCAGGGAAGAGTTTGCCGATTATGGGGCATGAACTATCTTATCGCCCTCATCTCTGGCATCCTTGTCTTTAACATATCCCGATTCTTCCCATTTCTGGTAATCCTGTCCTTACTGTCCCTGTCTGTTCTACTCATCGTCAAGAAAAAGACCTTTACGGTCATAATCCTCCTCACAGCAGCACTATACGGCCTTCTGAGGGATGAAGGGGGCTTCAGCCCTGACGATATTGCTGGCAGGACCCTTATGGTCAGGTTTGCTGTTAAAGAAGGGCCTATACTGCTCGCCTGGGGAAGCTTCCTCCACAGGGGAGAAGTCACTTCTGCCATTGACGCAGAAAGCACAGAGAGGATAAGAGGTCTTAAAGAGGCAAACCTTATTGCTGAGACTGAATTAGAAGGGGATAAAACATACAGAATCTTTGCAAAGGTCTCAAATAACAGGATAAGGAAGAATCCCGGCACCCATCATGAAAGGGTCATAACACTCTATCTCACCGATATCATTGCCTGTGAGGTCCCCTCTGCCTTCAGCCCCCTGAAGGTGATTAACGACAGGCGGGATAAGCTTGACAGATTTCTCAAAGAAGAGGCAGGCAGTAGCGGTGCCTTTCTCTCATCGATCATAACAGGAAATAGGAGGGGTCTCGGCGAAGACATAAAGGAGTCCTTCAGCAGAACAGGTCTTGCCCATCTGCTGAGCATATCAGGGACGCATTTTGGCCTCCTTTCAACCTTTTTCTTCTTTACGATAAGGTATCTTATCTCCTTTCTACCACACCCTGTATTGAGGAGATTGACTATTTACCTCACACCCTCACAGGTCTCGGCCATTCTGGCATTGCCCTTTCTGCTCCTCTATCTACTTCTCTCAGGGGCAAGTATTCCAGCAATTCGGTCCTTCATAATGATAAACCTCTTCCTTTTTGGTCTCCTTATAAACATGAGGGGCCACTGGCTCAACTCCCTTTTATTTGCTGCCTTACTCATACTGGTCTGGGAGCCTTCATCAATCAAAGACATATCCTTCCAGCTCTCCTTCGTGGCAGTCCTCTTCATTGGTTATTCCATGACAGGGTCTCAAAGAGAGACAACAGATACTGTTAATAAGGGTTTTAAGAGGCTATTAAAGGTCATTAAAACATGGTTTAAAAGGGCATTCTTAATGAGTCTCTATGTATCTCTCGGTACAGCCCCCCTTGTTGCCTATTATTTCCATTATCTATCGATTATCTCCCCTGTCGTTAATATTGTAATAACTCCTCTGGTCTGTATGGCCATCCTGCCCCTTACATTATTTTCATCCTTTTCCTTTATCCTGACAGGCCATTTCCCCCTGATGGGGCTCATTAAGGGGATAACCGAACTCAGCTTGAGGCTGATTCAATTCATATCCTCTCTTCCCTTTTGTTCGATTAGGATAGAGAATTTCCCTGTCATCGCACTGGTCCTGTTCTATGGCCTTATAATAACCATTATAATCAGAGATAGTAAGGACCAACCGTCCCTTTTAAAGGCCAGGAAAAAGCTCGTTCCGTTACTCCTTATCACGCCCCTGTTCCTGGTCCTCTTTCCTGCCTTTATAAACAGGGGCCTTTCTGTAACCTTTCTTGATGTTGGCCAGGGTGACTGTGCAGTCGTAGAGACACCAAAGGGAAAGACCATAGTCATTGATACAGGTCGAACAGGCAGGGAACTGGAGTCGTATCTCCGATTCAGAGGTAAGGATTCCATCGATGCCCTTGTAATAACCCATGCTGACGGAGACCACTCAGGCGGTTTTTTCAGGGTACTTGAAAGGTTTAAGGTGAAGGAGATATGGGACAATGGCTTCCTCATATATCCTGCTAATATGAATACACCTGTCAGGAGCCTTGCCAGAGGTGACATAATTGAAGCAGACGGTATGGAGATTCTCGTCCTTCACCCCTATCAGGGCTTTTACTCTTCTTCAGAAAGGGGTGGAAATGAATACTCCCTTGTCCTCTCGGTTAAGGGAAGAAATGGTGCAGGGCTTCTCCTGACAGCAGACATCGAAGGAGAAGCAGGAGATGAACTTCTGTACCTGCAGAAATGGCTAAGAAGTGAAGGTCTGAAGATAAGTCATCATGGTAGTCGGAACTCCTCATCAGAGGCATTCCTCAGGGCTGTTTCACCAGAGATTGCCATAATCAGTGTTGGCCGGGATAACACATTTGGATATCCCCATGAGGAGGTGATAGAGAGACTTCATGAGATCGGGGCGAGGATTTACAGGACAGACATGGATGGTGCAATAAAATTGATAGAGGCTCAAAAAGGGTTTGATGTAAAGACATTTTATGACTATCCCTTCGAGGCAGGAAAAGATCTTAAGACTGAATTAAAGAACTTAAAAAGGCTGATTCAACTCTGGTAGGAAGAATGGGTTCATGAGGGAAACCTCGTTTCCCCATGCTGAGAAATGAGATACTCGATTACCATATAACCACCGCAGGGAGATGCCTCTTTGCCTGCCCTGAAGTCGCAGTCCTCCTTCATGAATTCACAATGGTTGCAGATAGTTTCCCTTATGTATTCATCAGTCAGGAATTCAGGCCTTTTCCTGACAACGTTGATCAGACCCTTCAATTCACCTAATGTGATATTTCTTTTAATGAAATTATAGGTCTCGCAGGCCATCTCATCCTTCCCTTCTTTATAATAATCACAGAAGGGTTTGCATATTAGCTGCGTATATCCTTCTCTCTTCAATCTGTCACCTCTTTAAGCCATCTCAGGTAATCCTCAAGGCCCTCCATAACCGGGAGGGCTATAATCTCAGGCACTGTGTATGAGTGAAGTTCCTTTACGCGGGTCTTTAACCCCTCAAAGAGGTGCCTCTGGGTCTTAACAATCATGAGGACCTCCGATTCATCCTCGATCTTTCCCTGCCAGCTATATATAGAACGAATACCTCTAACTATATTTATACAACCTGCAAGCCTTTCCTCAACGAGGGTCCTTGCGATCCTTACTGCCTCATCCTCATTTGGTCCTGTTATATAAACAACAATCGCTTCCATAACACCTCCTTGGCCTCTATCTGATTCTTATTATACCAATCTTTTCTGAAATATAAAAAAGGCAGGCATAAAACCATGCCTGCCACAAGTTGTATTATTTGCATTTCTTACATGTTGAGATGCCCAATAGAGCATATGGCGGGCACCACCCCATCAGACCGGTCAATAAGGGAATCGCTCCTAAAAATGCCCATGGCGTCTGCGGGCCTACAAAGGCCAGAGACATTAATGCCGCACCTCCTATTACCCTTATCACCCTTTCGACACTGCCGATATTTTTTGTCATTCTTTTCACCTCCTGAAACGTTATTTTGATTATAGTTTAGAGGCATCCATCGGAAATGTATGTGACTTTATCACAAAAGGGAAAGACAGTATAAAGGTCAATTAAGGTTTCAACTGGATAGAATTTCTTGAAAGGATAACTTTGCCTTTTCTCTCAAAATCTTTAAGCAGTCTGCTTACAACTTCCCTTGAAGTGCCGAGATCATTGGCTATCTTCTGATGGGTAGCATATAATATGTTGTCTTCAGACTTCTCTAGAATATAATCCATTAGCCTCTCATCCATCCTGCTAAAAGCAATCTCTTCAACGAGTGTCATTACGGATGTGAGACGTTGACTGAGCAAAGCAAATACAAAGTTTCTCATATCTTCATATTGTGTTATAAGCCTGCGGAAATCAGTGGCTGTTATGAGCAGCATCTCTCCTTCGACAGTGGTTATGGCATGCGCTGGATAAGACGTTTTAGATAAAAGGCATGACGCATTTAAGATGCAAGTATCTCCCCGCTCTATCTCGTATAGAGTTATTTCGCGTCCGCTTTCGCCTATTTTATAAACCCTTATCTCTCCCGAAAGCAAAAGGGCTATGGCAGAGCAGGCATCACCTTCTGTATAAATAACTTTATTTTCGGGAAATGTCTGATAACGTGCTATTGACAATAATTCGGTTATTAAGCTCTCAGAACTATTCCGAAATGCAGGGAATATTTCTACAAATTCATTTCTTGATAGCCTTTTCACAGGTTTAAATATTTATAACCTTTCCCGAGGCCAGCCCATCATGGGTAATTATCATTACTGCCTATTAATTAGAACGTTTCAGGCTCAACACCAAACACCTGATAACCACCCCAGAGTATGTACCTTATTCCGATTTCAGGACAATTCTCTTTCTGCAGACAAGCGTTTAAAGCATCAAAATTCCATCTTTGATGAGATAAACACATTTGATATCCTTTGTCTTCAGTTTTAATGTTGGCTTGAAGAACACAAAGTCCTGATGAAATGGCGTCTTGACCTTTCCCCCGAAGGAACTATTATCCCCCAGGGCTATATGCACAGTGCCCAGTATCTTTTCAGATTCGAGGATGTTGTCAGGCCTGTTTGCCCTGTTGTTTGTACCAATCCCGAGTTCAGCAATATTCCTGTTTTCATCCCTTTCATTAAGCCTTTCCCTGAGGAAATCAGCATAGGGCTCATCTCCAATAATCTCCCTCACAATGCCTTCCTCGACGATTAAGGTTATAGGGGATTTCAATTGTCTCGTCGGTGCCCATTCAAGGACAAGTCTTCCCCCTGCACTGCCCTCCACAGGGGCCAGGTAAACCTCTCCAGCAGGAAGATTGCCAAAGGCACCTGGACTCGATAGTATCCCATCATCCACCAGGGCCTTCCTGCCTTTCTTCGATAGCCTCAGGTAAGTGCCATTGGGCGAACTTATCTCTATAACCTCTGCCTTACTAACAACCCTTGCTATTGTCCTTGTCCTCTTTGAAAGCTCTCGCCAGTCAACATTCATTGAACCCTCCAGCATTGACATATCGAATAAGGGCATGCTTGCGTATCTACACCCGCATATACGTGTCAGAAGGTCACGAAATCTCGTATGGCTTGTGGAATAATTGGAGAGGGCAATTACGGCATTCACAGCAGACCTCTTATTCTTAGAAACAATAGCCTCTGCCTTTTTCATCTCCTCAATGGTAATATCCTTTGCCAGTATCCTCTCGAGAAGTCCCTTTCTCTTCAGTTCGGCCACCGCAGCCCGTCCGAAGGCTACTTTCCACAACTCCTCAGGTGGCTCTGCAGCATGACTCATCGTTGAAGGGTATTCAATAAAATAGACCCTCCTTGTAAAGGCCTTACCAATCTCAGCAGTCAGTATCGCCATATCCCTGAGCCTCTCCCTCCTGCACAGCTCCCGCGTATCTATAATCTCTTCCTCCCTGATCCTGTCAGTAAAGATAAGGACCTTTTCATCCCTTTTTACAGCGAGATTTACTCTGAAGATAGTAGAAATGGATTCTGTGAGGAAATGCATCTCAGCACCTAACGAAATAATAATTCCATCTGTTCATACTGCTCGCCGGGGAACTGGATAGGATAATCATTGTCAAAACAGGCAGTACAATAATTCACAGCATCAGGGACTATGCTCTTAACGCCTTCAAGGCTAAGATAGGCAAGTGAATCAGCAGTTATATACTTCTTTATTTCCTCTATCATGTGACTTGATGCAATTAACTCTTGCCTGGTTGGCGTATCTATACCGTAAAAACAGGGACCAATCGTGGGAGGAGAACTTATCCTGAGGTGAACCTCCTTTGCACCTCCGAGTTCCCTTATCATCTTTATTATCTTCTTTGATGTGGTCCCCCTTACAATGGAGTCATCAACAACTATTACCCTTTTGCCCTCAAGGAGCTTTCTAATTGGATTCAATTTTATCTTGACCCCGAAGTGCCTGATAGCCTGTTTGGGTTCAATAAAGGTCCTCCCCACATAGTGGTTTCTTATAAGGCCAAAGTCAAAGGGGATCTTGCTCTCTTCAGAGAATCCTATTGCTGCTGGCACGCCTGAGTCAGGGACAGGTATGACAAGGTCAGCATCTACAAGAGACTCCCTGGCAAGCTGTCTGCCAAACTCCTTTCTTATAGCATTAACGTTCTGGTAGCCAAATATATAACTGTCAGGCCGTGAAAAGTAAATAAACTCAAAGACACAATAGGCCTTTCTCATACTCGAAAGGGCCCTCATAGACTGCAATCCATCCTCCTTGATAACGAGCATCTCCCCCGGCTCTATGTCCCTTATGTATGTTGCATTTATAAGGTCAAAGGCGCAGGTTTCGGATGCAACCACATAGGCACTGTCCACCTTTCCCAGGCTTAAGGGTCTTACCCCAAAAGGGTCTCGAACGGCAATAAGTTCCCGTTCCGTCAATATGAGGAGGCTAAAGGCACCTTGAACCCTGCCAAGGGCATTCATTATCCGTTCGTATATTGTATCTGCCCGCTCGTGAGCTATTAAATGCACAATGACCTCACTATCAGAAGTTGACTGAAATATGGCGCCATCTTCTTCGAGTTCCTTCTTCAGTTCAAGGGCATTTACAAGGTTCCCATTATGAGCAATAGCAAGGGAACCGAGGGCAAAGTTTGCCAGTATGGGTTGAACATTTTTAAGAACACTGCTGCCTGCTGTTGAGTAACGATTATGGCCTATTGCAATGTGTCCTGGCAATCTCTTGAGCCTCTTTTCTGTAAATATATCGGCTACAAGGCCCATGGACTTCTCTAAATAGAGTTGTTTGCCGTCAGAGGAACATATCCCTGCACCCTCCTGTCCCCTGTGCTGAAGGGCATAAAGACCAAGATAGGTAAGGTTTGCAGCCTCCGGGTGATTATAGACACCAAAAACACCGCATTCCTCATGTATATAATGGAAAAAAGTAGCAGATTTCCTCTGATTAAGTCTTAATAGTTCAGGAGAGGTATAATTTATCGTTGGATGATTAAAATCTCTGAATTGTCTGGTACTTTTCATTGTCCCGGGGAAAATCTTATATACCTTTCCCAGTATTCGAGGAGTTCCTTTGTGGCTATCAGGTCGCCGAGACAGTATCTTGCAATATCAATGTATTTACCCGCCGCGAAGAGGTCCTTCACATCATAACCTGTAATCCCTGATTCCTTGGGGCTCTTAATACCAAAGGTCTTGCACCACATATCAAGACTGAACTTCCTCCTCGATGCACCATAAAAGGTTAACTGGTCCAGTAAGTCTATGTGAGTCCCATTATACCTGTTAGGCATAAGGTCCCTCGTTGGTCTTATCCTGTGAACAGCAGACCGGATTATAATAAAGGGACAATCAAAGGACCTTCCATTAAAAGTCACGAACTGATCATAACTCTTCACAGCATTCCAGAACCATTCTAAGATATCCCTCTCGTTACCGGATTGATATCTTATTCCTTCCTCTTCAAAGGGAAGCGGCGGCTCACCGGGAGACTGGAAATAAACAGCCCCCCTCCCCGTATCAGGATTAAGCATTCCAATACAGACTATCTCTCCTGTGAGGGGATAAAAGGAAAGGTTTTCCTTTGCCTCCTCTATCTCTTCCTCTGTCTCTGCCCATCGAAGGAGATACTCCTGCGTAACCTTATCGAAAGAGTCAAAGTCCCTGGCAACCGTCTCTATGTCAATGATGATTCTTGACATATCCCTATGCACCTGTGCCCTTAAAGACCCTCCATGTCTTGAGCAGGTCTATTGCCCTCTGCAACTGTGTATCATCCTTTTCGGATATCTCAATAGGTGCTGTCTCCTTTTCCTCTTTTTCATCCTCATCCCTCTGGTCGTTCTTTAGATGCTTTTGCAGGTCCTTTTCCCTGACAACGACATGCTCCTTTGTGCCATCCTTTGCCTCAATCTTGACGATTATATCAGGCGTAATGCCTGTGTTCTGAATAGAGATTCCCTTTGGCGTGTAATATCGAGCTGTTGTCAACCTTACTCCTGAACCATCACTGAGAGGGATTACACTCTGAACAGAGCCCTTTCCAAAGGTCTGAACACCTACGAGAACTGCCCTGTTCCAGTCCTTCAATGCACCTGCCACTATCTCTGAGGCACTTGCACTGCCCTGGTTAACAAGCACAACCATGGTAAGCTTATCATAGTAGGTGCGATTCCCGCTTGATTGATATTCCACCTTTTCACCTGACCTGTCCTTTGTGTAAACAATAAGCCTCCCGGGGGGGAGGAACTGGCTTGCTACATCAACAGCACTGCTTAACAAACCACCAGGATTATTCCTCAGATCAAGGATAAGAGAATCTATTTTTTCTTCTGAAAGTTTACTCAATGAAGAAGAAAGGTCCGACGCAGTCTGTTCCTGGAACTGAGTGATTTTTATGTATCCTATCCTGTCATCAATAACCTTATATTTAACACTCTTGACCTTTATTATGTCTCTTGTAATAGTAAAATCCTTTGGCTCTTTCCAGCCTTCCCTGAGGATTGTTATCTTTACTGTTGTCCCCTTTGGTCCCCTCATCTTGCTAACAGCCTCATGAAGGCCCATATCCTTTGTGCTTTCATTATTTATCTTTATGATCCTGTCGCCAGCGATGATCCCGGCCCTGTATGCAGGTGTGTCCTCAATTGGAGCAATAACTGTCAGGAGTCCATCCTTGATCCCTATCTGTATGCCAATGCCCCCAAACTCTCCCTTGGTTTCAACCTTCATATCTTTAAAGGCATCAGGTGTCATAAACCCTGAATGAGGGTCAAGGGAATTCAACATCCCTTTGATGGCCCCATAAATCAGGTCCTTTGTCTTGACATCCTCAACATAATTCTTCTTGACAAGGGAGAGCACCTCTGTGAAGGTCTTAAGATTTTCATATCCCTCCACCTCAGCACCAACAAGTCCAACAGACCATCTCCCGATCATCATCCCAGCCAGCACTGCAGACACAAAGACAGTTACTATCAAAAGTCTTATTCTTTTATTTCTCATCCTTTTAACCTCCAGTTATTATCTCTTCTTCAACCATTGAAGGGGATTTAGGGGCCTTCCCTTATACCTGACCTCAAAATAAAGCGATGGACCATTAAGGATACCTGATTCCCCGATCTTCCCGATCACTTCCCTCTCTTTTATTATATCTCCTGCCTTAAAAAAAATCTCGGACAAATTCCCATAAAGGGTGTGATAACCCTCGCCATGATTAATTATCACGAGATTACCATAACCTTTGAACCAGTCTGAGAAAACAACCTTTCCGCCTGAGACCGCCCTTACAGTTTCGTCTTCTGTTTTTATGTAAATACCATTCCTGAAGACAGGGGTATTGAACCTTGGGTCAACCTGACTGCCATAGGGTATAGCAACCTTGCCATTCACAGGCCATGAAAGTCTGCCTTTCAGTTTTGCAAATCCCTTACCATCAAAGGGTTCCTCTTTTTCCTTCTCCTTTTTCTCTAACTCCTTCAACAGGTCCAGTAGCTTTCTTGAAGCCTCCTGTAACTCCCTGATCATCCTCTCATGCGTTGATTTTTCTTTCCTGATCGATGCAAGGAGGGTTTCTTTCTCCCTCTTATTTTCAAGGAGGGTTACCTCATTAAGCCTTATCCTCTCCTCATCCCTTTTAAGGGCCTCTTTAAGCTTCCTCAGTTGCTCTTCCTGTCTCTTTAGTTGCTCCACGTTTCTGGAGTAATCGTCAATCACCTTTTTCTCATAATGACTTATCCTCTCAAGATACTTCCATCTCCTCATTATCTCTCCCATGTCATCCGTTGAGGTAAGGAGAAGCATAACATCTATGCCCTTTCCATATCTCTGAAGTGTCCTTAATTTTCTAACAAGCCATGTCCTTTCTCGCTCAATCTCTATCTCCATCTGGGACTTCTCTGTCTCGATTCGCTTTATTTCGGCATTTATCCCCTCAATCTTTTTCCGCTGTCTTCTCAACTCCGTAATAATAGAATCAAGCCTTCTATTCACCCTGTCCATCTCTTCAAGGGTCAATTGTTCCTGCCTCTTTATCCTCTCGAGTTTCTCTTTACGGGATTCAATCTCCCTCTGAATCTTCTGGTACTGTTCCTTTGGATTCTTTGAGGCATTCAGGGGCAAGGGGTAAATGAAAGAAAAAAGGATTAACAAAAAAATAACAATAAACTTCAAGAAATCAAGGCCCTTTTGCCTGTCACATTCAGCCTGAATAAGTATCTTCCTCAATATCGGAGCCTCCCTATCGCTATTATGGAACCAATGATTCCAAGCAGTAGCCCCGCAAAAGAGACAGGAACGGACATAGCAGGATAAAAGACCGCTGACTGAACAAGCGGTATCGTAGAGCCAAGCCTTATAAAAATAATGTAGTAAAAGGCGAGGATAGATGCAGTAGTAACAAGTCCCCCCGTCAATCCAATAATACCTCCCTCGATAAGAAATGGCATCCTTATAAATCGTGCCGTTGCACCAAGAAGTTTTAAGGTCTCTATCTCTTCCCTCCTCCTGTAAAAGAGGATCTTAACGGTGCTGTAACTTATAAAGACAGTCCCGATTGTCATTATGGATGTAATTATTAACCCCAATGTCTCCAAGCCGCTCTTTATCGAACTGAGTGAAATCAAGAATTTCTCTCCATACTGTATATCCTCTATGCCCTTAATCTTCTTAAGAGAGGATACAAATCTATTGACAGAATCAGGTGTTACAGCATTCCTCTTTAACCTTATCTCGATTGATGCTGGAAGTGGATTGTCCTTTAAACCTTCAAGGATATAATCAGCCCCTTTTAAGGAGGACTTTAACTCTTTCAGGGCCTCTTCCTTTGATATGTATTTTATTGTCTGAACAAGGTTGTTTTTCCTTATAGTAGAGATTATATTGTCCCTGTCGGCCTCTGAAACATCATCTTCGAGATACGCCACCATGGAAAACCTTTCAGGCAATTTTTTTGAAAAAAGTTCAATATTATAGAGAGCTATTAAGGCAGTTGCTATTATCAGGAGAGCAGTCGCCATACTCAAGACAGAGAGGAGATTAATCCATCTGTCATGATAGAGACTCCGAAGGGCAGCCCTTAAATAGTATCCCATCTAACCCCTTGTCTCCTCAACGATGCATCCATTGTCCAGCCTGAAGACCCTTAACCCCGTTGACCTGAATAGTTCCTTATTATGCGTTGCAATAAGAATAGTTGTCCCCTTTGCGTTTATCTCCTTGAAGACCCTCACTATCTCTGATGCTGTATCAGGGTCGAGATTTCCAGTAGGTTCATCAGCGAGTAATATGAAAGGTTCTCCAACCACTGCCCTTGCAATTACAACACGCTGCTGTTCACCACCCGACAATGTTGGTGGAAAGGCCTCCACCTTATGCCTTAAATTAACAAGCTTCAGGGCATCAAGGACAAGGGGTTTTATATCCCTCTCTGACATCCCTCTCACCCTGAGTGCAAGGGCAACATTATCATAAACATTCATGTTATTGAGAAGTCTGAAGTCCTGAAAAACAATACCTATACTTCTTCTGAGAAAGGGGATATCACGCTCTTTTAATCTTTCACTATCCCACTCACCCACGACAATCCTGCCACTGTCAGGTCTTTCAGCAGCATAGACCAGCTTGAGGAGTGTTGACTTGCCTGCACCAGAAGGACCTGTTATAAAGGCCATTTCTCCCTTTTCTATCTGCAGAGTGATATTTCTGAGGGCTGTAATAGTATCATAAAACTTTGATACATCATAAAAGGCTATCATAGAGACTTACGCACCGTATTAACAATATCATCAGCTGTTAAGCCGTATAGTTTCATTAGTTCTTCAGCCCTGCCCGATCGTCCAAATAGGTCCTTCACGCCTATCCTCTTTACCATTACAGGCCTCTCTTCAGAGAGCACCTCACACACAGCACTTCCAAGACCACCTATAATGGAATGCTCTTCAGCCGTTATAATAAAATTAGATGCCTCAGCAGCCCTTAAAACTACTTCCTTATCAAGAGGCTTTATTGTTGACATATTAATCACGCCAGCCTCGATACCAAGAGTCTTTAACATATCTGCTGCCTTTAGTGCCTCCGAGACCATGATGCCTGTTGCTATTATGTTAACATCCCTGCCCATATTGAATACATGGGCCTTTCCTATCTCGAATCTGTAACCACGCGGCATCACAGAGGGCACCTTTCCCCTACCGAGTCTTACATAAACAGGTCCATTATATTCAGCAATCGCTGCTATTACCTGTTTGGTCTCATATCCATCGGATGGCACAATGACTGTCATCTCAGGCAGTACCCTCATGACCGCAATATCTTCAAGGGCCTGATGAGATGCCCCGTCTTCCCCAACCGTAATCCCTGCATGAGTGGCAACAAGCTTTACATTGAGTCTTGAATAACATATGGTCTGTCTTACCTGTTCCCAGGCCCTCCCTGTCTCAAATATCGCAAAGGTAGAGGCAAAGGGGACCTTACCAGTAAGGGATAATCCTCCGGCCATGCCGATAAGGTCCTGTTCTGAAACGCCTGTATTAAAGAATCTCTCTGGAAAGGCACTGGCAAACTTTGCGGTCTTTGTAGAACCTGAAAGGTCTGCATCAAGGACCACTATATCCCTTCTTTTTTTGCCAAGTTCGAGAAGGGCATCCCCATAGGCATCCCTGGTAGCAACAGCCTGTCCCCAAAAATCTGTTCTCTCTTCTCTGCTCCCTGTCTTTTGTTCTTCTCTATTTCCCATCTTCACCTAACTCCTTTAATGCAATCTCAAGTTCCTCCTTTGTCGGAGCAACGCCATGATACTTCGCCTTACCCTCAAAGATAGACACACCCTTACCTTTGATAGTTCTTGCTATTATCATCGTTGGTAGCCCCTTCACTGTCTCAGCCTCATTTAGGGCATTCAATATCTGTTCCATATCATGTCCATCTATATCGATAACATGCCAGCCAAAGGCACGCCACTTATCTGCCAGTGGTTCTATCTTCATTACATCACAACAGAAACCATCTATTTGAAGGCCGTTGTTATCTATGATGGCACAGAGATTATCGAGCCTGTAATGACCTGCAGTCATTGCTGCCTCCCAGACCTGTCCTTCCTGAATCTCCCCATCACCAAGGAGGCAATATACCCTTGAATTCAGGCCATCCATCCTGAGGCCAAGGGCTATACCATTTGCAATTGAGAGTCCCTGACCAAGGGAACCTGTTGAGATCTCCACACCTTTCAGCATCCTGGAACTGGGATGACCCTGCAGAGGGCTATCAATCTTTCTCAACGTCTTGAGCAGTTCTTTATCAAAATACCCTGAGAGGGCAAGGACTGTATAGAGCAAAGGAGCGGCATGACCCTTTGAAAGGATAAAGCGGTCTCTTTCAGGCCAGTCAGGCTCATCAGGCCTGTGTCTCATCTTATAAAAATAAAGGGCCGTAACAATGTCTGTTGCAGAAAGGGAGCCACCTGTGTGACCCGAGCCTGCAACAGCTAACATCTTTAATATCTCGATCCTTACCTCCCTTGCCTTCTCTTTTAGAAAGGTCAGATGCTCTTCTTTGTTAACAACAGGGGGAACATCATTCCGGGCTGTCTTGTAAATCATTTCTTGTCTCTCCTTGAAATAATGTAGTTTATCAGTATATCATCAAGGCCTTTTTTAGTGCGAGAGTCAGAAGACTCAGAGGCTGAAGGTTCATAATTGTCGCCCAATTTTTCCTCACGGCGATCTTCTGGACCTCTTTTATCATCTGTTGACCCTTTAATCTCTGAAGTCTCCCCTGCCTGTGCGTTGCATGCAGAGGAGGTCTCCCCTTTATCATTACCCTTCTCTGAAACATTACCTTCACTATGACCAGCTATCCTTTTTAACTCCCTAATCATATCCCTGTGTTGTTCCTTCATAAGGGTCCTGAGTTTATTCTCGAAATCTGGTTCTCCAAGAAGATGGGCATAATTCGTTTTTTTCGATGATAGTATCGCACCCTGGTAATAAAGGAGGGTGATTATCTGGTGTGAATTCGGACCACTGTCCTCAGTTTGAATATGATAGGTTTTCCCCTTATATTTTACATTTGTATTATAACCAATTAACATGACCTGTCTTCATCACTTCTGGCAAAGCTTTTTATAATACCCTCAGGAAATATCCCTTCCTTTGATAGCGATATTATATAACTGGTAAGCAATCTGTTACAAGACAGACCAAAACCACCAGGGCCTTTGCAATCGTGTCCATGTCAGTGTTTCGTGACGTAATCCCTTACAGGCTTGACGAGATTCTTATAAGCTTTTTCAATTACATCCGACCGGATGTGGAGTTTATCGTGTCTCAGCAGGGAAGATAATTTATATCATAACCGTTCAGCTTAAAGGCATTACGGAGATCCTTTCTCTCATCGGGCGTCATTGAGGCATAGATCTCCTTCACTTTCTCACCGGAACGGCTTACGCAGTTTGACTGATAGATAAATTCCTTCTTCTCCGCAGGTATCCTCGTTGCATCCTTCAATATCCTCCTGAGGTCACCCGAATCACAGAGTAGCCTGTAAACCGCATCGGACTTACTGCCAAAGAAATAGCCCTTTCCATCCTTACTTATAAGAAAAGTGGAAGAACATCCGCTCATAAGCAGGACGATAAAACCTGCAACCAATCCTCTCATGTTACCTCCCATCAAGAAGTTTCTTAATCTTTCTTTTTATCTCCTCAGAGTCCCATTGCCTCTCACCAAAGACCTTCTCAACTATTACCCCGCTCCTGTCTATTATGAAAGTTACGGGAAGACCGACTACACCATAACTATCAAAGGCGACCTCCTTTTCCTTATCGAGGAGGATCGGAAAAGACAAGCCTTTTCCCCTGACAAAAGAAGAAACCGTCCTTTCTGAACTGTCCACGGAGACACCGATAACAACGAGTCCCTTATCTTTAAATGACCTGTAAAGGCCCTCAAGGGAGGGCATTTCTGCCCTGCATGGGGCACACCATGTGGCCCAGAAGTTCAGGATTATCACCCTGCCTTTATAGTCATTGAGGGAGACCTTTTTGCCCTCCAGATCCTTTAATTCAAAGGTGGGGGCTAAATTTTCATTGCTTAGAGAATAAGCAGGATTGCTAACAATGCCTGTTAAAGACATTAAGGCAAAAAGGGATATAACCAATAACCGTTTAGAACTCATTTGTTATCCAGTTATTTATATACTAAACACTGTATCTATTATTTGTCAAATATCCCCACGCCTTAAAATCGTTTATTATGTCCCATGCCTGAGCCGATACTCCCATAGCCCCTTTCCCACACACCGCCTCTCAATGGGAAGGCCATTTGAAATGAGTAGGGGCACGGCATGCCGTCCCCCTACTGGAACTGCTCGAACTGTCTGAACCGTAAAGAGACTCTTTAATCTTTTCTTCAAGTTTTTTATCAAACATCATCCCCTGGCAGGCTTGCTTAAAGGTCCTTGTAACCTCTGAACCCCGTCTGCATGTGAACACGCACAGGCAGTAAGGCTAAGGCACAAGGGCATGGGGCAGAGAAAGGCGATGACCCACCTGAGGCTGATTTACTGAAGGAGGCGGAGGGTTGAGGGCGGTCCTGTGGGTTGTCCGGGCTTTTTTTCCGCCCTTACAGGGCAAAAGGGATTTTCGAAGATTGGCTGAAATTAAAAAATCCTTTAGTTTCAATGACTTAGCCAAAACTGGCAGTCTGAACCACCCTCAGAAGGGGAGATAAAATCTTCGAAAATCCTTCTTTCTGGCAAAACTGAAAATAGATTTGCGAAAAAACTTTTGAAAAGATTTCCTTTAATTTCAAGGACTTAAGTAAAACCATATATCAAATGGATAGATTTTTGAATCTGAAAATCCGACGATTTTCGAAAAAACCAGGGGGTCAGTCTTTGACAACATTTAGACCGTTCGCGAGACTAATAATCAGGCCAGAGGCTTTAGGAATCTCGCCTTTTGCCTATATTGGCCTCCGGCCTGACGATGTGTTTGCATTTCATGATAGGTTTTGCTATGCTATTAATTGAGCAGGGTGGAGGTTTAAGATGCCAGCTACACTCGAGGAAAGGGTTGCATATCTCGAAGGCAAGGTAGAAGAGCACTCAAAGGTCTGGTCTGATTTAAAAGACATGATGGTAAATCATGACTCAAAGATGATAGCCTTTGAGCAGCGTATTGACAAGCGTTTCGAGGCAATTGACAGACGCTTCGAGGCAATTGACAGACGCTTTGAGGTAATTGATAGGCGCTTTGAGGCTATAGAGAGACGTATTGATACCCTTGATCAGAAGTTCAGTAAATATTTCCTCTGGATAATTGGCATTCAGGTATCGGTTTTGCTTGCTATCATAGCTACAATGTTAAGATAAAAACAGCAAAACACTCAAGGCAGCAGGGGTAGCAGGCGTGCTACCCCTGCTCATTTTGCCGTTGTCAGGGCCGAGACATCGATTTTTATCATGAGTTCTTTTGGATTTCTGTAATCCCTTACCCTCGCATCCAGCTCTTTGACAATCAGATAGGGTGTCCTCGTTTCTATTGAATAGAGGATATCACTCAATACCCTCGCATCGGGTAAGACTGCATCAATGCTCACACTAACAACCTTAAACTTACCATGCTCTTCAGGTTTTCCTACCCTTTCACTGGAGATTGTTCCACCTCTCCCTGTTATAATCCCCTTTACCATGTCCTGCAATGATGCTGCAGCAAGGGAAAGGGTTTGCCCCTCAACAAGCTTGGAATCCTCGCCCTTTCTCGTCTCTTTTAGTCTGGTAAGTTCTCGTTCGAGGTGAGGTCTCTCTGAGATAAGGGCAACATATTTTTCAAGGGTTTTCATCTTTAGTGCCTGTTCTTCCTTAATCGCCTTGATCTCAGATTGAATCCTCACGTAACCGTAGTCGTAAAGGACAAGGGCAAGCAGCAAAATGATAACAGGTATGCCTAAAAATATAATCCTATTTCTTTTCAACCTTTACCTCTGCCTTTTTATCGGTTTCTATCTCCATCTTTATGATAAATCTATCAGAATTCATCCTGGCATCTCTGAAGGTAGGTGAAGAAAATTCAGCCTTCCTGAAATACTTTGATGCCTCCAGCCCTGGAAGCAGTTCTGTGGCAGAGGCTGCATAACCTTCAATATCAACATTAGTTTCCGTCACCCTGAATCTTGTAAGCCAGGTATTCCTGGGGAGCGTTAAGGTCATCTCCTTCAGTACCGCAAGGGTAGAGGTTCTATCTTCCTTGAAATTATTTATAGATGCTATCTCATCTCTCAGGTCCTCGACCTCCTTCTTCAATGCTTCAACCTTCTTGGCCTCCACCTTTTTCTGGGCAATCTGCTCCTCAATAACATGAAGTCGCCTCTCCTCAACCCTTAATGGAGTAATAAAATATACAGTTGCAAGGGCAATAATAGCTAAAATAAGGATGATTGTAAAGAGAAAAGGGATCTTCTCTTTCTCCCTTTTTCCATACGATAAGAGATTGAGTCCTTCAAATCTGAGGGACTCCACAAGCCCTCCAAGGGCAACATAAGAGACATCCTTCCCGGGAGGAAGCCTGAGTTTGATGTCTGTCTCACCGAGTATCCTTAATGGATAACTTATCCTTGTCTTCAGGAGTTCCTTCAAACTACCGTCCCTGAGTAACAATAATACATCAGTGGTAGCGATGGACTGGGCCTTTATAAAAAGGGGTTGAAGTTCTTCAAAAATCTTATCAACCTTTGCTCTATCATCCTCGTTCTTGAAAAAACCTGACGCATGGTCCACCACTACGGAACCATCGTACAGACCGGCCTCATATGAGTCTTTACCAATATCAAGGAATATTGTGTAACCCTTTCTGCCTGAGTAATGATTTAATGCTGCCATGGCTGTCATACCAGTTGTTACCCTCGTTACATTTATACCATTTTCACGAAGCGCCTCGATATAGGGTGCAACAGTATCTCTTTTTGCAGCAACTATTTGTAAAAACAATCTGTTCCCATCTTCTTTTATAACCCTGTAATCATAAAAGATATCCTCAGCATTAAAGGGAGTCAATCTATCCATTTCAAAGGAGACGACATTCTGGAGGTTTTCCTTGACTGTAACAGGAAATTCGGCAATCCTGAGAACCGTCCATGCCTTTGGTATTATCAGATGGACATCAGGTCCTGCCTTGACCTGACTTACCACCATTGTAGCAGTTGTTGCCAGCTCATCGGGAGATGGAAACCTACCCTCATCATAATTAAAGTTCCCTGTGGCCTTTACCTTGATGCCGGAAAATAGAATGGAGCCATAGGTAAAAGAAACTATCCCTCTCTCTATAGAAAGGGCTAAGACACTTCTTCTGGAGATGGTCTCAATGGGACTGAAGGTCAGAATCTTCAGGAACCTGTTAACTGAGCGGGTAAGTCCATCAGGAATATGACCAAATTTATTAATTAAACTATCAACCTTCACCATTTCTTATTTCTTCCTATTTCTCACTCTCAACAGGCGTTTTGAAATAAACATACCTGTAATTATCCCCCTCAAGCATCACTGTAGCCCTGATCGTATAACCCCCTTTTGAACCATTTTTAAAGCCCCTTGAATCTATGGTAAATATATTTGAATCCCCATAATATAGATACTGATTACTCTCCATCGGTACACCTACCTCCTGCGGGTTTGTAATCCGCCTCTCCTTTCTTAAACTCATGATGTTTTCAGCAATCTCTGGCGTTATACCTGGCACAGAGAGAAGGACCTCCTTCGGTGCAGCATTGATACTGATCTGAGGGCTCTTTGAATGCACAGTAATAAACTCAATAAGGCCCTTTTTGCCTTCCTGGCCATAGAGGAGTTCAGGCGTCATACCCTTTACAAAGATTAGCTCCTCAACAGAATCAAAATTTGCATTCTTTGCCTTATAAGGATTTGGCAAACTCATATAGTAATCACTCTCAGCACCATTCAGCCTCCTCAGGTCATCGGCATCCTTCCAGTCCATTATAGAATCAACCAGTACATCGGCCTCTTCATTCTTAAGACCAAATTGAATAAGTAGATTTTTTAATAATACATCAGGTGCTGTGTTAATGTCCACCTTACCAGATTCGTCCATCATCCGAACCTCATAGTATCCGTCACCAAATTCACCTATATTTGGAGACCCATCGAGCCTCCACACCTCCCTGTCAGGGAGATTAAAAAACCTCTTGTTATAGAATATCTCCATGATGGCCCTTTCAAGAGCAGCCTGTGCAATAAATTTCTTCTGCATACCCTCCTTAAAGGCTAAAGTTGAGTGGGTCTCAACCCTTGTTGAGAAGGAAAAGGCAAAGACTATGCCCATCAGTGCCATAATGACCCAGAGGACAAGCAAAAGGGCTATACCTTTATTGTTCTGAGGTTTCATCATCTCTTTCTGGACGGGGTCCCTGATGTTTGCATGACTGGCACTGTTGTCTGTGACTGTTTTTCCCTCGAAGGCACAGACAGGATAATGGAAAAATCCCTTTTCTCCCTGATCAGTCCAACCTTTATCTTCTCGGGTATATTGCTCTCATCAGCCCACTCAGTGATCCATTTACCCTCTTCCTCGGTTGGGTCCCTGAAAAAATACTCAAAATATATATCATCAAACCCCTCAAATAAAACAGTCTCTGCCTCCATCCCTCCGATTAAAGGTGATTCCTTAACCCTTAATAGTTTCTTATTGTCTCTATCCGTATCAACCTTCAGCATAGAAAGGACATACCCCTTCTGGTTACCCCAGATTGAGTATGTTGTGGCAAACTGGACAGATTCCTTATCTCCCTCAAAATAATACCTCTTATTACCATCGTCGTCATAATAACTGAGTTGTATCTCGGACATTATCTGGGCCTCTATTATCTGAACCGAATTCTTTAACCTCTCAAGGTCATCTATTCTCCTTTCCCCGCCAGAAACAGACCTTGAACCAAGTCTCACAGCCCCTGTTATGATAAGGGCAATAAGGCCTATCATCGTAATCGAGATCAATAACTCAAGGAGTGTGAAGCCTCTCATATCTTTCTTGGGACCACCTTCAAGGTCTTGATTTCTAATGATTTTTCTCCTTTGCCAGCCCTCCACCTTACTGTCAAATCTATCTGCATGACATCTACATTCAGGTCCTCTGTCCTCTCTTTAAGTGTTTTATACACATTCGCATATATTGTATAGCCGTCCTCTGTAGTCTCGGACCATGACCTTTCCGATAGTTCTTCATCACTCAGTATCTCACTCATCCTTGAATTTGCCTTCAGTGTGGCACTTACATAATCCTCTGATGCATATATTGCCCTCAGGTTTGCTGAAAATAACTGGATCAGGACAGTAACAGTTATAGCGAGGAGGGCAATAGCTACAAGTACTTCCAGGAGGGTAAACCCTTTATTATGCCTCATCAGTAATTCACCACCACTGTCCCTGCTACAGGGTCTGTCTCAATCCTTGCTGTCCTCTTCTTATCCCATAACCATATGGTAATCCCTGGTAACCCAGTGGAGGGATAAAGGACGATATCATACCGACCATTATGAATGTCTCCATTGACAGGGTCAGTAACCTTAATACCTATGCCATCGGGAATATCCTTACCCTTCATATCTTGAATCCCGTACACCCTTCTGTCCATGTCAATAGAAAATATCTTTTTCTCGCCATCAATGGATGCCAGTGCCTTTGCATATTTCAGGGATGCTGCCACACCTCTAACAGTGGAATTAAACCTCTGAGAAGATGTTGAGCCTGCAAAAAAGAATCCTGAAAGCCCGAGGATGATAGTAATCAGGAATATGACGATTATCAACTCGAGAAGTGTGAATCCCTTCATAAATCCGTGAATCCTATTCGTTTTTCTTGTCCTTCTCAGCTGTAGGGTAGCACGCGAACCGCCCCTACTAAAGGGGATGAAAATTTTTCCACCCCTACCCCTCTCTCTGCGTGTTCGTGCGCAGAGAGGACACATGCCATTCATTTATATTTAGAATGGCAGTTCCACTATACTGAATATGGCCATTAATATTGATATTACTATGAAACCTATTATTATACCCATACCGAGGATCAGGGCAGGTTCAAGAAAACTCACAAACCTCTTGATTGCCACCCTGAGGCTCCTCTCATAGGTCTGGGCAACCTTAATTAGCATCGTCTCGAGCTGGCCTGTCTCCTCTCCCACCTTAATCATTGATAATGCCAGTGGTGGGAATATTCCTATCTCGCTAAGGGGATTCGCAATCCCCCTCCCTTCCTTTGCCCCCTTTGCGATTATGTCTATCTTCGAGGCAATAACCTGATTACTGATAACCTCCTTTGCATTGTTTAAGGCTTGCAGTAAGGGGACACCGCTCTGTAAAAGGGTTCCAAGGGTCCTGCAAAAACGAGCTGTCTCTACCTTCTTTACGAGATCGCCCAGGAGTTTCATCTTTAATGAGTCCCATTTCAATCTACCAGACTCGGATTTCACATACCCCCTGAAGCTGAACCATAAAATAATAAGAAATAAAAAAAACACCCACCAGTAAGACTTTATGGAGCCACTGACAGAGAGAAGGACCTGGGTGGATAATGGAAGGGACCTTCCCAGTTCTGAGAAGATGACAGAAAACCTTGGAAGTACAAAGGTAAGGAGTACAGCTATAGATGCCCCACCTGTCAATATCAGTATCGCTGGGTATATCATGGCCGAAAAGATATGTTCCCTCAATTCCCTCATTGATTCGAGAAACTCATTCAATTTATCGAGGACAACATCAAGAACACCGCCAGCCTCACCTGCCCTGATCATATTTATGTATATCCTCGGAAATATCCTTGGATGTCTCTGAAGGGCCTCTGAAAAGGAACTCCCCTCTCTTATTGCCCTGAGGATAGATTGAATGGTCTCCTTCATCTCACCACTTTCTGAGATCTCTGACAGGATATTAAGACTCCTGTCAAGGGGAAGTCCTGCACCAAGTAATACTGACAGTTCTGTTGTGAATGTTACGAGGTCACCCTTTGATGAACGAAGAGAAAATCTTCTCTTCAATACCTTATCCTGAACAGATACCTTTAAGGGAATAAGGCCTGAGTTCTTAATCCTCTCTACTGCAGAGACCTCATCACTGGCCTCTATGGCCCCCTCAATGATGGCACCTTCCATTGTTGTTGCCCTGTAGGAAAAAAGGGGCATATTATACCTCCTGGGTAACTCTCAGGACCTCGCTGAGGGTGGTTATACCTGTCTTAACCTTATCCGCCCCATCTTCAAGAAGGGTTTTCATGCCCTGCTGTCGTGCCGCATCTCTCAACTCATTTGAATCTGCCCTTCCAAGGATTAATCTCCTTATATGCTCATCTACAACAAGGAGTTCAAATATGCCTGTCCTGCCATAATACCCTGTAAATGAACATTTTTCACATCCCATCCCCCTGTAAAGGTCTGTATCAGCAGCTATACCAAGGACTCTCAGTTCCTCTTTATCTACCTCTGAATTATCAATAACCTTACAGGCAGGACATATGACCCTCACAAGCCTCTGGGCAAGGATACCCCTAATGGTGGAAGAAAGTAAGAAGTTCTCCACACCCATGTCTATAAGCCTCGTTATAGCACTGGGGGCATCATTTGTATGCAATGTAGAAAAAACAAGGTGACCTGTAAGGGCTGATTGAATGGCGATCTCTGCTGTCTCGAGATCCCTTATCTCTCCTATCATTATTATATCCGGATCCTGTCTTACGATATGCCTGAGTGTATTAGCAAAATTAAGACCTATCTGTGGCTTGACCTGTATCTGATTGACACCCTTCAGGTGATACTCAATGGGGTCTTCCACTGTTATTATCTTCTTATCAGGAGAGTTAATCTTATCCAGGGCTGCGTATAAAGTCGTTGTCTTACCACTTCCGGTAGGGCCTGTCACAAGGATAATACCATTCGGTTTCTTTATAAGCTGGGCAAACTTAGTGAGGGTATCCCTCGAAAAACCAAGCTGGTCAAGGTCGATCAATATGCCCTCTTTAAGGAGTATCCTCATAACAACACTCTCACCGTGAAGGACAGGAATGGTCGAGACTCTGAGGTCTATCTCCTTCTCATTTACCTTTAACTTTATCCTTCCATCCTGTGGCAGTCTCCTTTCAGCAATATTAAGCTTTGCCATTATCTTTATCCTTGAAACTATTGCAGCCTGTAGTTTCTTTGGAGCAGATTCCACATCATGAAGCACCCCGTCAATCCTGTACCTCACCTTCAGCTCATCCTCATAAGGTTCTATATGTATATCACTTGCCCTGCTCTCAACTGCCCTTGTAATCAGGAGATTTACAAGCTTGATTATTGGGGCCTCTGAGGCAAGGTCCTTGAGGTGACCAACGTCTTCCTCTTCCTCTCTTAGAAACTCCACACCCTTCTCACTGATATCCTCTATTATCCTGTTTATATTCTGAGACTCCTGACCATAAAATCTTGATATATAATCCTCAATGGCCTTTGCATCACTCGTATAGACTGAAAGGTCGGCAGAGGTCGCTACCCTGAGGGCATCCCTGACCGGTCTATCGTCAGGTCTTGCCATAACAATCTTCAGTACATTTCCCTTAAGCTCAATCGGTATAATAAGATTTTCCTTAATAAAGCGGGATGATATACCTTCAAGGACAAAGGGAACCTTCGGAAAATCCTGGGGGTCTATATAGGTAAAATCATCGTTTTTCATAATGTCTTTCATTATAACATAAGCTTAATGGGAGGATGTGAATTGTTCCGTAAGCATAATGCATAGAAGCAAAGCCTCATTATAATTCAGGTCGAATAAAGCAAATCTTCAAACTTTAAAAAAGTAAAAAATTTTTTATATTGACAAAGATTAAAGAGTGATGTAATATTTTTTAGTTTTTGTGGGGGTTCATGACCATATTAGCCAGACTCTAAATCAATGTTTAACCCAAAAGAAATAGATAAGAGGATAGACGAACTTCTCTCAAAAGAACCATCACCGGAAAATCTCAACACGGTAGGAGATTTATTTCTAAAGAAGGGTGACAAGGAGAGGGCACTGACTTATTTTTTGAGGGCTGCTAAAAATACAGCCGTGCCTAAGAAGGCCGCAGCCATTTACAAAAAAATCTTGAAGATATCTCCTCTCGATACAGAGATATATGAGGCACTAATAGAAATACTTGAGAGGTCCTATAACATACCAGAAGCTATCCACTATCTTGACCTGCTATGCCATCTCTACCAGAATAAGGGAGAAACACTGAAATTTAACGAGACCCAGCGAAGATTGAGAGAACTCAGGCAAGAATGGGGAAGGGTATTACCATCAAAAGACGAAAAAAAGTCTGAAGAACCTAAACTATCTGAAAAACCTCTTTCGTATGTAAAAGATTATAATATCCAGGATTCTGAAAGGTCAGAGGTTTTAATTAGTGACATTAGAGAGGGCAATCTTTTTACAAAAAGATTTGTATGGATAATTTCCGTCTTTTTCTTGATCATGATTGCCTTTCTGGCTATATTAGTGACAGGAAAAAAAAAGATTCACGAAGAATATCACTTTCAGAAACAGGCAGGTAATTATGATATTACTATATCAAGCGTAACAAAAAAGACTGTTAAGGACCTGCCGCAAAATCTGCTCAGTCATGAAGACCTTGAAAATTCGTTTTTTAATTTAATAATCATAAAGGCAAGAGATGGATGTATTCCTTCTGAAATCATCAATAATCCCTTCGATTCTATATCCTGCATGAATAACAACGGTGATTCAGTTGCCCCCCTGTCTCATCCAGTTACCAATAAATCCATGAGAGTTGTCTACAAGTATGGTATCTGTCCAGATGACAATAGTGCAATCGTTTCAGAATTTTATCTTGCCTGTCCTCTATCACATTCTTCAGGCTTAAAGATAAAGGGACTTATCAATGAACCAATAGAGGTGTTCTGGAGGGGGAAATGAAACACCTTCTAAAGATTTTAACCATCTTAGCTGTTTTTATAGTGCCAATATCTATTGACGCAAAAGGCATGGATTACATATCTGTGAAGGCAGAAAGAGATATTTCTTTATCGGAATTGTTAAAGTCTTCCAGACTGGATATTGCCGATGAGATGATGGTACCCTTTTTGAAGGACTTCATGAGCCTAAATGAGGATATCAAGAGTCTCAGGATAATCCCGAAGGGAAAGATTGTAAAATTGCCATCCCGATATTTTAAGGTAACTGCAAAGGTATCTAAAAAAAAGGAAAAGGCAAAGTTAGCACCAGCTGAAGAAATTAGCAAGGATATTACAACAATAACAGGCAATATCAAGAAACTTTTTGATCGCCTTGGGGAGACCTTTTCTATCAGACCTGGAGAAATTGTTGTCTTTCCTGTGAGCGAGAAGGCTACACTCTCAGTTGATACTGCCTACTTTCCCATAATTGAACTTCCGGGCAAGCAACTCATCCTTATTGACCCAAGAGGGGCATTACCGGAAGAGATCAGGGATGTAATAGAGATTAACTGGCCAGAATATTCAATCATAAGCAGCAGGGATACAAAGATTATTATCAATAATATCCTCGATGCCATCAATTACTCCTGTCTCGATAACGGGAGGGTCATCCTTGGTGATGATATGCAGGTTGAAATTAAGGCAGACTGTATTATTGTAAAAAAAGATAAGGATATAATGGATTATGACATAACCATTCTCAGCATAATAAAAGAAAATGAGTTTGGGTTCCCTGAAAGATTTCTAAAGTGGGCAATTGAATCAGGTATAAATATAGTAGACCTTTTCTTGAAGGAACCTCCTGTGATCCATAAGGAGGCAAAACTTTTAACTCTATCAAAAGATAAGAAGAAACTCGTTGAGGACCTTATTACCATCCTTGGTTACGAGACAAAAAGAAATGTAGGTCTTGGCCTGACTGATAGAAGGGATTATAAGTTAAATATTATGGCAGACTTAGTCATTAGAACAGAAAAGAGGACAAAACTGATTGATATGTCAGGACTGCCCCAACCTGTTATAAACCTGCTGAAGAGACATGGCATTGATATTATGAGCATTCGAAAGGAAGATAATAGCAGAGAGATAATAAAGAACCTCCTACACTTTTTATCACTATCATACGAGGACCGTCCTGAAATAGTATCGGCTATGATAACTCCACAAAGGGTCAAATATCGTGTCAGGACCAACAGCCTGTTCGTTAAATCAAAGAATGGGCCATTCTTATTTTCGGATTACCATAATCCTGAACTTTTACTAAGCCTCATTGATGAAAGGATAAGTCTTATAAAATACAATTAGTCCGGAAATATGATATTCCTTTTTGCTTTCAGGTTTTGAACCAGGTTAGTAGTATATTCCTTTATCCGTTCGTTTATGTGTTTCTCGGCTGAGTCAAATGGTCTGAACTCGGTAGATACTACTCTAACCTTGATAACCATAAATCTTTCTCTATTAAATGTGCTTACCACCTCATTATCTGAGAAACTATTAGCAAGTCCTCCAAACAAGTCCAATATATTTCTTGCGGATAAAACGGTGTACTCAGCACCGTGATATAATTTCACAATATCCCTTGCAGAGAAACCTGACCTCATCTTATCCTGTATATCAACTACCATAGCAGCCTTTTCATATCTGTCCTCATCAGAATAATGTAAAACCACTGTTTCACCGAACCTATCAGGAGGTAATTTTTTAAGTCCATTATTGATAAATTTACTGATAATATTAAATCTCTCAATATATTCAAGCTCTTCTTTATCGAGATTAACAAAGGTATTCAATTTCTTATCATCCCTGTCAGCTGATACAGAAACCCTTTGGGCCGCTTCATAGAGAAGATGCTCTGCAATAAAGTCCTCGACGGGGTCACCCGTTTTCCAGGGTATATTCCCCACTCCAATCTTGCTCAGGAGAAAATGAGTTTTATAAAGATAGGACAGGATATAATTGGTTGAGAATTTTTTATTATCGATTATAAGAAATTTAGTCGCAAGGCCTTCTGCCTTTTCCCCCAACTGGCTTACTAATCTTTCAAGGTCCTGCCTTTGAATCTTGAGCGCTGCAACCTCCTCTTCTTTCTTCTTAAGCCTTCCCATTAATTCAGTTCCTTCCCTTGTGAGAATCTCTATCCTTCCTTCAAGTTCTCTGATTTTTTCCTCGTTACGGCTGTTGATGCTAAATATATTCTGCAGTTTTTTTGCCTCTGACTCAAACACTTGAAGCCGTGTAACCTCTTTGTTCAATGATTTTAAAGAAGACATCAAATCTTTCATAGCCCGTTCTTTCTCGGCCTTTTCCTGCCTCAAAAAAGTTAAATCCCTCTCGCAGGCCTGAAGCTTCTGCCCTAATTCAAGGACACGACTCTCCATTACGCCTCTCAGTGAGGCATTTAAATCGAGGAGTTCCTTTTCCCTTTCAAGGAGTTTCTTTTCTCTGTCTTTTAGAGCTATTATCTCAGAGTTTGCCTTATCGAACTGGCGCTTCTCTTCTAAGAGCATTGCGTTGAGCCTGTCTCTTTCATCCCTTAACTTATTTACATCCACCTCAGATAACCTTTCCTCAGCCTTTATTAATCTACTTCTAAGATCGAGGAGCTCTCTTTCAGCATCTTCCTTCTGCTTTTTTGTCTCATTCTCCCTCTTGTTCAGTTCGACAATGCTCTTCCTTAACTCTTCAATTTCCTTTGTCTTCTCCTCAAAGGCCAGCCTCAGGTGCTCTTTTTCCTCCTTTAATATCTTTGCATCCTCCATTACCTTAGATAGGTCATTTTCAAGAACCTGTATCCTCTTTTCGCTCTCAAGCAACTTCTTTGCTAATCTCTTGTTCTCATCGGCTTGCACCTTTAGTTCCTCAACCTTATCTGCTGCAATTGTAATGCTATTTTTTAATAATTCTTTTTCCATCAATAACTTGCTGTAACTGTCTCTCATTTCCTGTAACCGGGCAATGTATTTTTCCCTTTCCTGTTTAAGGCCCTCGATTTCTGCATTTAACCTGTCCTGTTCTTCCTGCCTCTTCTTTATATCATTCCTGAGCGATTCCACCTCCTTTTGCTTTTCATTCAGCAGAACCTCTTTTTCACCAATCTTCTTACTGACCTCGTCAAGGATTGAAAGCCTGGCCCTTAGTCCTTCTATTTCCTTAATTAGACCTTCCTTCTCTTCTTTGATTTTATTAATCTCCTCAGATCTGTTAGAAATATCCCCCTCTAAAACAGCGACTTTTTTCTCCAATTCCTCTTTTTTATTTATCAGTAATCTTATCTCCTCCTCTTTCCTTGCAAGTTCCTTCAATTTAGTCTCGTAATCGGCTGCAACCATCTTCCCTGAATCAAGTTTCTTCTCTGTCTCTTTAAGCCCCGTTCTAAGTGTTTCTATCTCTCTCTTTAAAGAGGCTATCTCATCCTGCCTTTCCTTAATAATGGAATCTCTCGATAATAATTCTTTCTCCATTAGCTCGAGCCTTTCAAGATTTCTACGGGCAGATTCTAAATCCAGACTCAACCTATCCCTTTCTTCTCTTATACGCCTTAACTCTTCCTCCCTGGTCCGGGCAATCTCATCAAGTCTTTTAATTTTCTCTTCCAGTGTCTCCCTGTCTTTGATTACTACTTGAATATCTTTAAGCTTCTCATCAGCCTCTAAAAGTCTTTTTTCACAGACCTCCATCTTCTTTTTACCTTCTTCAACAATCTCTGTGAGTCTATCCTTCTCGAGCCTGAGTTCACTGAGTTCTTTATCAGGAGTCTTTTTCTCTGCGAGAGCCTTTTCCACCCCTGATGTAGAATCCATGGACTTTATCCTGTCAATCTCTCTAAGGGCCTGCAAACTAAAAGGACTACCTGGCAAATCTGTTCTGAGTCTTCTGAAGACTTTCTCAGCCTTATCGAGCTTGCCCATCTGCATAAGGGCCTTACCTAACCAGTACAGGGCAGAATCTTTAGCGGAACTATCAGGAAATTCCTTAATAAAGGTCTCAAATTTTTCTGCGGCATTTACCGGTTCGCAGGATAGGTAAAGTTCATACCCCTCTCTGAATAATTCATACTCATCAGAAGCCATGACAGGGAAAACAATAATCATGATTAACAGAAGATTGAAAACTGAGATTAAGCTACCATGAACTCTTTTCATCGAATACCTCTGAGATTTTTTAAACAATTTAACATCCAGGGTTACTTATAAAAATTTTTATAAAAGCCTTGAAGTGAAAGGATACTGAACAAGAGTTTTTATAGTTAGCATGATCGATACTATTGAAATCCTTTGGTCTATACTGACCGACATTATGAAGGGCTGGTCAAAAATCCTCTAAGGATTAGAAACAGTCACAACAATAGAATTCTTCACCTTTGCCACATCAAAAAGGACCTTCTGGGGAAGCAACTGTAAACGCAGTATTGTACCATTCTGAATGGTCCTGTCCTCTTCAAGAATGACATCACCTATAAATCTCGATTTAAATTTGAAGTTTCTGTTAGTGTTTATAACTGCCGGATTAATCCTTAATTCTAACCATTGCCCCTCTCTTCTCGAGACGACATCCTCACGGAGAGATATGGACTCGAGGTTTGATGCACTAATAACGAGCATTGCCTTATCCCTTGATTCAATTATGGCAACATTGTTTATGCTTGCCACCCCTGAATCTGTCTCTTTTGTCTGCTTGGGCCTTGCTATCTTTGGTTCTTTTGGTTCTTTTGGTCCCTTAGTTTCCCTTGATATTTTTGCTACTTCTTCCTTCATTACAGATTCAACAGGTGTTTTTCTCTCTTCAGTCTCTGTTGCATCTTTTACCTCCTTAACAGGAAGAGATTCCTTCTTTGTTTCAACAGCAACCTCTTTTTTTATCTCTGTCAAAGGACGTTCCTCAACGGGGGGCTTAATGCCTTCTGTCTTTGTTTTCTCGAGCCTTTCTCTCTTCAAGGTAGATGCAGAAATAGAGAACGATTCTGCCTTGTCATAAACAACCTCTACAACAGCAACTCCATCTCTGAACTCTGCTGGCGAGATGATAGATGGGGTTATGTTACCTTTACCAGATGGTGTGAGTATAACCTCAGCACCTGTTAAGTTATAATTCCTTATAATATTTCCAAATCTGTCATAGGCAGTGACCTTCAGTTTAAAGGGCTGTCCGGCTACTGCCGAATCAGGTGTAATTATAACAAAATGGTCAACACTTGCAGGGTTTACCTTTACAGAACCACTCCTGCCTTCCTGTCTCTTGTTATTCTCTTTAACAATAATGCTTATTTCCTCAGCCTTATCATAGGTTATCCTCAGATTTGCCTCATGAGATTTAAAGCTGCTTGCCTGAACAAAAGATGGTTCAATCCTGGATGTTCCGGTAGATAGCAATACGATACCATTTCCTGTTGAGGCATAATTATTAATGGGGTTACCAAAGGCATCGTATGCTGAGACAGTTAGTTCGAAAGGTTCCCCTGCCACGACCTCTTTAGGAGCTGAAACCCTGAAGTAACTCAATTCAGCAGGTACAATTGAGATGGATTTACTTAGACCCTTACTACCTGTCACAGTCTCGTGAACCTCGATAAGAGCATCTCCAGATTTCTCAGAAACAAGGGAAACTGCCACCGCTCCTTTCTTAAAATCAGGCACAAATGTATCAGCAATTCTTAGGGTAGCACTACCTCTTGATGTAATCCTTAAACTCTTTCCAACCATCTCTCTGTCTTCCACAGGATTACCAAAGGCATCCTCTGCTATTATCCTTACATCAAAACTTTGACCTGCCACAGCGTTCGGAGGGGTCTGAATCACAAAATGATCAAGTTTGTTGGGGGAAACCATTATTTCTCTTGTTAAGATTGGAACCGTTCCCCCTTCTTCGTATATAGAAAAAACAACACTTTCAGCTCTTTTATCCGTAAAGCTAACGTTTGCCACTCCCCCTGGAAAGCTATTAGGACTAAGCTTTGCAGGTTGCGCTATGGCTGTGCCTGTAACCCCGATCCTGAATTCCCTCCCTGATTCCGAAAAATTGGTAATAATATTGTCGTGGGCATCGTAGACCATAATCTTTATTACAGCATTTTCTCCTGCCATAATCTTTTCTGGCACCTGAAGGACAAAATGATCAAACTTGCCTGGCTTGACTACAACTGTCCCTGCATATGATAGTATAGTATTGAGAAAAATAAAGATAAAAATTAATAAAATTCGTATCCCTGTATTAATCTTCATCACCTGTTTAGAATTGTCCATATATTCATATCATATTTATATTAGTTATGTCAAAGGAAAAATAAAACCTACTCATCTTCACCATTTATCCCGTAAAGTTTTCTTATTGTTGCTATAAGTATCTCCCTGTCCTCGGAATCCTCCTTGAGTGCCACCGTCGGTGGATGAAGAAGCTTATTTATTATAGATGATGCCATGTATTCTATGGCCCTTCGCTCCTTATCGCCAAGTTCAGGGAATCTATTAATCACCCTCTGAACCTCTTCCCTCTTTATATTCTCGGCCATGTTTCTCAGTGCAATAATGGTTGGAATAGAATCGAGTGAAGATACCCACCTCTCAAGACTTTCCACCTCCTCCTCTATAATTCTTTCTGCCTTCTCGGCCTCCTTTTTTCTCTCAAGCATATTGGAATCAACAACGCCTTGAAGGTCATCGACATCATATAAATAGACATTATCCAGTTCATTTATGGTGGGGTCTATATTGCGGGGCACTGATATATCAATCAGAAACATTGGTCTCTGTCTCCGCTCCTTCATAACGGTATGCATGTCTGATTTCCTGAGAACATATACGGGTGCACCTGTAGAACATATTAATATGTCCACATGGGTCATCTCTTTAAGAAAGTCCTCAAATCTAACAGGCCTTCCATTAAACTCTCTTGCCAGCTCGCATCCCCTTTCAAAGGTCCTGTTAGCAATCAGAACACTCTTAACACCGTTGTTGATAAGATGTCTTGCTGCCAGTTCAGCCATCTCTCCGGCACCCAGAAGCATAAAAGACTTTTCTGAAAGGTCCTTAAATATCTTTTTAGCAAGTTCTACGGCAGCAAAACTTATTGAAACAGCATTTTCTGCAATCCTCGTCTCTGTCCTCACCCTCTTGGCCACTGATATGGCCTTTTTAAGCACCTTGTTTAATATATAATTTGTTTTCTGACTCCTGAGAGCAAACTCAAAGGCGTCCTTTAGCTGACCAAGTATCTGAGGTTCGCCGACAACCATGGAATCGAGGCTTGAGGCAACCCTGAATATATGCTTGATAGCCTCCCGTCCCTTCAATATATATAAGGACCTTTCAAGGGCATTCTTGTCCACTGAATGAAAATCCACCATAAAGGCCTTTATGGAACTTATAGCAGAATCAGGGTCCTTAACATCAGAATAGATTTCCACCCTGTTACAGGTAGAGATTATCAAAATACCGTTTATCTCAGGCAGGGTCGAGAGACCTTCTATACCCTCGCCAAGCTTATCCCCGTTAAAGGCAACTCTCTCTCTAATTTCCACATCAGCAGTTTTATGATTAAGCCCGATAACTATTATGTTCATACAAAGGCATGTAACCCCTTAAGCAATAAATTAACGCCAAAGAACGTAAACAGAACGACTAAAAATCCGACTATTGATAAAATTGCCACCCTCCTGCCTCTCCATCCAGCTGTTAATCGCGCATGGAGGAAGATGGCGTAAATAAACCATGTAATCAGCGACCATGTCTCCTTTGGATCCCATCTCCAGTAACTCCCCCAGGCACTCTCTGCCCAGATAGCACCTGTTATTATCGCAAGCGTGAGAAGGGGAAAACCAAGTGTTACGAGTTTGTAGTTTATCTCGTCAAGTATCTGAAGATTCGGCAATCTCCTGAACAAACCTCCTAATTGTTTCTTCTTAAGGTTGTGTTCCTGGATAAGATACATAATCCCTGTGCCAAAGGCCATTGCAAAGGCAGCATTTCCTAAAAAGGCAAGAAATGTGTGAATCCCGAGCCAGTAACTCTGCAGCACCGGACTGAGGGGTCTTATCTCCCTTGGAAGTACAGAAGATGACAGCATGAGAATAAATACAACAGGCATTGTAAAAGGTCCGAGAAGGTCAAGCCTGTATCTATATTCAAGGAAAAAGAATATGAGTACAACGCACCATGAGAAAAACGAAGATGCCTCATGAAGGCTTGCTATGGGAAGATGACCTGACTGAAGATAACGGGCTATTATACTGCCTGAATGAACTATGAAGCCAACGATTGCAAAGGCAAGGATCAATCGCGATGTAGCCTTTGAACCCCTGAAAAGCTCTATAATACTAACTATTGTTGTGGCAAAATAGAAAGTCAGGCTCAGTTCAAATAGTAATGTACCCATCAGAAGCAGCCGAGTTCGCAGTTAGTGATCTTGACACCGATCTCATCGGCAATCTCTCCTATCTTTTTATAAGGAATATTAAGCTCCTCTGCGATCTTTCTAGCCCTGGAACAGCTTATCTTTCCGTTATTAACATTTTCGGTGAGCAGTTTCTCTGCCTTCTTCCTCATATCAACCATATCACAAACAATAGAGGCAACTTCCTCGATCCCTCCTTTAATAATCTTACCGTCCTTTGTCTTAACCTCGTTTCTATCTCTGTAATAAACTACATTAGCTTCTTTGAGAACCCTTTTCCCGCTCTCTTTGACCATCAAATCATCACTTTCCCTAATGAATATTATAATATCTGGCTTTAAAAACTCAATTGCACTATTGCCCTCAACTATTATCCCTTCAAGGTTGGACAGCCTGCTCAGCACCACCGGCATAACCTCACAAAGGCTTGAAGGTGGCGATTGAACCCATAATACTAAGGATGCACCAGCATCTATGAAACGCCTTGTATCCTTTCCTTCAACAGAAAGGACATCAATATCATCAATGATAGAAGCATAGAGGGTTGTTCTGGTATATTTAACAGCCCCCCATCCCCTTAACCTGTTAAGGATGGCTGATGCTATTGTGGTCTTTCCACTACTACTATGGGAACCACCAACACCAATAATAATTGGCCTATTCACTCGCCTCACTATCCTCTGGCAACTCTCCTGAATCTTTAAAACCGCATCCCTTGTTATAGCAAAAATGGACTGTTTTGCCATCCTTCTCCTTTTTTTCAAGAAGGAAGTCAGCTCCGCAGGAAGGACATTTATCAGGAACGGGCCTGTACCAAGAGGCAAATTTGCAGTTCGGATAATTACTGCAACTCCAGAATACCCTCCCCTTCCTGCTTTTCCTCTCTACAATCTCACCCCCGTCGAGGGGACACCTAACCCCTGTTGATAAAGGTTTTGTGAATTTGCACTCGGGATAGCGTGAACAGGCAAGAAACTTCCCGAATCTGCCTGTCTTGATTATAAGTGGCGCACCACATTCTGAACAGGACTGGTCTGTTACGACATCATTTTTGTTGTTATCTTCCTCAATCGGTCTTGCATTCCTGCAATTAGGATATCCTGAACATGCAAGAAACCTTCCATGCCTTCCCCATCTGACAACCATGGGAAGTCCACACTTTTCACACATTATCTCTGTAGGTAGATCGGCAGGTTTGATCTTTCCTATCTCCTTTGTTGCTTCAGCGAGGTCATGGCTGAAAGGCTTATAAAAGTCCCGCACTACCTTAACCCATTTCATCCTGCCCTCTTCTATCCTGTCAAGTTCATCCTCCATCTTTGCAGTAAAACCAACATCTATAAGTTCAGGGAACTTCTCCACGAGATAGTCATTTACAAGAATGCCGAGTTCAGTAGGTTCAAACCTTCCATCGACCTTCTGAACATACTTTCTATCCTGGATAGTTGAGAGTATTGTGGCGTATGTACTTGGTCTTCCAATACCCTTCTCTTCAAGGGCTTTCACCAGGGTTGCCTCTGTATAACGAGGGGGTGGTTGAGTAAAGTGTTGAGAAGGCTTGATCTCCTCAATTTTTAACTCTTCACCTGTCTTCAATGGAGGCAAGAGACCCCCCTCTTCCTCTTCTATCTCATCCTTTCCCTCTGTATAAAGGGCCATAAAGCCATCAAAGCGCACAACAGTTCCTGATGCCCTAAACTCAGTTCCATCCTCAATACCTGAGTCCTCTCTTTTGATACCTATAATAAATGTGGTCTGTTCAAGTCTTGCCGGTGCCATCTGACTGGCAATAAACCTGTTCCAGATGAGACTATAAAGGTTATAGAGGTCCTTTGAAAGAAATGGTTTCAAAGATTCAGGGGGTCTATTCATGTCAGTAGGTCTTATTGCCTCATGGGCCTCCTGAGCGCCTTCCTTGCTTTTATACTGGGGTGGCTTCTCCGCGAGATATTCCTTCCCATATCTCTGTTCAATATATTTCCTTGCCCCTTCCTGTGCCTCAGGTGCTACCCTGACAGAATCTGTACGCATATAGGTAATAAGTCCCATCGAACCTTCGCTGCCAAGATCAACTCCTTCATACAATTGCTGGGCAAGATTCATCGTCTTTTTTGCTGTAAATCTCAGTTTTCTTGATGCCTCCTGTTGAAGGGTGCTTGTTATAAAGGGAGGAGCCGGGGATCTTCTTCTTTCCCTTTTTTCTATCTTACCAAGATAGAGTGTCCCTTTGCTAATCTCTGAGGCAATCCTGTTAGCATCCTCAGAATTCTTAATGAGAAATCTTTCCCCTTCCTTTGCCTCCCTGTTTATTACACTTTCACCCCTGTACTTATTCAGTCTTGCCCAGAATTGGGGCGGCGCAGAACCTTCCAACCTTACGTTGATGTTCCAGTACTCCTCTTTCTCAAAGGCCTGTATCTCCCTTTCTCTGTCAACAATAAGTTTTACTGCCACAGACTGTACCCGGCCTGCGCTTAAACCACGTCTTATCTTTCTCCAGAGGAGGGGACTCAGCCCATAACCTACAAGTCTATCAAGGATTCTCCTGGCCTGCTGGGCATCTACCTTATTGAGGTCTATCCGGCCTGGATTCTTTATTGCTTCAAGAACTGCCCTCCTGGTTATTTCGTTAAAAGTTATCCTGAATATCTTTCCGGATGGTAAACCTGTCTTTTTATCGGAGATCTCAGTTGCAATATGCCAGGCAATTGCCTCTCCTTCCCTGTCAGGGTCAGGGGCAAGATAAACCTTATCTGCCTCCCTGGCTGCCTTTCTTAATTCCCTTATTACCTTTTCTTTTCCTGGAATAATCTCGTACTTTGGTTGAAATCCGTTCTCTACATCCACGCCCATCTCTTTTCTGGGAAGATCCTTTATATGACCGATTGAGGCCTTAACAGTAAAATCCTTTCCAAGGATCTTGTTTATTGTATTTGCCTTAGCAGGTGACTCAACAATAACGAGCGATTTCATTACCACCTCCTGAAATAATCAATTCCACAGTATCTTCTTTCCTTCACCAAAAATGTAGTCATATATATCCTCAGCACCCAATTCTGTGTTCTTCATCAGAATATAAACGAGAAAGACCTTAATAGCATCTAAGTCTTCCTCTTCAAGATTAAAAACTTGATATCTACCAGCAAATTTTCTAGCCACAGTACCTGTTTAGATAAAACCTCTTTCCTTCAGTCTGCATAACTATACCCTTTAACTCGAGATTTAAAAGCAGGGTTAGCAGATTCTGCATCGGGATCCCGCATTCCCTCATAATCTCGTCAATATGCCTGGGTTCTATCGTGAGCTTGCTTAAAACTCCTTTTTCCTCATTGGTTAGCTCATCAAAAAATGCTGCACCTTTATTATTCTGCCAACGATTAATAAAACCCTTTAATTGCGGGGCAAGTTCTTCTATTATATCCTCTGTACTCAGAACCAGTTTTGCTCCTTTTTTTATAAGCTCGTTTGCCCCTTTTGAGTTGGGTGAAACAATATTTCCTGGAACGGCAAAAACCTCACGGTTTTGTTCAACAGCTGCCCTTGCGGTTATCAGTGCACCGCTTCCTTCATTAGCCTCCACAACAACCACCCCTAAGGAAAGCCCGCTTATCAACCTGTTCCTCTTTGGGAAATTTTCCTTATTCGGTGGCGTCCCTATTGGAAATTCTGTAACGACACAACCGGAGTTAGTTATCTTTTTGAATAAACCTTTATTTTCTGGCGGATAAACCACATCAATCCCCGAACCAATCACTCCTATAGTCCTTCCACCTGCCTTAAGTGCTGATAAATGGGCAATGGTATCAATTCCTCTTGCAAGACCGCTTACAATAGTAAATCCCGCCTCTGCGAGTTCACCAGCGATCTTTTCAGCAACAAATCTTCCATATGATGTAGTCTTTCTTGAACCGACGATGGCGATTGAGAACCTGTCATCATCTCTGATTTCACCCTTTACATATAAAATAACAGGGGCTTCCTCTATCTCCCTTAACAAAGGAGGATATTCCCTGTCTGAATAAACAATGACCTTCACACCTTCTACTTCAAGTCTATTAAGCACCTTTTCAGCATCTGACCAACGCGAAAAGTCCTTAATGCTCCTTGCCCTCTTCTCACCTACACCGTCAATGACTTTTAATTCTTCAATGTCTGCTGAAAATACTGCCTCTGGGTCTTTAAACCGCCCTATAAGTCTTCTGACTGTTACAGGACCAATGTCAGGGAGCATTGACAGGGCAATCCAGTACAGATAATCATTCATTTCTTCCGAGTATCCTCCCGACTTTGAGTCTCAAAGCATTCAACCTGATAAACCCCTCTGCATCTTTTTGATCATAAACCCCTTCTTCCTCAAAGGTAGCAAGTTCTGGATGATACAGTGACCGGTCAGAACGTCTTCCAGCAACCATACAGTTACCCTTATAAAGTCTTAGTCTCACCTCGCCACTCACGTCCTTTGCTATATTATCAATCATCAACTGGAGTGCCTTTCTCTCAGGGGAAAACCAGTAGCCATAATAAATAAGTTCCGAGTATTTTTGAATAAGGGAATCCCTCAGGTGAAGGACCTCTCTGTCAAGGGTGAGAGATTCGAGAGCCCTCCTTGCAATATGAAGGACCGTACCTCCTGGCGTTTCATAAACACCCCTTGACTTGATGCCCACATAACGGTTCTCAACAATATCAATCCTCCCTATGCCATTGTCTCCTGCAATCCTGTTGAGCCCTTCGAGAAGTATGGCTGGAGAGAGCGATTCACCGTTTAACGCAACGGGATTCCCATCCTTAAAGGTTAGTGTTATATATTCAGGCCTGTCAGGTGCCTTCTCAGGTGGCACCATCATAGTGAACATGTCATAAGGTGGTTCAGCCCATGGGTCCTCCAGTATCCCCCCTTCATAGCTGATATGAAATATATTTCTGTCCATACTGTAGGGCTTTTCCCTTGTTGCTGTAACAGGAATACCATGTCGTGAGGCATATTCTATTAGAGACTGCCGCGATCTGAATGGCCATTGCCTCCACGGTGCTATCACTTTTATATCAGGCTTAAGGGCATAATAAGTAAGCTCAAACCTTACCTGGTCATTGCCTTTTCCGGTGGCGCCATGTGAGACCGCATCAGCCCCTTCTTTTTCAGCTATCTCGATCTGCCTCTTCGCTATTAATGGCCTTGCAATTGACGTCCCCAGAAGATATTGTCCTTCATAGACTGCCCCTGCCCTCAACATAGGAAAGATATAATCAGAAACAAACTCCTCCCTCATATCCTCTATATATACCTTTGATGCCCCGGTCCTCTCAGCCTTCTCGCCAATCTCATTCAGGTCTTCGCCCTGACCAAGGTCTGCACAAAAGGCAATAACCTCAGCATCATAGGTCTCCTTTAACCATTTTATGGCCACGGAAGTATCAAGACCTCCTGAATAGGCAAGAACTATCTTTTTTATCATCGCTTCACCTCCGTAAACATCAGTGTAAATTTAACCTTAGCACAAATTAAATACAAAATTCAAAACTGACCCTCAGCACTTTACAGAAGAGGAAAATACCTATAGAATATCTCTTAGAGATGTGATAAAGTTAAAGAAGGAGGTTTTATGAATACCATTTTTCTCAGCATAATAACGCTGGCCTTCCTCATCGCTGTCTCGGTATTTATCTTTGTTATGCTGGAGATACGGAATGCATCAAGGACCATTAAAGAATTTATCAAGGTCACAGAGGATAATATCAAACCTGTCCTTGATGAACTTCAGGAGAGTCTTAAGAGTATAAGAAAGGCAGCAGACGAAATAACAGATATATCCGAAGACCTTGGTGAGTTCTCGGCATCAATGAGAAAGACAGGAGAAAATATAAAGAGAGTATCTGATTTGATTGAAGACATTACATCGAGCGCAACAACAAAGGTCTTCAGTATAAGGGCAGGTATAAGGGCTACCCTTGAAACGCTTTTAAAGAATCTATTAACTCGTGGCTGAGGCCATGAATATCATCAGTTAAGGAGGTATTTATGAGACACGAAGAAGGTGGTTATGGTGCAGGGTCAATCCTTTTATCCTTTCTCCTCGGGGGGGTGGTCGGCGCAGGCATTGCCCTTCTCTTTGCGCCCCGTTCAGGTGAGGAAACAAGAAAAAAGATTAAAGAACTGACAGAGGAAGTTAAGGAGAAAGCCGAAGACTATGTAGAACAGGTTAAGGAAAAAGTAACATCAACTGTTGGGAAGGGGAAGGAATTCTTCGAAGAGAAAAAGTCCATTATCACGACAGCTATCGAGGCAGGTAAGGAGGCATACGAAAAGGAAAAGGAAAAATTTTCAAAAGAAAAAGAACAAAATGCATGAAGCCTCAATAGCCTTGAGCATGTTAAATGTTATTACATCTCGATGTCTAAAAGAGGGTTTCAGTCGCATAAATTCTGTAAAGATACGTATAGGTAACGCATCCGGTATTCTACCAGATGCCCTTGCCTTTGCCTTTGACGCAGCAAAGATAGACACTATTGCAAAGGACGCTGAATTGATAATAGAGACTGTTCCGCTTGGTGGTATCTGCCTTGACTGTGGTAAACCCTTTCAGGTAGATGATAATATTGTACTGAATTGTCCTGAATGTTCATCACCCTCTTTCAGGATAGAAAGAGGCTTTGAGATGGATATTATCGAGATGGATGTCTCAGGAGAAAATGAATGAAGGTTAAGGTAGTAAGCAGGATTCTTGAGGCCAACGAAAGGATTGCAGAAGAAAACAGAAGGCTCTTTAAAAGACACGGACTCTTTGTTGTTAATCTCATGAGTGCTCCAGGTGCAGGTAAAACGAGTATCCTTGAAAGGACCATTGAGAGATTGAAGGGTATAAGGATCGGGGTAATTGAAGGTGATATTGCAGGTACTGATGATGCAGAAAGGATAAGCAGGCTAAATGTCCCTGTTGTTCAGATAAACACTGGTGGTGCCTGTCACCTTGATGCAAATATGATAAACGAGGTACTACCTGAGATGCCTTTTAATGAAATTGATGTCTTGATAATCGAGAATGTAGGTAATCTCGTCTGCCCGGCAGAATTCAATGTTGGAGAAGATATAAAGGTTATGCTATTAAGTGTGACAGAGGGACACGATAAGCCTCTCAAATATCCCCTTATGTTCAGAGAGTCAAAGGCATTGCTTATAAATAAGATAGACCTCCTGCCTTATATAGATGTTGACATAAATAAGATAAAGAAGGATGCCCTATCCATTAATCCCGCAATATCGATCTTTGAGGTCTCCTGTAAGACTGGAGAGGGAATAGAGGGATGGGCTCAATGGCTCAGAGGGCAAAGATAGAAGTCAAGGGCATTGTCCAGGGAGTTGGATTCAGGCCATACGTCTATAATCTCGCCAGATCGCTCGGTCTATGCGGTTATGTAACAAATACATCTGACGGTGTAACAATAGAGGTTGAGGGTGACGGTATTGAGAGCTTTATTAACAGGCTACCTCTAGAAGCGCCACCCCTCTCAAAGATAGTTGGCCTTTATGTCACACCCCTTCCCTTCAAAGGTTTAGAGGGTTTCAGGATAATAGAAAGTAGTGATAATGGAAGATTTACCCTCGTCTCTCCTGATGTATCAATCTGTGACGATTGCCTAAAAGAACTCTTTGACCCAAATGATAGGCGCTACCTTTATCCCTTTATTAACTGTACAAATTGCGGCCCCCGTTACTCGATAATCACGGCTGTTCCCTATGATAGGCCCAATACAACTATGTCTGTCTTTCAGATGTGTGATGACTGCATAAGGGAGTACAATGACCCAGAAAACAGGAGATTTCATGCCCAGCCCAATGCGTGCCCTCTTTGTGGTCCAGGGGTAGAACTCAAGATAATAAATCCGACCTATTCTGATATTCTTACCGATAACCCAATCAGGGGTGCCATAGAGATACTCAAAAGGGGTGGCATTGTGGCAGTAAAAGGGCTTGGCGGTTTTCATATAGCCTGTGATGCAAGAAATGAAGACTCCGTTAGAGTGCTGAGGCAAAGGAAGAGAAAAAACAACAAACCCTTTGCCCTGATGGCACCTAATATTGAATCTGTCTTACAGTTCTGTCACTGCTCAGAAGACGAAATAAGCCTCCTGTTATCAAAAAAGAGGCCGATAGTTCTCCTTAGAAAGAGAAAGGACAGAGCATTGTCAGAGGCGGTATCGCCAAACAATAAATACCTTGGATTCATGCTTCCCTATACACCCCTCCATTATCTCCTTTTTTACTATCCCGACGGGAAAACCCTTCCATGTCATTTCGATGCCCTTGTTATGACAAGCGGTAATCTCTCGGAAGAGCCAATAGAAAAGGATAACAACCTCGCCGTCGAAAGGCTTGGTGGATTGGTGGACGCCTTCCTCCTTCATGACAGGGATATTTTTATGAGGGTGGATGATTCAGTTGTTAAGGTAAATGGCTACAGGCAAGAGACAACAGTTACGGAAAAAACAGAAGTAGAACAAAAACAAGACTATCTATCGCCTGAAATATCCTTCATCCGCAGGTCCAGGGGCTTTGTGCCAGAGCCAATCGAACTGGATGACGAAGGACCTGACGTAATTGGTTGTGGTGCAGATCTGAAGAATACCTTTACGATCACTAAAGGCAGGTTCGCCATACCGGGGCAGCATATTGGCGACATGGAAAACTATGAGACCCTTTCCTTTTTTGAGGAAAGCCTCAGAAATATTAAACAGATATACAGGGCCGAGCCAGTAGCCGTAGCCCATGACCTGCATCAGTCCTATCTATCCACACGATGGGCAATTAGACAGAAACAAAAGGGTCTCATTACATTACCTGTACAGCACCATTTTGCACACATTGCCTCTGTCATGGCAGAAAATAATATTAAGGAAAAGGTAATAGGGGTTGCCCTCGATGGAACTGGATTCGGGACTGATGGTCATCTATGGGGAGGCGAATTCCTGTTAGCTGATATAAAAGGTTTTGAAAGGCCTTTGCATTTTGCGTATATCCCTCTTCCTGGTGGTGAGAGGGCCATAAAAGAACCCTGGAGGATGGCTGTAAGCTACATAATAAAAAGCTTTGACGATAAAGAAAAGGCATTTTATTACATCCAGAAAACAGGCCTTACAAATATGTTCGGTAACAGAGTAATAGAGGTTATAACATTAGTTGATAAAAGTGAGTTTTCTCCCCTTTCCTCAGGGGCCGGGAGACTTTTCGATGCAATATCAGCAATGATTGGTCTTTGCCACTTTAATACCTATGAGGGCGAGGCAGCTATTGCTCTTGAGTCCCTTGTGAACGATGATATTAAAGATGCCTATGAGTTTGATCTAAGGGATGTTATTGATTTTTCGCCCTGTATAAGGGGCATCCTTAAAGATATGGAAAAAGGTCTGGAAAGGTCATTAATAGCTACAAGATTCCATAATACTGTCTCGTCAGCCATAGTCAGTGCAGTTCTGGAACTCTCGAGATCCTGCAATATAAGGGATGTTGTTTTAAGTGGTGGTACCTTTCAGAATCAATATCTACTAAAAAAGACTGTGACGACCTTAAAGAAGTCAGGATTAAATGTTTTCATTAATGAAAAAGTGCCGTGTAACGATGGTGGGATATCCCTCGGTCAGGCCTACATCTTGAGAGAGAGGATTAAGGAGCTATGATGGAAAAGATACTCCTCGGACATGGTAGCGGCGGAACCCTTATGCATGAACTCATAAGGGAATATTTAGTGCCCTCTTTTGATATAAGAGAAGCAGGAGATGCGGCTATACTTAATCTAAACCCGCAAAAAATAGCCTTTACAACAGATTCTTATGTTGTGTCACCATTGTTCTTTCCGGGAGGCAATATAGGAGAACTTGCTGTGAATGGAACTGTTAATGACCTCTCTGTTTCGGGGGCTAAGCCTCTTTTCCTAACAGCAGGTCTTATCATTGAAGAAGGATTTCCTATGGATGACTTTAAAAAAATAATCTCGTCAATGGCTGAGGCAGCCATGAGGGCAGGCGTCAAGATAGTCGCAGGTGATACAAAGGTTGTAAACAAGGGAAAGGGAGACGGGATATTTATAAATACCTCTGGTATAGGGTTGTTATATGAAGGTGTAAGCATATCATCAATAAACATAAGAAAAGGTGACGTTGTGATAATAAGTGGTGAGATAGGAAATCACGGTATGGCCATAATGGCTGAGAGAAACGGCATATCCTTTGACCCACCACTCAGGAGCGACACAGCGCCTTTGAATGACCTTGTAAGATGCATGGTTGAGGCGAGCAGAGAAATCCACTTCATGAGGGACCCTACAAGGGGAGGACTTGCGACAACACTGAAGGAGGCTGCTATTGAGTCAAACCACTGCATAAAGATCAGTGAGGAAGCCATACCCATACCTCCACAGGTTACAGGTGCATGTGAACTACTCGGTCTTGACCCACTCTTTATAGCAAATGAGGGAATACTAATTGCTATCGTTGGCAGATCCGGGGCAGAGAAGGTGCTTTCTGTTATGAAGAATCATCCCCTCGGCAAAAATGCTGCCATTATCGGAGAGGTAGATGATTCACCACCAGGGATGGTCCTGCTCGAGACTGCCATAGGTGGAAGCAGGATAATCGAAATGCTTCAGGGTGAACAATTACCAAGAATCTGTTAAAGTAGAAGTCGTTTCTGCCCTTTCCGGGGCCTTGAAATATCAGTTTTCCGTTTTTCGTGACCTCTCTTTTGTGTGTCCTGTTTTAAAGTCTTGCCATGATATTGCTGCCATTTTTTATAGATTTTTTCTATTTGATACATTGAAATTATCTGTATTATGTTATTCATGAGGGGCATGGGGCTGGTGCCCCACCTGGTCTGCAAAACCAGTGTCACGGTAAAAGGCATTATGTTGCCATCCCATAGAAGGAGCCGTGGTGGGTTCGATTCCCACTGTCCCTCTCCAGAAAAGATTACACCTATATTTTTCCCTATTTCTATTGAAATTAACTATTGGACATAGGATATTCAATCCGATTAGAATCTTTAAAAACCTGATATTCAGGAGGAAGAGATGGTAAAGGGATTATCATTTATTATCATTATGTACTGTTTCCTGACTGTTCCTGTCCATGCTAAAGAAAGGGCAGTGGAGGTAACGATCGACTTCAATCTCACCGCACCTGAGAATGCAAATCGGGTCCGACTCTGGTTACCCTATCCAGTGTCTGACACAAATCAGGAGGTCTTTGATGTCATGATCTCTGGTAACTTTTACAGCACAGGGGTTTACAGGGAAGGTCAGTATGGGAATACCATCCTTTATGCTGAATGGAAAGGTAAGGAAAAAGAAAGATTACTCACCTATAAATTTAAAGTTAAAAGAAAGGAGGTCTTAACAAGAGACTTTCCTGAAAAAGAAATACCCTTCTCCAGGGATGAATTTTCTGTATATCTTAAACCATCAAAGATGATGCCCCTTCATGGAAAGGTTGCTGAATATGCTAAAAAGATAACAAAAGACAAAAAAACAGTTCTCGATAAGGCAAAAGCAATATATGACTGGATAGTCGAAAATATGTACAGGGATCCGAATGTAAAAGGATGTGGCTATGGCAATGTGGAGAAACTCCTCGAAACAATGGGAGGAAAATGCGCTGATATACATTCTGTATTTGTTGCCCTTGCGCGGGCATCAGGGATTCCTGCAAGGGAGGTATTCGGGATTCGTATACCAAAAGGTAAAGAAGGCGATATGACAAAGGCTCAGCACTGCTGGGCTGAGTTCTATCTTCCGGGTTATGGATGGGTCGTTGTTGATCCTGCTGATGTAAGAAAGGCAATACTCGAGCAAAAGATAACACTTGAACAGGCAAAGCCTTTAAGAGATTATTATATTGGTGCGATAGATGAAAACAGGATAGCCTTTGGAACAGGCAGGGATATTGTTTTAAATCCCCCTCAGACTGGTGAACCTCTTAATTATTTCATGTATCCCTATGCAGAGGTCGACGAAAAACCATTCAACGACGACCTTTATGGGTTTAATATTGGTTATAAGATAACCTTTAAGGAGTTATAGTATGAGATATGGTGCAAGAAATAAGATTACAGCCATGGTAAGTTCTATCAAAAAAGGTGATGTCATGTCTCTCGTAAAATTTGATGTTACAACGCCCTTTGAGATGGCATCAGTTCTTACCACAGAATCTCTTGAAGAACTCGATTTAAGACTTGGCGATTCTGTTCAATTAATAGTTAAGGCAATTCATGTTTTGCCTGTTCGAGAAGATAAATAGTTGGAGGTACCATGTTAATCGATGCACGTGGTGAGGTCTGTCCCAGTCCTGTTCTTATGGCTGAGGAAGCGCTCTCGAAGATAAGCGAAGGAATCCTCGAGATACTCGTCGATAACGAGGCATCTGTGAAGAATCTCACGAGATTCGCCAGTAAAAATGGTTTTTATACAGAGAATCAGAAAGAAGACAATTACTGGAGGGTGAAGATAGTTAAGGGATATCCATGCGAGATAGGAGGTGAGGAGTTAGAAGAAGAAAAAAAGAAGGATGTTTTACTGATAGTAGGTTCTGATACAATAGGCAAGGATGAGGAACTTGGTAAAATCCTGATGAAGGCATTTTTCGAAACGATGAAGGTATATAAGGAGTTGCCGCATACAATATTTTTCCTGAATGCAGGTGTTAAACTCACAACAATAAATGAAGAGATATATCCCATTCTCAAAGAAATAGAAAGCCTTGGGGTAGAGATATACAGTTGCGGGACATGCCTCAAGTATTATAACCTTGAGTCTGAACTCAAGGTCGGTCACAGGGGAACTACAAATCACATCGTGGAAGGCATGAAGGACTTTAAAAAGACCATATGGATAGGATAACAGTCCTTGCCTGTTTAAATTTATAAAAAAAATAGGAGGTAGTAAATGAAGAAGTTTTTTGTTGTACTAGCAGTATCACTCTTTTTATTAACCTCAAATACACTGGCTGCAAATTATGTAAAAGCCGATGTTTTTAAAGGATGGCTTGAGTCAGGAAAGAAGATGATAATCGTTGACATCCAGCCAAAAGAAGACTTCGAAAAACACCATTTTAAAGGCTCCATAGAGACAAATGCATTCCCTGCAAAGACCGATGAGAAAAAGAAGCGTCTTGACCCTGTAATAGAAAAGATAAAGCAGTCAAAGGACGATGTGGTAATCATATGCCCAAGGGGCAAAAGCGGTGCAAGTAATACCTATGACTACATTAAATCAAAAGGGGTTTCTGAAAACAGGCTTTATATCCTCGAAGGTGGAATCGCAGGATGGCCTTACAAGGAGATGCTCCAGAAGGGTAGATAAAGTCATGAAACTCTCGGTAATAATACCGAGCCTGAATGAAGAAGAGAATATTCAGAAATGCATTGAGTCAGTCCAGCAAACATTTCATGGCTCACCATTTGATCCCATTGAGATCATAGTAGTTGATGGAGGCAGTAATGATAGGACAGAAGAGTTTGCCATTAAGGCAGGTGCTAGATTTATTAAATCTAAGAGAGGAAGAGGTATCCAGTTAAAAAATGGTGCCTCTTCTGCTCAGGGTGATTTATTAATGTTTCTCCATGCAGACTCGAGATTATTCTTTAACGAAGAAGAAAGAAAAAATATCTCAAGAATCATCAGTGAAATCCTGAAGGGAAATTATGCAGGTGGTTTTTTCAGGCTGAGATTTGATAATGGCTCACCCTCAATAAAACTCGTTGAATTATTTGCAAATCTGAGGGCAAAACTCTTTTCTTTGCCATATGGTGATCAGGCAATATTCATAAGAAAAGATGTATATGAAAAGATCGGCGGTTTCAAAGAGTACCCATTTCTTGAAGATATTGACATTGTATTGAAACTAAAAAGAGAAGGCCACAGACTTAAATATATCGATATACCTGTAACTGCATCATCAAGGAGGCTGAAGAAAGGTTATCCATTATCACCCATTATTGTAAGCCTGAGAAATGTAATAATAGCAATGCTTTTTATAATAGGAGTAAAACCATCAAGCCTGATCAAGGTTTATAATTAAAAACTCAAGGAGGTAAAAAGATGAAGAGACTTTCAGTTTTAATACTTATTGTATGTATGGTCACCCTGACCCCATTAAATACAAAGGCTATCTCTGATATAACAGACTTACCCTCAAAAGATAATCCCTTGATAATTGACGAGAAGAACAAAAGGGTTCTCATTTATACAGAGGTTCACGAAATGAATGTCCACCAGTCAAATGTTCACTGGGGTGTTGTGTTTAAGGGTGGAAGATTTCAGGACAGGGCAATTCTCAGGTCCTATGCATACCATCTTGATTTCCATGATGCGCTTTTAAAGATAGGGGCTAATCCTGGCAATAACCTGAATAAGGATACCATCGGTCAGTATGTAGAAGGAGATATTCTTGATGTAAAGGCAATAATACCGCCATCAAAAACAATTTACACGCTGAATGAAATATTTCATGATGAAACAGGTAAGGGCTTTCTGATAAAATTTGGAGGCAATAGAAAGGCATCAGAACAACAGAATACAGGTTGTATAACATGCCTCGAAAGCTGCTGGATAAGTATAACGAGTAATGCCAATTATCCACAGACAGGGGCAATAAAGAGATTCCTGAATCCAAACTCAAAATTCAAGGGAAAGGCAAATGTTCTACCAGAGGATGGCAAACCCGTCATCCTTATTTATTCAATCAAAAAATAGAATATACCTATATTTCTCCATTTTAAGGAGTCTTCAATGGACAAAGAGACTGCTGTAAAAAAGCGCTATGAAGAGGCTGCAAGGGCAAGGGAAGAGACTCTATGCTGCCCAACAAGTTACAATCCTGAATACCTCAGGATAATCCCTGAAGAGATACTTCAAAAAGACTATGGTTGTGGTGATCCATCTCAATATGTTCAGGAAGGAGAAACCGTTCTTGATCTTGGCTCAGGTGCTGGAAAGCTCTGCTATATAATCGCGCAGGTCGTTGGTCCATCAGGAAAGGTCATCGGAGTGGATATGAATGATGAGATGCTCAGATTAGCAAGAAAATACCAGAAAATCATTGGAGACAAACTTGGCTACCACAATGTCGAATTTAAAAAAGGAAAGATACAGAACCTTAAACTTGACCTCGAAAAGCTCGATGAATACCTATCAAAAAATCCAGTAAAATCTTCAGAAGATTTTACATCACTGAATGCATTCATAGAGAAACTCGAAAAGACAGCACCTCTCATTCCTGATAATTCAATAGATGTGGTTGTATCAAACTGTGTATTGAATCTTGTAAAACCTGAAGATAAATCAAAACTATTCAAAGAGATACACAGGGTCCTCAAAAAAGGAGGAAGGGCTGTTATAAGTGACATAGTCTCTGATGAAGATGTTTCACAGGATATGCAGGATGACCCTGAACTGTGGTCTGGATGCATATCCGGTGCCTTCAGGGAAGACTTATTTATTAAGGCATTTGAGGATTCAGGTTTTTATGGGATAAAGATACTGAAATACGATGAAAAACCATGGAGAGTTGTCAATGGTATTGAGTTCAGGTCAATAACAGTATGTGCCTTTAAGGGCAAGGAAGGTCCATGTATGGATTATGGCCATGCAGTAATATACAGAGGTCCTTATAAAGAGATAAAGGATGATGATGGTCATATATTCGAAAGAGGCAAGCGAATCGCTGTATGTGAGAAGACTTTCAGGATACTCAAAAACCTTCCTTACCATGAAGATTTCATTCTCATACAACCACACAGGATGCCAGAGCCCTTACCATTTCCATGTAGTGGAGGTATTATCTATCGCCTTCCAGCAGAAACAAAGGGAGGTGTAATCACAAGCCATCAGGGAAGTTCTCAGTGCTGTCCTGGAGGTGCCTGCGACACTATAGAGGCATTTGATGAAAGACTGAAAAGACTCAATAAAACCATTATTAAAAACAGAATAGATACCATTCAGGTCAATGTGGGAAGTCTATGCAATCAATCATGTATCCACTGCCATGTTGAGGCATCGCCTGATAGCAAAAGTATCATGTCATGGGATACGATGGAAAGGATTATAAATCTCATAAGGAAAAATTCTGGAATGAGTATAGACATAACAGGTGGTGCACCTGAGTTACATCCTGAAATAGAAAGATTCATATCATCCGCATCAGAGTATGCTGAATCAATAATCCTGAGAAGCAACCTCACTGCCCTTTTAAAAAGGTTAGATCTCATAAGGGTAATGAAAGAAAGGAGGGTAACTCTTGTCTGCTCATTGCCCGACATAGACAGTAAAAAGACTGATCACCAGAGGGGTAATGGAGTATTTAAAGACTCACTGAGAGCATTAAGGATACTGAATGATAATGGCTATGGCTATGAATTACAACTTCATCTCGTCCATAATCCAGTAGAACCTGTACTACCTGAACTTCAGGAAATTATAGAGGACAGATACAGAAACTACCTGAGAGAAGAACACGGGATTGTATTCAACAAACTCTATACCCTGAATAACATGCCTGTTGGAAGATTTAAAAAGATTCTTAAAAATAAAGGTGCATACAATGAATATATGAAAACCCTCTACTCAAATTTCAATATCCAGACAATTGACAATCTGATGTGCAAACATATTATCAACATAGCATGGGATGGTAGTCTTTATGACTGTGACTTTAACAATGCATTGAATCTGCGAATCAATCTATCCATTGAAGATATAGATACCCTGGACCCTCTCGAAAATTCTGTCATAAAAACAGGTGAGCACTGTTATGGCTGTACTGCCATGAAAGGCTCTGGTTGCTATGGAAGCATTGTTAGATAAGGCAAAAGAGACAATTACAGGTTTTCTTGATAGTTGTACATCATGCAGTAGATGTGTGGAGGTCTGTCCTTTTCTAAAGAGGTATGGAAATCCTCTGGAGATTATCTCCAAAAACTCTGAGGTTGTATTTGAATGCACAAACTGCAGCGCATGCAGTATAGTATGTCCTGCTCAAATAAATCCATCAGATGCCCTCCATTCCCTTAAATATAAACTCATAAAAACAGGTGAGATTACTGAAAAGACAGGACAGTGCATCCAGTCCTCTCTGAATTTCGCTGAAAGAGGACATGGATTTCCATTTTCGTATTACCCTCAGACAGAGACAGTTTTCTGGCCAGGTTGTTCCCTTGCAGGAACAAATCCAGAAGTGGTTAAAAAAATCAAAAACATCTTAAGCAGTAAGTTAAACAGAAAAGTTGGAATAGTTCTTGATTGCTGTTCTGACCCGTTGTTTCAGAATGGAGACATTGAGAACACCCTGAGATTCATAGATGACATAAAAAAGAATCTCAGAAACAATAAGATTAAAGAGTTGATAACAGGCTGCACTAACTGTTATAAAATCTTTAACCTCTACATGCCTGAATTCAGTGTAAAACATGTTATAGAGGTTCTGCCTGAAAATGTATTCTCTATACCTGAAAGTAATATATTCTTACACCATCCATGTCCGTCATGGAGATTCGAGGATCTAAGAAAAAAAGCAAAGGAAAAGATAAGAACCGCCCAAGATGAGGCAGTCCTTCCAATGTGCTGTGGTCTTGGTGGCGGCGTGAGTTCCCTTGAACCTGAACTCTCAGAGGAGTTTACAGAAAGGGTTATTTCAAAGGCAAAGGACTCAACAATACTCACATACTGCATGGGATGTAAAAATAAATTCCTTAAAAAAGGCAAAGAAGCCTATCATATCCTTGAGTTTATAATGGATGCGAAACCATTAAAAAAACCTGTTTCATCAAGCCGTAAATGGCTCAACAGATTGATTCTTGCTATGGGACAACGATTGAAGAATAAAAAATTTGTCATGGGCATAACAGTGCTCATAGCAATAATCATTGCCACTTATCTCAGGAAATCAGGATATATTTCGCCGGTATCGCTGCTTGACTTTATAAAGCAATACAAAATTCTGGCTCCTGCACTTTTTATCATTATTTATGCTATTGGCCCGAGCATATTTATTCCCAGTCTTCAGCTTACACTGGGTGCAGGCTTTCTATGGGGACCATTCTGGGGTGTTATTTTTTCAATAACAGGAGCTACCATTGGGGCATCGGTCTCTTTTCTTCTTGCGCGATATATAATCGGCGATACCATCAGGGAACGTTTCAGTTACACACGTTGGGAGTGGCTTAAAGAAAAAGTTGAGCGACACGGCTGGAAGGCAGTTGCATTCACGCGCATTATCCCGATATTTCCCTACCCTATCCTGAACTATCTTTTTGGCATCACGCCGATTCCTTTTTTCCATTACCTGTGGAGCACATTCGTATTCATGCTTCCTGCATGTATTGCATATGTTGCATTTGGAAGCTCAATGGGAGAACTGATTCTCAAAGGAAATATAAAGGGTATCATAACAGGTATCTTGATAGCCTCAGTTGCGATGATACTGCCAGTTGTCTTCAAGCCAATGTTAAAAAAGGTATTGCTCGGCAAGAATGAATAATAAACCTGCAATTGGTATCATGTTCAGGATCCCTGAATATGGCAAGGTAAAGAAGAGACTCGCCATCCACACAGGAGATGAACTCGCACTCCACTACTATAAAGCAATGCTTCAGGAAACAATAATAAAGTTATCAAGACTAACTGAGATGGATATATACGGATTTTATTATGGAGATGGAAAACCGGAGAATAACATCTTCAAAGACTTAAAACTCTTTCCCCAGTCAGGCAGGGACCTCGGAGAAAGGATGTTTAATGCGATAAAGACCTTATTTAACATAGGTTATGAAAAATCTGCGTTAATTGGCGCAGACTCTCCTGACCTACCTGAGGATTTTATCATCCATGCATTTGAAAAACTAAACCACCATGACCTCGTGATAGGACCGTCAATGGATGGTGGATACTACCTCATAGCAATGAAAAAACCCTTTGAGAATATCTTTAAAGGAATAAACTGGGGTACTGAAAGAGTATTGAAAGAGACCCTCGTGATTGTTGAAAAAGGTGGAATCAAATACGCCCTCTTACAGGAATGGTATGACATAGATGACATTGATGGATTAAGGATGTGGTTTTCAGGTAAAACAAACATGTTATAATTCCATTATGGAGATAAACTTGGAAAGTGTTAATCCTTATGTCTCAAAAAAAATAGAACCATTCCTTAGAGAGATACTCATTGAGTATCGTGATAATATTCACTCCATTCATATTGTTGGAAGTGCTGTTACACCTGATTTCAACGAAAAGACATCAGATATAAACTCAATAATAGTCATCAACAGCATGAATCTCAATTTCATCGAATTCATTGCGTCTCTTGGAAAAAAGTATGGTAAAAAGAGGCTTGCATCTCCCCTCATTATGACCCCTGAATTTATACACAATTCTATCGATGTATTCCCGGTAGAATTTCATGAGTTCAAACTCATACATAAAACAGTATATGGACATGATATCTTCAACGAACTCCAGATAAAAAAGGAAGAACTGAGACTTCAGTGTGAAAGGGAGATAAAGTCAAAACTTGTGGGTATTATAAAGGGTTATATCTCATCTGCTGGCAACAAAGAACTCATTATAGAAACCCTCTTAAAGTCATTTACAGGATGTATTCCGCTTTTCAGGGCGGTAATCATCCTTGCTGGTATGGAGCCACCAATCCCCAGAACTGATGTTATAAAGGTATTTCAGGAAATAACAACTGAAACAAAGGTCTATGATGAACTGATGCTGTTAAGGAATAAGAAGATAAAGCCATCAAGGAGAGAACTCGATCGTATATTCGAAGAGTATTATAAATCTCTCGAAAAGGTCAGCATCTTTATAGATGGACTCAAGTCATAATCATAAGCGAAAAACCAGTGATGAGATATGAAGAATATAAAAAATTAAAAGTCAGCCTTCTGGTCTCTGTAATCTGCCTCCTCTTTACTCTACTCTCTTCACCCTCCTTTTCTGCCACACCAGAACCACCATCCACCCCTCCCGATTATGTCGTCGACCTCGCAGGCATTATAAGAGATGATGTGGAGGCACAGCTCAATGCATATCTCAGAGAACTCGAGAAAAAGACGACCGCACAGGTCGTTATCCTCACAATAAAGAGCCTCGATGGAGAGGACATAGAGGGATTCTCCCTCAAAACAGCAGAGAGATGGAAACTCGGTGAGAAAGGCAAGGATAATGGACTCTTAATCACCATTGCCCTGAATGACAGGGCATACAGGTTCGAAGTTGGCTATGGCCTTGAAGACATCCTTCCAGATAGTCTTGTGGGTTCCATAGGCAGGCAGTACCTTGTGCCATATTTCAGGAGAGGCGATTACAGCACAGGAATATTGAATGCAACGGTTGAAGTTATAAAGAGCATATCCCAGAATTATGGTATTGAGATATACGGATTACATAAAAACAGAGCGCCTGAGGAGAAAGGTGACGAATGGATTAATATTGTTGCACCCATTATATTCTTCATAGCCTTAATCCTTACAATTCTTCAAAACGCAATAATTGCCCGCAGAAGACGATACCATAGAGGCTCGTGGTTTGGAGGATTTGGTGGAGGTGGTTTTGGAGGATTTGGTGGAGGTGGATTCAGTGGAGGTGGCGGAGGAGGATTTGGAGGAGGCGGTGCATCAGGAAGGTGGTAAAAGATGTGCAATCCCTTATCTTTTCTGTTAAAATGATTTAAAGACTCATTTGAGGAGGTCTTTATGCCATCAGTAGAAGAGAGAATAGATAGTCTTGAAAGCATCCTTGGACAGTTTATTGTGCATACCGATGTCGCCCTGAGAAGACTTGAGAACGAGATGAGGGAATTCAAGGAGGAGATGAGAAAGTTTAGAGAAGAATCTGAAAAGGACAGGGCATCATTACATAATGAGATGAAGGCATTCAAAGATGAGATGAGGGAAGAAAACAGGATGATGAACAAACGTTGGGGTGAGATATCCAATAAACTCGGCACTATTGTTGAAGACATCATATTTCCAGCCACAGGACCTGTCCTCGAAAAATACTTTAACTGTGACCCTGAGATAATAGGCATGAATATAAAGAGAAAATCAAAGGACAAAAAACTCAAGGATGAGTTTGATGTTATAGCGGTATGCGAAGACATGGTATTCCTTGTGGAGGTGAAGGCTACTCCAAAGAAGGAGTATATAGATGAGTTTATAAATATCAAAATGGAAAGGTTCGGGCTCCTCTTTGAGGAGTATAAGGATAAGAGACTGATACCCATTTTTGCATCCCTGAGGCTTGAGGAGGATACAGTCAATTACCTTACCCAGAACCGTATATACGCAATGGCTTACAGGGAATGGGACTATATGGATATATTGAATTTTGAGGAAATGAAAAGATAACTTTATAAGAGACCGGAACAATAAAATTCTATCTTATTTTTTTTCGAAAATATGATTACCCTGATACTCAAAAAACAAAAATTCAAGCACAAAGCAATAACTCCGCCTGCCTGAGTACGGTCTCTGTGGCTGACTTTTCTTTATCAGGCGGATAGCCGTATTTACGAAGTATCTTTTTTACTTTAAGTCTTATCTCTGCCTGCACGCTTTCTTTGAGCGTCCAGTCGATGGTGACGCTCTTTCTAAGCATCTCCGTAAGTTCTACTGCTATTTTTCGTAAAACTTCATCGCCCAGAACTTTTACCGCACTATCATTTACCCCCAGGGCATCGTAAAAGGCGATTTTCATTAAAATTCTTTTACACCAATACCCAATTGTCTGAATGCTTCCTTTATTTTACTTTCAAATTCTTCTTC